>OBRJ01000016.1_pt1 | contig 185018 bp, 153 predicted proteins | sample 1494831 | NCBI WGS metagenome assembly OBRJ01 (sample SAMEA3360658, study PRJEB22359) | human gut metagenome | biome: ENVO:urban biome; feature: ENVO:human-associated habitat; material: ENVO:feces | place: Bangladesh | collected 2011
GCGTTATGTGCATGGTGTGGACTCTGTATGTGTCCAAAAAATCCATACCACTTCATCAGCTGTATGAAAAAAAAGACCTCGCAGACAGTATGCCTGCGAGGCTTATATAAGGTTGTCCGCCGCAGGATGCGGCGGACGGCTCTGATGATTTTTGGACGAGATTAATGGGCCGAATGGATCGGGATCACCTTCGGCGTATTGTCGTCTTCCTTCTTGGCGAAGGTCTTCATCCAGAAGTACATGCCGACGATGGCGGCAAGCGACAGAAGGATGGCAACAGTCGCGTAGACCGGCGCAGCGCTGAAGTTCACGGCGCGGTAGAAGATAACAGCGGAGGTGTAGCCGAGCACCGTGCACCAGGAGGCAGAGAAGAGCGTCCAGGCAGCACCGACCTCACGGTAAATGGCAGCAATAGCAGCGCAGCAGGGCATGTAAAGCAGAACCATCAGCAGGTAGGCGAACGCAGCAGACTGAGAACCGAAGAGGATCTTAATCGTGTCGAACGTACCGGCAGAAACTTCCTGAGCTTCAGCTTCAGCAGCCGTATCAGAAAGGTCGCTTTCAACCTTGATGCCCATCGGGTCAGCCAGAGCGTCGCCGAGACCCTTCAGGTTTTCCCAAGTGGTCGAAACAGCTTCGTTGAAGGTGTCGGTGAAGGACCAGCCGCCTTCTTCTTCTTCCGGAGCAGCTTCTTCAGCAGGAGCAGCCCCGTCGGCAGCCTTTTCTTCTTCAGCCTTTGCAAGCGTGATGGTGTCGTAGAGGGAGTTCAACGTACCAACCACTGCTTCCTTCGCAAAGATGCCGGTGAAGACGCCCACAGCGGCAGGCCAGTTCTGTTCCTGAACACCCATCGGAGCGAAGATCGGAACGATGTCGCGGCCGATTTCTGAAAGCACAGACTTATCGGAGTCTTCATTGCCGAACGTGCCGTCAGTACCGAGGGAGTTCAAGAAGGCGAGCACTGCAACGATCGAAACAATCACCTTACCGGCGCGGAAGAGGAAGGTCTTCACGCGGTCCCACGTACGAAGCATCACGCCCTTGAAAGTCGGGATGTGGTACGGCGGAATTTCCATCACGAAGGCGCTCGCGGCACCAGGCAGCGCAGCATGCTTGAGCAAGAAGCCCGTCAGAATGGCAGCGAGAATACCGATGATATAGAGCAGGAACACGAGGTTCTGACCATTTTCAGGCCAGAAAGCCGTGGCGAACAGAACGTAGACCGGCAGGCGAGCACCGCAGGACATAAACGGAGCCATCAGGACCGTAATAATGCGGTCGGAAGCACGATCCATCGTACGGGTAGCCATCACGGCAGGAACGCCGCAGCCGAAGCCGACGAGCAGCGGCACGAAAGCCTTGCCCGGAAGGCCGAGAGCGCGCATCAGGCGGTCCATAACGAACGCCGCGCGAGCCATGTAGCCCGAGTCCTCAAGCAGCGCGAGGAAGAGGAAGAGGAAGAAGACGACCGGAATGAAGGTCGAGACCGTCTGGAGGCCGCCGCCGATGCCGTTGGCCAGGAAGACCGTGAGCCATTCGGGGCTGCCGATGTTCGTCAGGAGTTCAGAGAACCCGTCGACCATCACGCCGCCGACCAGAATGTCGAAGAAGTCAATGAACGCGCCGCCCAAGTTCTGCGTGAACAGGAACATCACGTACATGATGAAAAGGAAGATCGGCAGGCCGAGCCAGCGGTTAAGGACAACGCGGTCGATCTTGTCGGTGAGCGTCGCGGAAGCTTCGCCGACGCGGACAATCGCTTTCTCGGCGATGTTGGCCACGAGGTTGTAGCGAGCGTTGGCGATGGCGATATCGAGGTCGCCGTCGTATTCCTTGTCGAGGTCGGCAACGATCTTTTCGACGTTGGCGGCATTGACGTTCGGAAGTTTTTCTTCAAGACCCGGAGCGCGTTCCATGAATTGGCTGGCGAACCAGGGGGCACGTTCAACGCCCTGCTTCTTGAGATCTTCAGAAACCGCAGCGATCGCCTTGGTGATCTTTTCGTCGAATTCAACGGCCATCGGCGGGATGGTCGGATGTTCGAGGAAGTTGACAAGGGTATCCTTGACGTCGTTGAGGCCGGTTTCACGGCTGGCAACGATGCCGACAACCGGGCAGCCGAGCACTTCCTGAAGCTTTTCCAAACGGATTTCAAGACGATGCTGCTTGGCGATGTCGAGCATGTTGACCACGACGATCATCGGCACACGCATTTCGATCAGCTGGGCCGTGAGGTAGAGGTTGCGCTCGAGGTTCGAGGCATCAACAATGTTGATGACCGCTTCAGCTTCACCCGACAGGATGTAGTCACGGGCGACGCGTTCATCTTCACCGGAGGAGGCTGCCGGCGTAATCGAATAGATGCCGGGAAGGTCGACGAGCTCGATCTTTTCGTTGCGGTATTCGAAATTACCGGTCTTCTTGTCGACCGTGACGCCGGGCCAGTTGCCCACGCGTTGGCGCGAACCAGTCAGGGCATTGAAAAACGTGGTCTTGCCGCAGTTCGGATTGCCGACCACGCAGACGATATGTTGACTCATCGTTTATAACCTTTTTGTGTGTGTAGTAGACGCTTGAGGGTCAGCGCCGACTTATAGCTTTTCGACTTCCATCAGCATCGCTTCGTCGCGTCGAACGCTGATGAAGCTGCCGCGTACACGGATTTCGATTGGGTCGCCCAGAGGGGCGATGCGGACCACTTCGAAAGTGGTGCCGGGAGTTGCTCCGAGCATCACGAGACGGCGGCGGTATTCAGGATGTTCCTTACCAAAGCCGATGATCTTGCCCTTGGAGCCAACGGGCAGTTCTTTTAGAAACATTTAAGGAGCCTCTTAGTAGACATAGATTTTTTGCGCAACGGCGAAATTGACGCCGATGCGGCCGTCTCCGACGGCAACAAGCAGGGGTTCACCCTCGGAAGCCTGAAGAACACGCACAGTGCTGCCGATTCTCATGCCGAGATCGGAAAGGCGTGAAACTTCAGCCTCAGGCAGCTTCATCCGCGCGACCGTGGCCGGTTCATTAAGATCGAGCGTCGCGAGCGTGCGGATCTGTCGGGGTTCTGTCATAGGTATTTGTCCTTGTAGCCAAATGTGACAGGGGGAATAGTAACGAGAACCTTTCTTATTTTCAAATCTTTGCGCTTGGCTGTAAGCACAAACGTTGCCTATGGTCAAATCTCCGTGCATGCAAACGAAATGAAATGCGTATCACGTTTCAGTTTACGAACAACAAAATGAAATATCCGGAAAAAACAAATTGGATAAGGCGGCCAGAAGTAGGAATGTCTGCAAAATCGATGTTGAAACAGATGTTGGCAGACTCACTGAGCGGCATGCGGGCCGGACGGATCATCCGTTGCTGTGCGGGTTGAATTACATGTGTTGTCAGGCGACGACATGTTTTCGCCGGAGCTGCTTTCGTGAGGCGTGTTAGGGGCGGCCTGCTGGGCGCCAAAGCAGGCAAGCACTACCTGCCCCATGTCATTGACTGATTTGGCAAATCGGTCAGCGAGTTTTTCGAGTGCTGCGGCGACATTTTTCAGTCCCGTTTTAGCTTCGTCGGGAGCCGCCAGAAAGAGTCCGGCAGCCGCAATGAGGGCCGCTGCTGCCAGTCCGAGGATAAGTGCTCCGGCAAATAGGAGCAGCGACAGTGCGGCAGCCGAGAGAAGCAGCGCAGCCAATCCCTGCGAGATCTTGAGCCAGAGCTTCATAACAGTTAGGAGATTCTTTGGAGCGTTATAAAGTCGTACGGCTCGTGAAATAGAGGCCGCTGAAGGGCTGCCGCACGTCGGGAAATAAAAAAACGGGCATCCGGGTGCGACTGCCTGCAGGCAGAGAACCCGGATGCCCGCTTTCAAAGGGCATTCTAATGCGTTCAAGAGCGATTTCGAAATTGCTCTTTTACTGAACGCCTAAATTAAAGAACGCGGCGGTGTTGATAAAGGTGAACACCGAGGAGCACCGTGAAGAGTGCACCGAAAAGCAAATGGGCTTTAGCGCCGCGGAATGCGAGACCCGCAAGGGAGAGTGCGTAGCCCGCTGCCATCAGACGATTCTGCGTAACGCGGCGGGTACGACCGCCCGCCTTAACGTCAGGGGCGACGACCGGAGCGAGAAGGTCGAGCGCCCGATGAGCCCCGCTTTTGACGAGGCTGCCGGCTTCTCGAACGAGTTTGGCGGGGTGCTCGGCAAGGCAGGCGCCTGCGCAGCAGGGGGTCTTTGCTGCTTCAGGCTGTGCATCTTGGTCTTGCGCACCTTCAAAGACTTCGGCGGCTTCTTCCGCTGCGGGTTCGTCGGGGAGGAAGAACTGAGCAGCGGCAAGCAGCGATTCCGCATTAGTCTTGGTCTCATCCCATGTGACGAGAAGACTGCCGACACGCGGATTGAGCTTCACAGAAGTGATGCCGTCGAATCCAGCAATCATCGTCGTCAGACTTTCAACCTCTTCAGGTGAAAGTCCGCGCAGAGAGGCGTGGCGGATACGGGCGCGCCCGTGACAGATGGAGCGCACGAATTCTTTGGGATCTAGCATTATTGTTCTCTTATACGTTAGGCATCAGGCCTGCGTGAAAGGCAGGTTGATCGGCTTTTCACTTTCCGGAGCGCTGTTTTCAATCTTCGATAGCGTACCATGAAGATTCGCCTGGATTTCGCTCACGGCTTCGGTAAAGCTCTTCGACTTGCCAAGCGTCGGACGCATAGCATTCAGGCAGACGCCGATGGTGGTGGCGTTATGCAAAAGCGCGCCAATTGCCGGCATGAGCATGCCCGTCAAGCCGCCTGCGAGGAAGCAGGTGTTGAGCGAAACGGAAACGGCGAAGTTTTCATGAATGCGGCCCATCGTCGCGCGGCCCAGTTCGATTGCAGTCGGAAGGTCCGCGAGATTGTTGCGCGTCAGAACCACATCGGCTACTTCCTGAGCAATATCGGTGCCGTCGCGAAGCGTTGCGCCAACATGAGCTGCTGAGAGCGCCGGGGAGTCATTAATGCCGTCGCCCACCATCAGAACCTTACGGCCCTGTGCTTTGAGTTCGAGCACATGCTTAGCTTTGTCCTGCGGGAGCACCTGAGCATGGAACCCGTCGAGGCCGAGCTTGGCGGCTACGTGAGCGGCCGTGCGAGTGTCGTCGCCCGTGAGCATCATGATCTTGGTGATGCCGCGTTCACGCAGAGCCGCAATGGCTTCTTTGGCTTCCGGACGCAGCGGATCTTCGATGCCGAGGACACCGGCAAGCTGATCACCCACAGCAAGGTAGAGGATTGATTTGCCTTCGGAAGAAAGACGTGCAATCGCATCCTTGGCCGGGGAAATATCAATGCCTTCGTCGTCCTGCACAAAGTGGCGGCTGCCGAGGAAGCACTTGCGGCCGGCTACAGAAGAACAGATGCCGTGCGCAACGATGTAGCGGACTTCGGTGTCGTGTACTTCGTTTTCGTGAATGACGCCGCGTTCTTGCGCCTGACGAACGATAGCACGCGAAACCGGGTGCGGGAAATGTTCTTCAAGGCAGGAAGCTAAGCGCAGCAGTTCTTCTTCACTCGTAACGCCGTCGACAGGGATGACGTCGGAGAGCACCGGAGTGGACTGCGTCAGTGTGCCCGTCTTATCGAAGACAACGGTGTCAACTTCGGAGAGCGCTTCCAGATAACGGCCGCCTTTCACCAGCACACCTTTTTCGGTGCCGTTTCGCATGGCAGTGAGAATGGCAAGCGGCGTTGCCAGACGCAAGGCGCACGAGTAGTCAACCATCAGTACGGAAGCCGTACGGGTGAGATCACGCGTAAAGAAGAAGACGAGACCGGCGAGCAGGAAGTTGTAGGGGACGATGGCGTCGGCGAGGCGTTCAGCTTTGCCCTGAATGCCGGCCTTGGCCGCTTCGCTGTTCTGAATGAAGCTCACAATCTGTGAAAGGCGTGAGGCGTCGCCCAATGCTGTCGGACGAATGTCGATTTCACCGTCCTCAACGACAGTGCCGGCAAAGACGCTGCCGCCCACGGTACGGTGTACGGGAAGAGGTTCACCCGTCATCGTCGCCTGATTGACTGCCGCATCACCGGAAACAACCACGCCGTCAACAGGGATCACCGAGCCCGAGCGCACGACGACCAGATCTTCCTTCGAAAGGCCTTTGAGCTGCTTTTGCGCAAGTTGGCCGTCAGGAAGGCGAACCCAGACCTGATCAACCTTAATAGCCAGCTGATCGGCAAGCGACGCCAGTGACTTCTTGCGGGTATAGCGTTCGAGCATATCGCCCAAGCCGAGAAGCAGCGTGAGCAGACCCACGGTTCCGAAATCAAGACGCAGGAGCGACACAAAGATCGCTGAGGCATCGAGTACCGAAACGTTGAGTTTCCCGCGGAAGGCATTTTTCACGCCTTCAATGAGGTAGGGAATGGAATCGAGCACTGCGTTGCCGATATTCACGACCATCGGCAGGAAGGGACGCAGGAAGATGTAGCGTGCGAGGCTCGAGAAGTCGAGTTCAGCATCATCTTCGATCGGCGCCGGTGCCTCTCCCGTACGGCGGGTGAGTGCGGCTTTGCCCATTGCCTGACCAACCTGCGCGGCTTTGGCGGCAGTGCGGCCGATCATAAAGAGTCCCGGGAAAATCTTCCCGAGAAGGTCCCGCAACCGTGAGAAGACATTGAGCAGCGGCATTGTTGTGAAGCCGCGCTCAATTTCATAAATGGTGCGCGGTACGATGCCCGGCGGCAGATCTTCCCGGCGCAGCGGCTGAAGCGCCATTTCACCGCACCGTTTTGCGGCTTCAAGATCTTCAGCTGCAATGACTGCACGGTCAGGGCGCAGAATCGGCGGATTGACTGCAAGGCTTTCAAAATAGGCGAGGGTTCGAGCCTTGGCAGCGGCGTCGGCGACGGTCATCGTTACGCTGCCGATACGCGGATTGACGACAAGACCGGTAACGCCCGGAATGGCAGCCACTTCATTGGCAATGATGACCGCACTTGCGTGCGAGAGCGTGTCGTCTGTCTTCCAGCGTTCACGGTTGCCGACGGCATGCTTCAAATAGAAATGCATGAGGAAAGCCTCTCTTCTCTTATTCCTTTTTGTCGAGTCTTCGACGTTTCCCAAAAGGCCGAGACCCGTACGGCGTGCGCCGCAAAATGATGGCCCGGAGTTTCCCTCCGGGCCGCTTCGGAATGTTTGCTTCCGCGCCGCCGCACTTATTTATAGCCCGATCAGGCCAAAGTGGAGTGCGGCCGCAGAGAAAATCAGCAGTCGGCGGCAGCCGGAACAGCTTCCTTCTTTTCCTGAGCTTCTTTCTTTTCCTGCTGCTTCACCTGAGCTTCGGCAACCACGTCGGCGAGGTCTTCTTTGACGCCGTCTACGGCAGCAAGCGCCTTGTCGCGAAGGTCAATGCCGGAGGCGAGGAGATCTGTGGCGAGCGGCTTAATGTTGAGCTTGCCGCGAGAAACGAGCGCCATACCGAGAGCACCGACAGCGATGCCGCCAACAAAGAAAAGACCGTATTTAGTAGCCTGATTGAGTGCCATTTTTTGTTCCTCTTTTATTCAATTTGAGTTTTTTTGTTTAGATCCTGAGGGATCTTATTGGATTCCTCTGACCATGCGTCGAAAGGCTCAATCCTTTCGCCGGAAGTCTTTGTGCCGCGCCCCTTGATGCTTCAAGAGTCCGGGTGCTCGGAGCGCTACTGTTTCAACGTTTCCGTGTACTCGTGTTCCGGCGACGCTTGAATATTACACCTTCAAAATGCTTTTGAATTTCTTAGATATTCATTATTAAAAATAATTCGCAATTCGGGTTGTCCCCTAAGTGAACTGTCGTGGGGTGAGATGCAAATCAATCGTATTGCATGCGCGGATGCTTCAGAATATGTTTAGAGAAATCAATGCATATTGGAGAATTTGGGATGGGAGTTTTAAAGCGAATCATTCGCATGTGAAAGTAGTCGATAATAGTAAAAAATTGTTAATAAAGTGGCTGAGGCATCAGCAGGGATGCTGCTGCTCTGTGGATTTTTTGAATACAGCTGTAGGCAGAGCAGTTTGAAGCTTTAAATGAGAACTATTGTCTAAAATTAAAAAAAACAGCATAAGCTTCAGGAACCGAAGTGTTCCATGCAGATTTTTTGGGAAAAGAACTATGCAGCTTGCAGCATTGATTGCGGCTTGGCCGATGAAGATCTTGTCGCGAGAATATGTCTTTGCTGCTTGGACAGCTGCGGCGGTTTTGATTCTGTCAGGCTGCAGCGAATCACAAACAACGTCTGCAGCCAATAACGAGCGTCAGGCACCGATAACGGTGTCAGTGATCCTTGAGCCGGCCTATCAGCCTCAGCTTATTCAGGCAGCGGGCTCCGTGGCGGCATCTGCGCGCATTGAAGCGGCCAGCCGCCTTGCTGCTTATATTGAAGAAATTCCGGTAAAAGAAGGGGATTTACTCCAAAAAGGCGACGTGCTTTTTAAGCTTGACTCCAAAGATGTGCTTGCTGCGATTCACGCCGCAGACGGCAAGTTAAAGGCGGCCCAAGCAGCCCTAAAGGATGCGGAGCTTGACCGTGAGAAGATTGATGCGCTTTATCGTGAGGGACTGGTGTCTAACAACGATTGGCGCAAAGCAACGCTTAAGCGTGATGGGGCACGGGCAGATTTAGCGCAGGCTCAGGGATTTGCCAGCGCTGCGCATGGAGAGCTTGAATACATTATTGGGAAGTCGCCTCGCGAGGGACGTGTTGTGCGGGTGCTGCGCCGTGCCGGCGACATGGCTGTTCCCGGACTGCCGATAGTGGTGCTCGATTCCGAGGAGGCTCCTAAATTTGAGTTTCGCGTACCCCAGAGTGCCGCTCAATATGCAAAACCGGGTGTGATCGGCCGAGTGAAGCTCGACGGCATTAATGAACCCCTTGAAGTCGTCATTGAGAACGCTTCGGCTTCTGCGGATCCGCTGGCGCGAACCTATTTTGTTCGAGCCGGCTTTAAGGCGCTTGCATCCCGCGAAGCAGCTTCCGTTCGGCCAGGCATGTTCGGCCGTATTGAGATCACTGCCGGTAAGGCGTCAAGACGTTTTGTGCCTGAATCGGCGCTTACGCGGCTGGGCGGATTGGAGGGGGCATTTGTTTTGCAAACTTGTCGCCATGCGGACGCAGGCCAAAATCAATGCGCCTATTTTCATTGGCTGCGTCTCGGCACTCGTGAAAACGGTCTTGCAGAAGTACTTGCAGGTTTGGAAGACCTTGGTAATTCACCCGTTCGCTTTGTTGATCGACCGAAACATCAGCTCACTGACGGCGATCGTGTGACAGAGGCGGATTCAAGAGCACAAACTGGAGATCAGCAATGAATCCGCGGCACACGCTGACTGGGCAATTGGCGGGCGGGTTTATTGAGAGCAAGCTCACGCTTGTTCTGATGATTGCGGCTTTGATTTTTGGTATTTGGGCGGTTCTTTCGACGCCGCGCGAGGAAAATCCGCAGATTTCCATGCCTGCGGCGGCAGTGCAGGCTGTGCTGCCAGGCGCAGAGCCCGACGAAATGGAGGCTAAGGTCATCAGGCCTTTGGAAGCCATCATCAACCAGATTCCCGGCGTTGACCACTATTGGTCAACCGCTGTGGATTCTGCTGCTGTCGTGGTGGTGCAGTTCAAAGTCGGAGAGAACAAAGAAGAGTCTCTGGTCAAGCTTGCCGACCGTATCGTCGGCGGGCGTGCCGAACTGCCGGCCGATATGCTTGGGCCGTGGGTGAAGAGCGCCGATGTCGATGATGTACCCATTTTGGCAGTTTCTCTCGTTTCAGAAAAATACGGCGATGAAGGGCTGAGGCGGATTGCCTGGGACGTTCTCGATCGACTGATGGGACTCGAAGACATCTCTACCGTTGACGTTATCGGCGGACGTGATCGCGAACTGATTGTTGAAATCGATCCGGCAAGGCTCGAGAGTTTTGGTCTTTCGTTTGCGAGCGTGACCGCTGCCGTGCGCGCTGCAGGCTCTGCCGGACCTTTAGGAACAACGGTGACAAAGGGCACTGAAGCCCGAGTGCGCCTGGCCAATGCGATCAAGTCTGCTGCTGATCTCAGGCGCTTGGTGGTTGGTTTTTCACCGGCAGGAAATCCGGTGCATCTGGAAGATGTTGCAAAAATCCGCGACGGCGCTACTCAGCAGGCGGCTGCCTCCAGTCGTTTCGGCTGGGGACGAGCTTCATCGCAGTATGAATCTGCTGCCGGCGGCATTGTCGAGCATCCAAGCGTTTCGCTTGCCATTGCCAAACGCAAAAATGCCAACGCTGTTGTTGTGGCCGACGAGGCGATCGCCCGTATTGAGCGAATGAAGGGCACCGTCATTCCGGCCGATGTTGATGTTGTCGTCACACGCGACGACGGCGCGAAGGCCAACGATGCCGTCAATACTTTGATTGAGCATCTGGCAATTGCTGTTATCGCCGTGGTGACGGTGACGCTTGTCTTTCTGGGATGGCGGGCTGCAGTCATCGTCGCCGTCACGGTACCGCTCATTCTGGCTATTACTTTAGGTGTTGTGGGCCTTTCGGGCTTCACGATCAATCGCCTGACGCTTTATGCACTCATCATTGCGCTCGGCCTTTTGGTTGACGATTCTATCGTGGTGATTGAGAACATTGTGCGTCATTACGGGCTCTCAAAATTGTCGGGACGGCAGGACCGTTCAAACCGAGCCATTGAAGCAGCGGGTGAAATCGGCAGTGCAACGCTGTTGGCCACGATCACCGTGATGGTGGTTTTTGCTTCGTTGATTCCGGCTTTGACGGGCATGCCTAAACAGTATTTTTACCCGGTGGGTTTCACTGTGCCGGTGGCTCTGGCGGCAAGCTTTCTGATCGCTTATACCGTCGCTCCCTGGGCGGCAAGACGGTGGATCCCGCAGCCGCCGATTGACAGCTCATCGGCCGGCGGCCGAACGCTTCCCGGAGGTCGTTTCGGCAAGCTTTACAGCATACCGGCACGCTTGTTGATCGGTCATCCCAGACGAGAAATTGTCTTTGTGTGTGCAACTGCTTTTCTCTGTATAGCAGTTTTCATCATGCCTTTCGGGCAATGTCTCATTCCCGGCGGATTGAACAGCCCAACGCCCGCATGGGGCGTCGAGATGGGATTCCTGCCCAAGGACAATAAAAACACTTTCAACGTCACCATTGAGCTGCCCGTGGGCACCCCTGTGGAGGCGCTGGATCGTGCTGTCCGCGATACGGCGGCTGAAGTCGCCAAAATTCCCGAAGTTGTCAATTGGCAAAGCTGGGCCGGACTGTCGGGAGTTGCAGATTTCAATTCCATGATGCGTATGACGCCTGCCAAGGGCAGTGAAATCGGCGCCGTACGAGTCAATCTCACGGATAAAAATTCCGGTCGGCGTTCGTCCATCGAGATTGCACGAGAACTGCGGACTGCACTCCGAAGCGTGTCCGATGCTTATCCAGGCAGCACGGTTCAGGTGGTGGAAGATCCGCCGGGACCGCCGCTTCGCGGAACCATCTACGCAGAAATATATGCCAATGACCCGGAGGAACTTCGTTGGCTTGCTGACCGTACCCAGAAAGAGTTTCGGAAAACTTATGATGTGGTAGAGGTTACTAATACTCAGAAAGCGGATCAGACCGAATGGCGGCTCAGCATTGATCGGGAGAAGGCGGCTGCCGCCGGCGTGCTCCCGGCTGCCGCCGCATTTGAATTGAAAAATCTTGCGTCGGGCAGCATCATCGGCTGGGCGCATGCGGACGGTGAACGTTCGCCGCAGCCCATTCGTCTTGAAATTCCGTACGCTGAGGAGTTCGATCCGACTTTGCTCTCGGGCATCACCATTGCTGGTGCTGCTGGTGTGCGTGTGCCGCTATCGTCCATCATCAAGGTCGAAAAAACAACAGCCGCAAGACGCATTGAAAAGAAGGACGGCGTTCGTATGGCGGCGGTGGGCGGCGAAATGGGCTCGACGACACCGACCTATGCCGTGCTGGATCTGAATAATCGTTTAAGGGGCATGGCGCTGCCCGAAGGCGGCAAACTTGCTACCGGCAATCTGACCTGGAGCGATGAACGCCCTGATCTAACCCAGTCGCCGGCCGTTCTCCTGTGGCAAGGCGAAATGCGCATGATGCTCGACAGCTACCGTGATCTCGCTGTGTCACTCTGTCTGTCGCTGGGCTCTATTTTTCTCATTTTTGTCGCGTACTACCGCTCTTTTGCGCTCGCTTTGATTGCGCTCTCGGCTGTCCCGCTCTGCTTTATCGGACTGATCCCGGGTCATTGGCTCTTCGGCACACAGTTCTCTGCGTCCTCTTTGGTCGGTGTGACGGCTTTGGCTGGCGTTGTGGTAAGAAGTTCGCTCCTCATCATTGATTTTGTGCTTGATTACTTGAAGGCTGGACTGCCGCTCAAGGATGCGCTCATTGATGCCGGAGCTGTTCGTCTGCGTCCCATTTTGCTCACCACTTTGGCGATTATTTTGGGAAGCGTGATTTTGATTCCCGACCCCGTATTCGGCGGTTTGGCCATCACTTTCATATTTGGAACGACCGCATCGACGCTTTTTACAATTTTTTTAATTCCAATTCTGCTGAACGTTTATTTCACGAGGCATCCATACCCCACCTCTGAAGAAGGAGCTGGAATGACTGCTGAGGCGAACTAAATAAGAATACACACTTCAAGACTGGGTTGAAGCTGACTTTATTCAGCGCTAAAATCGCGAACCTTTTTTGTTGAGGCTTCTGACGAATCCGTTGTCAGTGCGCAGATTTGAGCTTTGCTATGTTCGAGCAGTTCGGCATCATTAATCCGTGGATCTACATCGCCGGCGCTTTCATGATCGTGATCGCGCCGGGTCCTAATTCACTCTATGTTTTGAAGACGAGTGTTTTGGATGGCCGGCGTGCCGGCTGCGCGGGTCTTCTTGCCGTACTGATTGGCGATGCGGTTCTGATCTTCCTCGCCTATCTGGGCGTAGCGGCAATGATTAAGAGCCATCCGCTCGCGTTCTCAATGGTGAAAATCGGCGGCGGCATTTACCTTGCGTGGATTGGGGCAAAGGTGATTTGGAACACCTTCTTCGTCAAGCGAGCAAAGCCCGCAGGAACTGCTGCCGAGCTCAGTGTCTCCGAACAGACGAAACCGGCCAAGGGTGCAGCACTGCGTGCTTTCCGCACAGCGCTCGGCTTGTCACTTACCAACCCCAAGTCGATTCTTTTTTACGTTTCCTTTTTCGTTCAATTCATCGACAGTTCATATGCTCATCCGGGGATTTCATACTTTATTCTCGCGATGATTCTTGAGAGCTTCAGTGTGATGTGGTTTGCGGTGCTCATTACGCTGGGAGCAGCGCTGCTTCGCAGCCTCGCACGTGTACCGAGCCTGAGAAAGCTCGGCAATACGGCACTGGGAAGTCTGTTCCTCTTTTTTGCGTCAAAGCTCGTTCTGGACGCTTGAATACTCCAAAAGCTTCGACGGAAGCGGGTACATTACGGGCATTAGTGCGAACGTTTGCGTGTTGACAATTGGTCAACCCAAAATGCTTGCGGATCGATTCAAAGGGATAAGACATAGCGCCGAGGCGAGGCGGATATAAGGAGCGCTAGGCTTTAATCGGCTCCTGTTTCTATAACAAACGCTCCTTATGCAGTTCGGTACGTCTCAGGAGCTGTAGTCAAAACTGCAGCAAATCTCGCCGTATGGACGGTTGAACGGCCGTGCGGCCAGTTTTCCTTGAAGGAATCCGCACGCCATGCGCAAAAGTCTTCTCTCAGCCGTCTGCGCCGTTTCCCTCGCTGCCGCTGCCACACTTCCTTCCGGCAGTCAAGCCCGCGGCATTACGGTGGCGGTTGGTTCGTCATTCACGACGCTAGATCCTTATCAAGCGACCGACCTGTTGTCGCGCACTGTCGCAAAGTCGTTCTACGAAGGGCTTTATAGTTTCGACAAAAATCTCAAACCAGTTCCTCAGCTTGCCGAATCGTATGAAGTGAGCGAGGATGGGCTGGTTTATACATTCAAGCTTCGTGACGGCGTGAAGTTTCATGACGGTACGGACTTTACGGCGGAAGCGGCGAAACTCAATTTCGAGCGAGTGCTCAATCCGGACAATCACCTTTCACGCCGGTCGTTCTTTAATTTCATCGGACGGATCGAAGTTGTTGATCGTCTTCATGTGAAGTTTGTCCTCAGCCGCCGTACGCCCGGATTTTTGCAGCGTTTGGCCAACGGCTCCGGACAGATGATTTGCCCGAACACAATCAAAACCATGGATGGCCGCGGGATCGCTTTTAATCCCTGCGGCACCGGGCCTTATCTTCTCAAGGATTACAACCCGAGTGAGCGCTTGGTGGTGGTCAAGAATCCGAATTATCGAGTAAAAGGGCTCCCTAAACTGGATTCCATCACTTGGCTCCCTGTCGCTGAAAACGCTTCCCGCGCTGCGATGCTGCGTACAAAGGGGGCGGCTTTCATTCAGCCGATGCCTGTCGAACAGGTCAAAGACATTGAGAATGATCCCGAGCTCAAGCTCAATGTGGTCCCATCCATTATGATGAGGTATCTCTCAATCAATAATGCTCATAAGCCTTTTGACGATGTGCGTGTGAGAAAGGCCATCAGTCTGGCCATCAATCGCGAAGCACTCTGCAAAGTGGCCTTCTCAGGCTATGCTCGGCCGGCTACGGGGGTTCTGCCTCTCCCAATTCCGTCTGCGGTTGACCTCGGCGTGCCGAAATATGATCCGCAGGAAGCTAAGCGTCTCTTGGCTGAGGCGGGGTTCCCCAACGGCTTCTCGACGAAGCTTTGGTCGGGCTACAACAACTCCACCTCCAGCAAGGTGATCCAGTTCATCCAGCAGCAGCTCGCACAGGTCGGCATCAAGACGGAAACTCGTATTCTCGAGGCAGGGCAGCGTGTGTCGCTGGTAGAGGCGAACAAGGTGCCGTCGGAGTCGCCTAATCGTCTCTATTACATTGGCTGGTCGAACTCTACGGTAGAACCGGATTGGGGGATGCGTCCGATTTTTGACTCTCGCGAAATGCCGCCCAAGCTTTCCAACGAGGGCTACTACAACAATCCTAAGGTCGATGAACTTTTCGACAAGGCTGTCAACGAGCCCGATCAGAAGAAGCGTGACGCTATTTACCGTGAAGTTCAGGAAATCTTGTGGGATGAGGTGCCTGTAGCGTTCTTGGTTTTCGAAGACAGCACAACGGCCTCCAATGTGCACCTGAAAAATTTCAATGCGCTGCCCGATACAGGGATGGAGTTTTACGAAGCGGAATGGGTGGAATAAAGCTTTTTAAAACGTACAAATGAAAACAATCATTTAAGTTTTTCCACACGCGCCGCAGCGGGTTATATCGCTGCGGCGCTTTTTCACTGCGTGATTGATATTGGGATTCGTTCGCATGTCCACTTTACTGATTTCAGGAGTATTCTGAAATCAAGCTCAAAGGTGATCATGAGTATCGCCGAGCTTTTAGGAGGATTCATTATGGTCAATATTTCACGCCGCAACGTATTGATTAGCACGGCTTTTGCCGGAATGACAGGATTGTCCGGCACCGCTTCCGCAGCGGCTGCTCCGTGCAGTGCTGCGATGCCGAAGAAATGGAATTACGAAGCCGACGTTGTAATCATCGGGGCGGGGGCTGTAGGACTTCCCGCTGCAATCGGCGCACGTGATGCAGGCCTTTCGGTGCTCGTTGTTGACGCTAATTACGATATCGGCGGTCATGCCATTACGTCTGGCGGCAATGTGCCGTTGGGCGGAGGCACTTCTTTCCAGAAAAAGTACGGTATTAAAGATTCGCCGGAATTGGTTTTTAAGGATTTGACAGACTGGTCGATCGTTGAGTCGGGCGGCATGCCGGACTATCGCTACAACGACCGTGCTGTGCAGCACGCGCTCGCTTTTAATATGGCCCCGGCGTTCGAATTCCTGCTTGCCAACGGCGTGCCTTTTGTGGATCAAGCGCCCGACAACAGCGGTGCACATGCCGTTGGGCTCAGCGCTCGGCGCGAGCACCATACGCTCTGGTTCAAAGGTCAGTCCGCGGAAAGCCCTGCCGGCGCCGGCGGAACACTCCTTATGCGCAGTCTTGAGGCTTCGGCAAGAAAGAAGGGAGTTCAGTTTCTGCTCAACTATCACATGGATGAACTCTACAGAGAGGCTGAGGGGGACCGCCGAGTGGTTGGACTGAAGGCGCATTATTCACCTAAAGTCAATCCGGAAACCGGAAAGCCGCTCTCGAGCTTTAAGAGTGAAGGGAATATTTCGGAAACCTCTGAAACTATCGTCGTTCACGCTAAGAAAGCGCTTGTCATCGCGACGGGCGGCAATGCCGGCAACGTCGAGTTCCGGCGTATTTTTGATCCGCGTCTGACGGCCGAATATGCCAATGCCGCGGAAGAATATTCGCCGCAGGATGCTTCGGGCGAATTGGCGGCAATGGCCATCGGCGCATCGCTTTGGGGAACTGCAAATCAGGCGATGGATCGCAACGGCTCACTCAGAAAACGCCCGCTGGTGGGTGTCCGCACCAACTATATTCGCTGGACCCCAAAGTCTCCGCTCTATCCGCTTATTAAGCACTCAGGGCTCAACATTCGTGACTGGCAGGATGCGATTATTGTCAACCAGGTCGGCAAGCGCTTTTACAACGAACTCGAGAGCGGCTATCCGAATGGTTCCCATGAAGGCTTCTTTAAGGACGGGAAACCGTATGTGCACGGCGATTGGCGCAACACCACGCGTAAACCATTCCGTCCGCGCAACTACATTGATGCTGCGCTAGCCCTCAATGAGGGTTCCGCTGAACCCGATTTCTCCGCGGGTCCGCAGTGGGCGATCTTCGACGCAAAAGCGCTTGAACGCGAAAACATTACGCTGACGCCGGGAATCTGTGATCCGGAACTTTTCTTTGAAGCGGATACGCTTGAAGCCTTGGCCGCCAAGATCAATACGTCGCCTTGGCAGAAGTGGAAGATGGACGGCAAGGTGCTTGCCGAAAGTGTTGCTCGCTACAACACCTTTGTGAAGGCAGGCAAAGACGAGGATTTCGATAAGCCCGCGCCGCAGTATGCAATTGAAACGGGGCCCTTCTATGCAGCTTGGGCTACTTTCGCCGTCCATGATTCTTACGCGGGTCTGCGCATCGATAAGGACTGCCGTGTGGTTGACCTCTCTGGGAAGCCCATTGCGGGTCTCTGGTGCGGCGGCGAATCCGCCGGCGGTTCTTCGCAGCACGGCCTCGGGCGCTGCATCACGCAGGGATACATCATCGGTCAGCGTGTGGCAGCCTTGAAATAAGCCTTAATCCACGTTGCGTTTGACTGTTCATTAAGGAGCAGTTGAATAAGCAATAAACGGGCAGCCGCAAGGCTGCCCGTTTTAATGGGCGGCGTGAGAAGAATCAGCCGAGCAGGGCGCAGCGGCGAGCTGCGGCGGCTTCAATACGCTGGAGTGCCGTTTCGAGCGTGCTTCTCGGACAGGCGGTATTCAGACGCATGTGCTGTTCACCGCCCGGACCGAAGCTTTCGCCGGGGTTGAGCGCGACTTTGGCTTCCTTGACGAAAAATTCACTGAGTTCAGTCTGGGTTTTAAAACCAAGTGCGCTGCAGTCAAGCCACATGAGATAGGTGGCATCAGGCAGGTAGGTCTTAATGGAAGGAATACGGGTGCGGAAGAATTCGACAGCAAATTCGAGATTCTTTTTCACATAGGCAGCGACTTGTTCACCGTAATCGTCGCATTCAGTCCAGGCGGCGGCAAAGGCGGTTTGACTGAAGATGGAACGATCGGGCTGGCTCGCAGTGAGTTCAGCCTTGAGCTTGGCATTGAGTTCCGGGTTCTTGGATCCCAAAGACGCAGCGCGCAGACCTGCAGTATTGAAGGTTTTGGAAGGACTTGAACCCCAGACGGAGATGCGTGCGGCAGTCTCCGACAGCCCCGGCAGGAAAGCGTGTTCGCCCTTAAAAACAAAACCGGAATGGACTTCGTCGGAGAGGATCACAACGTCATGGGCAGCACAGATTTCAACGAAACGGTTCAGTTCATCCGCTGAAAATACACGGCCGGTAGGGTTGTGCGGACTGCAGAGCAGGAAGAGGGAACAGTCAGGATCAGCGGCGCGACGCTCAAAGTCTTCAAAATCCACTTCATAACGGCCGTTGACGAATTTGAGCGGATTCATTGAGCACACGCGTCCGTTGGCTTTGGTGAGCTCTGTGAAGGGCGGGTAGATGGGGGTCTGCATGAGTACCTTGCCGCCCGGCTGAGTAAAGGCGCGGATGGCAATGGCAAGGCCAAAACTCATGGAGGGGCAATAGTGGATTTCGGATTCACTGAAGGTGAAGTTGTACTTGCGCTGGCACCAGGAAACAGCGGCACGTTCGAGAACACCAGAGTGGCCATTGGGATAGCCAAAAACCTTCGTGTCGACAATTTTCTGTACGGCAGCGACAACAGGTTCAGGTGACTGGAAGTCAGAGTCTGCCACCCAAAGCGGAAGAACATCTTTTGGATAAGCCGTCCATTTGACGCTGTCAATCTGGGTGCGGTCGATAATACAGTCGAAATTGTATTGCATATTATATTTTGCTGATGAAGGTTGAATGCACGGGCGTCAAAGCCGCAAAACATATTGGCAGAGGTTAGCGCAGCTATTCGCTGAGCGCCTTATGTAATTGCCTTATATGCAAAAAGAAACCCGCATGCGGGCTGGCGTCCATGCATGCGGGTCGGCGGGTGAAGCAAGCTGAATATTTCAGGCGTTTTGACCGAAATGCTCGGTGAGGTAGGCTTCCCAGCGCTTGAAATCAGCTTCAATGGTCGGGTGTTTAAAAACGTCATTCACCATGAAGCTCGGATAGGCTTTGAGGCCGAGGAACTGCATGGTTTTGTGGAAAGGCATGAAGAGCCCGTCAAGCCCCTTGCCTTCGAAGAACTGCTGGGGATCAGTGAAGGCTTCCAACGGTGCATTCCAGGTGGTGGAAAGCACATAACGTTTATTGGTAAGGAAGCCGCCCGAACCGTATTTCTTCTCCGGATCGCTGCGCGTACGGCCGTCTCCGCCGCAAAGTTCCGGTGAGACAAAGACATCGTCTTCATACTTGATGAGCTGCCAGGGCGTGGTCATCCACCAGCCCGGCGTTTGGAAGATCAAAACATCAGCTTCCAGAATCTTCTTGACTTCGTCGGCAACGACATAAGGTTCGTTGAGATCGGTGACAACAACGCAGTGGCCGTAATGCTTGAGCGTACGCTCGGCAAGCTCAACCATTGCGGCCGAAAGCGTGCCGCCCTGACCATTGATGCGGCAGCCGGCATTAACGATGAGAAAATTCATGATGAGGCTCCATCAGCGAAATTCATTCGATGTCGAAAAGTATAGGAGCTGGGCTCTTGTATGCAGCGTGCTCTTGTGTCACCTTTTGTTGCCGGGCAGTTGAGCGAGTACTACAGCTGCGGCCATCAGCACGCAGCCCAGACCTTCCCGCATAGAGAGGACTTCATTGAGGATGAGCCAGCCGGAAATGACTGAGAAAACACTTTCCAGACTCAGAATCAGGCTCGACGTGGTGTCGTTCATGCCGCGCTGACCAACGATCTGCAGCGTATAGGCGATGCCGTTGCTCATGATGCCGGCCCAAAGCATGGCGGGAAGTGCAGTCTGCCAGCCGATCCAAGTGGGTGACTCCAGTGCCAGCATGGCGAAGAAAGCGAGGATCGAACCGCAGAAAAACTGCATCATTGAGAGTTCGACTGCGTCGACAAGCAAAACGTATCGTCCAATGACGAGAATGTGGAGCGAAAAGACCACCGCACAGGCAAGTACAAAGAGGTCTCCCGCTGCAATCGTGAAGCCTTCCGGCGGAATGCAGAGAAACCACAAGCCGACCAGTGAAAGCGCGACAGCAGCCCAAAGGAGCGGACTGCCGCGGCGCCCAAGGAAGAGACTGATGATGGGGACGAAGACGATATAAAGCGCTGTGATGAAGCCAGACTTGCCTACTTCCGTATCGTGCACAAAGCCAAACTGCTGCAGCGATTCCCCGCCGAAGAGACAGAGCCCGCAGAGAATCCCGCCCATTAACAGCGTACGGCGGTATTGCGGAGCCGAGCGCCTTGCGGCTTCAGCAGGCTTTTCTGCCGCCAAGCGTTTCCGCCGCAGCAGCACTATCGGGAGCAGAAAGAACGCCCCGAGGAGCATGCGGGTTGTAGTGAAGGTGAAGGGTCCGACGGAATCCATGCCAAGGGACTGAGCAACAAAGGTTGCCCCCCAAATCATGGCCGTAAGAAGCAGAATCGCCGACTGGCGAAGCTGGAAAAGCGTATCAGAACTCGATGACGACACGGAAGCGTCCTATAAATGGCAGTCCGACAGGGAAAATGCCATTGTTTCGTTGAAAGCTAAAAAAGTCTTTAAGTTTATTCCTAATGGACGCAGGCTCGACAGAAAAGACAAATTTATCGTACAGCTGTATGCCGCTGTTGATATTGTGAAACACAGTTTTAACACCGCATCGTGAAATAGGTCCAAGAGTGGCAAAACCACGTCTGCGACGCTAAAATGCGAACTCTCTCCCACAGGGGAGTAGCCAGGGAGTCCGGCAGTCGTCCGGTCTCCGCCCGTCGTCAACATACTTGAGGAGCTTTTCCCCGCTTCTCATGGCGGCGGGGTGCATGAACGACCGTTTGAGCCAGTTTTGACCGCTTCCTCCAAGAAATAATTGCGGCAAACGTCAAGCGGGCCGTTGAGCATCGGCAAGACCTGCGGCGCGACCTTCTGCATGAGTCTGTGTTGTGACGGCGTGCGGCAGGAAGGTACGCGCCGAGCAGGTTTTTCCGACCGCCGCGACGCCGTTCAGACCCCCCTCATGTTTGAAATTTTTCAGACCACGCTCCTTTCCACGGGCGTCGTTGCCGCTGCAGAGATCGGCGACAAGACGATGCTGCTTGCCGTTTTTCTGGCTGCGCGCTTCCGCAAACCCTGGACAATCATCCTTGGGATTTTTGTTGCCACCTTCCTAAACCATGTGATTGCCGGCGCTTTGGGTGCTACGCTCGCGAACTTTATCAGTGCAGACTTGCTGCGCTGGATTCTGATTGTTTCCTTCATTGCCATGGGCATCTGGATTCTTATTCCGGACAAGATCGATGAAGGCGGCAATGATGATCGCTTGCGGCGATTCGGTGTTTTCGGCACGACGGTGATACTCTTTTTCATCGCTGAAGTCGGCGACAAAACGCAGGTAGCCACCGTTGCGCTTGCTGCGCGTTATCCGGCAGAAGCTTTCTGGGTGGTCTGCGGCACGACGCTCGGCCTCATGATTGCCGATGCCCCGGCAGTTTTCATCGGCAACAAACTCGCCGAAAAGATTTCGATGAAGCTGATGCGCCAGATTGCGGCTGCAGTCTTTTTCATCCTTGCTGTTGTTGCATATTTGGAAGCCTAAGCAGTCCGATCACTGAAGTGACGGGGTTTTGACTCTGTCAGGCTGTCGCTTTGCCGCTCCGCCTTGGACTGCTCCAAGGCAGGGCGGCGGCCGTTGCTGCTATACGTCATTTTCTGATGCAGCCAGTCTGCGGTCAGATCCGGCTCCGAAAACGCCGGAGCCCGCACTCCTTAGTCCCATTTCGGACTTCTCGCGGCTCTTTTGTGATGCCGATAGCAGAGCGGCGGGCAGCGTTCCATCCAGCACCGCTCTGTCCTCGCTCGATTCGGTCGTTTTGGAATAGAGCCGCAAAGCGAAAGGTTTGGCTCCTTGATCCGTCTTGGAGAGCCAATATTTCTGCAAACATGATTGGACGATTGCCGCTACCATATCGCCCTATTCATCGAACGCTCCTTTCTGCAGATTGAATAGGAGGGGCGGCGCACGCAAAGAACGTCCAAACGTCCATACAAAAGGGAGCATTCAGACATGGCCTTTAGAAAGATCATCAAGACCGGCGATCCCGATGACATCCGGACCGGTTTCGCCGGTGCCGTTTGGGACATTGTCAAAATGTCGTCGCTCATCGGCGCTTTTGTCGCTTTTTTCAGCGGTATGGTGCTCAAAGGCAAACTTCTCATGCTTGCTGCGGAGAGCTGGACTTCGATTTTGCTGGTGCTTTTGGTGCTTTTCCTTGCACTCTTTTTGAGTCTGGGGGCAGTTCTGCTGCAGCTGCCCGGCTTGATTCATCGAAAGCGTGAGCATCAGGAGGCGCAGAACCTTTCAGATACCCGCCTGATTCTCTGGGTATTTTCAACTTTTGCCGTGTCGTGGTTCTCCACCTTTTTCTTTTCCGTGACCTCCGACATCACCGCCGAGGCGATGCGCGGCTTTGGAATGGGTGAATATCTCTATGACTTTCCGGCCGCTCTCATTTTCTTTTATGTGGCAGGACCGGCCATTGTCGTCAATGTTGCGTTTGGCAGCTGGATTCGAGGGAATATTCGCCGTCTGCTGCCGGAAGTTTGACGGTGTGTTGACACTGAACTGAAAATCTCTGCGCAAAGCCGCCGTATGCTTCATGGACACGGCGGCTTTCGCGTTTAACCTTCTGCGGCTTTAGTGATCTCGCGGAGGTCTTGGTCAAGCGGCAGTGCATCATAAATGCGCCCGGCTTCACCGGTGGGAAAAGTTAATTCCAGACCGTCGGCCGCCATCCATTGCGCTTCGATGCCGGCATCCGCAGTGATATTGAGGAGGTGTCCGCCGAAGCGTTTTCCCGAATCGTTGGGAGCGGTTAACACGTGCAGGTGCCAGCCGGGCATGTTGATGCTTTCGAGATAGCCGGGAAAGCGAAATCCAATGATCTCTGCCTGAATGTTTCGCTCGGCGGTGATTTTCTGTGAAAAGAGCATGTCCTTCATCGGCTTCCACGGTTTCGGTGCCGGCGCAAAACTGCGGAAGGTCACATCGGCGTGAAAAACTTGCAGCCGCACAGCAAGCACACGATTTTCTGCGCCTTTTGCAGCTTCGTCCAAAACCGTTCGAAGATTATCCAAACTGCCGACAGCGGGCAGTTTGACGGCAGAGGCGGTAGGCTGCCAGTCAATGACGCAGGCAAAGGGCGTTTTTTCGATGTCGGCTGCCGGCACGGCTTCGCCCGTATACGTGCCGTTCCAGACGACGCCGTCGAGCATAATGAGCTCACCGCCGAGTCCTTCAAAAGTGCCGATGCCGAGTGTGCCGTGCCGCTTGAGCTCACCGATGGAGAGCGAGGGTTCAAAGTCGCCGAGAAGCAGTGCGGAAAGTGTCGAAAGCTGGTAGAGATTGGGCATGAAAGTGCTTCGATTCTGATGAAGGTAATGAAAGCATAGTTCTCTGCCAAGACCGCACGAGCGGCCAAGCGCAGTGCTTAAACAATTTCACCGCCCAAAAAAAACGGCTCCTGTAAAAATAGAGGAGCCGCTCGCAGCTGCAAATTGCAGCAGAAATCAAACCTTATGCCGGATCTTTGGCTTCCGCCAAGGCCGCTTGACGGGCGATTTCTTCTTTGCTTTTAGGCTGCACGCTGTCTTCCGGAAAGGTTTTCTTTCCAGGATGGCGCTTACGATAGTCAGCGAGGAACTTGGCAATGCGGTTGATGGCGTCGCGCAGCTCCCATTCGTAAGGCAGGAATACCATGCGGAAGTGATCGGGTTTCGGCCAGTTGAAGCCGGTCCCCTGAACTAACACAACATTCGTTGCTTCAAGGAGCTCTTTAAAGAATTCACGGTCATCTTCAATTGGATAAACATCTGGATCCAAACGCGGGAACATATAAAGCGACGCACACGGATGGACCACAGAAACGCCAGGGATGGCCGAGAGCATTTCGTAGGCAATGTCGCGCTGACGACGCAGCCGCCCGCCCTCACAAATAAGGTCGTTGATCGATTGGTAACCGCCGAGCGCAGTCTGGATCGCGTATTGTCCCGGAACGTTGGCGCAGAGCTTCATATTGGCGAGCATGTTGAGACCTTCGATGAAGTCTTTTGCATTGCTCTTGTCGCCCGAAATGACCATCCAGCCGGCGCGGTAGCCGCAGGCACGGTAGGCTTTCGAGAGTGAATTAAAAGTGAGCGTCAGTACATCGTGCGACAGTGCCGCCATGGAGGTGTGCTTGATGCCGTCGTAGAGAATCTTGTCGTAGACCTCGTCGGCAAGAATCACAAGACCGTTTTCTCGTGCAACCTGAATGATGTCAAGGAGCACGGAATTGGGATAGAGAACGCCTGTGGGGTTGTTTGGGTTGATGACGACGATGCCTTTGGTGCGCGGACCCACTTTGGCACGGATGTCGTCGATATTGGGAATCCAGCCTTTTTCCTCATCGCAGAGGTAATGCACGGGTTTGGCGCCTGCGAGTGATGTCACGGCTGTCCAAAGCGGATAGTCGGGTGTCGGCACCAGCAGTTCGTCGCCCTCATCGAGCAGAGCGTTCGTGGCCATCGTGATTAAATCCGATGCGCCGTTGCCGAGATAGATGTCCTCGAGTGTGACGCCTTCGATCTGCTTGTCCTGCGTGTAGTGCATGACCGCCTTGCGGGCGGCGAACATCCCCTTGCTGTCCGAATACCCTGCCGAGTTGGGCAGGTTATAGATCATGTCGCGCATGACCTCTTCGGGCGGGTCAAAGCCGAACACGGCAAGATTGCCGATATTGAGTTTGATGAGACGGCGCCCTTCTGCTTCCATCTGCTTGGCTTTGTCCATGATCGGACCGCGGATGTCGTAAAGAACGTTGTCAAGCTTGGAGGATTTTTTAATTTGCTTCATTTTAGGCTGGGTCCTGAGTGGTTCAAGGTTCTGCAAGGACGCATCTGATAAAGATATCACTATCGGTTTGATTTCGACCGAAGAGAAACTACCTAACTCTGCCTGTGAAATTCCCCGTTCAGCGACAGTTTCGACGTTTTTTTCTGTCTTCCAGTGGCGATGGCTTCAATGGGAAGCTTTTTTCGCGGGTAAGGATGAGGGAGGACAAAAAGTCCCGCATTATGAATATTCCGGATGAACAGCGCGCAAAAAGGCGCGGAAGCTCTTCGGCTTGAAGAGCATTGCCGCGCCGAGAAGCCGTCAATGCTGACGCTCAGTCTTTAACAAGAAGATGGGCGCAGATGGGCGGAGGTGAGTTTTAGCACTTGAGCAGGTGTTCGCGCTGACGATCCTTATGACGGGCCTTCAGAACATCGATGACGTCGGCGAGTTCAAGATCCGCATCGGCAAGCAGAACGAGGAGGTGGTAAACCAGATCGGCCGCTTCATTCTTCAGCTCTTCCTTATCGTGCACCGTGGCGGCAAGTGCGGTTTCTACGCCTTCTTCGCCGACTTTCTGCGCAATGCGCTTGGTGCCCGCGGCATAAAGACGGGCCGTGTAGGATTCTTCCGGTGATGCGCCGCGGCGGCTTTCGAGGAGCACCTCGAGTTCACGCAGGAAGTTCCAGCGGTGCTCGATCGGCGAGAAGCAGCTCGTCGTGCCGCGGTGACAAGTCGGACCGTTCGGATTGGCGAGGATGAGCAGCGAATCCCGGTCGCAGTCTGTGCCGATGTCAACCAGATGGAGCCAATGTTCGGACGTTTCGCCTTTGGTCCAAAGACGGCGTTTCGTACGAGACCAGAAGGTGACTTTGCCGCTTTCGAGTGTCTTGTCAACGGCTTCACGGTTCATAAAGCCGAGCATGAGGACCTGCCCTGAGCAGGCATCCTGAACGATGGCGGGCATTAAATCACCTGCCTTGGCCCAGTTGAGGGCATTAATATCTTCTTTCTTCAGCATGTTCTCACCTCAATGTTGTGCTCGCGGAGATAGGTTTTCAACTCCCCGATATTGATTATTTTCTTATGAAAGACGGAGGCTGCCAAGGCACCATCGGCATGGGCGGTCTCGAACGCGTCAAGAAAGTGCTCCATTGTTCCGGCGCCGCCGCTTGCAATAAGCGGGACTTTGCAGACAGCACGCACTGCGCTCAGCTGCGTGAGGTCGTAGCCTTGACGTACGCCGTCCTGATTCATCATGTTGAGGACGATTTCCCCCGCGCCCCGGCGCTGGACTTCTTCAACCCAGTCGAGTGTGCGCCACTGAGTTACACGCGTTTTCTTTTCATCTCCAGTGTATTGATTGACCCAGTATTCTCCGCTCTTTTCGTCATGCCAGGAGTCGATGCCGACCACGACGCACTGCACGCCGAAACGCTCGGCAAGACGTGAAATGAGGGTTGGATCCGCGAGCGCAGGAGAATTGACGGAGATCTTGTCTGCACCGAAAGCGAGAAGCCGCCCGGCGTCCTCGATAGAGCGGATGCCGCCCGCTACGCAGAAAGGAATATCAATGGCTTCGGCGACGCGTGAAATCCAGCTCTTGTCGACTACGCGGCCGTCCGACGATGCGGTGATGTCGTAAAAGACCAGTTCGTCGGCGCCTTCTTCGGCATATCGGCGGGCGAGCGGGACGATTTCGCCCATCACCTCATGCCCGCGGAACTTAACGCCCTTGACGACAACGCCGTCCTTCACGTCAAGACAAGGAATTATTCGTTTGGCCAGCATTCAATAGCCTCTTCGAGGGTGAATTTACCTTCCAGAAGTGCCCGGCCGACGATGACGCCGGCAGCGCCCGTATGCGATACCGCGCGGATATCGTCGAGACTTCCAATGCCGCCGGAGGCCTGAAAGTCGATGTTCGGGAACGTTTGAGCAAGTTTGGCGTAGAGCGCCGTGTTGGGGCCGGCCAATGTACCGTCCTTGGAAATATCAGTAGTCAGTACGTACCGGAGGCCGGCGGGTTCGAAGGCTCGGATCAGGTCGTCCATTAACACCCCGGAATTTTCCTGCCAGCCGCTCACGGCAACCTCGGCGTTTCCGGCCTGGTTGATGCGTACGTCAAGTGCGAGAACGAGCTTGTCGGCGCCGAAAGTTTTCATCCAGCCGGCCACTTCATCCGTGCGCTTCACGGCGGCAGAGCCCACTACGACGCGGGCTGCGCCGGCATTAAGGAGCGAGCGCACATCGTCAGCTGAGCGAATGCCGCCGCCCGTTTGCACAGGGATAGAGAGACTTCCGAGCAGTTCGCGCAGAAGGGGAATTTGTCTCGCTTTCGGATCCTTGGCGCCGGTAAGGTCAACGATGTGGAGCAGCTTCGCGCCGCTCGCCTGATAACGCTGAAGACGGGCAAGCGGGTCCTCGCCGTAGTCGCGGCGGAGGCCGTAGTCCCCCTGATGAAGACGCACGACGCAGCCGTCGATTAGATCAATGGCGGGAATAATCATGCGGCGGCTCCAAGAAAATTAGCGAGAAGATGAGCGCCCGCTTTGCCCGAGCGCTCTGGGTGGAACTGCACGCCCATGAAGTTTTCGCTGGCAGCGGCGGCGGCAAACGACTCTCCGTATGTGCAGGAAGCAATGGCGGCAGGTCCGTCAGGCATTGCAAAGCTGTGGACAAAATAGAACCATTCTCCAGGTTCGATGTTCTTAAAAAGCAGTTTGGCCTGCGGGGATTCGAACTTGGGAAAGACTCGGTTCCACCCCATGTGCGGAAGCGGCAGTCCGGGCGCATTGAGTTGGCGGACATCCGCATCAATGAGGCCGAGCAGACCCACTCCGCCCGTTTCTTCACTGCGGCGGCCAAGGAGCTGCTCTCCAAGACAGATGCCCAAAAGCGGCTGATGGGCCTCGCGGATCAGCTCGGGAAGTCCGCGTTCCGTCAAAGCCGTCATAGCCGCTTTGGCTGTGCCGACGCCCGGGAGGAAAATGCGGTCGGCCGAACGAATATCGGCAGCTTCACGTGTAATCAGAGGCTCCACTCCGAGACGCTTCACCGCAAAGGCGAGTGAAGCAAGATTGGCGCAGCCGGTGTCGAGAATGACAGCTTTCACAGTACCCCCTTAGAAGACGGGAGCTCGGTCCCCTCAACACGAACTGCATCACGAAGCGTTCTGCCGAAGGCCTTGAAGAGGCTTTCGGCAACATGATGGTCATTGCCGCCCTTGGCCTTGAGGTTCAAAGTAATGCCCATGGTCTGAGAGAGCGAACGGAAGAAGTGTTCGATCATTTCGGTCGACAGATCTCCGACATGGCGGTGCTTGAACTTGGCCTTGAACGTGAGGTACGGACGACCGGAAATGTCGAGTGCACAACGTGCAAGCGCTTCATCCATCGGAAGCAGGAAGCCGAAGCGGCGGATGCCGCGCTTGTCGCCCAAGGCCAGCCGCAGCGCTTCACCGAGCGCGAGTCCGACGTCTTCGACCGTGTGGTGATCGTCGATCTGAAGGTCTCCCTTGGCATGAAGATGCAGACGAATACCGCCGTGCACGGCGATCTGGTCGAGCATGTGGTCGAAAAAGCCGATGCCCGTGGAAATGTCATTTTCTCCTGAACGGTCAAGCCAGACTTCTACCGAAATCTGCGTCTCTTTGGTGACGCGTTCAACAGCGCTGTGCCGGTCGCGGACTGGCTGGGCGGGAGCTGCAGGAAGGCTTTCGAGCAGACGCTTTTCAATGGCAGCCCAGGATTGGCCGTCGGGCCCCACGCGCAGACCGGTGAGTCCCATATTTTTAGCGAGCGTCAGGTCCGTTTCACGGTCGCCGATCACGTAGGAATTGTGCTTGTCGAGCACCCCGCGCTTGAGATACTGCTTGACGAGACCGGTATTCGGTTTCCTGCAGGTGCAGCCTTCGCCGGGCATGTGCGGACAGATGAGCACTTCGTCAAAATGCGCCCCCTGACTCTCAAGGATCTGCATCATCAGCTCATGCGGGCCCTTGAAGGTTTCAGTGGGAAATGACGCCGTGCCCAACCCGTCCTGATTGGAAACCATCACGAGTTTCCAGCCGGCTTCGCGAAGCGCTTTGAGTGCGGGCAAAACGCCCTCGACAAAACGCATCTTTTCAAAGCTGTCGACCTGAAAATCATGAGGCTCCTCAAGAATCGTGCCGTCGCGGTCAACAAAGAGGATGCGTTCGCTCATTTGGCTTCTCCCTGTGAAGCGCAGGCGCCGAGAACTTCACGAAGCGCGGCGAGGAGCTCATCGTTTTCATCCTGCGTACCCACAGTGATGCGGATGCAGTTGGCGAGCGTCGGCTGGCGGTTTTGGTCGCGCAGAATGATCCCTCGATCCCACATGGCCTTGAAGACTTGAGGACCGTCGGAGAATTCCGCCAGAAGGAAATTTGAGGCACTCGGAAAAACCGCTTCGACGCCGGGGAGATCTTCGAGCGCAACCTCGAGTTCGCAGCGGCGCATGACTGCTGCCGCGGCACGCTGGCGCATGGCGCTCACCGCAGCGGGGGTGAGCGCTTGAGCGGCCAGATCAGCGACCGGTGACGGAATGGGGTAGGGAGCGATGACCTTCTTGAGCATTCCGATCACGCCCGGAGAGGACAAGAGGAAGCCGCACCGCAGTCCCGCAAGTGCAAACGCTTTCGAGAGCGTACGGATGATGACCACGTGCGGGAATTCTTTAAGGAGATCCACAGCCGTGTCGGCGGGCGAAAACTCAATATAAGCTTCGTCAATGACGAGCAGCGCCCGTCCGGCAGCAACCTGCGCGAGCTTGCGAAGAACTCCCATGGGGATGAGTGTTCCCGTGGGATTGCCTGGAGAGCAGGCAAAAACGAGCTTCACCTCAGGACGGGTGTCGAGCGTATGCGAGGCCTCAGCGGCATCAGGTACCCAGCCGCGATCCGGGGCGGTGATCAGATTGATCACTTTCGCGCCGTTGGTTTCGGCCGATACCGCGTACATGCCGTAAGTGGGCGGGAACTGCAGTACAGCGTCTTCGCCCGGACGGCAGAAGGTACGAACCAAAAGCTCGATGCCTTCGTCGCCGCCGCGGGTGACAAGAATCTGTTCGGGCGAGACGCCGGCGTAAGACGCATAAGCCTCTACGACGGCTTCAGGCTGAGGCTCCGGATAGCGGTTGAAGCGTTCGTTCTGAAGCGCCACCGGCACAGATTCGGCCGACTCGTTGGCATTGAGCCAAATGTCTCCGCGCCCGCCCGCCGCGGCGACAATGCGTCTGGCAGACTGGTAAGGCGTGAGTTTTTGCACTTCGGGGCGCGCAAGACGCTCCGGGGCTTCAGCAATTTCTGCGCAATAGTCAGCCAATTTACCCTCCGATCTTTTTAGAGAGTTTTTCGAGACGAACGAGTACGGCGTTGCGGTGGGCGTCGAGCTGTTCGGCGTGGGCAAGAATGGCAATCGCTTCGCCCAATTCCGAGAACCCCTGCGGCGTCATTTCCTGCACAGTCATGCGCTTGGTGAAGTCGGCGAGCCCCAGACTGGAGTAAGCTGCCGCGCACCCGTAGGTGGGCAGAACGTGATTGGTGCCGGTGGCATAGTCACCGCCCGATTCGGGTGACCAGTCCCCCACGAATACCGAACCGGCATTCTGGACGAACGGCACGAGCTCCCGCGCATTGCGGGTCTGCAGGATGAGGTGTTCGGGTGCGTAGCGGTTAGACACTTCGACGCACTCCTTGAGATCCTTCACCACAATCAGACGGCTGGCAGAAAGGGACTTTTCTGCAATGGCGCGGCGCGGAAGCGTTTCGAGTTCCTTAGCGGCGGCTTGAGCAACCGCCTTGGCAAGGGTCTTGGAGGGCGTGAGCAGCACGACCTGACTGTCCGGCCCGTGTTCGGCCTGAGAGAGCAGATCAGCAGCAACAAAGCGCGGATCGGCTTCAGCATCTGCAATAACGAGAACCTCCGAGGGACCTGCGGGCATATCAATGGCCGCACCGTCCGGACGGCGGCTGACCTGGCGCTTGGCTTCGGTGACGTAGGCGTTGCCCGGTCCGAAGATCTTCGAGACGGAGGGGATCGTTTCGGTGCCGAAAGCCATGGCCGCAATCGCCTGAGCGCCGCCCACCTGATAAATCTCATCAATGCCGCACAGACGAGCCGCTGCGAGAATCGGATCGGCAATCGGAGGCGGCGAGCAGAGAATGACGCGGCTGCAGCCGGCGATCTTGGCCGGAATGCCAAGCATCAGCACTGTGGAAAAGAGCGGTGCCGTGCCGCCCGGAATATAAAGGCCGACGGCGCCGATCGGGCGAGTAACCTGCTGACAAACGACGCCGGGCATGGTTTCGACAGTGACCGTCTCGAGCACTTCAGCGGAGTGAAATTTTTCGATATTTTTGGCCGCGGTTTGAAGTGCTTTGATGAATTCAGGCGAAAGGCGCGAAATGGCAGCGTCGACCTCTGCCTTGCTCACCTTGAAGTTCTTCACTTCCGTGCGGTCGAATTTTGCGCTGAAGTCACGCAGCGCTGCATCGCCGCGGGACTCGACTTCGTCAAGAATGCCTGACACGACGGCCGTGATTTTGTCGCCGGCCATGACTGCGGGGCGGCGAAGAATGTCAGTGCGTTCGGCTTCCGAAAGCGCATCCCATTCAATGATGTCGCTGAAATTGAAATTCGTCATTTGAGTTACTCCATCATTTTTTCAATCGGCAGAACGAGGATTGAGCTTGCGCCGAGCGCTTTGAGCCCCTCCATCGTTTCCCAGAAAAGGCTTTCGCGGCTCACCATGTGGAGCGCGACATGATCGGTTGATCCGGCAAGCGGAAGAATGGTCGGATGTTCAGCACCCGGCAGCAGCTTCGTAATTTCCGCGAGCTTGGCTTTGGGGGCATGAAGCATGATGTATTTGCATTCGCGCGCTCGAGCGACACCTTGCATGCGCACGAGCAGTCGTTCGACAAGGGCGGCCTTTTCATTGTCAAAAGGCTCGGCCTTGGCAATGAGACAGGCTTTGGAGCGGTACACGACTTCCACTTCCTTCAGACCGTTGGCTTCAAGGGTTGCTCCCGTTGAGACGAGATCACAGATGGCGTCGGCAAGACCGGCTCGAGGAGCTACTTCAACCGAACCCGTCAGCAGACAGGGCTTGAAGGTGAGGCCGCGTTCATCAAAGCAGCGCTTAAGAAGCTGCGGATAGCTCGTCGCGATGCGGCGGCCGTTGAGGCTTTCCAGACCGCCCCAAGTCTCATCCGTCGGAATCGCCACCGACAGCCGGCAGCCGCCGAAATCGAACCGCTTGAGCATGTGGAATTTCGGTTCTTCTCCTTGACTTCTGCGGGCGAGTACGGTTTCTTCGAGCACGTTTTCGCCGATGATGCCGAGGTCGACCACGCCGTCCATGACGAGACCGGGAATGTCGTCGTCGCGCACGCGCAGGATCTCAACGGGCATATTTTCCGCTACGGCCAGAAGGCGCTGGGAGTGGAAGCGTACCTTGAGACCGCAGCGTTCAAGAAGGTCCTGCGAGTCGTCGGAAAGTCGCCCGGACTTTTGCATTGCAAGCCTCAGGCGGTTGTTTTCATTCATTTTCTTCTCTTCTCTCGTGAAATGGGGTGACGGGGAACGGGCTTTGGGAGCAGTTGTCTTCTGCGCCGCACCATCATCGGACATGCAAAGATCCGGCGCAGTGATGAAAAAAGCCTCCGGAGTCCGATGACTTCCGAAGGCTTTACTGTTTTGTGGAGCTTCATCCTGAGCCGCCGGAAGCATGCATCGATCCTCCCGAACAGCTTGTGCGCCCGAGGGATGCTTTAAGGATGGTGGTGGTGATGGCGGCGGAAGGTAAAGCCGTACACGACAATGCTCCGACAAATGGGAATGTGGTTTACAGCGAAAAGGCGCTGCATGTTCTCTGCGAAATTTATATTTCCGCCGAAGAACTGTCTTCAATCATGCCACGGCCGAGTGCAGTTTGGGAATGCCTCAGGGACGCGTTCGGTGCATCTTCGCACTGTCGGCGCACGTCAAATGCGTCTGAACAATGTCAAAGGGAGTTTTTCCTTAGGCGCAATATCTGAGATGGATCATCATGATGCGGCCGCGAACGCTGAAAATGATTTTCCATTTTTTGCGAAAGAATCCGCGAATACAGGAATAGCGGGGAATTGAGCCTAAGCGCAGTATTTCCTAAGGACTGCGGGTGAGAGCATCCTCCCCCGCGAAATGATACAAAAGAGGAATACATCATGCAGCTTACTAAGCGCGCCTTTCTTCTGTCCGGTGCGGCGCTTGCCGTCTCCGCCGCAAGCGGAGCCTTTGCCATGGGGACGCCGAGCGGTTTCGCTGTCGTCGGTTTTGCCAAGCAGGGTGATCTCGGCGAAGTGATCGTCAACCCGTATAAGATTTCGCCGCTCACAGCCGTCATTAAGAACGGCGGCTACGAACTGCTCACGGCTCATGTCCGTGTGGTGCCTAAGGACGGTGGCCAGGAAATCGCATACGATGTTTCGAAGGCGCAGCTGCTTACGCATGCCGGCATTCCGGTGTTCGGTCTTTATGCCGACTATTCCAACAAGGTTGAAGTCAAGTATTCGTACCGCTTTGACGGCAAAGAGGTCAAGGGTGAACACACCTATACGATCTATTGCGGTCCGCTGCGCGGCATCGAATCAGGGGCTGCCGGCGAAAAGAACCTGATGTTTGACGTAGAGGTGAAGAAGGTCGATCCTGAATTTAAAGATCGTCTCTACTTTGTCAACAACTTCGGCAATGCCCACGGCGCTGATACGCGCGCAGTCTGGAACAATCCGGAAGGCGGCGCTCTCACGTGGAGCTTCATTCCGAAGATTGCCATCATTGACACGACGGGCGCCATTCGCTGGTACCTCGACGCTTCGACGATTTGGGATCCCGAATCGATCTACACCAAGGGCGTCATGATGGGCTTCAAGCAGAACGACGACGGTGCTGTTTCTTGGGGCTACGGTTCGACTTATGTGAAGTACGACATCATGGGCCGCAAGGCTTTCAACCGTCGGCTGCCTGCGGGCTACAGCGACTTCTCGCATTCGCTCGATCCGATGCCCAACGGTCACTATCTGCTTCGCGTTGCATCGGCTGACCTCCGCCGTCTCGATCAGAAGCGCGTCCGCACGGTCCGCGACATGATTATTGAAGTGGATGCCGGCGGCCGTGTGGTCGATGAATGGCGTCTCTTTGATATTCTCGATCCGTACCGCAGCAACGTCATCAAGGCGCTCGACCAGGGTGCTGTCTGCCTGAACATCGATCCGAGCAAGGCCGGTCATACGCTCACGGCAGAAGACCTCGCCAAGCAGGAAACCTCGGCCAACTTCGGCGACTTTGCCGGCACCGGCCCAGGCCGCAACTGGGCGCACGTCAATTCCGTTGACTACGACCCGACCGATGATTCGATCATCATTTCCTCGCGTCACCAGTCCGCGATCATCAAGATCGGCCGCGACAAGAAGGTGAAGTGGATTCTCGGGGCGCCGCGCGGCTGGCGTTCTCCCTGGAAGGAAGCGCTGCTCACGCCGGTCGATGCCCAGGGCAAGCCCCTGAAGTGCGGCGATGCTGAGTGCGGCGACGCATTCGACTGGACGTGGACGCAGCACACGGCTTGGCGTATTGATTCCAAGTCCGACAAGAACGTGATTTGGGTTTCGGTCTTCGACAACGGCGACGCCCGCGGCATGGAACAGCCTGCGCTTCCGGAAATGAAGTATTCGCGCGCTGTCATCTACAAGATCGATCAGGTCAAGCGCACCGTAGAGCAGGTTTGGGAATACGGCAAAGAACGCGGCCACAATTGGTACAGCCCGGTGACGTCGCTCACCGAGTACCAGCCGGACAAGAACTCAGTCTTTGTCTACTCCGCCACGGCCGGCGCCGACTTCGACCTTACCACCGGCGCTATGAAGGGTCTTCCCAACCCGTACATTGACGAGTTCCGCTGGGGCGAAAAAGAACCGGCCGTCGAAATTCAGCTCCACAACACCATGGGCTATCAGGCATGGCCCTTCAGCGTGAAGAAGGCGTTCACCGACAACTAACATTTCGTTCTGAGCTTTAACGAGAATCCATCCGAATCCGGCGGCAAAACTGCCCGAGAGGATGATCTGCTCCGCCCGAGGTTGGTATTTCTTCGGACGGAGCTTTTTTTCGCTATGGGCGGCGCTAAACTTCCCTTTCACCCTTTAGGCGGCTTCGCTATCCCTCTCATGCTCTGGGATAACGAACCGTCTCAACGGACGGAAGCGGTCTTTGAAGCCGCAGGATAAAAATCACTTGAGGTTTTCATGAGCTCGGCGATGACGACGCAGCGCGCAACATTGATCGGACTTTTGGCTCCGCTTTGCTGGGGGATGGGCGTTTCACTTGTGCGCGGCATTGCCGAAGGCTTTGGACTGGCCCAGGGACAGACGCTTCTGTACACCACCGCTGCGGTATGCCTCTTTTTCGTCATCGGCATTCCGGATCTGCGGACCGTCGACAGGCGATACCTCATTTTTGGTCTGCCGACAGCCAACGCGAGCTCGCTTTGCTTCACGCTCTCTATCTTTTTTTCTGCTGGCGGAACGCAGACGATGGAGGCGGCCATGGTGAACTACCTTTGGCCCGCTCTGACACTCCTTTTTGCCGTGGTCTTTAACGGCGTGCGGTCACGCTGGTGGATTGCGCCCGGTATGGTGCTTGCTTTCTGCGGGATTGTTGAAATTCTCGCCGGCGGGCAAGGCTTTTCACTCGAGGGTTTTATTTCGCGGCTGCTTGAGCATCCGCTGAGCTACATTCTCGCGGTCGGCGCTGCCGTCACTTGGGCGGCTTTTTCCAGCATGACTCGTGCGTGGGGCGGCTCAACCAATCTGGCCTGCCTGATTTTCTGCATCAACGCCAGCATCTACGGTGTGCTGTGGCTTTGCGGCTTCGGCACCCAAATGGTGGGCGAACCTTCGGCACACGGCTGGATCAGCGTCATCCTGGGCGGCATTGCGATGGGCGGCGCATATGCTGCATGGACGCAGGGCATGACCAAAGGGAACATCACGGTGCTGGCAGCGGCCTCCTATTTCACGCCGGTTCTCTCGTGTGTTTTTGCCGTTTTTTGGATTGGCGCCAAACTCGACAGCTCTTTCTGGACGGGGGTCGCTGCTGTCGTTGTCGGCTCACTGCTCTGCTGGGACGCGACGGCGCGCGGAATGAAGCCGCTCTTGGCGCTTGAAGCTCAGGGCCGGACATCCGCAGCAAACCGCATTTGGCTCCATCTAACCGGCCGCGGCAGCAAACGCTGACACAGCTTCCAGAGTGCCTTTCAACTCACGGCAAAGCTTCGGGCGCCGTGAGCGAGAATGCTGTCAACCCGGCGAAAGAGGAGCAGAAGATCGAGATGCAGAGCACTCGTTTCAATGGAAAGGGCGCTCCCCTTATCAACGCGTTCCATGTGGCGTGAGACCAGTTCCGCGGCGTCGCTCGAGGATGCCGCTTCGCCTGAAAGGAGACTGCTTCGAAGCGCATTGATCTCCTGCGGATCACTCGTTGAGAGTATTTGCGCGAGGAGCTCTAGGTGCGCAGATACGACGTGATGCTCTTGTTCGAGTTCCTGCGCACCCTGTGCACTGAAAAAGAGCGAGCGGCGGATTTTTTTCTTCCGCAGCAGATCAACGATATCGTTTGTGACTTCGAGCGAGAATAGCAGTGCATCAGAAACGGCAGAAAGCGACTGCCATTCGATGACGGCCTCTTCCGAAAGGTCGTCACGGATGATGATGTTGAGCGCTTTGGAGACGGTGCGGCAGCGGCGGTCCAGAAGCTTTCGGCGCTCTTTAAAGGCCAAGAGTTCACCCATCGGCGGATTTTCATAGATAAGAGGTGTGAGTGCATCCCAGTGCTTACGGAATAGCTCTGCCGTGCGCGCGTTCTCATGACGCACTTGGACAAGTGCTGAGCTGCTCGAAAGGAGATTTTCCTTTGAAAGCAGATGCGTTTCAAAGTCATCTGTTTGGATCGACACGGGCACCAAACGATCGATCAGCGCGGCTGCCGGATGAATGAAAGAGAGCCCCACAGCACCGATTACAGTGTTGTAGACCACATGAAATAAGATCACGCCGTCTGCCGGATCGCCGAGAGATGCAAAAACGCTGCCCGCAGCCGGAATAAAGTAGAGGACTGCTGCGCCGGCAGCAAAGCCGCCGACCCGAAAGAAGAAGTTTCCAAGCGGCGCCTTCCGAGCCGCTTTTGATGCGCCGGCTGTTGCGGCTGCAGCCAAGAGCGCACTGCCGAAATTTGCCCCCAATACGACCCAAAGCGCGGCTGAGGCCGGCAGCAGACCGCTCGCAGTGGCAGCCGCCGTCACGGCGACAACGGCTAGGCTGGAGAAAAATAGGACGGCGCAGGCGATGCCGACAGCCGCCGCAAGGAAGGGATGCTCCGGAAGATGCGCCAAAGTTTCCAGAATGATCGGACTGTCGCGCATCGGCTCGGTTGAGGCCATGATGCTTTGCAGCGCCAGAAGAACGAAGGCAAAACCCAGCAGCATTCGGCCGAACTGGCCTTCGCGCTTTTCCATTCGCCGCAGAAAGAGGAAGGTGCCTGCAATGAGCAGAATGGGAATAAGACTGGAAATGTTCAGTGTCAGAATGCGTGCGGCCAAGGCACTGCCCAGATCGGCGCCGAGAACGGCGGCCAGAGCAGCCGCCGTAGATACCAATCCGCCGGCCTGCAGACTTGCTACGAGAAGTGACGCGGCCGTTGAGCTTTGCAGCAGCATCGCCAGACCCATGCCGGCGGCAAAGCCGGCAAAGCGGTTGGAGAGGCGTGTGGCCAGCCATGAGCGAAGCGCCTCACCAAACGTGCGCAATATGCCGGTTTTCACCATGTACGCTCCCCAAACAAGGAGCGCAACGGCGCTGGCGCTGTGCAAAAGGAATGTGTACACCGATCAAAATCCGAGGAAAAAAGGCGCTGCGGGTGCTCCCATTGTAGGACTCGGCCCGTAACAGCATGACTTCTGAGAGCGCTCGGCCTTAGAGACTTCTAGCGCTCGGCAAGAACGCCGGCCTTTCGGAGCATCTGCAGCACGGTCTCGCGCGGCAGCGCGGCGATCCGGCCTCCGTCGTATGCGGCCGTATCATGAGCGGTAAAAAGCGCATTGAGGATGGCTTCTTCGGTTGATTCTATGGCGGCCATGAAGAGCGGCGTCATATCGTCGCTGCGGACTGTGGGGCCGCCTTCGAGCAGGCCGTAAGGGGCTTCATGACGAACCCGCATGGAGGGTGCCGTTGAAAAGGCAAGGGCGAAATCCCCCGATCCGTTGGAAGCAATACCGCCGGTACGGGTCATGCCCATAAATGCCCGTTCGGCCAGACGCTCGAGCGAACGCTGCGTGAGCGGGGCATCCGTTGCTGCGATCATCATGATGGAGCCGTCGGCAGACCCGGCCGCGTCTTTGACTCGTTCGGCCCATCCCGCGGGCATGGCTTGCGAGAGAAGCTTTTCATTGCTCCAGCCGCCCAGCTGCCGGCCGACTTCAACGCCCTTTACGGTGAGAAAGCCGCCGAAGTTGGCCTGAACAATGACCCCGACGGTCCAGCCGCCTAAGCTTTCGGGGAGTTTGCGCGATGCGGTGCCGATACCGGCCTTGAAGCCGAAGGCAACAGTGCCGGTGCCGGCACCGCAGCAGCCTTCTTCAACCGGACCGGATTCCGCCCTGCGCAGCGCTTCAATAACATGGTTGGGCGAAACGAATCGTGCACGGATGTCGTTGACGCGGCCGTCATTCGTTTCGCCGACAAAGGCGTTGACGCTTTTGACCGCTTCATTGCCGGGCTGCTCGAGCGTCCAGGAGAGAAGTCCTTCAATCCCGGCGGCGACACTGAGCGTGTTGGTGAGAACAATCGGCGTTTCAAGCGTGCCGAGTTCGTTGATCTGAGGAATTCCCGCGGACTTGCCAAAGCCGTTTCCGACAAATACGCCGGCGGGCACTTTTTCCTGAAAAACATTGCCGCCGTGCGGGAGGATGGCCGTCACGCCCGTGTGCATGCCGCAGGCGTCGTCTTCCAAGGTAACTTGGCCGACTTTCACGCCCGGCACATCGGTCACGGCATTGAATTTGCCGGCGGGCAGGATGCCGATATGGATGCCGTAACTGCGGACTCGGTTGTTGGTCATTTGGACAGCTCTTCTTCGAGGTTGATGGTTTGAAGATTCTATTGCCGATACCTTTTTTGCGGTATGGGGAAGTCGGTGTTGTCTGCATGCGTCGAGAACCGACGCGATGCCATGGATGATGTTTTCAAAATAGTGTGAAAACAAATCATTGCTTGAAAACGACAGGAATCCTTTTGTAAAGAAAGAGGAGATTTTGAATGACCAATAAGATTAGCAGTGCATCTCAAACTGTTCGTGCTTTTAATGTCGGCACGCTGGGCGACTGCAGCGCATGGGACGACAATCTTGGTGCGGCTCCATTGGAGTGGCTGCCTGCAGAGGAAGCGCCCAGTTTCATGTCCGGCACGGGCAGCGATGAGGTCTGCGAAAGCGGCATCGGTTTTGCTCGAGAGCGAGAGGGCTGCTGCATGTGCTCTTTTGGATTTGATGCCGTGGGTGTTCGCAACGGTGATTCGGAGCTCCTCGAAAGCATGAGGGATCGAAATGTGCGCCATGCTTCGGGCGAGATCGATCTGTGGAAATCCTCTGTCGGAAATGATGAGCTGGATTCCGACAAGCAAAGTTTTTGGGTTCAAAACGGCATAGGCCGGCGGTTTTTGAGTCCCGATGTCTTTTCCGATGGTCTTTATACAGGCGGCGAATCTTTCTGGAGCCGCCTCTCGGGGAGTTCTGCGGAGTGGCTGCGTAAGTTTGGTTTTTATAAGAAATAAGCAGCCGGCTGCTTTATCAATCCTGTGCTTGCCTTATTGTTTTTTTCTTAATGGAGTGATCTGATTGGAATATTCCTATCCATCGAAATCAGTTAACTGCTTGGTTATCCATAACCTTAAGGTCACATTGAGAATAGGCATTTCCAATTTCTGCGCAGAAGCGAAATCTACTTCTAATGGATTAGAGCTAAAGATCTATCTACGCTAGTCCACGGTGCCTGACGAAATTTTCACACATCTTCACGAACCTCACTGATCCGATCCATCGGGCAGAGAAGATGCCGAAGTCCCATTCGAACAGGCGAACAACACCGAAAAAGGACAAAGGAGACCTTTATGCCCGATCACAACACTCATGGAGTCGGTTTCAAACGGATGCGCATGGCAGGGCTGCTGCCTGCGGCTGCACTCATTCTTGCCGTCTTTGCGCCTTCAACGGTCAGTGCTGCAGAAGTCAAACTTGCCGGCGCTGTCGTTTCCGGTCTTTTCTATTCCAAGGCAGAAAGCGCAGAGCATTCGAATCTGGTTCTCGCGGGTGTCGGTGAGGCACCGGACGATACGTGTTTCAAAATTCTCGGAAAAGAGGATTTAGGGAACGGCTATTACGTTCGGTTTAATCTCTCGAGCAATGTAACGTCTGATACCGGCTCATTTTCCGGACACAACGGCCTCTTCAGCTCCACATACATGTCGTTTGGCAATCAGCAGTTTGAAGTCACTGCCGGCCGTATGTCCGGGCTTACCGTTTCCGGTGATCCGTATTCGGTCTATGCTGCGACGCATGCCAACATGACTTACGCCCAGCTTGCTGGGATTGCGCCGGCAAACATTACGTTCCAAGCCGGAGCGCTCACTAATGCAGTCGCATTCACAACGCATGGCAGCCGATTTGTGGTGCGCGGTGTTTATTCGAATGGTGATTCAAACATCGGCGCTATTGGAGACACTGAAGTGACCGAGGACTGGTCCGACCGCCGCCATGTGGCGCAGCTCGGTGCCATGTGGCTTGGCGAGAAGCTCAAAACCGCGGTGGTTTATTCGTTTGAAATGCCCGGACAGTTGGCCAATGCGGACGGTTCCCGCGATGTTCGGCGTAAAAACACGCATGCGCTTCATTTAATCGGGAGCTGGCATTTAGCCGGCAAGCAGGGGCCCGGCATTGCCGGCATCCTTTATGCAAGCCGCAACGAATGGCGTATTGGCGCTGTGCCCGATCTCTCTACGTTTGTAGGCGACGGCCGTATCGGCAGCAGTCAGGAGGGCCTTGACAATGTTGCGGTCCATGTCAGTGCGAAATATCCCGTTGGCCGTCATCTCTTTACCGCCGCGGCCGGTTACCTGCATTCGAAATGGAACGGAAAATCCACGAAGAGCGGCTATACCGAAGGTTCCATGGTGATGGGCGGCGTGGTTTATTACTACAGCCTTTCGAAAAGCACAAGGTGCTATGCCGCGGCAAGCTGGGCTGACGGCCGCAAGCTCCTTGACGCCGCACCGCGACTGAACCGAGTCATGGGAACGGTCGGTTTGATGAAGTATTTCTAATTCATGTTGCTCGGAACCATCACGGTTAAGCCAGTCATTATTATGTTTACAGAAAAGATTTCTTTCGTAAACGGTTGGACAGCCTTAACTAGTGCTAATGGATTAGTTTCAAAACTGTAACTACTCTTCTTCAAAGCACAACGCGCTGTCTCTGAATCTGCAGGACCAGAAGGCAGATTCAGGCGCGCGTTGATGCTGCCTATGTAAGAAGGAGCTCTCTCAATGCAATATAACCATCATCGTTCGCACGCCTGCACTTTGCTTTGCACTGCCTTGGCACTGGCTTTCGGATGCGCAGCCGCGCATGCTGCGGATGTCAAAATTTCCGGCAGCGTCATCACCGGTCTCTATTTCAATAAAGTCGAAGGCGCTGATAACGGCAATCTCAAAATGGGCGGTGCGGGTGAATTGCCTGATGATCCGCATTTGATGCTGACTGCGCGAGAAGACCTTGGCAACGGTTGGTACACGGGCGCTCAGCTGCAGAACAGGTTCTATCCGGATTCCGGTACCTTCCGCTCCAATGGGTATTTGTTTGATGCCCAGTCTCGCCTTTTCGTCGGCAACGATCAGATTGAATTTTCATTCGGCCGTATGGCTGGTTTGACTGTGGCCGGCCGCCCGTATTCTGTTTATGGGAAGACGAATGCCAACATGACATTCGCCTCACTCGGCGGCATTGCACCGGCCAATATCATGTTCCAGCCGGGTGATCTTTCCAATGCGATCGCCTTTTCAACCAATGCTCAGTCGGGTCTCTTCGTCCGCGGCGTTTATTCAAACGGCGACTCAGTCAATGGCACGGATACGGAAACGACTGACGACTGGTCTGACCGTCGTCACGTTGCTCAGTTCAGTACGGGCTGGACGGGTGATCATCTGAAAACTGCCGTGGTGTATTCCTTTGAAATGCCGGGGAACGTCAAGAATGCAGACGGCACTCGTCCAGAGGCACTCCGCAAGAAGAATACGCATGCCGTGCATTTGATCGCCAGCTACGATTTCGGCGGACCGGCAGTTTCGGGCATTCTGTATGCCAGTCAAAACGAGTGGCGCATCGGTCCGGTGGGCGATTTGTCAAGGATCGTCGGCGGCAATGCTGTTGTCAGCAATAGCGAAGAAGGTCTGGACAACCTGGCAGTGTTCATGAGCGCCAAATATCCTATTGGTCAGCATACGATCAGCGGTTCGGTCGGCTTCCTGAAGAGCAAGTGGAAGGGCGCTGAAACGTCAGTAGGGCATGATGAAGGCACCATGACGATGGCCGGTCTGGTTTACTACTACAACTTCTCAAAGCGCACAAACTTCTATGGCGCAGCGAGCTGGTCTGACGGCAAGAAGCTGCTCGACGGCGTCGACCGCTTTAACCAGGTGCTGACGGCCGTGGGGCTCATGCACCGCTTCTGATCATCCTTCCTCCAGCCTGCATGGCCAAAAGCTCTGCAGGCTTGGAGCTGTCGGCAATCTTCGGACTGCGGGGGGACTAGAGCGCAAGTGAGCTTTCAAAAGCGGCTTTAAAATTCGGCAGCACTATGATTTTGCGGCCGTTGCGCTCAATCAAGCCTCGCTTGATCCAATCGGAGAGCAGTCGATTGACGACGGCTCGGGTGGCATGAACCATCAGGGCCAATTCGTCTACTGTCGGCTCAATCGGAAGCAGCCCGGCAGAGCTCTCTTCTCCGCCAATGGCCAGAAGCGAGAGAAACAGTCTTGCCAGACGCACAGGAACGGGATCGAGACCGTTGACGAGCAGTCCGTCGAGCTGCGCTTCGTGATTCCATGCCAGTGTGCGCAGGTATTCGAGCTCTATGCCGGGGTGATCGGCTAAGAAGCGTCTGAACTGCAAAGCATCTCTGCGCCGCAGACGTACGGGAGAAAGTGTGCGGATGGTGAGCTCCAGCGGCCGCTTATGGAGCAGGGCTTTGGGGCCTCCGAGAATGGTTCGGGGCACAAATAAGGCAGTCATGCGCGGACCGCGAGTGCGCGGTGCACAGGTGGCGAGTATGCCTTGATCAATCCAATATACAAAGGATTCTCTCCCAAAAGCATGATCGATGTGCGCAGGAAGTTCGACCACAGGCGCATCCACAAAAAGTTTTTCGAGCAGCGGCGGGTCGGGATGAAAGCGCCACGGACATTTGGAGTACAAAATCCCCGGCTCGAGGAGCGGAATGAGTTCTTTGGGCATGCGCGGTTTGTTCATCCAATGGATGTTCTGCAGTGGGGACTCAAAAAAATGAAGCCGAGCGGACTGCTTGGTCTTATGCGGATTGACTTTACCTGAAAACAGCCGCCCGAAGCGCGTGAGCGCGGCGGGCGGCGTTTGCCGCAGCGGCAGGCTGATGCGCCTGTGATCTGCGGCGATGCGGAAGGCTGATGCGGGCTGCTCAGACGCGGCCAGCCTCAATGGCCTTAATGGCGTTCTCAGCGGCGACGCGGCCGGAAGTCATGGCAAAGGACGAGGCAGAGCCTTCGCAGCGAAGGTCGTAAGACGAATCATAGAGGCCGCCGATATCCTGTCCAACAACATAAAGGTTCGGGATGACGTTGCCCTGCGGATTCTTGGCTTCGAACTGCGGCGTCACCGTAACGCCGCCCAACGTCAGGAAGAAGCAGCGCACGCCTTTGAGGGCGTAGTAGGGACCTTTATTCAGGTTGAACGCCCGCAGATGTTCGGGCTTGCGGCTGAATTCTTCATCAACGCCGGTTTTCGCGAATTCGTTGACGCGCTTCATGCTCGACTCAAGATTCTCTGGCGGCACGCCGATTTGCTGGGCAAGCTCTTTGACGGTATCTGCCTTGAAGGCCCAGCCGCGCTCATAGCCCATTTCTAGCGTCTTCGGCAGCGCCTTAAGCGGTACGCCGGCCAGCACGATGGCGTTGAAAGGCAGTACGGCACCCTTGTTAATCAGATCATCGATCATGGATTGGTCGAAGATCGTGTAGAGCACGCCGCCCGCGCTCGTCATGGCATTGTAGACGTCGACAAACACGGCGCCGCGCGACTCATTGAAGAAGCGCTTGCCTTCATGATTGACCCAGAGCCACGGCTGAGCCAGTGCGCAGCGGCCTTGTTTAAGTTCGTCGGGGCCCGAGAACTGGTTGATCGGCGGAACGTCCGGAAGATACGGTGCATTGCCGGCAACGGCGTGCATGCCGGCAACGTTGGCGCCGACCAAGCGAGCCATCGTGATGCCGTCGCCGGTGCGTCCGTCCACTACCGGCCCGCGGAGCCAAATTGGTTCGACCATGCCGAGCGCCGAGGAGTCCGTCACGTTCTGTGCGAGCATTTCCTTATTGGCAGCAAAGCCGCCGGTGGCGATGATCACCTTCTTGGCATGCAGAATAATGGTGTTGCCCTTGGCATCTCTGGCTTCAACACCAGTGACCTTGCCGTTGTTCATGATGAGACGCTGCGCTGAGGTTTGCGTACGGAGTTCGCCGCCGCCCTGACGAATGCTCTTCACAAAGAGTTCGATTACCTTAGCCGCGCCGCCGACAAACAAGTGCCATGTCATGAGCGATTCGTGCTTGTCGTACATGGTGCGGATGCCGCGGAACTCAATGCCCATGTCCTGAATTTCGTCAATCGTTTGACGGGACTCTTCAATCAGCACACGAAGGACGGCCGGATCACAGCGATAGTGGTGGAACTGCAAAGCCGCGTCGAGCACCTGCTGCACGGTCGTCTTAATACCGTGCTCCTTCTGGTAGCGCGTGCCGACGCCGAGCGACCCCTCCGGGAACAGCCCGGCGCCGCCGAGGAACGCTTCTTTTTCAAGCACGATCGGTTTCACGCCTTTCTTAACGGCAGCATTCGCGGCGGCAAGGCCTGCAAGGCCGCCGCCCACGATGACAAGGTCGACCTTCTTTTCAACGACGGCAGCCTGAACGATGGCCGGTGCTGCTGCAAAAGCAGCGGCAGCGGCCGTAGAGCCGAGAAATTGGCGGCGATTGAACTTAGGCATATGAATCTCCTTGTTTCAGAAGCCGACAGCGGCTTCTTGAATTTCAGTCTGCAGTCCCATGGGTTTAGTTTCGCGTTTGAGACTGCAAGTTCGGAAAAGATTAGATTTGGAGAGCCTTTTCGTCTGTGCGCCAGCGCACAATGCATCGTTTGTTTTTTTAAGGATTAACGCTATCTCTTCATATGTTTACCAATGTTGTACGGCGTTTAGAAACACGTTGACCAAGCGCAGTCTTTGCCGCTCTGGCCCGAGGTTAAAAGGCTGCGGAGACCTTGAATAAAGCGGTGAAATCATCGACGGACCGCTGAGGATGCCGATGCAATCAGCGAGGTCTCCGAAATCCATCAAGAACTCTGGGCAAAAGGCCTGAGGACGAGTGCGGCAAGATGATCGACATTTGTCAAACTCCCCTCCAAACACTTCGGCCGCACCGGCCAGCATCTAAAGAGGACAAACTTGAGATGACAGCAGCAAGAAAAATCCGAGCGGCCGTGGTCGGCGCGAGCGGCTATGCAGGATCAGAATTGACGAGATTCCTGCTTGCGCACCCGGCGGTTGAACTGACGCATCTTTATGTTTCGGCCGCGAGCAGCGACGCCGGCAGGGCGATTGCAGAAATTGACGGCCGTCTTTTTGGCCGCACACAGCTCGTGCTGGAACCCATGACGGATCCGGCTGCTGCGGCGCAGGGGCTTGATGCTGTCTTTTTGGCTACCGAACACATTGTGAGTGCGGCCCTGGCGCCGATATTTGCTGCTCAAGGCGCAGTGGTCTTTGATCTTTCCGGTGCCTATCGACTGCCGAATGCATCGGATTATCCGAAGTTTTATGGGTTTGAGCATGAGCATCCTGAACTGCTTGATCGGGCGGTTTATGCCCTTGGGGAATTTGTCGACCGCGGCAAGCTTCGCGCAGCCCGGATCGTTTCTCTTCCCGGGTGCTATCCAACGGCATCGCAGCTCGCGCTTAAGCCCTTGATTGATGCGGGTCTGCTTGCCGCTGACTTTAAACCTGTGATCGATGCTGTTTCTGGTGTTTCCGGTGCGGGCCGCAAAGCCAAGATCGGGAATGCCTTTTGTGAAGTGAGTCTTTCGGCTTACGGGGTCTTTACGCATCGTCATCGGCCTGAAATCGAAGCGCATTTAGGGCGCCCGGTCATCTTTACGCCGCACCTGGGGCCCTTTAAGCGCGGAATCCTTGCCACGATCACCGTGAAGCTTGCGCCGGGACTCGGTGATCAGTCTCAAGCGCGTGAAAAGATTCAGCAGGCTTATGAGAGCGCTTATGCGGCATGTCCTTTGGTTCGTCTGCGTCCGGCGCTTCCCAAGCTCGATGATGTGGTGAATCTGCCATTTTGTGACATCGGCTTCAGCGTGGATGAGGAAGCCGGCTACGCTGTTGTGGTCTCGGCTATCGACAATCTGATTAAAGGAGCTGCCGGACAGGCGGTGCAGGTGATGAATCTGCGCTTTGGTTTTCCTGAAACGAAGGGACTGCTTTGACTTCGGGGGAAGAGCGCAATGACAAAACCATTCAAAGCTGATGTGCTTGTGGTGAAGCTTTCCGGCAAGGCTTTGACAGCGGATAAAGCGCTTGACGCGCTTTTTACGACACTGGCCGGTTCAGCCGCAAGCGCAGAGCGTACGAGAGTCGTATTGGTGCATGGGGGAGGCGTTGAGGTGGACGCACTCATGCGCGGCCTTGGCCGCCGCATCGACAGGATCGAGGGGCTGCGGGTGAGCCCTGCCGAAGACATGGCGGTTATTGCCGGCGCCTTGGCCGGCACCTGCAGCCTGAAGCTGCGCGGAGCTGCGCAAAGGGCGGGGCTGATGCCTCTCGGACTCTGCGCTACCGATGCAGGCATCGGCCGGGTCGTGCCGGCGGACCCGCGTTTAGGACGCGTCGGCGTGATTGAGCCCGGAGACTCTGCCGCAAAACGCCGTCTCCAAGCCCTGCTTGATGCCGGTTTCACGCCGGTTATTTCGTCCGTCGGTATGGATGCTGCCGGGGCGCTCTGGAACATTAATGCCGACGATGCGGCGGTGGCATCAGCTGCGCTCTTGGGTGCGCCGCTCATTTTTCTCTCGGATGTTCCCGGCGTGCTCGATGCCAATAAACATCTCTTTGAACAGTTGAATGAGGAGCAGGCAGAGACGCTTATTGCCGAAGGCGTGATTTCCGGCGGCATGACGGTCAAGGTGCGCGCCGCATTCCGTGCTGCGGCCATGACAGGCAAACCGGTGGCTGCAGCCTCTGTCTTTGATCCGATGCTGCCCAATAAACTTGCATCTGGACAATTGCCGGGGACCACATTCACGCTTGAGTGAATCCGACGGTGAACTGTCAGCGCAGTTCAAATGTGAATTTATTGCCCGTCTTTCGTTATTTGTCGACTATTGTGCTGGGTGAAGTCGAACAAATCGACTAAAGTCGGGCATTTCTTTGAGGTCTTTTCGTTTTGTTGTGCGTGTTGCATGAGATTGATTTTCACAATCTCAACTCGACGATTTTGGATGCTGTAGCGCATTGATATTTATATAAAATATTTCAATGAAAAGTATTTTGCAAAAATCCGCCGACTGATTTTCTATTTTTTGGTCTGCATCAACTCAAGCTAGGCAAATGCGCCTAATCCCAAAAAATGAAATTCATAAAATGAACGAACTTGAAGCCCAAGGAAAGCACCCCAACGTTTAACCGTTGATTCCTTGAGGCGCTGCAGGTCTGCAGGCGTCCGTTTGGGCGCGGCTTCAGTCAAAGACATTTTTCCCCAACAAAATTCGTCAACTCTCCTGTCACTGAAAACAGGAAGTCTTCTGAGGCAATTTGATGAACAACGCTAGCGCACAGCAAAAGATTTTTCCGTTGGTGCCAGAACATGCCGCTTCCGACATGAGCGCTGTGCTCCACATGATCCCGGCTGAAAAGGCCGGGGTACTGCCGCCCTTGGGCGTCAAGCTCCCCGACGATGTCGCGGCGAGTTTCCGCGGTACGCCTTTCGCCGACCTTTATGAGGAGGCGCTCAATCTCCTGAGAAGCCGCAACATCACGGCCGATGAGCTGCGCTATCTTTCGCGTGCGCTCACGCAGCTGCTCGCCAAGCGGACGACAGGCGAAGCCGCAGCGGTGAGCCCGTTTTACATTCGTCAGGCTCGTCTTTCCGACGTTGATGCCTTGGAGGGACTCGTCAAATATTGGGCCAAACAGGGCGAAAACCTTCCGCGCAAACGGGCAGACATCATCCGCAACATCGACTCGTTTGCCATTTGCGAACGTGACGGCCGTCTTGTCGGCTGTGCCAGTCTTTTCGTTTATGACTCGGGACTCGCTGAAATCCGTTCGCTCGGCGTTGCCCCCGACATTCAGCGTCAGGGACAAGGGCGTGCGATTGTTGAATATCTGCTCGAAAGAGCCCGCCGGCTCGATATCGACAAAGTTTTCGTGCTGACCCGCAACCCGAAATTCTTCGAACACGTGGGTTTCTCGCTCACCAAAATCGACGCACTTCCTGAGAAGATCCTAAAGGACTGCGAGAATTGTCCCAAGCGCGCGCGGTGCGACGAGCTTGCCTACGAATACAATTTCTAAACTTGCCTTAAGCGCGAAGAGCTTGACGGCGCTGCCGTCTGTAAGGCTCTGAGCCTGCAAAACCATTCAATCGCAAAGGAATAAATCATGACGCAGCCTACCCGCGCCGAATACGATCAGGTGATGATTCCCTGTTACAAGCCCGCTGATCTTGTGATGACGCACGGCAAAAAGTGCCGCCTCTATGATTCGCAGAACCGCAGCTATCTTGATTTCGGCGGCGGCATCGCCGTCAATAGCCTCGGCAACGCGCCAAAGATTGTGCGCAAGGCCCTGAAAGCACAAAGCGCAAAGCTCTGCCACATCAGCAACGTCTTTACGAACGACGCTACGCTGAAACTGGCCAAGCGGCTCACTTCACTCACAGGATTTGACCGGGTGTTTTTTACAAACTCCGGCGCCGAATCCAATGAGGCTGCGCTCAAGCTCGCCCGCCGAACGGCTTTTGACGATTATGGCGAGCAGAAGGATGAAATCATCTCCTTCACGCACAGTTTCCACGGCCGCACGTTTTTCACGGTCTGTGTCGGCGGGCAGGATAAGTATTCTTCCGGCTTCGGCCCGCGTCCGGGTGCGATTACCCATCTGCCTTTCAATGACATTGGTGCTTTTGAAAAGCAGATTTCTGACCGCACCTGTGCCGTGATTTTCGAACCGGTGCAGGGCGAGGGCGGCGTGCTGCCCGTGGACCCCGCGTTTGCCAAACGTGTGCGCGAACTTTGTGACAAGCACCATGCACTGCTCATCCTTGATGAAGTGCAGTCAGGATGCGCACGTTCGGGCACGTTCTTCGCCTATGAACAGATCGGCATTCGCCCCGATATCGTAACGACGGCGAAAGGTTTGGCCGGCGGCGTTCCTATCGGCTGCGTACTGACCAACGACGCTGTTGCCAAGCATTTCAAACCCGGCACGCACGGATCGACCTTTGGCGGAAATGCATTGGCCTGCGCGGTCGGCAATGCGGTTCTGAAGCATATTTCTGCACCGGAATTCCTCGAAAAAGTCGTCAAGCACGGCGCCTTCATGAAGGCGTCGCTTGAAGCGCTCAACAAGGAACTGCATGTCTTTACGGAAGTCCGCGGCATGGGCCTGCTCATTGGCTGTGAACTGATTCCGCAGCTTCGTGCGCAGCTCGGCGACATTCAGAAGGCCGCGCTTAAAGCCGGGCTCATTATTCTGACGGCCGGCGGCACGACGATTCGTCTGTGCCCGCCGCTCATCATCAAGAAGCGTGAGATCACCGAGGGCGTGGCGATTCTGAAGTCGGTTCTGAAGGGATTTCTCGCCAATCTGCCTAAGGCCGAGGAACCGGTGAAGGCAGTGAAGACTGGTTCACGAAAGACCAGAGCTTCTGCCAAGGAACCGGCAGTCAAGCAGGTTAAGCCCGCAGCGAAGACCCCGCAGACACGTAAAGCTCAGCCTGCAAAACCCGCTGCTGCAGCTCCGGCCAAAACCGTTCCTGCTCAAGCGGCCAAGGCTGAGAAGCCTGCGGCACGAGCGGCGACGGTTTCCGCCAAGCAGCCCGTTGCCGAGCAGGCCAAGCCCGCCGTGAAGACGCCGCAAGTTCAGTCTCTTAAACCTGCGGCTTCCCGCAAACCTGCTCCTGCCCAAGCTGTCAAGACAGCAGCGCCGGCAGCCGTGACGCCGAGAGCTCCGGCAAAGAAACCTGCTGTCGAGCCGGTTAAGTCCCCGGCGGCGAAAGAGGTTAAACCTTCGGCTCCGTCAGCTGCTTCGGCAGTTCCGAGCAAGCCGGTTCTTTGAGCCGCCGGCAGCTCGGCCCAATAGGGCGTCGAGCTGCTGATGCAATCTTTTAATGTTTCATGGCGATGCCGCTGCGGGAAACTGTAGCGGCATCGCTCTTCTTTAGATGCATTCCCGTCAGTGGTCCGCAGCTGCCGCCTCGATGAATCGCAAATCTTCGCGATGCTTTTGCACGATTTCAAAGGCCGCCGTTTGGCTTGCAGACAGAGATTTGACGCATTCGGTAGAATCGTCTTAAGTGATTTTGAGAGGCGCAGGTTTTTGAAAGACCTGCGTTTGCAGGATTCTTTTGCCCGCAACAACGGTGAACAGATTGCTTCCGATTACCCTTCGCCAGCTTCAGGTCTTCTTAGCCATTGCCAAAACAGAAAGCATTGGTCTTGCCGCCGAGTCGCTCACGATGAGCAAAAGCGCCGTTTCGCAGGCGCTTTCCGAGCTTGAAACGCGTCTTGGCGTTCAGCTCTTTGACCGCAATCGAGGGCGGATTTTTTTAACGGCTGAAGGCCGCCGCATGATGCCGCAGGCCGACGAGATGCTTCATCGAGCGGAAGACATTGCAGATTTGTTTCGCCGCGGTCATGAGCCTTGTCCGTTTCGCGTGGGCTGCACGCGGACCATCGGCACATTCATGCTCGCCGATCTTTTGAAGTCTTTTCGGGATGCTGCCGGATGGATGCCGGCTACTGAAATCGCCAATACTTCAAGGATTGCTGCGAAACTCTCTTCCTTTGAGCTCGACATAGCGCTGATTGAAGGTCCTGTGACCAACAACGACTTGGTGACCTTTCCCTGGATGGCCGATGAAATGGTCGTGGTGGCTCCGAAAGATCATCCGCTCACGGGCCGTCCGGTGAGCTATGAGGAGCTTGAGCGTGCTTCTTGGCTCCTGCGCGAAGAAGGCTCCTCCACCCGAGACTTTTTTGAAACGCAGCTCCATCAGCGGCTTTCCAGAGTCAATGTCTCGGCTGAGCTCAACAGCTTTGATGCGATTCTTCGTTCCGTTCGCATTGGGCTCGGCATCACCTACATGTCTAAACGCGTATTGACCGACCCCATCTTCGGCCGTTTCCTTGCCCGCGTTGAGATTCCCGACCGTTGGATGCGGCAGCTGACCTTCTGTCATGAACGCGGCAAATACCTTTCTGTCGATATGCTCGAGTGGGTTGAGCATTGCCGCAACTATGCGCGGATGCTTGAACGCCGCGAGGCGGACGCGTTGCGCTGAAAAAACGGTCATTGATCGGCACGCGGTTCCCGCCGCAGCACTATCGCAGTGCAGCAAAAAAACGGCTTCCCCAGTTGATTGACCGGGAAAGCCGTTTTGAGTGTCAGCGTCTAAGCTTAGGAATTAGAAGAAGCCGCGCTTTTGTTCTGAAAGACTGATATACAAATTCTTCATCTGGCTGTAGTGTTCGAGAATGACCTTATGCGTCTCGCGGCCGATGCCGGACTTCTTGTAGCCGCCAAAGGGCGAGTGCGCCGGCAGCTCGTTATACGTGTTGATCCACATGCGGCCCGTCTGGACGCCGCGGGCGACACGGAAGGCGCGGTTGATGTCACGGGTCCAGACAGCACCGCCAAGACCGTATTCAGAGTCATTGGCGAGCTTGAGAACCTCAGCTTCGTCCTTGAACTTGATCACGCAGGCGACCGGCCCGAAGATTTCCTGCTGGCAGACATTCATCTGATTTTCGCAGTCAACGAGCAGCGTAGGCTGCATGAAAGCACCCTTTTCACAGCCGGGAACGACGGCGCGTTCACCGCCCGCGAGCACCTTGGCACCTTCCTTCTTGGCTTCTTCGACCCAGCCGAGAATCTTCTGGAGCTGACGCTCGTTAATCTGCGAACCCATCTGAGTGTCTTTGCAAAGCGGATTGCCGACCTTTACCTTCTTGAAGGCCTCAGCCAGTTTGGCGACGAATTCGTCGTAGATCCCTTCCTGCACGAAGATGCGCGAGCCCGCGCAGCAAACCTGCCCCTGATTGAAGAGAATGCCGATCTGAGCGCCTTCAATGGCCTTGTCCTGCTGGCAGTCATCAAAGTAGATGTTGGCGGATTTGCCGCCGAGTTCCAGCGTAGCCGGAATGAGGCGCTTGGCAGCGGCTTCGGCCACGTCGTAACCGACTTCGGTAGAACCCGTAAAGGCAAGCTTCGCAAAGCCCGGATGATCAAGCATGGCCTGACCGGTCTGCGCACCGCGTCCGCTGATGATGTTGACGACGCCGGGCGGGAGGAACTCATTGAGGATTTCGCCGAGCACATTGAGCGACAACGGCGTTGTCGAGGAGCTCTTGATCACCACTGCATTGCCGGCAGCAATGGCCGGAGCAATCTTCCAGGCGCCCATCAGGAGCGGGAAGTTCCACGGCACAATCTGACCGACCACGCCGATCGGCTCACGAAGAATGATGGAGAGCGTGTTTTCGTCGATCATCGTTGCTTCGCCTTCATCGGCGCGGATGCAGCCGGCGAAGTAGCGGAAATGATCCGACGAAAGCGGTACGTCGACCAACGTGGTTTCACGGATGGGCTTGCCGTTGTCGAGCGTTTCAACCGTGGCGAGCTCAAGTGCGCGTTCATCAATGCGGTCGGCAATCTTGAGGAGGATGTTGGCACGTTCGGCCGGCGACTTGGCCGCCCAGGCGGGCTGAGCTTCTGCGGCGGCCTTGACGGCGCGATCCACATCCTTGGCCGAAGCGTTTGCACAAAGTGCAAGCAGTTCGCCGGTAGCGGGGTTGTGGGTTTCAAATGTTGCGCCATTCTCTGCGTCAACCCATTCGCCGTTAATCAGAAGTCCATAGCGGTCCTTCAGGTATTGCGTCATAAAAACTCCTTTCCGAATATGTTGCGCTGTCGCCGCTTTCTGCCCGGGAGAGCGGCTGTTCATTGAATCGCCGGGCGTCTGCGGCATCGCTTTGAATTCAGAATAGGCGCAGGAATTTGCGCTTGTCATCAACCATTGGACGGAGTGTGCGGAGCAAATGAAGTACGCAACTTGGACTAGGGATATCTTGCAGATGCGTCGTTGTCAGCCGGAAGACGCCGTCTGAAGCTTGTGGACGAGCGAAAGTATGAAGTTCGCAGAAAGGAGCTGCTCCGCATCGTCATCTAAACAATGGGATCGATATGGAAAACCCTATCAGTATCAAGTGATTTCAGGCGGCTTCAAGATGTGACTGTGTAAATAGAATGCCGATGAGCCCGAAGAGCATCCATCGGCATTCAAATTGCAGATTCACGGGCGACCGGTTCCGAATCGGCCGTTAAGCCTCAAGCAAAAAGAGCGTATGCGAAACGCCCATGTTGGGCTTTTCCTGAATGATGCGGAATCCCGTCTTTTTGAAAAGTTCTCGAAGTTCGGCGCCGTGGAAGAAGCGGCTCACCCCGTTGGCCAGCACGGTGAAGTAAAGGCTCGAAGCAGCCAGTGAGAGCGCTGCCGCCTGATGACGCTGCTCATCAGTGAGCGGTTCAAGCACACAGAGTTTGGCGCCGGGTTTCATTGCGCGGCGGGTGCGTTCAAGGATGGAGGCCGCCTCATCCAGGCTGAAGCAGTCAAGGAATTGACTCATCCAGAAGAGATCAACGTCTTCCATGCCGGTCAGTTCCTCAGATGTGAGCCAGTCAATGGCATGACCCGAAAGACGGTGCTGCACGCTGCTGAGTTCAGAGCGCTCCGGGATCGCATTTACTTCCACGGGGAGGTCGACAAGCACGGCAGTCGAATCGGGGAAGGCTTCCAGGAACATCTTGGTGAAGCGTCCCGTATTGCCGCCGATATCGGCTATGCGTGCAGGCGTCTGAGGGGCCCAGAATTCGCGAATGGCTTCGATCGCAGCGGCGTAGGCTCGGTCGCTGTGATAATGGTCGAACCGGAACCAAGAGCGCTGCGCCATGGCAGGGAGTTCCGGCAGGTGCGGATAGATGGTCTTCCAGGAGGGGTTAAAAGCGGCAAGACCCGCGGGTTTGCCTTCCTTCAGGGCCTCTTCAGTGCGGTCGAGTCCCGGCCAGCAGGTATCGGCAGTGAAGAAGAAATTGGCGCGGGTCATTTCGTCGTAGATGAGCAGATCTCCGACCGGGGTCGTCTTCCAGCCGCGCAGACCTTCATTCGGTGCCGGTTCCAGAATGCCGGCAGTGGCGAGAATGTCGATTAAAACACCGGCCGCGTAAGGTGTGAGGCCGGATGCAGCAGCGGCTCCGGCGACGTTTTGCCCGGGGCTGCGGCTCAGCGTCTCGAGGAGGCCCGTACGAAGCGCGGCCGCCGCTGCCTGAAAGATGAAAGGCGAAAAGGCGATGAACTGTGCGCGTTCAAGCTGAGCGAGGAAATTCGAACGGCTGCGGGACATAAAGAAACCTTGAGGGAAAAAAGAGTGATGTGGGCGTATTGGTTTTTGAAGCGTCACACATAGGCATGACGATGAGCGGTGAGTTCAACCAGAAGCGCTTCGGGCGTGAGATCAAGCCACTCGAGCGCATGCGGAGCGTCGGCCGGTCCGCCGCCGAGCAGCGTCAAAAGACCCGCCGGCGTACGCACAAAGCGCTGCGCTACGGCAGAACCATCAGGAGCGCGAGTACGGAGTACGTCTTCCCAAAAAAGCTCCACTTCGCGGGCACGGGCATATTTCTTCAGCACTTCGTCGGTCAGCGGAGAATCATTGGCGGGCTCTCGATCGTCGCCGTTCATTTTTTGAGCACTTTCAAAAATGCCCCAGGCAGCAAGGAAAGCTTCCTGAGCGCGCGTCAGGTTGACGGCTGATGCAGCGGCAATCGTGCGGGCGAAACGCGCCCCGAAAGCAAATTCTGCGAGGCTCACCAGACGCTTCGTTTGCTGCGCGCGGGTTGGCTGCTCCAGGTCGATCCCCATTGCCCGTCGAGAAAGACTTACGGCAACGGAGCCGCCCGTATGCGCCACCGCAAAACGGCCGACGGAAACGCCGGAAAAATCGGTGAGCTGAGGGCCTTCAGGCGGCTGTTCGCGCAGATGATAGGGTGACTGTCCGGCATGCGAGGCAAGGTTGGCAAGGCGCAGTGCAAGGAGGCGGCCGAACAGACTCTGCAGGCGCCGCGCGGGATGCGTGAACCGCATGAGCCGGCGCTGCGTTTCCTCGGGCAGGAGCGCCGTCAAAGCGCGCTCGAGGTCCGGACTCAGCGTGTCGGGAATGGCCATGACGGTTGCCGCCCAGCCGGCCGGAACAGAGGGTTCAGCACAGATGTCGGAATCATTTTCCAGCTCGGTGTCTGCAAAATCGGCAAAATCTTCAAAACTCGGGGTGAAGAGATGCGCGAGCACAGCCTCTAAGGCTGAGAGATCGTCAAAGAGCGCCTGCGTAAAGCTAAGCGGCTGCAGCGCCTGAAGCGCTGAGGACGGGTCAGGCAAAGAGCGGTCTTCTTGCGGCTGAGCCGGCCAGGGATCTGTCGATTCGTGTGCGTTCGGCATAAGACTATGCAATGCGTTGCGGTCGTGTATTCAAAATGAAGAGCGGACTAAAAGAATGCATTCAGTGCGATGCGGCTGAGCCGTCGGTCGGCCACTTGCGGAAGATCAGACTGGTATTGATCCCGCCGAAAGCGAAGTTGTTCGACATAATGATCTTTTGCTCAAGCTCACGAACGCCGCCCATGACATAGTCCAGAGGGGCGCATTCAGGGTCGGGCTCTTCGAGATTAAGAATGGGGGAGACAAACCCCTCCAGCATGGCGTGAACGGCAAAAATTGCTTCCAGCGCACCGCAGGCCCCGAGCGTGTGTCCCATGTGGCCCTTGTAGGTGGTATAGGGAACCGTGCCGCCGAAAACGTCGTAAGTCGCTTTGCTTTCTGCAAGATCACCTCGGTCGGTAGCGGTGCCGTGACCATTGATGAGGTCTATGTCTTGGGGGGCAAGACCGGCATCATCAAGCGCCAGACGCATGGCTGCCGCCATTTGTTCAGAAGCGGGGCTGGTGATGTGCTCGCCGTCGGCATTGGTGCCGTAACCTAAGATTTCCGCATAGATGCGGGCTCCGCGGGCACGGGCGTGCTCGAGCTCCTCGAGGATGAGGGCGCCCGAGCCTTCGCCGACAACAAGGCCGTCGCGGCAGCGGTCAAAAGGGCGAGGGGTATGCGTCGGATCGTCGTTCCAGTTGGTGCTGGTGGCAAAAAGCGTGTCAAAGATCGCGGCATCGGTGGCGTCGAGCTCCTCGCAGCCGCCTGCGATCATCAGCGTCTGTCTGCCGGATGCGATCGCTTCGTAGGCCGATCCGATGCCCTGAGAGCCGGAAGTGCATGCCGAACTGGTCGTAATGATGCGGCCCTTGCAGCCGAAGGCGACCGAGATGTTCACCGGTGCGGTGTGCGACATCATGCGCACATAGGTCGTCGCGGTGATGCCGCGGCAGCTCTTGGTGAGAATCATGTGCGCGAGTTCTGCGACGGCTCTCGGCTGTCCGGCTGACGAACCGAAAGAGACGCCGCAGAGCGGAGAAGAGACTTCCGGAGAATCGAGCAGATTGGCATCCCGAAGCGCATCTCGGGCGGTTTTGACGGCCATCTGAGCCACACGTCCCATTGAGCGCGTGCGCTTGCGGGTGAAGAATTCGGGGTCGAGTTCAAAGGGAGCAGCGGGCGCACCGACGCGGGTGTTGAGTCCCTGCAGGTCTTCCCACTCGGTCATATGCTGAACGCCGCTGCGGTTGTGAAGCAGTGCGCTTCGCACATCCGCCCAGCTCGAACCCAGCGGAGAGACGGCACTCATGCCGGTAATAACGACGCGGCGCGCTGTCTGAGGAAGCTTCATCCGATCAGACCTCCGGAAACAGGGATAACGGCGCGGGTAACGTAGGCCGCGTCGTCGGAAAGCAGAAATGCTGCGACGGCCGCCACTTCATCAGGACTGCCGAGACGCCGCATCGGAATATAGGGGAGAATGCGTTCGCGGTCTTCCGTCGAAGCCATGGCGGTGTCGATAAGCCCGGGGGCAATGACATTGACCGTAATCGAACGGCTTGCAAGCTCTGCGGCCAGTGCTTTGGCCGCACCGATGACCCCCGCTTTGGCTGCGGAGTAATTGGTTTGGCCGCGCGTGCCGGAGATGCCCGACACTGAACTCATCACCACAATGCGGCCGCGGCGCTTTCGGGCCATCGGCAGCGTGAGCGGCTGCAGGACGTTGTAAAAGCCCCCGAGATCAACGGCGAGAACCTGATCCCAATCCTGCGCCGGCATGCCGGCCAAGGGGCCGTCGCGGTTGATGCCGGCATTCAGAACAACGCCCCAATAGATGCCGTGGGCTTCAATATCGGCGGTGAGTGCGGCAGCTGCGGCTGCACGATCGGCGACATCAAAAAAGAGCGCTCTGGGCGCGGTATTGAATTCGCGAAGTTCGGCGAGAAGTGCGTTGACTTCTGCAGAGGGCTTTCTGCCGTGAACGACGACATCGTAGCCGTCTCGAGCCAGACGAAGCGCCGCTGCGCGGCCGATGCCGCGGGTGCTGCCCGTAATGAGCACGGTGCGGCGATCAGACTGTGCAGTAGGAGACATCATTTTCTTATCGGTGTGTTTTCAAATACTGAGGCTGGCATTCTAGCGAGTGCTGTCATGGAGGCGCTCGAAATATCCGGCAGGCGGATTGAAGACATTGAGCGCTGCCGACCCTGCAGGGACGCGGCAGGGGACGCCGCTCGCCCGCTCAATCAGCAGGACTTCGCAGTCAAACTGCCAGAGTCCTTCATCGCTTTCAAATTTCTTTTCAACTCTGCAGAAAAGTTTGTCGCCCGGCGTGAAGAAAGCAATGGGCAGCGACATTCGGCGCGTGCCGAGAAGCAGCCCCACAACGGGAGGGGCGCCGGCCAGGCGCTGCAGCCGACCGGCATAAATGCCGATGGTCTGCGCCATGATTTCAATTAATGCGACGGCGGGAAAACGCCCGCAGGCATCAGCGGCCAGAGAGTCCGCACGCACCAGGGTGACGGATTCGGCAGCGCAGTCATCAGCATAAAGCGCCGTATCGACAAAGCGCATGGGATCGCGCTGTGCGATGAGGTTCGACGCCGGCATCGGGAAACTGAGCTCATTCGTGCTGATCATTGGTCAAGCTCCTGCCGAGCGGTAAAGAATAGAACGGCATTGCTGCCGCCAAAAGCAAATGCGGAGGCCAGCACGCCGGGAGCACCCGGCGAATCGAGCTTCGCGGTCAGGTCGCTGCTGGTGTTTTCCGGTCCGCTCAATGCCGCCCTAAAGGCTGCAGGGAGCTCAGGATCGGGGTGACTAGAACGGGAGAAATTAAGAGGCGTTGGTCCCAGACCTTTGAGAAGGCTCCACGCGACAGCAGCGTTAAAGGCGCCTGCACCGGCCAACTGATGACCGACATGGCGTTTGAGGCTGGCTGCGGATACGCCGGGAGCGGCAGACATCATGGCTCTTGCTTCCATGGCATCGTTTTGCGCTGTAGCGGTGCCGTGCAAAAGGGCAAAGCCGACAGGGTGCGGCGCACCATTGCGGATAGCCGCTTCGATGGCCGCACGAGCGCCTGCGCCTTCCGGGTGCGGGGCGCAGATATGATGAGCATCCGACGTTTCTCCCCAGCCGGCAAGCCGAACTTTAGGACCTTCATCGGGCATGCCGCCAAAATATGCCTGCTCAGTCTGGGCGAGCATCATCAGCAAAAATCCGCCGCCTTCGCCGAGATGCATGCCGGTTCGCCGCGCATCAAAAGGAAGCGCTCGGCCGGGGCTTCTGGCGCCCAGAGCAGAAAACCCCGCTTCGGTAAGCGGTGACTCAGCGTCTATTCCTCCCGCTACAACAGCCCGAACTCGACCGGTGAGAAGGAGCCTTGCGCCTTCCAGAATGGCTTTGCTCCCAGCCGTGCAGGCAGTGGAAACGCAATAGGCGGGTCCCGAAATCCCTGCGAGGCGGGCAGTGAGCGCGGCGACAGCGCCGATTTCAATAGGCATCCATTTGTCTGGAGCTTCAGTTTCAGGATGACTGCGCAGGACGGAGACGGTTTCGGCCGTGCCTGCGGCAGTGTTGCCGACGATAAGGCCGATGTCTGCAGGGGCAATGCCCGCTTGCAGCGCTTCGTCAAGCAGCGGAAGTGCTGCTGAGGCTGCGAGCCGAAGACTTCTGGCGGGGCGAGTAAAAGCTTTAAGTCCCGTTGTTCGGGCAGCTTCAGCAATGCGCCGATCCGCTTCCGCCAAATCGCTTTCGGGTACTCGCACATCACTCGGAGCGAGCTGTGCACAAAGGTCTTCTGCCGATGCAAGCTGCCGGAGCGTATCTTCGCAAGAACTGCCGAGCGCCGAGAGCAGTCGTGCACGGCGTATGACGACAGCAGGGCGCAGAGGCTTTTTGGCGCCGGCAATATTGGAGAGCGGGTCGGGGAAAGAAGTGCGTTGAGTACAGGCCGAAAAAGGCATACAAAAATCCATAGAAGCCATCGGCGCATTATATTGGGCGGCGTGACGGAGTCAGCTCATTCGGGCTGCTGCATTTCGCCGCGCCAAACTGCGTTTGCTGACAACTTTTTGAAAACTGACCCAATGCCTTTGATTCTCAGCCTTAAGAAAGCCGCCGCTGCCGGCATCTCATTACGCTTTATCCAGGTTCCTTTAGGGGAGGGTCTCCCTCTCGCACTGCGCTGCTGGATGCTCACCGCGGACGCTGACGGCATTCTCGGTCTTTCGTCAGTTTATTCGCAGGGCTGTATGGCCGATGAGGCAGCCGGGACGCTCTTAGCGAGCCGGCCAACGCCCGCTTCAGCCGCTGGAGAAGCATATTTGGCGGCAGCCGCTGATCGCCTCCATGCGTGGTGGGCCGGTGACGGGAGCGCCCTCAATGATGCGGATAAACTTTTTTCCAAACAGCTCCCGGGCACGGACTTTGAAAAGAGTGTCTGGGCGGCCGCGAGGCGGGTGCAGCCCGGCTCGTGTGCGTCCTACGGCGATATTGCGGGGGTAATCGGTGTGCCGCGAGGGGCTCAGGCTGTCGGGAATGCGCTTCGCCGCAATCCTGTTCTGCTGATGACCCCTTGTCATCGTGTGCTTCCGGCATCAGCGCTTGAAGCGGCTAAGCGGGCCAAACGACTCGGCGGCGCACCCTATGAAACCGTCGGCGGATTTTCGGGGGCCATGACCGGCCCCCTTACGGATCTCAAGCGGCACATGCTGATGTGGGAGGCCGAGCGCTTTGGCTCCGCCGAACCCGCATTGTTTTAAACGATGATCTGCCGATCACCTTATGGCTCGGCAAGTGACTGCAGGCGCTCGAGAACACACTTCAATACGCCGGACTCGGCCGCCGATAGAAAGGCGCCGTCATGGATGCGTTCTTCGCGAACAATCTTTTTGAGAAGCGCAGCGGCGCCGGCAAACGAAAGTTCAGCAATATCCTTTGCGCTCGGACGTGCGGCAAAATTTTCGGGAAGTGCATTTTCAAGCATCTTCGCTGGAAAATGTGAGGTCCAGTCTTCCACGGCCTGCCAAAAGTTGACTGCAGCACGGTCATAGGCCACAAAGAAAACTCGCCCGTCCGAAGCGCTCGTCCATGCGCCGACCGAATGTTCATGAAGAAAATCGAGGAATCCGAGCACGCGCTGCAGCTGCGGGTCCTCGAGCATCTCGCGGCGGGTTCGCTCCGCGGTTTTCAGTGTTTCGTAGGTCTCAAGCAGAGGATCTCTGCGGCAGACCTCGGCCGGATATTTCTTTTCGAGTTTCTCGAGCTTTTTAAGCAGTATCTGGTCGGGCGAAGCTCCGATGCGGTCAGCCAGAAGCAGTGCATAGGCGAATACATCGGCAAGCTCATCTTCCATTTGTTCATGCTTATCCCGGCATTCAAGATCATCGCCCGACCATTGAAAGACTTCGAGCAGTTCGGCCGCTTCAATGACAATGGATGCCGCTAAATCCTTCGGATTATGTTTGGGCGCCCAGCGGCGGGCGTCACGGAAAGCAAGCAGCCGGGCCGCAGTTTCGGCGGATATTGCCGGCGGCGGAAGTTTGGGATTGGATTGAGAGCTTTGGGCTGCTGAATGAGGGGGCAAAGACATAAGCAACCGTTTATAGACAAAAGGGAGGCAGGTTTGAGTTCCAAGGTCTTCAATGCCGCTGAACGATTAAAATCACCGCGTCCTGCGGCGGATCTGGACGCTGCAGGTGAAAATTATTTCTCATTGGAGAGTCCATGTCGAACCGTCTTCTTTGCCTGCTGCTGAGTGCCTCGCTTTTTGCCGCCGGTGCCGTCGAGGCTGCAGGCAATACCACGATTGAGTCCTTCAACAAAGCCAAGAAGATTCTTGAGCATCAGGTTTATCAGGATCACCGCATCACGTTTTACTGCCTCGCATCTTTCGATCGGGACAAGAACATTACGCTGCCGGAAGGCTTCGTGACGCCTGAACATCAAAAACGCGCCAAGCGCGTTGAATGGGAGCATGTCGTTCCTGCGGAAAACTTCGGCCGATTCTTTTCAGAGTGGCGTGACGGGTCGCCCGAGTGTGTCGACTCCAAAGGGCGCAGCTTTAAAGGCCGCAAGTGTGCTGAAAAAGCGAGCAAGGAATACCGCTTTATGCAGGCCGATCTCTATAACCTCTATCCGGCTATCGGCGCAGTCAACGCCATACGCTCCAATTTCAACTACCAGATGCTTCCGGATACGGCGGCTACATTCGGTACTTGTCCGATGAAGGTGGCTAACCGCCGGGCCGAGCCGCCGGAATATACCCGCGGGCCGATTGCACGCTCAACGCTTTATATGGCTGAGGCCTATGCTGACGTTTATAAACTCTCCAATCAGCAGCGTCAGCTGATGGAAGCTTGGAACAAGATGTATCCCGCCGATCAGTGGGAATGCACGCGTGCTCAGCGCATTCAAAAGATTCAGAAAAATGAAAACCGATTTGTGACTGAAGCCTGCAGGAAAGCGGGACTTTAAAAACACAGTGAATACACATTCACCAGCGTTTTCAGGCGCGTTCATTTCCAAGAGCGGGAAGTGAACGCGCTTTTTCTATAGATTGACATGTCGGTAAACAAAGTCGTTCTACAATAAAGTACCTATGTCAACTTAAAAAGGAAACCAATTGCAAAACGAGCGGGAAATCCCTTAAGACAACGGCTAGTATAGTTGAACTTAATTTGATATCGAACGTTTCCGCAAGCGTTCACAGCCGGAAATGGTTCGATTGCTGTTTAAAAGGAATTTCCAAATGAAGAAAATCTTTACGAGCTCACCGCTCTCGCTCGATTTCGGTCTGCTTCTTCTGCGCGTACTGCTCGCGGCCGGGCTGCTCACGCACGGCATTGCCAAGATTGCCAATTTCTCTGCGCTGTCGACATCCTTTCTGGATCCGCTCGGTATTGGCGTGCTGCCGGCTCTGCTCGGCGCCATCTTTGCCGAAGTGGTCTGCTCGATTCTGGTTTTGATTGGGCTTTGGACTCGGCTGACCGTCTTGCCGCTCATCTTCACTTTTATTGTGGTTTTCTTTGTGGTGAGCGGCGGCGCTGCGTTTGCGCAGCGTGAACTGGCGTACCTTTATCTTGCCGGCTGGGTTGTTCTTTTCTTCACCGGTGCCGGGCGCTTCTCGGTTGATGCACTGCGCTGCCCGCTCAAGAAGGCGGCAGCCTAAGGCCGCATCTCTGCGCCGCAGGATTTGTCGGCAGATGATTCTCCGCTTTAAAAGTTTCTGTGCGGGTGAATCTCTGCCGACTTTGTTTTTTAAGCAATAACCGATGGCTGTTGACACGCGTGTCGTTTTTAAGCAAACATTGCTTACCTCTTTGCCGGTAACGGCCGGCGGTGAAGTACGACAACCGGTCACAGCTCGCGTAAGATTCCCAACACTAGGGTGCATGGTGCGCCACTGAGAAAGACTCCTTGAAGGGCCTGAATGCAACGGATCTACGGATTTATCTGTGCTCACTCGCGAACAGCTGCTCTGGCGGTAGTTGTCATTTTGGGTGCTGAGGCAGCTTTCATTGGCTGGCAGAAAGCTCAGTATGATGAATTTATGGGGAGTTTGCTCACGCCAGGGGCTTTGGCCGAAGGCGTGCTCGCGGTGGGAGATCGGATGGATGACGGTATCTTCAGCCGAAGAGACCGCGTTCACTTCACCATTGCTTCGAGTCTATATTCCGACAACCCTTCAGCTCCGCCGCTCACGCTTGACTTTGATGTCACGGCCAACTTTGGCCCCTTTGGCTTAACAGGCGATATTTTTGTCCTCAATGCAACGACGGGAAGTGCCAAGCTGCTCAAAATGCTCGAAGGCACCCATCCTCGTCTTTCCATTCGCTGGAGCCGCTCGGTTTTCGATGCTGCACTGAAGATTGCAGCAAGCGCTGCGCCCTTTGACATGCGGCTCAATTTCGTGAAGCCCGGTGTAGGCCCCATTTCTTGGCGACTTGCCGCCCCAAAGCCCGTGGAGTGCTCATTAAAGCTCCCTAAGCAGGGGTCTCTCTCTACAGTCTGCACGGCCCCAGCGCTGTTGGTGAGTCTTACGGATCCGGCAGCCAATATTTCTGAAGTCCGGCTCACGCGTGCATCCTTTGACGGCATCGCCCTCAAAACTGACCCAACGATGGCGCTGCCGGCAGCTGGCGCGAAGGATGAGACTCTTCCTGCCGATGCGGCCGATGACAGCCAATCCTCAGAGCGAGCGCTCTGGTATGTGGAAAAAGCGGAACTTAAAGCCGACGAACTGGATTTCTCTTCGGGTGACTGGCGCGGGATCTTTAAGGTCTTGATGCGGAAGTTCTCTGCTCAGGCGCATCAAGATCCGACTCCGGCAGAGGCCCTTGACGGCAGCTACAGCGCCTTTGCTCAAAAAGCGACGCTCAGAGTGACGAACCACAAGGGAGATCTAGAGCGCCATCTGAATGCTGAAGACTTCCGCATGAAGATGAAGGCGGCTGATGTCCCATTCAAGCTTTTTGGCGCAGTTGACGACGAAAGCATTGAGGAAACGCTCGATGCTGCCGGTCCGATGCATTTTGAACTCACGGAGTTCGGTTTCAGATCCGGGCCCAAGGGTGCCCAAAAAACTTCGGCTTCAGGCGTTCTTGAAGCCCGCCGCTCGGGCGGCAAGCTTCCCGAGACAGAGCTCACGCTTTCAGCTCAGCTGCCCGAACCTGTTCTGGAAATTGTGGACACTATTGTTCGAGGGGCGCGCCCAGATGCCCGCGGGCAGTCTGTGAAGCGCTTTATGACGCCCAAAGATCTGCCTGAAGGCCGAGTATGGGAACTCAAAATGAAGGAGTCTCGGCGCGGCTCGCTGACAGCTCGATCGTTCACGGTAGACAACATCGAGCCTTGAGCACTTAGGTTTAGGCAGCAGTCTTCATGCTGAAGACCTGTCATCTATGCAAACCTGCGCACATTTTGCGGGATTTGCGTATTTTTGCTGAGCTTATGTTTACTTTTCCCGGTGATGGCTAATGACCTTATCTCATTGTCACACAGGGAATTTCGCATTGCCTGGCCAGGCGTTCAGTTAAAAAAAATGTGTTGGAAGAATTCGTTCGACAGCGTAGAATAAAGACCTAGAAAATACGCATAAGCACCTAACTCTCTCGACTAAGACGCGACTCGGCGCGGCGTCGATATTTCCCAACACATAAAAATGACATCCACCGCCTCGCCCGAAAAAAATAAAAGTATTCTGAAAAACGCTCCGCGGAAACGCTCGGCTGCTGCGGTTGGGACATCTTCTTTAAGGAGTGTCCCGCAGGCCGAGACACTCGCGATGCGTACCGCGGCGGCTCCTGATCGGCCGCATCTGCTCCCCGGCTGGCAGGATCCCGTGGATCCTGCCGCATTGATGGCGCTTCGCCGTGAGATTCACCGCACCGCTGAGATCGGCTGGGCGGAATTCATCTCAACGGCGCGTCTGGCGCAGGCTTTTGAGACTGAAGGCTTCAAGATTACCTATGGTCCGGACTTCATTTCCCCGCAGTTCGTGCGCGGGCGCGATGCCGCTGAAGTTGAAAAAGGCCGGCTTTTTGCCATGCAGAACGGTGTTCCTGCCGGACTGATGCGCCGCATGGGCGATTATCCCGGTCTCATTGCTGAATGGGACACTGGTCGTCCGGGCCGTACGCTGGCCATTCGCGTCGAGCTCGACGGTATAGCGGTTGAGGAGCCCGAATCGCTCGCGCATTTGCCTTACCGGGACGGCTTTTCGTCCATTCGCCGCGGTGTGATGCATGCCTGCGGCCATGACGGACACCAGGCGGCTGCCATCGGACTCGCTAAATTCATTCATGCCAATGCCGAACGGCTCTGCGGCCGCATCCGCTTTATCTGTCAGCCGGCAGAAGAAGGTTCTCGCGGTGCCTATCCGATTCTTCAGGCCGGCGTGCTTGACGACGTTGACATGATTATCTGCGGGCACATCGCGCCCGAGCTCGAACTCGGCACCGTTGTTGCTGCTCCGCGCCGGCTTCTCTCCACTACCAAGATTGACTTTGAATTCACTGGCCGTGCGTCGCATGCCGGTTCGCACCCGCAGACCGGCCGCAATGCGCTGCTGGCAGGAGCGGCTGCCTCGCTCGCCATCATGGCGCTGCCGCGGCATGCAGACGGTATGACGCGCGTTAATGTGGGTCAGCTTCATGCCGGCGAAGGCCGCAACATTGTGCCTTCTCACGCCTGGATGGAAGTAGAGGTACGCGGCGAAACCGGAGAGATCAATCGTGACCTGACCGCCGAGGCGCTGACGCGCGCACAGGGTGCTGCCATGAGCTTTGGGGTGGAATGCCGAAAGCGCATTGTGGGTGAAGCTATCGACTACCAGCCCGAGGCGTCAACCACTCAGCTGCTTACCGTCTGCGCTCGTCGGGCCCGCGGATGCAGCAAAGTGCTGCCGACATGGAACTGCGACTATTCTGACGACGGTACACTCCTCATTCGCCGTGTGCAGGAGCAGGGCGGCAAAGGCGGGTACTTCCTCGTCGGCGGCGCACTCTCTTCAAGTGCTCTGAAACCCGCTGTCGATTTTGATGAAGCCGCGGTGATTACGCTTTACGACACGTGGGCCAATCTGATTACCGCAGTGCTCGGCAATTGGCGCTGAGGCTGAAGCCGATGAAATCAATCGGCCGCCTCTCGTGCTCAAAGAGGCAGCCGATTTTGCCGAGATGCCCGCTAATCCATTTGAAAAGCGGGTGCGTTTACAGCGATCAGAATCCGGGAATGACAATGCCCTTGTACTTTTCCTTGATCCAAGCGGCAATCTGCGGCTGCTGATAGGCTTCAACGAGCTGCTTCACCCAGGGTTTCCCAAGATCCTTCGTGTTTACGACGATGTTGCAGACGTACGGTCCGTCGGCATCTTCGACCAGAATGCCGTCACGCGTGGGATTGAGGTTGGCAACATAGGCGTAGTTGCCGTTAACGGCCGAAATCGTCAGGTCATTGAGCGAATGCGGCAGCTGAGCGGCTTCGAGTTCAACGAACTTGAGATCTTTGGGATTCTCAACAATATCGAGCACTGAAGGCGTGTAGCCCACACCCTTGCGCAGCTTAATAACGCCGCCCTTTTCAAGCAGGAAAAGGGCGCGGCCGCCCATGGCCGGATCGTTCGGGATGCCGACCGTGGCGCCTTTAGGCGCTTCCGCAAAACTCTTCACTTTCTTCGAATAGAAGGCCATCGGCAGCGTGAACCCTTTGCCGGCGACGCTCAGGTGGTAGCCGCGGTCTTTGATGGTCTGCTCCATGAACGGAATGGTCTGAAAGATATTGGCGTCAAGGTCACCCGAATCGAGGGCTGCATTTGGCTGAATGTAGTCTTGGAATTCAAAGATCTGAATGTCGAGGCCTTTGGCTTTAGCCAGCGGCACGACTTGTTCGAGAATTTCGGCTGCCGGGCCGGCAGTGACGCCGACGCGGAGTTTCTTGAGATTCCCGGCATCAGCGGCAAAAGCGGTGCTGCCCGCAAAAATGGAGGCAAAAGGCAGCAGTGCGGCTGCCAGTGCGATGTCGCGGCGTTTCATAGTGTTGGTTCCTCTCTCTTTTTTGATATGGGTCGAACGTTCGAATATCGAGCGGTCGCCGTGCTGATGAAATGCAGTCTATGCACGGCGGGATCGGTCTGAAGAAAGATCTGACGGTTCATTGCGGTATTGCCTGACGGCTTGAGACTTCTGCCGCAGGGTTATTGAGGGTTTGAAGGACCGCGGCAGATCGCTTGGGAGAGGGTATCGGCAGGTGTTCGGTGATGCCTTTATGAGAAAAAGTCGTCTCATCTGCTGTTTTCATATACGGGAGAACCCGAAATCGGCGCATTTCATAGCCTTGACGGTCATTCCTGTAAGGTTCGGGAAATTTTTCCCGCGCAGAATGCCTTCATCCAATTGCCGTAGACCGACGGGAGCTTTCGTTTTTGAAGCACCGTCTCAGGCATGAATAGACCCAACAAAAGAGGATTCATAAAAAATGATGAAGACCACCATTGCCGCCGCGCTTGCTCTCGTCGTCGCCTCCGGCGCCGCCATGGCTGAATTCAAGGACTTCACGGTCAATGGCGACCTCGTGACCAAGGGACAGCAGGAGGCCGTTGCAACGGAAGCCATCTCGAATAATCCCAATCCTCATGCCGCCATTGCGAATCCTCAGATTGAGGATCAGGTGCGCCAGATGGTCATCGAGTACAAGGTGATGAGCCAGTACGCGAAGAAGGAAGGCCTCGACAAGCAGCAGGCCGTCAAGGATGACATCGAACGCATGACCGACATGGTTCTGATGAAGCATGCCGTCAATGAGTACGTCAAGAAGAATCCGGTTACCGAAAAGGAACTCAAGGACGAATATCAGAAGGAAAGCGATCGCTGGGGCAAGACCGAATACCGCGTCCGTCACATTCTCGTGAAGACGCAGGACGAAGCCAAGCAGATCATCGATCAGATCAATAAGGGTGCATCCTTTGCGAAAATCGCTGCTGAAAAGTCTCTGGACGAAGAAAGCAAGGACCGCGGCGGCATTCTTGATTGGACCTCTGCTTCGGTCTTTACCGGCCAGCTCTCGAGCGCCATCATGGGCCTCAAGAAGGGCGAAATGGATAAGGCTCCGGTGCAGTCCCCGGCTGGTTTCCATGTGGTGAAGGTTGAGGATGTTCGTCCGGCTGAACTCTATCCGAAGTATGAAGCCCGCAAGGAAGAGCTCCGTCATATCCTTCTGCAGCGCAAGGTTCAGGCCTTCATTCATGAACAGGTTCTGCGCGCTGAAGTGAAGGACGCCAAGTAATCCTGATTCAGGAGATCGCGGCCGGCCTTTGGCTGGATCGCGTTCTGCGGCGAAAACGCCGCTCGTGCCGTTCTCCCTGGGTGTTTTCGGGTGAGAGTGGTCAGCGGGCGGCGTTTTTCGTACATGCTGCGCAAAGACAAATGCCCGGACGCAGCGGCAAGGACCCCGAAAGCAAAAGAAGGTCCGCAGGCTCGTGAGAGCACCTCAATCGGCCTCAAGAAGGAGACCATCCTGTGACAGCAGAAATTGGGCAGTATGCCCTTATATTGGCGCTCATGGTGAGCGCCGTCGGCGGTGTGCTGACCCTTGCCGGCGCCGAATTAGCGAGCAGAAGCTGGATGCGCGTCGGCATGGCTGCCGCTGCCGTTCTTGCCGTTCTGGCAACCATTGCGATCGGCGCTCTGGCCTGGGGCTTTGTCGAAAGCGATTTTTCTATTCTGAATGTCGCCCGCAACTCCAATATTGCGCTCCCGTGGTATTACAAGCTCGCGGCTGTGTGGGGTTCACACGAAGGCTCAATCCTCTTTTGGGTGACGACGCTCGCGTGGTGGATTTTTGCAGTTGCGCTTTCAGCCCGTCATCTGCCTGAACGCGTGCTTGCGCGCATTCTCGGCACGCTCTTCATCATCACTTTCGGGCTGTACCTCTTTATCCTCACCACTTCGAATCCGTTCCTGCGGCTCTTTCCGCCGGCCGAGGCCGGTGCGGACCTTAATCCGCTTCTGCAGGACCCGGGGATGATCTTCCATCCGCCGCTCCTTTACTTAGGTTATGTGGGCTTTGCCGTTCCTTTTGCTTTTGCCGTTGCGGCACTGCTGGGCGGCCGTCTGGACGTCGCTTGGGCGCGGTGGATGCGTCCGTGGACAACGGCTTCATGGGTGCTCCTGACGCTCGGCATCAGCCTCGGCTCTTACTGGAGCTACTACGAGCTTGGCTGGGGCGGCTGGTGGGCCTGGGATCCGGTGGAAAATGCTTCACTGATGCCGTGGCTGACAGGCACGGCATTGATGCACAGTCTCGCGGTGACCGAGAAGCGGGGAGCCTTCAAGATTTGGACGGTTTTCCTCGCCATTCTGACTTTTTCACTTTCTCTTTTGGGCACGTTCCTCGTGCGTTCGGGCGTTCTGACGAGTGTTCATGCTTTTGCGTCAGACCCGGCCCGAGGCATGTTTATTCTTATTTTCCTCGTGATTGTGATCGGCGTGTCCTTCCTGCTTTTTGCCTGGCGGGCCGGCTCGGTCGCATCGGCGGCGTCCTTCTCGGGACTGTCGCGCGAATCGCTCCTCATGGGAAACAATCTGCTCCTCGTCGCCGGTATGGCGATCGTGCTCTTAGGCACGCTTTATCCGCTTTTCCTGGATGCTGTCGGAGGCGGCCGCATCACCGTGGGCGGGCCGTACTTTGAGAGCGTCTTCGGCAGCGCGATGGTGCCGCTTGCATTCCTTGTGCCGGTGGGTGCTGTCTGTGCTTGGAAGTCGCAAAGCATTGACCGCATGGGTCGTCTGCTGGGACTGCCGCTTGCTCTAGCGCTTGTTTTGGGACTCCTCACGCCGGTTCTTCTGGGGGCCTGGTCGACCGTGATGGCGCTTGCTGCATTCCTCGCCTATTGGATTGTCTTCGGCGCCGCTGCCGACTGGGTGCGCTACGCCCGTACGGCCCGTGCGCAAAAACGCAGTGTGTTCGGACAGACGCTTCCCTGGTGGGGCATGCATATTGCCCATCTGGGGCTTGCGCTGCTCATTTTCGGCGCGGCTGCCAACGGGATTTATCAGGTGGAGCGAGGGGCGGCTATGCAGCCGGGTCAGACTGTGCAGGTGCGCGACGTTACGCTTCGCTATGACGGCTGGAGCGAATACCGCGGTCCCAATTACACGGCCGCTAAAGGCGTACTGACGATCGTCAATGATCAGGGCAAAGAATTCGAGCAGCTTTTCCCGGAAAAACGCAACTACGACGCCGTGCAGAACATGACGATGACGGAGGCGGCCATTCTTCATCGACTGACCGAAGACATCTACGTGTCGCTTGCTTCGCCTACCCCTGACGGGGAAGGCTGGGTGGTGCGCGCTTATGTGAAGCCTTTTGTGACACTCATCTGGATCGGTACGCTCTTCATGGCGCTGGGCGGACTCCTCGCAATGGCAACGCGTTCGACCAGAGCGCCTCAACTGCGTGAAATGGGAAAGCGCGCTGCAATTTCAGCAGCCGGCACCGCTGCGGCATGCTGCGTTTTGGCGATGCTTGCTGCCCCGGCATCAAGCTATGCGGCAGAGCCGCTCATGGGATCCGTCACGGCTACCGAAAAATCCAAAGCGGCAGCAGCTTTCCTGGACTCAGCGCCCTCACTGGGAACCGTTGAAAATTCGGCCGATGCCTTTGCTAACCTGAAAACGGCTGAAGCTAAGCCCTCTGAGTTTGATCCGGCAGCCAATCCTCGCGTGCACAACATTGCATCTCAGCTTCGGTGCCTGGTTTGTGCCAACGAAACTATTGCGGAATCGAATGCTCAGCTGGCAGTGGATCTGCGCCGAGAAGTGGCCGAGCAGGTTAAAGCCGGCCGTACAGATGACGAAGTGGTGGCTTTCATGGTCGAGCGCTACGGCGACTATGTTCTCTTTAAGCCGCCCTTTAAGGCCAAGACCTGGCTTTTGTGGCTGGGGCCGATTGCATTCGTGTTTCTGGCCTTCTGGGGCATGGTGCGCATAGTGCGCATCCGCCGAGAAGATGCGAAAGCCCGCAGGCTTGCTGCATCTGCAGAGTCTATCGCCTGCGCCAAGGCTTTCCTCAGAGGTGAAGTCGAATATGTCGGCGGCGGCTTCGCTACCCGGCAAAGTTCGCTCAAGCATGGCGTTCAAACTCGCGGAGCATCAGAATGAAATACGAAGTGATCTTCTGCATTTTTGCGCTCGTCCTGACGGCGGGCGTTGTGGGTGCCTTTGCTTGGGCGCTGCTCGGTCACTCCAAGGGCGGCCGTGCTGAAGAAGCGCGCACGGCTGATAATCTTGCGGGACTTCGCGAAGAGTATGCCCATCTTGTTGAACAGCAAGCGGCCGGCCGTCTGACGCAGTCTGCATTTGCAGAGCGAGAGGATGAGCTTGCGCTTCGCGTACTCGAGGAGACTGAGGAAACGAAGGATTCCGCCGATCCGTCGCAGGTGCGCAAGGACGCGGACAATGCCCGCACGTCGCTCATTACGACAGCGGCGGTTGCGGTGATGATTCCGGCTACAGCGGTGGGTGCTTATCTTTGGTACGGCGACTTTTCCGCACTGGATGAGCGTGCTGTCGAACAGGTTCGCTTGGCTGCGCAGGCGGCGAAGTCTGAGCGCGACATGCAGGGCACGATGGCTTCGCTTGAAAAAGCCGTTCAGAGCAACAAGGACAATCTTGAAGCGTGGGAGCTTCTGGCTGAGCAGTACAACGCGACTGGAAACTTAAGTCAGGCGGCGATCGCCTTTGAAAACGTGGTGCGGCTTGCACCGAAAAACGCCAACGCCTGGGCTGAGCTCGCCGACTTGACCATTGCACTTAATCCGTCCGATCTTTTGAAGGCCGGTGAGATGGCAGAGAAGGCGCTCGCAGTCGATCCTTGGCACCAGAAAGGTTTGATGATCGGCGCGGCAGCGGCCTTTGAACGCGGCGACTATGCTCATGCGGCTGTGCTTTTCGACCGTTTGAGAAAACAGATCCCGGCAGGCAATGAAGTCCATGACGCGCTGACGCAGCAAATCGAGATGACGCTCGCGGCAGGCGGCCTCAAGGCAATTCCCAAGGATGACGTGGGTGAGAAGCCCGAAACGGACCTGGAGAAGATGATGAAATTAGGGGGCGGCATGCAGCAGGCGCCTGAGCGCGGTCAGGACGGCGTGGGATTGAATCCGCTTAAACGCTGAAATCCTCCATACGAATAAAACGATCAAGGCTAAAAAGGCCGGAGCATCGCAAAAGGGTGCGTCGGCCTTCTTTATTTGAATTCGAGTCTGTATTGAAAGGCAAAATAATAGGTGCTCAAAGTCTTTTCAGACGGTGTTTTCGAACCTGCTGCAGCTCCTGTTTTCTGGCCAACCAACGTTGAAAAAGAAGCGAATCGAACAACCAAATCACTTGAATTTCAACCAATTGGTCGACAAATGATCGACACATTGAGAGTGGTTGATAAGGTCGGGGTTGGGGAAGGTAATTTACCTAGATGAGCAGAGGCGAGCGCAAACAGGTCATGGATAGACTTTTCGCCGTACTGCGGTCGGAGTGTGCTTGCAGCCACGCACCATTGGTGCCTAAAGGGCACTTTTCGGTGCATGCCGGTTTCTTTCAGACTCTGTTTATCCCTTTCCGAAATAAAAGGATTGCGGATACAGACCGGGAGGAGCATTCGAAAGCGGCCTTGAAGACTGAACTTATTGCGGTCCTCGAACCAGCCTTCGAATGCACCTCTCCCCAAGCTTTGATTTACCGTTCTCGCTCAGCCGCAGCATCAAGAAACAGAACACAAAACGGAAGGGTATCCATCGTGGCACTTATTGCGAAAACTCGACCTCAAGCGGCGCTCGTACTGGCCGACGGCACGGTCTTTCAGGGTGAAAGTACCGGTGCGGCAGGTCTTACGGTTGGCGAAGTTGTCTTCAACACCTCGATGACGGGTTATCAGGAAATCCTCACGGATCCCTCCTACACGGGCCAGCTCGTGACGCTTACCTGCGCGCACATCGGCAATGTCGGCGTTAATCCCGAGGACATGGAAAGCAATGCCATTCACGCAGCGGGTTTGATTGTCAAGGCGGCTGCTGATGTGCCGAGCAATTGGCGCGCTCGTCAAAGTCTCCCGGAAGCTTTGAAGGATGCCGGCGTGAAGGCGATCTGCGGCATTGATACGCGTGCGCTGACCATTCATCTGCGTACGACCGGTGCTCAGGCCGGCGCGATCATCGCCAAGCAGATGGGTGATGAGCTCACCGATGAGGATCTGCAGCAGGCGCTTGAAGCTGCCCGCAGCTGGGGCTCAATGGCCGGCCAGGATCTGGCAAAGACCGTTACGACCGATCATGTCTATGACTGGACGGACGGCAGCTGGGAGCCTTCGCGCGAGGGCGAGCCTGCCGGGTTCCGCCGCGCAGCGGTTTTCCCGTATCACGTCGTTGCCTATGACTTCGGCATCAAGACCAATATCCTGCGCCTCCTTGCGGATCGCGGCATCCGTGTGACGGTCGTGCCGGCTCAGACGCCCTTTGAAGAAGCGATGAAGCATCAGCCCGACGGCATCTTCCTTTCGAACGGTCCCGGCGATCCTGCGCCTTGCACATACGCCATTGAGGTGGCGCAGAAGGCCATCGCGGCCAAGCTGCCGCTTTTCGGCATCTGCCTCGGTCATCAAATCATGGGGCTCGCCGTCGGTGCGAAGACCCTCAAGATGAAGTTCGGCCATCACGGCGCCAATCACCCGGTGGAAAACGTTGAAACGAAGCGCGTCTACATCACGAGCCAGAACCACGGTTTTGCGGTGGATGCCGATACGCTGCCGGCCAATGCCCGTGCCACGCACCGCTCTCTCTTTGACGGCAGTCTGCAGGGCTTCGAGCTCATTGGACAGCCCGCATTCTGCTTCCAGGGTCATCCGGAAGCGAGTCCCGGTCCGCACGATATTGACGTGCTCTTCGAAAAGTTTGCGAAGAGCCTCGCCGGCCGCCGTGCCGGCTGATGGGCCCAGCGAAGTCGACAAAGCACAGAACAAACGAACTAGAAGCGAATCATGGCGAAGCGTACAGACATTCAATCTATTCTTATCATCGGTGCCGGTCCGATCATCATCGGTCAGGCATGTGAATTCGACTATTCGGGCGTGCAGGCCTGCCGCGTGCTGCGCGAAGAGGGGTATCGCGTTATTCTCGTGAACTCCAACCCCGCAACCATCATGACCGATCCGAAGACGGCGGATGCGACCTACATCGAACCGATCACTTGGGAAACGGTGGCGCGCATCATCGAAAAAGAACGTCCGGATGCGATCCTGCCGACGATGGGCGGCCAGACGGCGCTCAACTGCGCAATGGATCTCGTTCACCACGGCGTCCTCCGCCGCTGGGGCGTTGAACTGATCGGCGCCACTCCGGAAGCCATCGACAAAGCCGAAGACCGCGAACGCTTCAAGAAGCTGATGACCGAAATCGGTCTTGAAAGCGCGCGCTCGGGTGCTGCTCATACGCTCGAAGAAGCATTTGCTATTCAGAAGACCGTCGGTTTCCCGGCGGTGATCCGTCCGAGCTTTACGTTGGGCGGCACTGGCGGCGGCATTGCCTACAACATGGACGAGTTCCTGGAGATCGTTTCGCGCGGTCTTGAATTGTCGCCCACCTCGGAAGTGCTCATTGAAGAGTCGCTTCTCGGCTGGAAGGAGTACGAGATGGAGGTGGTCCGCGACAAGGCGGATAACTGCATCATCGTCTGCTCGATCGAAAACCTGGATCCGATGGGCGTTCATACCGGCGACTCCATTACGGTCGCTCCCGCACAGACGCTCACCGATAAGGAATATCAGGCGATGCGCGATGCCTCGATGGCGGTGCTTCGTGCGATCGGCGTGGATACGGGCGGTTCGAACGTCCAGTTTGCGGTTAATCCGCAAAACGGCCGCATGATCGTCATCGAAATGAATCCTCGTGTTTCGCGTTCGTCTGCTCTGGCCTCAAAGGCTACGGGCTTCCCGATTGCGAAGATCGCAGCCAAGCTCGCCGTGGGATATACGCTTGACGAACTGAAGAACGAAATGACGGGCGGAAAGACCCCGGCGTCGTTTGAGCCTGCCATTGACTACGTGGTCACCAAGGTGCCGCGCTTTGCTTTCGAGAAATTCCCCGCTGCCGACGATCGCCTCACCACGCAGATGAAGTCGGTGGGCGAAGTCATGGCTATCGGCCGTACGTTCGAAGAATCTCTGCAGAAGGCGCTCCGCGGTCTCGAAACCGGCAAGTGCGGTCTGGATCCCATTACTACCGACCGTTCGAAGATTCTGTGCGAAATTGCCGAACCCGGACCGGAACGCATTTTCTATGTGGCCGACGGCTTCCGCATCGGCATGACGGTGGAAGAAATCTTCGAGCTTTCAAAGATTGATCCCTGGTTCCTGCGCCAAATTGACGACCTCGTGAAAGTGGAAGCGTCTATTGCCGGCCACAATCTCAATGAACTCGATGTCGACGACTTCTGGGCATTGAAGAGCCGCGGGTTCTCCGACAAACGCATCGCCAAGCTGCTGGCAGACTGCCACGAAAATGAAGTGCGTGAAGCTCGCCGAGTGCTCGGCGTCGAACCCGTTTATAAGCGGGTGGATACCTGCGCAGCGGAATTTGCCACCACCACGGCGTACCTCTATTCAACCTTTGAACGAAGCCGCATCAGCGAAGCTGATCCTACCGACAAGAAAAAGGTGATCGTGCTGGGCGGCGGTCCCAACCGCATTGGTCAGGGCATTGAATTCGACTACTGCTGCGTGCATGCTTCCATGGCGCTTCACGAGGACGGGTGGGAGTCGATCATGGTGAACTGCAATCCGGAAACGGTCTCCACCGACTACGACACTTCCGATCGTCTCTATTTCGAACCGGTGACGCTCGAAGACGTGCTCGCCATTTGTGAAATTGAGAAGCCCCAGGGCGTGATTGTGCAGTACGGCGGTCAGACGCCGCTCAAAATCTGCCGTGCACTCGAAGCCCACGGCGTGCCCATCATCGGCACAACGCCCGACGCGATTGACTGCGCGGAAGACCGCGAACGCTTCCAGAAGCTCATCAATCAGCTCGGTCTGCTGCAGCCGCCCAACCGTATTGCGCACACGGAAGAAGAAGCGCTTGCCAAGGCCGAAGAAATCGGTTACCCGATTGTCGTTCGTCCGAGCTACGTTCTCGGCGGCCGTGCGATGGAAATCGTGCATACGCCCGAGCGCCTCGTCAAATACATGCGCGAGGCTGTGAAGGTAAGCCCGGAAGAACCGGTGCTCCTCGACCGGTTCCTCGACGATGCGGTTGAAATGGACGTTGATGCGGTCTGCGACGGAGACGTCGTAGCTGTTGCCGGCGTCATGGAGCATATTGAACAAGCCGGCGTGCACTCCGGCGATTCGGCCTGCTCGCTGCCGCCCTACAGTCTGGCGCCGTCGCTCGTTGCGGAAATTCGCCGCGAAACCCGCGAACTCGCCAAGGCGCTCAAAGTGGTCGGCCTCATGAACGTGCAGTTTGCCGTTAAGAATGCCCACACCGAAGAACCTGTGGTGTACGTGCTGGAAGTGAATCCCCGCGCTTCGCGTACCGTGCCGTTTGTTTCCAAAGCAACGGGCCACCAGCTCGCCAAGATCGCCGTGCGCTGCATGGTGGGCGACAAGATCGCCGATCAGGGTCTGACGGTTGAAGAACTCGAGAAGGCGCCGAAGTACTTCTCCGTCAAGGAAGCGGTCTTCCCGTTTGCGAAGTTTATGGGGGTCGATCCGGTTCTCGGGCCGGAAATGCGCTCCACGGGCGAAGTGATGGGCATCGGCAGCGACTTCGGCGAAGCGCTTCGCAAGAGTCAGCTTGCCGCGGCCTCTAAGCTGCCGTCTTCGGGGCTGTGCTTCCTCTCTGTGCGCGACAGCGATAAGCCCAAGGTGACGATCGCAGCCCACGAACTTCATCACGCCGGCTTCAAACTGATTGCCACAGCAGGTACGGCCAGAGTCATTCAAGCGGCCGGCATTCCCTGCCGCAGCGTGAGCCGTGTGCATGAAGGCCGCCCCAACGTCATTGACCTCATCAAGAATAAGGAGATCAACCTTGTCGTGATGTCGGTGGCCGAGCATGAGCACGAACTCGACGACGCCCGTGCCATTCGGCAGGTCTGCCTCGCCGAGCAGACGACGTATTACACAACAATGGCCGGCGGCCTGGCCGCTGCCGAAGGTATCCGCCGCAGCGAACTCTCCGAAAAGGTTCGTGATCTGCAGCATCTTCAGGCCGGCGTAGTGGATTAATACGTATATCTGAATCGAGCCCAACAAGCAAAGCCGCCGCAGCGCCTGACACAGGTGCTTCGGCGGCTTTTGCTATTGATGAAGGGCGCTTTGAGCGTGATGTCCGCGCAGATCACCTGACCAGCCGCTCTGTTTTTGGAGGATGTGGAGAAGAAACAACGGGGTTGTCGCCATTGATTCCTAAAGGGAAAAGACATCGGCGCACCGCAGGGGTGTCGTTCGGCTGCTATGCTGCATCGTATTCATCCCATTTGGTCGTATGCTGCCATGAACTTCGAAACTTTCCCTTCAGCTGCTCATAGGGATAAAGACGGCTTATTCCTCGAGAATTCTTCGGAAAATTTCCAAAAGAGTCTGGCTACTTCATTTGCCGATGCGGCTATTCCTTCGGAAGCCGGACTGCGGACAACCCTTCTCGCCAACGATCCGATTCGTCATTTAAAAATACTGACGGCGATTGACGATGAGCTTAGCCATGCTAGCTCCTTTTCTATCAGCGTTGCCTTTATCACGAAGTCCGGCATTGCGCCGCTCCTTCTGACGCTGCAGCGTCTTGCGGCCGAGGGTGTGCATGGGCGCATTCTTACGACCGATTATCTCTATTTCACTGAACCCGGCGCATTGCGGCAGCTTCTGGCACTGCCCAATTTAGAGGTTCGAATTTTTCGCACGCAGGGGGCGGCAGGGTTTCACACCAAAGGCTATATCTTTCATAGCTCCAATAATCTTCTGCGGATCATCATCGGCAGCTCCAATTTAACGCTCTCGGCGCTCACGACCAACCGCGAATGGAATACGCGCATCGTTGCCTGCGAAAGAGGTGAGCTCGCTCAGTCGATCCTCGCCGAATTTGATTCTCTTTGGTCCGATGCCGCATCCCGCGATGCAGCGCTGGAAATGGAAGCGTATGAGCGGGAATATCGTCAGCTCGGCGCTGCTCAGCTCGAAGCCCGCAAGGCAGCGGTCAATGCTCAGCCAACGATTAAGCCGGGCTGCGCGGAGCCCAATTCCATGCAGCAGGCTTTTCTCGCTCGGCTTAAAGCCCTCAGAAGCAATGGGGCTGAGCGCGCACTGCTGATTTCTGCTACCGGTACGGGCAAAACCTTTGCTGCCGCCTTCGCGGTGCGCGATGCAATCGCTCAATTTCAGCGTACCCCTTCAGCCCACGCTCCTAGAGACCGAGAAAGCCGACATTCGCAGCGCTTCCGCATGCTCTTCATTGTTCACCGAGAGCAAATTGCGCGGCAGGCTTTGAAGAGTTTCCGTATTGTTTTGGGAGATGCCGCTAGTTCCTTCGGGCTGCTTTCCGGAAATGAAAAAGCGTCGGGATGCGACTTTGTGTTTGCCACGATGCAGACGCTTGCCAAGACCGCGGTGCTCCAGGCGTTTCCTAAAGATGCCTTTGCCTTCATCATCATTGATGAAGCGCACCGAGCAGGTGCGAAGAGCTATCAGTGCATCATGAATTGGTTCAAACCAGCCTTCTGGCTCGGGATGACGGGCAGTCCGGAGCGAACGGACGGCTTTGAGATTTTCGACCTCTTTGACCATGTCATCGCGCATGAGATTCGTCTTTCCGAAGCCCTTGAAGAGAATCTCTTAACGCCCTTTCATTACTTTGGGCTCTCTGCCGGAACGGAAGACGAGACGGGCAAAGGAGCAGGTCAGCTGCCGGATTTCACAAATCCGAATTGGCCTGAGCGCATCGAGCACGTTATCCATCAGGCGGAGTATTTCGGCTCCTGCGGTGACCGCGTGAAAGGCTTAATTTTTGCGGGCAGTCTCGAAGAAGCTCGCGCCGTTGCAGCCGCTTTCACGAGTGCAGGGCATCCGGCGATTGCGCTTGACGGTCAAACCACTCAGGACGAGCGCGAAGCAGCGATTGAGCGGCTCACGCACGGCATGGGCCCCAAACGGCTTGAATATATTGCTACGGTGGATATTTTTAACGAAGGAGTGGATATCCCTGAGGTCAACCAAATTCTGATGCTGCGCCGCACGGAAAGTGCAATTGTGTTTGTGCAGCAGCTCGGCCGCGGGCTGCGCCGTGCCGCCGACAAGGAATATGTGATTGTGCTCGACTTTATCGGAAACTATGAGAAAAACTATCTCATTGCGACCGCGCTTTCGGATGATCGCTCGTATTCGAAAGAAAAGCTCCGCCGCTTCGTGACGACGGGGGCTGAGCGCATTCCGGGGGCTTCCTCCATCCACTTTGACGAGGTGGCCCGCAGCCGTATTTATCGGGCAATTGACAGCGCGTCCCTGAATTCCGATCCACTGCTTCTGGATGCCTACAAACTTCTGAAATATAAGCTTGGGCGGATACCCGAGCTCGCTGATTTTGAGGAACATGCGTCCATCGATGCTTCCAAGTTCCTGCTGCGGAAAGGGTTGTCCTACTACGATTTTTTGGTTAAACATGAACCCGACTATTCAGAACATTTGTCGGATGCCGCAGTCAAGCGTTTGAGATGGTGCTCGAACCGTTTGGGGTCAGCGCTCAGGCCGTCGGAAGCTTTGGTGCTGCAGGCTGTGCTTGAGGGGCAGTCCGACCTGCGTGCGGCGCTGATCGAAAAACTCAGTGCGGAACCCTACAACTTCACAGCCTCGCCGGCGCATCTGCGCAATGTGGAATGCGTGATGACTGCGAAGTTTGAGCGTAAGACCGATGACGTCGAGCGAAATGCCGGCTGTGAAGTGATTGAAGCGTTCGATGATGTCGAAGACGGAAAGCGGGTGCGCCGCTGGCGGGCAGATCCGCAGTTCGTCTGCTCTCTTGCGGATGAACCGTCTTTTCGCCGGCGTTTGGAGTCGCTCACCGATTTTGTGCTCAATCGCTGCCGCGCACGCGCAAATCATCGCTGGGAGGACACATTTTTGCTGCTCGGGTCGACCTACACCTATGATGATGTCTGTCTGCTGCTCGATTGGGACCGCAATAAAACGTCCATTATCGGCGGCTATTTCTACGATGAGCAAACGCAGACCTTCCCCATATTCATCAATTACGAGAAGCAGGCCGGCGCGATTGCTTATGCCGATCGTTTTATTTCGCCGGCAGAACTGATCTCGCTCTCTAAGGGCAATCGACAGATTGATTCGAAGGATGCTCAGCGCATGACGCAAAAAGGTCAGTACGCCTCGATTCGAATACTCTTATTTGTACGCCGCAGCAAGAGCGACAATGAAGCCAAGGCGTTTTATTTCCTTGGCGCAATGCACGCTGCCGCAGCGCCGCAACCCGTTCGCCTTGCCAATGGCAAATCGGCGTTTGAGATGCACTGGCGTTTGGAAACGCCCGTGGAAGAGGGGCTTTACGAGTATCTCACCGGACGCAGAGGCTAAAGCGGGTCACACGCCCATCTGCAAACTCCCGGCGAAGCGCCCCTCATTGGGGGCGTTATCTCTCCGGGAGGTGCAAAACGTCCAGCTGAATGCGGGAGGAACCCGCATTCAGGATGTCGGTTATTTCTGCTCGATGAGTTTCTGGAAGTCCGCATCGAGCTTGGCCAGACTCTGATCAATGTGCCGGCGGTTTTGCTTCGTCCACTCGCGCTGCTCGGCAATCGCGGCATCTGCGGCTGACAGTGCTTTAGTCAGCTCTGCGGACTGAGGCCCGCCTTCAGTCTTGCGGTTGGCAACAATCGCGGTGGGATTGAGGGTGTTGCGGAACTCTTGTTCGCTCATTGGGCAGACTGGATTCCCTTGCGGATATTCACTCTTGATGACCTCTGCATAGATCTTCTTGACCTCTTCATACGGGAAGTTGGTGGGCGACAGGTTGTTGTTTCGGGCATAGGTGACGATATGGCTCGCTACATGATGACCCACGCGGAATGGGAGCTTATATTCGCGCATTAAAACGTCCGCAACTTCCTGAGAAGCTGTCCAGTCGCTGTTGAGCTCTTCAAGCGCACGCTCAGGATTCACGCGCAGCGCCTTGATAACGCGCGTGAACTGCTTCAAAAGCGCGGAGGTATCGTTGGCGAGTTTGGCATTGGCCGAAACGCTCTTGGGGTCACTCATTCCGGGCGGGATGTTGTGGGCCTTGAGGATGACTGTCTGCGCCTGACCGATTACATCGCTCGCGGCAGCTCTCGTGTTGATCATCAAGCCGGGATTGCGCTTTTGCGGCATCGCAGAGGAAACATAGGTGTTGTCTCCGCCTTCCTGCAGCAGGATCCAGGGACGGGGCTGCGCATACTGAACGGAAACATCCTGAATGAAAGTGCCCACGTGCAGTGCAATGCTCGTTGCAATGGCTGCCAGTTCGACGGGTTCATCCACGGACTTCATCTGACCGGCATCGTAGGCATTGGGTACAGGTCCGGCGAAACCCAGATAATCGGCCATGCGCTGACGATCCAGCGGCCAGCTCGTCCCGTTCAGAACGGTGGTGCCCATCGCACAGTAATTGAGGCGCTGATAAAAGTTGCGGATTTTTTCCAGATCGCGCGAGAAGGCTGCTTGATAGCCCATGAGGTAGTGCGCATAAGAATTGGGCTGAGCCGCTACGCCGTTGGTGTAGTTCGGAACGATCGTTGCCTGATTGTTTTTGGCGAGCGTATTCAAAACTTCCATTGCGTTGGTGAGCGTCTCTGAAAGCTTGAGCGTATTGTCACGAATGATGGCCGTTCGGTAGGTGGCATGCATGTCCTGACTGGAGCGGCCGATATGCAGCATGGTTGCATCCATGCCGACTTCCTTAATGAGGTAAGGCTCATACTTGATGACCTGCTTGGGCCGAGGACCGTTTTCTTTATTGCCGTTGGTGATGACGGCAGAGATTCCCTTGGCAATGCGCTCACCCATTGTCTTCTCAAGCAGGCCTTCTTCGGTATTAATGATGCAGCTTGCTTTATTGATTTCAGAAAGCCAGAAAAATTCATCTCGCGGCTGATCTGCTTGAGCAAAAATGGGAAGCAGCGCGGCGGTTGCAGCTCCAAGAATCCATTTTTTCATCCAAAACTCCTTTTTTTGGAAATTTATTCCCTGCGTCGAATGCGGGAAGCTGTGTCAGCGTTTAATAGGCATGATTAACGCGGCACAATGACCGTATTTTATGATGGGGATGAGGAGCTGTGTATTTGAAATATAAAGAATTTTATGACTACTTAATCTTGTTTATCAATATATTGCATTGAAAACAATATATATCGTGTTGAACAAAATAAGTTTGCACGATAAGCAAAATAAGTCTCTATTTAGAATCGATTAAAGATAAACATATGGCTGCGGCTGAGCCATATCTTATGGGCTCTGAAAGAGTCAGGAAGGCATCAAGAAAATGATTCAAAGCCTCTTTGATCGTGTTTTCTGCTCAACGGCCCCCGCACAGTCTGAATGACAAGATGTTTTCAAACTATAAATGCCTTAAAAGACACTGGATCAGAGAGGCGTCATGCTGTTTTTTTAAGCGTCAGGGCCAGAACAACGCCCTGAGCAGCGAGCGCAGCGGCTATTGCGGCCGCATAAGCGATAAGCAGTCGATCCTCAGCCGCCAGTGCCCATACGACGAGATTGAAGACCAGACCGCTGTACATGCCGAGCATCAGCCCGTGCATGGCTCGGCGGGCATTATCCGGGCCGCCTTGGATTTGGGAGAAAACCGCCATGGTGAGCGCCATGTACGGAAAAGTTGATGCGATGCCTGAGGCGGTAGGGCCGATATAGGGCGCCAGGAAGGTGATGGCAATCATCAGCACCATCATCATGCCCATGCGCATCAGGAGATCATGTTTCGGCGGACGGCGTTTCACGGCTGCGCTGTGAGGAACGGGCATGATCCAAAGCGAAAGGACGATGGCGGCCGCAGCGGAGACTGCCAGCGTCACAGCAGAGATCGGAAGCTCGGCTGCGATCCAAGAGGCTAAAACATAGAGCGCCACGCTTAAAAAAGAAGCTTTAAGCCATCCTTTAGGGCAGACTGCCGCATAGACACAGGTGAAGACAGCAAGAGCAACGGTTCCAGCCAGTGCGCCTCTGGCTGTTTCAACGGCAAATCCGGCACCGTTTTCGATGGCCAGAAAAACAGAAATGGGTCCGGAGATCAGCGGCAGTCCAATGAGAATCCCGCCCAAAACCGTTCCCCAGCGCCGAGCAGCCAATGTGGCCAGCGCAAGCAGAAGCGGTGCAGCGATAAGCTTGATGAGGAAAATAATCATGACAACGGCGCAGACCGCGATAGTCAAATGTGAAGAAAACCATTATCAATCGATTTGAGGCCGCAGGAAATTATTTGGGCTGCGCTTTTGGGGCAGACTGTCGACATTGAAGTCTCTTCATAAAGAGATTGGGGCGCGGCATGAGAAAATGACAGAAAGCAGCGTAAGCCTCTCCACTAACCGCCATGGTGTGCCTATGTGTGATTCGATCAGCAATGGTGCCGCGAGATCTTCGCCCCGCAGCATTTTCCTCTCTTTTGTCCTTCTTAAGGATGCGGCATGGTGTGCGTCAGCTTTCGCGAAGCGCTTCCGCCGAGAGTGGGACGATTCGATTGAGCTCGAAGACGATGCTTCTTCGTCGACATCATGCTTCATCGTTGACGACGTGCCGGTTTTTATACGCTTGATTCCTGCACCGATTCCTGATAATGAGGCGCTCGGTGCGGCAGAAGACAATTTCCTTTGGCGAGGAGATAAAAGTTTAGTGGCGCACCATCGTGCGCACTTGATTGTGACTGCGCCTCTGCCCGGGAAAAGGGCCGGCAGGGCATTTGCGAAGGTTTGTGCGTCGCTCTCAGGAGAGGCTTCCTCTGTCGGCATCTATATCAATGGAGTGGTGCATCAGCCCGAAACATACCGTGATTTTGCCCAATGTATGAAAGACGGCGCATTTCCAACGCTTTGCCTCGTGTGGGTCTCTGTCGTGCGCCTTGAATCGGGCAGCTTCGCAGCTTGGACGGAAGGTCTTGAAGCCCTTGGCCGAATGGAAATGGAAGTTCCGGCAGCGGATATTGACCCCATGGAGCTCTTTTTCTTCCTTGCCGATACAGCGGATTATGTGTCTGAAAACGAAGTGGACTTTCAGGACGGCGAAACGGTGAGCTATACCGCCGGACAAAAATTGCCGCTCGAGAGAAGTCCAGGTATCTTTTTAAAGGGACGTGACACCTGGAAGATTCGGTTCCAGCCCAATGAATTGCTCGCCCATGAGGATGAGGCTCACGCGTGAGGCGGTTCGCAGCACGCATGAGAGGAGAATTGTGATGACGCCGCGCGGAATTATTTTTTCGGATGAAGATCGAGCCAAACTGGCTGCCTTCGACTCGGGCAATGAAATTCGGCCTGGGCGAATTCTGGCTGAAATCGATGCCGTCATAGATCGAGGCATCATGGAAGGGCGCTTCACGCGCGAAGCGGCTGATCAAGATCTCGAGTGTGCATTGATGCGCGCGCATGCCTGCCTTAATCTGCACCAATATGAAGACTGCATCCGCGCTCTCAGCATTCTTCGGCGAGCTGAAGCTTCGGCTGCCGGCTGCGGAATCTTCTTTTATCGTCTTTGTGCAGTGTGGCTTCATCTGGGGAAAATTGAAGAGGCGCATCAATGTGCGGAGCGTGCCCTGCGAGAAGAGCCGACATATCCATGGGGATGGCTGGAAGCAGCAAAACTGCGGGCGCATTTCGGCGATGCGGAAGGTGCGCTCAAAGCGATCGAGACCGGTCTCGCACTGGTGCCCGGTGATCCGGAGTTCCTCACAGCACGCCGTGAGATTGAGTCGGGGAGCGACATTCTTCAGCTCTCCAATCACCTGATTGATCCGGATGCGGATGAAGCGCTGCAGCGAAACCAGATGCCCTCTGATGAGCTTCTCGTCTATACCCGCTTTAACAACTGCATTCTCGCTAAGCCCGATGGTTTGGAGGCGGTTTTTGCGCTCTTTAACTTCAGTGACTGGCAGCCTGCGGATCCTCCTGAAGTGCCTTTTTGTACGGGCACCTCTTCTGCGGCTGGGTTTCCGCTGGTCTTTCGGTTCTTAATGAATGTTCCGGCGCTTTCACACGTCTCTGTTGGATGGCTCGGCGATTTAATCCGTGTTGTTCCGCAGCTGCTTAAGGACCATGACATATCTGCGTCTGACGTGGTCTGCATTAACGTGCGGCAAAACGAGGAGATCGGACTGCTCATCAGAGGCGAGGACGGCAAACCCGACGAAGCCGGGGAGGTGTGTTTCCGCATCCGGCAAACTGCAGTGCATATGGGAGATAGTGCGCCGGCGGATGAAGAGACTGAGGACTATACGGCAGAAGAAGAAGCGCTCATCCCAAAGATCAGGATTTGGAATGAGTCGAATGAATACCAAACCATCATTGATGCAGTCGAAGCTCTGCCGGCAGCGAAGAGAACGCTTCGTTTAACAAGTGAATTGGCTCGGGCCTACAACAATCTGGCTCAGCCCGGTGAGGATGCTTTATTTCTTCATGCCCTGGAACTCCTCAAATCGTGCCGCGCCGAGCAAGAAAATACGCATGAATGGAACTTCCGTACGGCCTATGCGCTGTTTTATCTGGATCGCGAAGGGGAGTCCATCCCATATTGGGAGCGAGCTTTGGAATATAGGTCCGGCGACGAAGACACCATCAAAATGCTGGATGCTGCAAGGCGTGCTGTAACCATTCCCATCTTCCGCAGGTGTTTCAATGAACGTGCCGCTCAATTTTGGGATGCTTTCAGCGAGGCGGATGCCGAGCTGCGGGCTTTAATCGCAAGCGGAAATCCTGCTGATGCGCTTGAGCGGATTGTGAAGATGCTCAAGTCAATATCGGAAGGCTGGGGGATCGGTTTCTCGTCCCCGACAGACGCTGCCGGTCACTTTTTGCTCGAATTGTCGCCCCAGCACGACTATGTGCAGATTTTGCCGATCCTGAAGCTTCTGGATGCTGCCCCCATTGCTCTGGGAGCACATTGGGAGTTTGCTGCCGGCCTCAGACCGAAACCGGCAGCCGTCGAACTCAAATTTAATAAGGGATTGCTCTTTGACTGCAGAGAAATTCGCTGCCGTCTCGTTAAAGAAGAGAACGCTTGGGTGCTGCAGTTTTTTGCGGAGTCGCTGCGCGGATTGGATGAGGAAGAGAGTGCCCCGGTCTTCGAGCAGCTGACGCTCTTGATTGACCATTTAATCGGCGAAGCGGCATCCATGCGGTTTATCCGCAATCTGACGATTCTGCGCAAGCCGCCCGAAGACGGAGGGTTCCTGCTTTCAGAACTGCCTGAACGCATTGCAGCGCTGGAGCCTCGGGCAAAGAACTATACCCATCGCGACATCGCTGATGAACGGCTCGATTATTGGCTTAAGCCTGAGAAAGAGGCCGAAATCAATTTTGATATCCGTTTTGGATGGACTGCCGCTCCCTATTTCATCAATAGTTACCGTTCTGGTGAATCTGAGGTTGTTGATGAGCTTCATCGGCAGGGCATTGCGGTTGGATTCTTCTTTTTCGAACGTGCAGCAGCGGTTTCTCCGGAAGCTGCCGAAGCGCTGGATCGAACGATCATTGCGGATTTCCGAGGCATGCTTTCCGAGACGGCACCCGGAGCAGCATCGGTTGTCGGTGAGGCTTTCTCTGAGAGACGCTGCTATGTGGAGGTGATGCTCTGGGATTCTGACCGTGTTTTTGAAGCCGTCCAAAATTGGAGCAGTCAGGCGTCAAATGTCAGAGCGGCTGCTTTCCGCTCCTATCGGCGGCCGGCCGGCATTCTTTTCTTCAAATCAGCAGATCGTTCAAAGAATGCGTCGGATGCCGGCGATATTGCCGATGAGGCCGATGAGGTCAGCTAGGGGCTTCAGCGAGGATTAGAATGGTTCTCAATATTATTGGGTCGAATAGGCCTGCGGTCTCTCCCAGAGGCAGCGGAGACGGCCGGCGGCGTGTTCGACTGAGCCCATTGAGGATAAGCAAATGTATAAAACCATCGTTGGTATTGAAGGTATGGCCTGCGGGATGTGCGAGGAACACATCTGCAGCACGATCAAAAAGGCTTTTGAAGTCAATAAGGTCAAGGCCTCACGCAGCAAGAAATGTGCCGAAATCATTACCGAGCTTCCGCTCGATGAAAAGGCCGTGCGTGACGCTATTGCGCCAACAGGCTATGAGGTGACGTCATTTGCCTGCGTTGAGGAAGCGCCGAAGAAGGGGTTCTTTGCCAAACTCTTCGGGTGAGGGTGACTGTCTGACGCAGGATGTTCCTCGACTAAGGATTTCCACTCTCTGTTGAGTTGTTTTCGGAAGATGGCCGCTCGTGCAAACTGAGCGGCCATCCTTATTTTTATAGGGTGCATCTGATAGGTAGACTTAATCATTGATGTTGGGTAACTGAATTAGGGGAATTGCTTAGATGTTTTTGTGAGAGATCGTTAAAATCACGAGTTTTCAAACACTCCAACTTCCCCACAAAGGCATGCCATGACTGAGAACAATCAGGCCGCTGCGAGTGAGGACGATCAGGATGTGGGACATGTAGGCGTTGGCGCCTATGTGGCTTTGATCATCACGATCCTCTTTTTCTCGGGGCTTTTCTACAACATTGACGGGTACAAATGGCTCGGTTCGTTTGACTTTACGACGCTCGCTGGCGGGTTCGGCAAGATCGACGGCCTGACCTATATCGGCAAGGGCGGTTTTGGCGCTCGTCAGGGCTTCCTCTTTGCACTTTCGCTCTTCCCCTCCGTAATGCTCGCCTTGGGCGTGATGGAAGTTGTCACCTACTACGGTGCCATGCGTGCCGCACAGAAGCTGATGACGCCGCTTCTCAATCCGATTCTGGGCGTTCCGGGTTCGACGGGTCTTGCACTCATCACCGACCTGCAGAGCACCGATGCCGGCGCTGCGCTGACAAAGGGTATGTACGACCGCGGTCTTTTCGATAAGAAAGGGCTCATTGTGGTCTGCGCCTGGCAGTATTCCGGCGCAGGTCTGATCGGCAATTATTTTGCTTCGGGTTCCGCGCTTTTCGCTGCGACGCTTTGCCCGCTCATCGTGCCGCTCATCCTCATGATTGTGCTCAAGTTCGTCGGCGGCTTCCTCGTCCGCTGCGTCCTCAATACGGTCTACCGCAAGGACTTCGAAAATGACTGAGAAGACCACGTCTACTAATCCGCTTGACATCTTCATCGTCGGCGTTCGCAAGGGTATTAATATCGCCCTTTTGAATTTGACGCCGAACGTTTTGATGGCGTTCGTCTTCGCGCACATGCTGACCCTTCTGGGCGTGATGGACTTCCTCGGCCAGCACTGCGGTCCTTTCATGGCGCTCTTTGGCCTTCCGGGTCAAGCCATTACGGTGCTGCTGGCCGCTTGGCTGTCGGCTTCAGCCGGCGCCGGCATGGCAGCGAGTCTGCTTGCTCAAGGTGTTCTTGATGCTGACGGCGTGACGGTCATTCTGCCGGCAATCTTCCTGATGGCCTCGCAGATCCAGTACATGGGACGCCTGCTCGGCGTGGCTGACTGCCCGAAGCGCTACTGGCCGCTCTTGATGCTGAACTCCATTGTGAACGCGCTCCTCTCCATGTGGATCATGCGTCTCTTGATGCCGTTCTTCAGCTAAAGCAGAAAATAAACTTCATCTGTGATAAAGCCTCATGTGACTGAGGCTTTATAAACAGAACTGACGCCCGCTTGCAGCCCTTTGCAGCGGGCGTTTTTTTCGGATGACAGAACGGATCGAAATTTGCGTTTGCCGCTCCTTCTCATGCGGATGCTGCTAATGAGAATGAACCTTAGAAATAACCGCAATTCATTGAAATTCAACAAGAAATTACGATTTGACCGATGCCGCTGTGAATTTGGAGTGCTAGACTGTTTCTGAAGGTAATGGCAATGCTCATGAGCATTGTCAAAAGGAAAGAGGCGGTCTATGCAGACGAAAAGAGCGCTTTTAAAGAGCCTGACTCGTGCCGTCCGTGTCGTAACGGGGGCAGCGGCGCGTGCCGTTGCGCGAATGGAGAAAAAAGCGGCAGTTTATTTTTCTAAGAGCTGGCTCGAAAAAATGGAGCCTTGGCTCTGGCGCTTTTCACGTCCGACACTTGAAAAACTGCTGCAGCACGAAGAAAAGCGGATATCGGATGCTTCCCGCGCAACGGCGGCTGAACGCCGGAGGACGGAGGCGCTGCGCCTGGCGGCAAAGCATTTCGGCGACCGAGACTGGCAGTGGCGGTATTGGTGCCTGCGGCTGCGCCGCACCGGCGCGCTGCAGGACGGCGGCCCCACTTCTTTTTTTGAACTTTGGCGGACATTGCCGCCGGAGCGTTTGGCGAGGGCAGAGGATGAGGCAGAGGCGCGGCGTCGTGCTGAGGCCTCTTTTATCACTCATCTGCAGGCGATTGCTCACGGCCGCACAGGATTGTCGGTCAGTGCGCTGCGCCAGCCGATGCCGAGCGATCCCGCAAGGGCCGCAGATGATGAAGCGGTGCTGCGCATGCTTTGGCTCTGGGTGGGTTATGTGGCCTATGACGAAACGCTCTCCGAGTCCGGCGAAGAAGCCGTAAAGCGTTTTCTCAAGCGTGCCTGGCCTAAATATCACGGGAGCCGCATCACGCGCAGTCTCCTGGAAACCTGGGTACAGTATGCCAAGGACATTAAGTATGAACGAGATGCTCAGGCATGCTACGGCGGACGAGGCTGGGATCCTCGCCGCCGGCGCTGAGAATGGCTGAGAATGGCCTGAACGGGCGATTGGCGCCCAAGCGCTCTGCTTTCTGAAAAGGTCTCTTTGACGTGCGCTTGGCCGTTATAAATAGGGCACTGCAGGCCCTATGAAGTGTTCCAAGTGCTTTCATGCCGGGCAGTGGGAGCCCTTGAGCCGGCGAAAAAGCAGGGAATCTTCTATTCTCTTCATGGGTTCGTCAGCGAACCGGATATGAGGCCAAGCCGGCTGACGACCCAAAAAAACACATTGAGAGCCGCGATGAGCAAAGAGATTGAACGCAAATTTTTAGTCAATGGAAATGCCTGGAGAACGCTCGCTCAAGGCGTACTTTACCGACAGGGCTACCTCAACAGCGCCAAGGAGCGAACCGTCCGGGTGCGCACCGCAGGCGAAAAGGGGTTCTTGACGGTAAAAGGCATTACAAACGGTGTGACACGTTCTGAATTTGAATATGAAATACCATTTTCAGATGCTGACAAAATGCTCAGCGGCTTAGCTGAAAAACCTTTGATCGAAAAGCGCCGCTTCAAGATCCCTGCCGGTTCATTGGTGTGGGAGATTGATGAGTTCCTCGGCGAAAATGCCGGATTGATTGTGGCCGAGATTGAACTGCCCGACGAGGACGCTCCGTTTGAGCGGCCGGACTGGCTGGGTCGAGAGGTTTCGAATGATCCTCGCTACTTCAACTCAAACTTAGTGCGTCATCCCTTTTCCCAATGGCAGGTTTAAGAAGCGATCTAACCGTTTTGAAAGCGGCTGGCCGCGACATCTGTCATCACCCGAATCAGTGCGCGCGCAGCCTTAGAGAGATAGCGCTCGGACCGGTAGGCGGCCGCGACGATTCGAGGCGGCACTGGCGGCTCAATGCTAAAGGCACGCAGCGGCTTGGCCGTGCCTGCCCGCCGCACCAGCGTTTCAGTGGTTAACGCCGCACCGAGCCCCACGCTTGCGAGTGTCGCAGCGGCAATCATGGACTCGCTTTCGAGAACAACGCGCGGTGATGCTCTGCTCATTCTGCAGAGCTCTCGGAAAAGCACATCCATCTGCTGTCCTTCCTTGATTTTGATGAAAGGTTCACGGTCGAGATCATGGAAGTCAATGACCGGGAATTCTTCGCTTGGCGAGGCAGGATGCTGCTGGGCAAGGCGGTGCTTTTCCGAAAGGGCGATAAGGATTCGCTCTTGATAAAGTTCAATGGTGGTGAGCGTGCCCGGATGAAAGAGCGGCGTGATGACTAGGGAAAAATCGACGGCGCCTTCAAGCGCCATTTGTTCGAGTTCTTTGGTGCGTCCTTCCGTTAGGGAGACTTCAATGAGGGGATAGAGCCGATGAAAAACGGGAAGCACTTCGGCTAGAAAAAAAGTTTCTCGGTAGTCGCTGGCCCCTACAGTGACGTGTCCGCGTACGCCCCCTTTGATGTCAAGCATTTGCTTGGCAGCGGTTTCTCGGAGCAGATCGACTTGCTGCTCCGTACGCAAAAAGAGCGCTCCGGCAGCCGTCAGTTTCAGCGGTTTGGCCGAACGATCGACGAGTTCTGTTTGGGCGTCGGTTTCCAAGCGGACGAGAAACTGCGAAAGCGAGGGCTGCGAGATGCCGAGGCGCTGTGCGGCCTTTGAAAAACTGCCCTCGGCGATGAGGGCGGTTAAGTAGCGGCAGATGTTGCTCGGCATCGAGGAGCTCCGGGAAGATGGGGCGGGGTGCAGAAACACCGCGCAAAAGACCTATAAACGCACAATAGCGAAAGGCAGCGAGCGGCGCATTCCGATGGCGTTGGGCGAAAGACCGGGAATGCGCCGCAGGATCATGCCGACGGAACGCTTCAATGATGGGGGCGGAGGACGTTCGTCGTCAGCTCGAAGCGGATTATTTTTGATAGTCGACAAGGGCGCAAATGCGTTCAACAATCGGGGCCTTGCGTTCTTCAAAGACTTTTTTGTTTTCTTTGAAAAGATTGCGTCCTTGGGTGTCAATCGAGCAGATCAGGGGGCCAAACTTTTTCACCCGCATCACCCACATGGATTCGGGCATGCCGAGTTCAGGCCACTGATGGTCTTCGACCTCTTCAACACAGGCGGCGGCAACGACGGCGCAGCCGCCTGGGAAGACGCAGTGGATCGCCTTTTTTTCTCGGCAGCCCGCCTCGGTATTGGGACCCATGCCGCCTTTGCCGATGATGAGTTTGACGCCGGTTTCTTCGATGAATTCCTTTTCGAAAAGTTCCATGCGCATGGAAGTCGTCGGACCAATAGAGGCTACCTTCCAGCCGCTTTTGACATCTTCGGCGGGAACCATGATCGGACCGGCGTGCAGAATGGCCTTGCGGTTCAAGTCAACGGGAAGTTTGCGGCCGAGCTTAACGAGGCGGTGGTGCGCTTGATCGCGGGCGGTAATGAGTGCGCCGTTTAGGTAGACGAGATCGCCGATCTCAATGTTTTCGAGATCTTCGTCGCGGATCGGCGTGTTCAGGACATGGGTTTTCACAGCACAACTCCTTTGTGCGAGAGAAATTCATAGGACATATCGGGATGGATGCGGATAAGCGCGCGGCGGTGTGCCCAACAGCCGACGCTCACGGCCACGGCGATACAGGACGGATGGCGGGCCGCCTGTTCGACGTTGACGCCCATGACGGAATCTGTGCCGGTAAAACCGCCCGGGCCGATGTTGATTTCGTTCAGTCCGTCAGAGAGGAGTTTTTCAAATTCTGCGCCGACACGATTGGAGTTGTGAGAGCCGACCGGCCGCATGAGGGCGCGTTTGGACAACGTTGAGGCGACATCAATGGAGCCGGCAATGCCTACGCCGACCAACAGCGGCGGGCAGGCGTTGACGCCGCGGTCGCAGAGAATGTCGAAAACAAACTTCACGACGCCTTCATAGCCTTCGAGCGGCATCAAAACCTTCGCGGCTCCCGGCAGAGAACAGCCGCCGCCCGCCATATAAGCGTAAATTTCGATGCTGTCGGAATCGGGCTCGATCTGCCAGTCTATCCAGGGAATGCGCACGCCGGTGTTGTCGCCGGAATTTCTTTCGTCAAAAATTTCGACGGCGTTGTGCCGCAGCGGCGCATTCTTGGTGGCGCGTTTAGTCGCTTCGCGCAGGCAGGATTCAAGGTCGCCTAAAAGCGGAAAATTTGCACCGCATTTCACGAAATACTGGATGACGCCGGTGTCTTGACAGATCGGCACATTGCGTTTCTTGGCCAAATCCATATCGTCAAACATGACGTCATAAATGATTTTCGAAATTTCGCTCTGCTGCTTGCTGCTGAGCGTCTTCAGGCTTTCCATGACGTCGTCAGGCAAATACTTTCCGAAGTACGTTGTGAATTTGCTCAACAGGTCGGTGAACTGATCTTTAAGTTCTTCCTTCTGCATTGAGGGGGTCTCCAATGGAGGTCTGGGAAATATTGGATTCGAGCGATCGCAGGCATCACCGGCTGAATTTTTTGACCGTTTTTTTTTTGCTGAGCTGGCTCAGTAAAGTTTTTGCTTTAAATCGCTGAAAGAAAGTGTAGGAGGCCTCTTTATATAAGTCAAATACTCTGTAATCTATAAAATTAATAGGATTCGAGTTATATGCCAAGGTGCTCTGCAGCATCTTTTGTTGTTTTAAATTTATTCATTAGACCGCGGGCTGAGGCATGAAAAACAAAAACGCCGCACTCTTAGAAAAAGAATGCGGCGTTGTGAATCAGAAAAAGAAAGGTCTAGTTATGAAATTTTCTTATGGGGCCGTCACGACTGACGGGGTCTGTTCCAAAGAATCAATGCGCGCGGCCAGCATCGAAACAATTTCATAGTGATTGATGAAGTCGCGGGCAAAAAGCAGGAAGGTGAGATAAAGCTCACTGCCGCGGATGGAAAGTTCGCCGTCCGGAATCGCCCGCATCAGTTCGCTTTGCATGGCGTCGATACGGTCAATTGCAGCTTTGGCATTCAGGTGCAGTTCTTCGAGATCGGGTTTGCCGTCGACTGAACTCGAAATCCGGCGGAGCTCCGCCGTCAATGCACGCAGTTCTTCGGCGAGATCGCCCTTGAAGACGCGATGACGATTGGCGACATGTTCGAGAGACTGCTTGGCGAGACTCTGCAGTGAACGGCCGACTTCACGCATGTTGGTAAAAGCGCGGAAGTAGCAGTAGCGCGCATTGAAGTCGACCTTTGACGGCGTCTTATCCATCATGGCCATGCGGTAGTAAACGCTGCGGTCTTTGCTCAGCTGGTCGAAAAATTCCGAGGCATCGCTTTTTGCGCTGCGAAGCGCGAGTTCTCGGTCGGCAAGCAGGCCGTCGACGACCTCGTCAAGGAGGTCGAGTGTGCGGCAGAGGTTGGCCGGGCTCTTGCTGTCAATGATGGTGCGGATGGCCGGCGCAGTGAAGCGCTGCGCAGACTGTTTGGCAAGCGACTCTTCTTCGTGCTTCTTAAGGTTGGAACGCACGAGAATTGCAATGGCAGCAAGTCCCAGTATGACTGCAGCCGTTTCGCCGCCCCAGAAGACGATCGTCGCGGCAGCCGCTGCAAGGGAGCTCGCGCAGAGCGCGGTGATGAACCAGCCGCTGATGACGGTCAGCACGCCGGAAATGCGGTAGACAGCCGTTTCGCGGTCCCAGGCGCCGTCGGCAAAGCTCGAACCCATGGCCACCATGAAAGTAACGTAGGTGGTGGAGAGCGGCAGCTGAAGACTGGTCGCCGATGCAATCAGAATGGCGGAAAGAACCAGATTGATGGAGGCGCGGACATAGTCAAAAGGCAGCGGAATCGTGCCTTTTTCCTGCGGCGCCGGCACAAAGCGGCTGGCGATTCCGCGCTGCAGGAACCCAGGCATGATCTGGCTGATGACGGTGCCCATGCCGACGGCGGCACGAACGATCATGCGGCCGGGCAGTGAGGCGCCGAACTGCTCCTGTTCACCCGTTTGAGTAGAGGCGAGATTGATGGAGGTCTGAATGACGCGGTGGGCTTTCTTGGAGAACCAAAGCGTGAAGACCATTACCATGCCGGAGGCGAGAAGCATCCAAGTCGCTGCGGTAGCTGGTTTAAGCAGATCACCCATCATGAAGGTTTCTGCCGGACTCTGAGCAGCCGACCAGATCTTAAAACTGTCCCAGGCTGCGATCGGCACACCCACAAAGTTCACCAAGTCATTGCCGGCAAAGGCAAAAGCGAGCGAGAAAGTACCCGCGAGAATGATGATCTTGAAGACGTTGATGCGGAAGAAAGAAATGCAGATCTGGAAGAGAATCGTAAAGCCCACAAAGAGTGTGATCAGAATGGGCGAAGTATTGGCGTTGATCCAGTCGATCCACTCCGCACGCATAAAGGATGCGCCTTTGGCGCCCTTCATGACCAGAAAGTAGATGATGGCGGTAATCGAAAAGGCGCCGTAGAGTGCTCCGATGCGGCGGTACATGCCTTCGAAGCGGAAGGAGAAAAGGAGCCGCGCGAGGTACTGAATAACGGCGCCGGAAATAAAGGCAACAACAACCGAGATGAGAATGCCTGAAACAATTCCGAGGGACTTGCTCGTATTGATATAGGTGTAGAGGTCTCCGAGGGACTGTCCGGCATCGAGCAGTTTCCAAGCAGCTGCAGCGGCGGCGCTGCCGAGAAGTTCAAAGACGATGGAAACCGTGGTGGAGGTGGGCAGTCCGAGGCTGTTGAATGCGTCGAGCAGGATGACGTCAGCCACCATGACGGCGAAAAACACCACCATGATTTCCGAAAAAGAGAACATCTGCGGATGAAAAATGCCCGAACGAGCCACTTCCATCATGCCCGAAGAGAATGTGGCGCCAAGCAGAACGCCGAGGCTGGCTACCCACATTGTGGTGCGAAAGCTTGCAATGCGGCAGCCGAGGGCTGAATTGAGAAAGTTGGAGGCGTCGTTGCTGACGCCGACGAAGAGGTCGATGACGGCGATGACGGCGAGAAACGCCAGCATCACAATATAGTATTGCTCCATTTGAGCGCTCATCAGGTTTACGAAGCCTGCATTGTTGCCGAGCTTGGTGACGCGTTTGTTACTGATTTATGACATTTTGATGACATGCAGCGATTCGTCATGGAAATGCCGTCAAGACGTCATGATTTGCAGGCGAAAGAAGAGGTTCTGCAACCCTAAAAGAGTAGGTAATCTACCCTAGATTATTTCCATTTTGGGCATTTGCGGCGTCGGAGTAAGGGTTTCTTCGATATGCCGAGTTTAACGTCTCCACTAGCCTTCCTCGTTATGAGGTTCGAGCGGAGGCCCTGCCGTCCGCAGTGAACTTCACTCATTTGTGAGGAGGAAAAATCATGATGATGCGCAAGCTTTGCCTTGTTGCCGCTCTGACTGCCGCGATGACTGGCTTTTCTGCCGCGAATGCCGCGGCGCAGCTCAAAGACGGCACCTGGACGGGAGAAGGACAGGGACGCAACGGGGCGATCGTTGTTGAACTGACTGCTGCCGGCGGAAAGATCACCGCCGTCAAGGTCGTAAAACACAGCGAAACGCCGGGTATCTCTGATGCGGCACTCGCCCGCGTGCCCGGCGAGATTGTTCAGGCTCAGACAACTGGCATTGATACAGTTTCCGGCGCAACACTCACTACCAACGGCATCAAAGCAGCGGTTGCCGCAGCCATTAAAGCGGGCGGCGGAGATCCGGCAGCATTTGCGGCTGCCGTTGTCTCGAAAAAGACAGCTCATAAAGTCATCAAGGAATCTGCTGACATCGTGGTTGTCGGTGCCGGCGGCGCAGGCATCTCTGCAGCGGTTAAGGCCGAGACGCTCGGCAAGAGCGTCATCCTGATCGAAAAGATGCCGACGATCGGCGGCGCTACGGTGCTCAATGCCGGCACGCTGATCGCCACCGGCTCGCGCTACCAGCGCGAAGTCATGAAGGAAACGAAGGACTCGCCTGAACTTGCCTATAAGGACATCTTCCGCGTCGGCAAGAACCGCAATGATCCGGTGCTCGTCAAGATGGTGACGGAGAAGGTAGGCGGCGTAGTCGACTGGCTGATCTACGACATGAAGATTCCGTACGGTCCGGCCGCCACGCAGTACCCGGATCATTCCGCAAACCGTCAGTTGGGCGTCCAGGGACGCTCCGTCAACTTCCTCAATCTCATGAAAGGAAAGTTCCTCGATATGGGCGGGAAGCTGATGCTTGAAACCCGTGCTCAGTCCTTCATTGAAAAGGACGGCAAAGTGGTCGGTGTGAAGGCTGTGGATGCTGCCGGCAATACGGTGGAGCTCACCTCCAAGGCGGTTATTCTCGCCTCCGGCGGCTACGGTGCGGATCAGTCGCTGCTGCCCCCGAAGATGAAGAGCTTCCTTTTCTATGGCGTGGACGGCGAAACGGGCGACGGTCTCAAGATGGGTGAAGCCATCGGTGCTGCAACCATCAATATGGACCTTGTGAAGCAGTATCCGCAGGGCGTTGAAACGCGTCCGCACCACGGCTTGGCCGCAACGGCCTCGTCGACCGACACCATGAAAAAGAGCGGCGCAATTTACGTCAACCGTGACGGCAAGCGCTTCGTCGATGAGAATGCCGGACTGGGCGTTCTGACGGATAAGACGATCGAGCAGCCCGGCTCCATTGCTTATATCGTCATGGATGAGGCTGCCTGGAAGCAGTACGTTGCGAAGTCTTTGGAAGATAAGCTCGTGCCCAGTGCTGAGTCGCTTAACGAATGGACAAAGATCGTCAACAATGGTCATCCAGTGATGGCGGTCTCGAAGAGTCTTGAAGATGCTGCCAAACAAATGGGCATTGATCCGAAAGGACTTGAGGCGACCGTTAAACATTGGAACGATATGGTGAAGGCCGGTTCCGACAAGGACTTCAGCCGCCGTCTGACGGGCGGTCTTGCCGAAGGCGGCACCTGGCGCATTGTGGAGCAGAAGGTTCGCTATCAGACCACGCTGGGCGGCCTCAAGGCTGACGGCGCGATGCGTATTCTGAAGAAGGACGGTTCTGCCATCCCGGGTCTTTATGGCGCGGGCTGCGTGGTGGGCGGCGCGAACGGCGCTGACTCCATGACCGCCATGATGAATTCGTGGGCCATCGTGTCGGGTGTCGTGGCTGCTGAATCGGCTGCTTCCTACGCGAAATAACACACTCTCGGTTTGAAGGCGTGCGCTGCACGCCTCTCGGAGAGATTTCAATCAAGATCCTGCAGACAAATTGATCGTCTGCAGGATCTTTTTTTTTAATGCATTGCTTTGAGAGCGCTCTATGGAAGTCACCGCAATATGCAAGACCGGAGAAGTCCTTATACGACAAATTACCTAGAAGCATTAGCCTTGCGGGGTCCTGGTTGACAGTGCGGCACGACTGAGGTTTTGCCGCTGCAGTCCCCTCGCAGTGCGGTTCCCTGCCCATTTGCGATGACCAAGGGGAGTGCGTTGATTCGGGATCCACCATATGAGGAGAATTTTTAATGAAATCATTTCGCATTGCTGCGCTCGCCGGTGCCATTGCTTCGCTCATCGCCGGTTCTGCTTTGGCCTGCACCACGGTTGTGGTCGGGCAAGAGGCCACGTCTGACGGTTCAATCCTGATTGCCCGCTCGGCTGACAGCAGCGCACTGAAAGCGCAGCATTTGGTGATTCATCCGGCCAAGAAAGGGCAGAAAGGCATGTATCGAACAGCCGATCACCACGGAGCGAACAATTTTGAGTATCCGCTGCCGGAAAATGCCATGCGCTTCACCACAGTGCCGAATTGGCAGACCCAAGTGCACGGTGCAACGGGCTGGAATGAAGCGGGCGTCGGATTTTCGGGAACGGAATCGATCTTTGCGCGCGATGATGCTCTGAAGATTGATCCCTATGTTGAGGACACCGGCATCACCGAAGATGACATTCCGGACGTGCTTCTGCCCGTGGCTAAAACGGCTCGCGAGGCCGTGCAGCTCCTCGGATCCATCGTTGAAACCAAGGGTGCCGGAGAAGGTTTCGGCGTTGTGCTGATGGATGAAAAGGAAGTGTGGTACTTCGAAACGGGCACGGGCCACCAGTGGCTCGCTCAGCGCGCACCGAAAAACCAATACTTTGCTTCCGGCAACCAAGGACGTCTGCAGAAGTACGATCCGAAGAGCCCGGACTTTTTGGCTTCCAAAACTCTCGTTGAATTCGCTGTAAAGAACGGTTTCTACGACCCGAAGAAAGATGGAGAATTCAATTTTTCCAAGGCGTACTGCCGCGATGATGATCGTGACCGCGACTACAACGATCCGCGCGTCTGGCAGATTCAAAAACTGCTGACGCCGAGTCTCGAGCAGCCGGTGCAGGCCGGCCGAAGCTTCCCGGTATGGGCTGCGCCCGACCAGAAGGTCACCATTGCTGACCTGAAGGCCATCATGCGCAATCACTTTGAGTCCGGAGAGCTGCAGTCTCATGATCCGTACACCAAGGGGCTTCGCGGCGACGAACCCTACCGCCCGGTGAGCGTCTTCCGCACCTATGAGTCTCATGTGATGCAGGTGCGCCCATGGCTGCCGCGTGCGATCGGCGAAGTGACTTATCTGGCGATGGGCATGGCTGATCTCTCAGTCTATTTCCCGGTGTATTCGGGCGTGAGCGCCTATCCGGAACACTTCGGCATGGGTACCGACAAGGCCGATGACAAGAGCCTTTACTGGAAGTTCCGCAAGCTTCAGACGCTTGTTATGACGGACTATCCGACGCTCGCCCCCGTTGTGAAGAAGGCTTATGCGGAGTTTGAAAAAGAGGTCGAAGGCCGGATGAAGACTTTTGAGGACAGCTATGTCAAGACCTTGAAAAAGGATCCTGCGGCTGCTCAGAAGTCGCTCGACGACTTCAACATTCAGGTGATAGCGGATGCAGAGGCGCTGACCGCAGATTTGATGAATCAAGTCTTCACGATCCGTACTGCAGATATCCAAAAGGATAACTTCTTCGCCAACCGTAAAAAGAAGGATTAATGAGCCTGTCTCTCCGCTGGAGACCCGTATCAAACTGAGCTCGTCTCCGGAATTCGCTTTTCATTGCAAAGGCTGAATTTCACAAAAATCCGCCCGTTGATTTGAAGAAAATCAGCGGGCGGATGGTTTTGAATCGTACTCAGGCCCGAAAGAGCTGATTGATCGCGAAAGCGGTCGAGCAGATTGATTCCAGCGTTAGTCGTGCTTTAGGTATTCGCGCTGATAAGCCATCGTTTCCGGATCTTTTGTTTTCAGGTCGGGGTTCGGGCAGCTCAGCACCTGAGCGCGAGTCGTGGCATAGCCGGCTTCGCCTTTGGTATAGGCAATGTGCGTCGCGCCGGGCATCTTGACAGCTTTCTTCAGAATGACGGCCGTGTTGCGGGCTTTGCCGTTGATGAGGAGAACCGAAACCGATCCAACCCAGCCGAGGCTCTTGCAGTGGTTGGCCTCTGCTTCATCGAGCGTGATCAAATTGATGCGATGAGCTTCCCGGGGGACATTGGCACAGCCGGCGATCAGGGCGGATGCAGTCAATGCAGTAATGGCGATTAGTGCTTTTTTCATGATTAATTTTGGAAAAGTGAGAGAAGTTACGTAGTCTGAGCTCAATGGTTATACGAAGATGAATCATACAGCTTCAAATGTATACAATCACTTGTTTGCGTATACCTAACGGGCCCTTAAAGACAGATCCGCTAAACGACAGCCATTGCGCAGAGGCAATGCCAATAGTTTTCATTTGATGACTGTAAATCAATCAAATTTTGCGGATAATCAAACAGTTGATGTTCAAAGAACATCAATCATAATGGTTTTTGCTTCATCGCTGGAAGGCTCTTTTCTATCGTCCGGGATCACGCCCGCGTCCATCAGGAAAACCAAGGCGCTTGACAGAAGAAGGGGGGGGGGTAAAAAGACTTCAACCCTTGTTTTCACTGGAGAGCTTGATGAAGAAAACGATTATTGCTGCCTCGTTGACAGCATTGGCAATGGGATCTGTTTTTGCTGCCGAAACTTATAAATACAATCAGGCACAAGGCGAACCGATTAAATACAACAAAGACTCAGCAACTGAAGGCGGAAAACTGACCGGCGGGTGGTACTACGACCATGCTGAGAATGTCAACGCTAATACAAATTTCGACCATAGTGCAAATTCGACTGATATTACTCTCACGGGAGGGACATTTGATGAATTGATTGGCGGCAATCACATCAAACAACCAACCTATACAGGGACCCCAAAAGTCACAATCGGCAATACCAAAGTCACTATGACTGACGGAAGTGTTGGATACTTTATCGGCGGCAGCAAGGCCAACAATTCGGACAAGACCACCCTGATTACAGGGGATGTAACGGCTGTGATTTCAGGAGGAAGCGTCACTGGCGCTGGTATGGGAATTAACGGGGCAGAAAAGGTCAGTGTGGTCGGTGGTTCGTGTGTGAAATCCACAGGCTATAAGAATCAAGGTACCCCGGCCTCAACTACTGCAGAAACAGGGAATATTTCCCTTAGTATTTCCGGCGGAACGTTTACCGGAGCGGTTTTTGGAGGCAGTGTTGCAGATAACTATGGTGAAAAACAAGCAGATTCGGATTCTTCCAAACCGAAGCTTTCCATTAAGACCGGCGTCAGTTCTCTCCTGATTGAAGGGGGAACCTTTGATTCTTCCGATTTCGGCGTCTTCGGCGGCAGTGCCGCTTTGGGGAAACAGTCGTCGACAGTGTCATCAGGCTCTTCTGTTTCTATTGACAACACCTCGAATACCAAAATCGACATTGCTGGTCGCGTAGTCGGCGGGGATCTCTTGGGGTTCGGCGGCAAGGACAATTACGCCACTTCAAGTAAGATTACAGGCAGTACTTCTGTCTCCATCACGGGTTCTGGGGTGATTGAGATTCATAAATCCGTCATTGGCGGCAGCCTGCTGCATTTGACGCTTGATGGTGAGTCATCAAGTTCGAGTATCAGCGGAACAAGTTCAGTAATCGTGAATGCTGCCAATGCTGTATTGAAAGATGAAGTCATTGGCGGCAGTTATGTTCGGCAGGGCAATCCGAATGGTGCGAACACCGCTAATAACGTAACTGTTGAAAGCACTTCGGTCACTATCCAAAATGGGACTATCGAAGGTAATGTGATCGGCGGCGGCAAGGTAAACGGATTGAAAGGGACGATATCCAATACCGTCACCGGTGATGCATCCGTCACAATTTCCGGCGGAACCGTCGAGGGTGTTGTGATCGGCGGCGGACATTCCAAAATTGGGCAAGGCGCTTCCGGCATCATGGCGGCCGATGTTGAGGGACAGGCATCAATCCAAATGACGGGCGGAACTGTCCATGGCGTTATCGGCGGCGGCCTGAGCTACGCCTATGACGAGACGGGAGAATTTGTTTCCACATCCTCTGTCGGTTCATCCGTAGTTTCCATCTCGGGGAATAGTACTGTTGAAGCCATAACGTATCTTGCGGCTGAAGACAAGGTCAATATTTCAGCGGCAGTCGTTGGCGGCGGCGTTTCCTGGAATAAGAAAAACAGTGAGACAACCACATTAACATCCACTTCCGATACTTCGTCTGTAGTAATCGACGGTGCAACTATTAATGCTGACGTTGTCGGCGGCGGTTATGCCTATGGGAGCGGTTCTGAAACCGCCGTCAAGAGCGCCGCTCTGACTATTTCAAATGCCAAATTGGGATCATCCGGAAAGGAAGTGAATGTCTACGCTGGCGGTATTGCTTCCGACAATGCAAAGAGTTCTTCTGTCGAATCCGCTCAGCTGCAGATCACGGCAACAAAGGTGTCGGGGTCTGTGTACACAGGCGGTTCTGGCGCTAACAGTACGGTCGGCACGAGCAGCGCTTCTTTAACGGACACAACAGTTTCCGGTGCATTGAATTTTGAAGGTTCTGACGAAACATCCATTGTTTTCACCGGCGTCAACTCTGTTGGTAGTGTGGCTGGAACCGCTCAGTCTTATACCTTCAATGCCGCGGATGAACAAACGGCAGCCGTTCTCACGGTTCAAGAGGGGGCCATCGATCTAAGTGAGGCAAAGAGCATTCGTGCGAAAGCCAAAGCCGGTCAGACGCTGATCAACGGTTCCGTGACGACCGGTGAAGATACCGTTGTGGTGGTTGAAACGCCGACCGGCGACTTCACTTACAACGTCGGAGCCAGTGAGGGTAAAGGCATGGGCATCACCTCCGGCGGCCTTCAGATCGGTGAGTCAACAATCAGCGGCAAGGGTGAAGCCAACACCAATTCCAAGACGCTTTCCGAAGCCTTCCTGGGCTCCGTGGCGTTTGTGAATCAGGGTGCAGAGTTCATTGCCGACGAAGGTCTCAATGCAGCAGTTCGCGCCGCTCAGGGCGCACCCGGCTTCACGGCCTTCGGTGCGATTCACGGCGGAAAGTCTCGCTATGAAACCGGTTCTCATGTTGACCTGCGCGGCACTTCCTTGGCTGCCGGTGCGGCAGGCCGAGTGGGCGGCGCTTTGATTGCTGGTTTTGTGGAAGCCGGCTGGGCGTCTTCTGACTCTCATGTTAACGGTGCGCGAGGCGATGCCGACCATGATTACTATGGTGTCGGCGCGGCCCTGCGCTATGACTTCTCGACGCCCTTCTATCTTGAAGGTTCCGTGCGGGCGGGTTCCGCTTCGACCGATTTTGACGGTGCGTTCGGGAACGCTTCGGCACATTTTGAGTCCGATGCTTTCTATGCCTCCGCGCATCTCGGCGGCGGATATGTGTTCAAACTCGATCCGGTACAGCTCGACCTCTATGGCCGCTATACGGTCACCTATCTGGACAACGATGACACCGATCTCGGCACGGGTTACGGCGAAACGCTTTCGATGAGTTCAGCCACAACGCATGCACTGCGTATCGGCGGCCGTCTGACGGGCGACTTCTCTGAAACGACTTCGTGGAAGGTCGGCGCAGCATACGAACATGTCTTTGACGGTGATGCAGAGGCTGACATTCTTTTCGGCGGTTCAGCTGCGGCTCTGGATGTGCCTTCGCTTTCAGGCAATACCGGCATTCTTGAGTTGGGGCTCTCAGTGAAGCCTTCGGCTTCAAGTCCATGGACGGCAGATATCGGCGTTAAAGGCTACGTTGGTGATCGCCGCGGTGCCGCGGGCAGCATCAGCGTTCTTTATGCCTTCTAATCTGTTTTAAGCGAAAGGAAATCGCTTGACGCCAAAAGCACGTGTAGGCAGGTGTCTGCAAATCTCTGCATAACGCGGTAAATTTAAGCAGTTTCATATGGTTAGCTTCACGGTGCTCTAGTATTTCACTGCAATGCTAGGCAGTTCAACGCAACCTTCTGTATGAAACCTGTATGAAATTCACTCTCAAGGATATCAATCGTTTACCCATAGGCATCCACTGCTACGATCGAGGGGTCTATCTTCGCGTCACGCCCCGCGGAATGTCGTGGCTTCTAAAGTACAGCATTAATGGTCGTCGCCGTGAGCTTGGTCTGGGCGGGACGGCTCAGCCTATCACGGCAGTGTTGGCGAAAGCCAGCCTAGCTAAGGCACAAGTCGCGCAGGGTATCGACCCGCTCGAGCAAAGAGCTGAAGTACGGGCAGAACAAAAGCGCGCAGAAAAGAAAAAGCAAATGCCCACGTTTGGGGAGCTCGCCCCGGAGGCGCTCGAGCATGTTCTAGCCATGCGGCAGTTTCAGGGCAAATATACCGCCACGGATTGGAGGCGTTCGCTTCGTAAACTTGCTGAGCGGTTTGGCACACAAAAAATCGATGCAATCACACGGGATGACTGCGCCGCCGTGCTGCGAGAGGTGTGGACCACTAAGCCGCGGATCGCAAGAGATTGGCAGAGCCGCCTGCTGGCGGTGTTCGACTATGCGGTCCTGAAGGGGTGGATTGAGAAGAATCCCGCCGCGTGGAAAAACAACCTCGATGCGGTGCTCCCTAGTCGGGCCGTCGTTTTGCGCGGCAAGCCTGAGAACCACCACTCGGCAGTCCCCTCGGAAGAGCTCCGGCGAATCGTTCAGCAGCTATGGCGGGAGGATACTGTCAGCGCACTCTGCGCTGTCTTTGGCTGTTTGACAGTCGGCCGTTCGTCTGAGTTTAGGTGCGCTCAGTGGGACGAGATCGACTTAGATGCCGCGACGCTCACCGTCCCTCCTTCCCGACGAAAAGACAAGAAGCCATACCCCTTCGTCGTGCCTCTGTCTCGTCAGGCGAAGGCGCTGCTGTATCGGCTAGATACATCAGGCGCATTTCTTTTTAGCTGCCGGGACGGCAGGCCATTAGACCTTGCAACGGTGTTAAGAATATTCAAGTCCACCACGGGTCAGCCCATCACGACGCATGGGCTGCGATCGACGTTCGCAGATTGGTGCGCGAAGAACGAGAAAAACTTCCTCGTCTCGGAGAAGTGTCTGATGCACGCAGTCGGTAATCAGGTATTCAGAGCTTACCAACGTGACGATTTGCTCGAGCAGAGACGTGCGCTTCTTCAGGAGTGGGCGGACTACCTGCTGCCGGAAGTTCGCTGATCCGACAACCCCGCCTTTTGGCCTTTTTAACAGTGGCGTTAAATTGGTTTAAAGGCGGGGTTCTTTTATTTTTGAAGCGTGCTTACGGCGTCGTGTCTGGCTCCGATTTCGAGAGCCAGGCTTCGACCTTCTGAAAGTAGATCGACACTTTCTCTGAGTAGCTTCGTGCACGCGGCAAGCTCGGTTCCGTCAGCGTCTTGGGCAAGGGCTTCGGCTCTTCGCAGGCGACGCTCGAAGGACTGGCGCATCCGCTCAGCGTCAGCGCGAGAACGATCAAGATCGCCGCTGACAGAAGCGGCAGCATCCGCAGCGGCAACAAGTTTTGCATAGTCCTTTCTCCCTTGTGCCGCACGCGCTAAGGCCTCTGACTTCTGCAGCTCGGCCATCTCCGCGTCGGCCTTGTTGTCCCTCACGCCATACCCTGCGGCAAAGCCGACGGCCAAGAGGGCAAGCGCACCGACGGCCTGCCAGTTCACAGTTCGATGCCTTCGATCTTGGCTCTGCGGCGCATCGCTCGAACCTGAATACCCATGCCTTTTACCTGCATGAGATACAGATAGCGGGCGCAGGCAGGCACGAAGCCGAGTGTGCCGGCATCCCATTTCTCGAGCATGTCGAAGAGCTTGAGCATGCGGATACGCGTCTGGTAAAACTCCGCCTTAAAGCGGTCTTTGTAGTCCTCCGACTCCATCAGCTCCACGGTATCCGCGAGTGTCATCTTGCGGATGCGGGCATCCTGCTCTTCGACTTCGGGAGAGATGTAGTAGTCGTCTTTGCCTTTCTTTTCTTTCATGATTAACTCCTCATAAGTTCAGCTTCGGCTTTGCGCCGAGATATAAGTCCGGGAACCCCACCGTTGGTGATGTCAAGAAATTCTTCGGCGGCCCCGTCGTAGTCTTTTTCGTTCAGCGCCCGCATTAGCTTCGGGCATTTACGGGTAAGACCGTCAACGCCGATGTTGTATGCAAGGGATACGAGCGCGATGAATTGGTTCTCCGTAACCGGGACATTGATATAACGGGCAAGCCGTGAAGCCGTGTCCGTCAAATCTTCAAGCAGCCACTGGGCCGCCTGCTCCTTGGTGCAGGTGTCACCTTCATGCACGCCGTTGGTGCGGCCATAGCCAATCGTCCACACACCCAGGGGGCACTTATACGCAGAGGTTCTCAGACCCTCCCAGTGCTGCACGAAGGGCGCCGCCGCGGAAGCGAAGTGTTCTAAAAAGTTTTTCATTTGTGGTGCTCTTTGTCTTCAAGCCCGACTGAGTCAAGCTTTTTATCAACGGCGTTGGCGAGCCGTTCTTCGAGGGAGAGGAAAAGCTTCCTCAGCGTTGGCGGCAGTGCATCTCCGTATCCGGCCCGCTCGATGTTTTCTACGATCGAGCCGAACTCCCCGCAGCAGTAGGCGCAGAGCACAACGGATTGAAAGACTGGGAGATCTTTGAGCACGTACCAAAAGCTAACATCGAGGCCATGCGCCAAGATGATGATTGCGAAGGCAATGCCTTTCTTGAACATGCCGGCGTACAGCACTTTCGAAGAAAAGCCGGTCGTCTTAACTCCCGCCCATACACCTGTAATGAGGTCGGCGACAACAAAGATTGCAAACCACCACGCCAGCGGCGCGACTGACTGGAGTGTTGCACTCCATATCAGCCCGAGCCAACCGCCAAAAATCGCCAGCGCTCCTTCGACTGTTCGCGGAAGGAGATCCTGAAACATGCCTTACCCCACGAGAGCGTGGAGATACCACCCGGCGACACCGCATACTGCGGACGACACAACGCAGACAGACACCCAAAAGACGCGCACCTTGCGCCGCGTTTCGGTATCAAGCTGACCCTTCTGTTCAGCGAGGTAGGCTTCGGCCTTCTTGCGGACGGTGCCGCCAAGACCATAGAGCACGTCGTTTGCTTTCATGGAGCTTCTCCCAAAATACCACGTGCTCTAGCCAACCATTTTAACCTCCTTATTGTGCTGTTCTATCGGCTTGAATGCTTGCGCCAGAAAACGCTCCACATCCTCACGTCGCCAACGCGGCCGGCCGAACACATATGCAGGCGCAGGAAAGCGCCCGGCCTTCACGTGGCGATCGACGGTCGAAACGTTGACGCCTGTCAGGGCAGCCACTTGCTTTTTTGTCATTAGTTCAAACGGCTTCATGACTGAGCCTCCTTCTTTTTCTTCTCAAGCAGGACGTCCATCACGTCTCGCTTGGTCTTTAATCGTTCAAGTACCACCTCATCCATCGTGTCTTTCGCGACGATGTAGTAGACGTAGACCAGACGTTCGTGCCCTGCCTGCTTCTGGCGAGTGGGGCCGATGCGTTCGATGATCTGGTCGTGGTGCTCCAAATTCCACCCGGCGCTAAAGAAGACGAGAATGTTTCCGCCATCCTGCATCGAGAGCCCGTGGCCGCACGACGCGGGATGCGCCAGGAGAAGGGGGATCTTCCCCGCGTTCCAATCGCGCAGCGTCCTCGGGTTCTTGTCAAGGAGCTTGGCTTTCGGGAAGGACCGCTGAATGCGAACTGCCTCGTGCTTGAATTGGTAGCTCACGAGTATCGGCATGCCGCCAGCTTCTTCCACAATGGAGCGGAGCGCATCGAGCTTGGCCTTGTGGACTTCCTCGAAGGATTCCCCGTCGGTATAGACCGCTCCGCTCGCGAGCTGCAGGCACTTGCCAGATTTAACTGCGGCGTTCATCGCTTCGATTTCCGTGCCGGATTCAAGCTCAGCCAAAAACTCCCGCTCGAGTTTTGTGTAAAGGCGCCTTGCCGTGTCGGGCAGATCAACCGCAACAGTGGAGAAGATCGGCTGCTTCACATCGAACCACTCCTCCGCATTGATCTTCAGCACGATGTCACTGATCTTGTAGTGAATCAGCCGGTCGGCGCCGGGGAGCGGTTCGTAGCGCACGGCCAACGGGGATGAGCCCACGCGCACCTGGCGAAAGAACCGTTCGTGGTAGACCGTCATCGACTTCCCCAGCCGGGCGCCTTGGTCAAGAAAGTAGATCTGCCCCCACAAATCTTCAAGCCCATTGGGCGCCGGCGTGCCCGTAAGCTCGATGAACCGGCGGATCTTCGGGAGCGCTTTAGCCAGTACGCGTGCACGCTTGGAGCCTTGTCTGGCACGCAGGCCTTTCAGTCGCGTGGCTTCGTCGGCTACAACTATTGCAAACGGCCACTCCTTCCCGCGTCGTTCGAGCTCAGAGGTCAGCCACTCCAAGTTCTCGTAGTTCATCGTGTAGATATCTGCGTCCTTATCAAGCGCCGCACGACGCTGAACGGCCGAGCCGCAGATAACCGAGACCCGAGTGCCCTGCAGATCATCCCACTTGGCAACCTCGTCCGGCCACGTGGACTGCGCCACGCGAAGCGGAGCGAGGACAAGGGCGGGGCCTTCGCCCCACCATTCCTGCAGGTGCCGAACGGCCATCAGTGTGGAGACCGTCTTCCCAAGCCCCATGCCTGCGTATAGCGCACAGCGCTGGTGCTTAAGGAGGAAGTCGATCGCCATGCTTTGGTAAAGCCGAGGAACGAATTTCATAACACGCCCATCGACATCGACAATACGGAAAAGAAGGAGCAAGCCGCTAGGATAAGCATCACCGTGTTGGCGACGATGCTTTGCCAATCGCGGAGCCAAATGGCCGCTAACAGCTGAGCTCCGCAAAAGAACCCGAATGCGATGCACCCAATGGCCGCGACGGTAAGCAGGAAAAGGGTAAGCAGATCCCCCATGGTTACCTCCAATCAGGATGAATTGATCGCTGCTCTATCGTGTTCGCGATATGTCGAAACACATACTCCACTGAGCACTCCGAGTCACAGACGTAAACCCGTGTGCCGGTCCGTCGAATGCGCTCATGCTCACGCGCCTGTACTGGCGTCGGCACCTGACCGGGCGCCTTGCACTCGACAAAGAAGAGCGTGCTCGGCGCCAGCACCATGCGGTCCGGCGCACCGACGCGCCCTTCGTACGTGATCTTTCTCTGTTCCCACCCGCGCTTGTTGCACTCGCGGATGAGCGCTTGTACGACTTCACCTTCAGGCGTTGCTGCCATCGGACTTCTCCTTGCACTCACGTTCCCCGGCAAGCCGTCCCAGTCCTGCGGCCGCCCACATAATCACGGCAATGACCGCCTTGAGATACGCCTGGTGCTCCCGCAGCGTTTCCGCCGGGATACCTTCTGGGAAGACCTCCCGCAGCATTTTGTCCGCAGACTTGCAGTCGCCGCCTAAGACAGCCAGCGCAAACTCCTCGGGGACAATGCCCGCCTCAGCCATGCGCTGCGCAAATTTGTTGTCAGACATGCTGTTCCTCTTGACTGTTAAGCCCGTTGATGCGGGCGTTGATGCCTTCAATCACCTCAGTTACTGCATCAGCTTCGATGACGAAGCCATCTGGACGAAGCTTGCACAGCCCCAAAAGCAAGGGGAAATGCCAGCAAAACATCTGGAGATACACGCCTGCGGTTTCACGCAGTCTGTACGAGTCGTCGTAGTGGGGGAGGCGATACATCGCCACGTCACGGAAACGCTTCAGCCACCACACCGCCTTTTCGAGATCCTGCTTTTCCGAACCCTTGTATGGGGACCGCAGGACGTACTCCACCGCCGACGCTAATGGGTGCGGGAGAAGCTCAGTCGCGTCGACCGGCTCCAACGCAATGCGGCAGGCCGTGTAGTGCGAGGGATGATTCACCATGTCAGTCTTTTCTTCATCCATTCTTTTTCTCCGATTAGGCCTCAGCTGCGTTTCGGGTGTTGGCTTTGTCTCGCACCTTGGCCATCGCTTCTACGAAGGCATAGGCAACGCTGACCAACCCGTCTGCCAACTCCACAGGAATGCCGACTGCGGCAGTCGTGCGTTCAGCGGCCTTTACAAGGTCCTTCTCCTTACTCGCCCCGATAATCATCGCAAGCGTCCACAGCGTTCCGCCCAAAGGATCGTCATTGTTGATGTCAGCGGCGCCAGGCACTGCGCGCAGCGCGACGGCAAGTTCAGCCACAAGTTTTGGGGGATAACTAAGCTTCCTCTTCGGCATCTGAAAGTCTCTCGTCGTTAATGAAATAAGTAGGGGTTGGGTCGGTGATGACAACTTGGGCCTGCTCGAGCGGTATGCGCCAGATGAGACGCCCCAAGCTATCGGTCTTGTAATAGCCGGGCACTGCTCGGCCGTTGACAAAGGCCACGCCGCGTCGGCGCCAGAAAGCTTTCTGATCCGCCTTCGATGTGGAGCTTTTGTCAACTAAATAAAATTCATGGACGCGCGGAAGCCTGATCTTGCCCGCGGCATACTGGCTGCGGACGAGCTCGCTTCTGCGTTCAGCGGTCTTCGTAAGCTCGAAGTACATATCGATTGCCGCTTGAATCGGCCGCACTAAAGCAACGCGGTCTTCATGCGTGAGCGGCTTGCGTACTGCCGTACCGGGACGGCGGGTTGCTAAAGCGTCACCCGCTCCGGCATATAGTCCGGACAGGCACGACGAAGCCATCAACGTCAGCACTCGGACAATCGCCGTCTCCTCGAACTGAAGCGCATACACCCACAGGTTCCGCAAAACCGCATCGATGTTCGCGTAGTCGTCTATGTCTTCGGTGCCAAGCTGAACTAAATCGAGCGAATGCATCGCGGCCTCCCGCAGAAACTCGCGCTCGCCGTCCGACAAATCCCCGAGCACTACGTCAGCGATCGCCGGCATGATGCGTACCGGCTTCGGCCTGTACTTTTTTCTAGGCTTTCCCATTTAGTCCTGCCCTGAAAAATAGCGGCGTGCGCTTGACCAGCCGCGGAAGTTGCTGGAGTAGTAAGGGGAAAACTTCGCCCATGCCTGATGCTCAAAGGGCGAAAGATGCCCTTCCTCCCACAGACGGTTGGCGAGCGCCAAGTCTTTTTCTTTGTCGGGCGCTTTCCCGTCGTGCGTGAGATACGAAACTCGTGCGCATCGCGCTGCGCTGATCATCGCGGCCACACAGTCTTCGTCTCCGACGGCCCCGCTGACATCCCAGTCGATGTAGGGAAGATGAATGCGGCCGACGACAGACGTGCTCTTATCAATAGCAATACGCATCGCTCGGGCAAGGTCATACATTTCCAGCTGAACGTGCGCTTTATCGAGCCGAAGCTTGAAGAAATTGTCCCAGTCGGTCGCCGTGACGAGCGTGCGGATATACATGAAGGGCTCAAGATAACGGTTCGCCTGCTGTTTGCTGACGCCGCGTTCCATAAGCCGCCGCACGACGGAAGTCGTCATTTGCCGAAGCAGCTTGATGTCCGACGCGATGGCCGCCGCATCCTCCGCGCCGAACGGCTCACCGCCCGCCATGCCCGGCTTGTTCTTAAGCCACTGGGAGGGGACGTAGGGGCGGCGCTCCACCTCTTCGAGGCAGGTGGCGACGGGCGTCGCACGAGAACTGGCCGCATTGCGACTGAACACCCGGTGCGTGAGAAACTCCGCGTGGATAATGCGCGGATAAACGAGCTCGAGTGTCATGATGCGGCCGCCCGTGCGCTCGGCCATCGTGTCAGCGATTACCGTAGCGGTTGCACAGCCGATCACGGTAGTCGTATCGTTTGTTGTGTGGTACATGGTTAGTCCTTCCGATACCGAAGCGATTCAAACCCCGCCGCGGCAAGCGGCAGTCCGGCCGCCCACTTCGGAAGACGGCACATAATCTTTTCCATGCGCTCAGCGCTGAACGCGGCAGTGTCGGGCACCTCACAAATCGCTTCGTCATGGACCGTGAGCACGGTCTGATAACCCTCAGCCTCCAAGTTCAGAAGCGCTTCGCACAGAAGGTCGCAAGCCGCAGCCTGGGTAACGTTTTCACAGTTATGAACAATCACAGGGCCTTCTTCGCCGAGGACGACGAAGCGGTTGCGGGGGCCGCAGTTGGTGAGGTCGTAAACCGTCTCGACACGTCCGGCTTGGCAAACAGCTGTCCCCTCGGAACACCGTGCGCCAAGCGGTAGTACAGCGTGGTTAACCCGATTCCGGTTTCGGCTGACCACTGCGTTAGCGGCTTTCCATCTACCTTCCTTGTTCGCCGGCGATTGTTGCAATTCACTTTTCGTGTTGCCCACCGACAGTTCTCCCGGCTGTACCCCGCGTCGTTGTTGATACGGTCTAGGTCCAACCCCTTTTTCCAAGTAGCCCCCATGTCCGCCCAAAACGCCTTGAAAGAGTGCTCCCACTCCGGGCAAACTGTTATCCCCCGGCCGCCGTAGTTTTTGTATGCCGGGTGCCTGGGATCCTCGCAACGCTGTTTCATCGAGTGCCACACCCCGAAAGCGGGGTGTTTGCTCATGCCGTGTGTTCGATTCTTCCGCGCGATGGTCTCCGCCCGTTTGCATCCGCAAGATGCGGTAATCCCGCGTTTTGCCATCCTCGTAAGTTCCGTCCCCTGAACTACTTTGTGCCGCCCGCAAATGCAGCGGGTCTCCCACAGCGCTTTCTTTCCGTCCGTCCCAACAAAGCGCAACGCTGTCAGGTAGCCGACACGGAACCCGGTTAAATCTCGAATGGTCTTTCGCATCCTTCCACCCTTCAGTAGTAAGTACCTTGTGATCTGGCGTCATCCATACGCCGTAGGCTTTAATGCAAAACTTTTGGCCGTTGCAAACCACCCCGCTTTGCTGAACCCAAGCCACGCCGTCCCATACTTTGTCTGCCGCCGTGATGGCCTCAATCGGCCGCCATCCTTCTTGCGTTAAAACCGGAGTCCCTTTGGCAATGCAATACTTTCCGCCCCATGACCGAATACGCGCCCACTTTCGGCTTACCTGAGCAACGCCGAAGTAGCTGATCCCGTCGTCGTCTATACGCGGAGAGGGGTAGACGAGATATCTGCCGGAAGGCAGACGTACACGCAGGTAATTTCCTTTCTTGTCTACGGTAATGTGCCGGCCAACCCGCACGGGGCCGCCTTCGATAACCGCCTGCCGAACACCGGCGTCCATGTCGTACCAAAACTGCACGATCTGAGCGTTGGCTTTGCGCCAGGCTCGCTTCACCGAGTCGCAGGCGAGGAAAACTTCCTTGCCCATGCCTTCGGTGAAGCCGCCTAGCAGCGCCTTGGGGTACCACTCGCACGCTTCTGCCCAGATAGACGGACTGATCGAAGACTTCACGGCATCCGCCATGTCGTGCAGGTCGATGCCGTAGGCGAGAGCGAATGTACGGAAAGCGCCGGCGCCTCCGCCGTAGCCCATGCCAAGCTCGAGCACTTTGCCCATCTGACGCTGCGCTTTCGTAACGGTCTCCGGTTTGACGTTAAACGCACGGGCATAGGTCAGCTTGTACAGGTCGTGTCCGACTCCGGCGTCAAAGTCGCGAAAAGCCTTAAGCTTCCACTCTTCTCCGGCAAGCCATGCCAGCACACGGCCTTCGACATTTGAGTAGTCAGCGACGACGAGCTTCTTCCCCTTGGGCGCGATGATGAGCCCGCGCAAAAGATTTGAAAGGACGGGCATTGGGTCTTCATAGAACGTATCCAACAGCCCTCCCTTAGTGGCCTCGATGGCGAATTCAATCTCATCATTGCGCATCGTCGGACGAGCCAGATTTTGCGGCTGGAAGATACGTCCCGAAAATCGCCCGGTTCGGCTGGCGCCGCGGAACTGCAGGCACCCGCGCAGACGGCCGTCCTCGCAGGCGGCGTTCAGCACTGACTGAAATTTCTGCACGCTGATTTTGGTTGAAGCGATGCGTACGCGAAGAAGGTCTTTCACCGGTTCCGGAATGCCCGGCTCAGCAATGCGCTTTTCTACCTCAGCCCGTGTGGCTGAGACAAGATCGAGCCCCCACTCAGCGCGGAGGTACTCAAGAAGCGCATCGCGCTGCGTGGCAGCCGATACCGCGCCTCCCGTCAGCTCCCGCGTGCGGGCCGCGAGATGCGTACGATGCCGAGCCGCTGTCTCCACCGCACCCTTCGCCAGTTCTAGGTCGATGCACATGCCGCGCGAGTTAATCACAGCATCGAGCGCCTGCAGACGGCGCTCCTGCGCAGTGGCGTTCCACTTCGGCAGCTTCTTGTAAATCGCGCGCATAGCCTCGATGTCAAGCCGCGCGTAGTTCTTGAAGCGCTCCCACTCGGCGGGATGCGTCTGCGGCGTGGCCCGAGTCAGCTTGTAGTTCACCGGCAAAGGCTTGCAAAAGATCTGAATCAGGCGCTTGCCGTCTTTGTCTTTGGCGTGGTCGGCATCGAGACGAAAGGCTTCGCAAAGCTGCTCCAAAGATCCGGGCAGTGCGTGCTCATAGGCCAGAACCATCGTGTCGATGATCTTTTCAGCGGGAATTTCGCCGAAGCCGTTGGATGCGAACACCTGCCGGTCAAAGTTCATGCCGTTGTGCATGACAACCCGCGCGTCTGGATCAGCGAAAAGCCTTTCCCACATGCGTTTTAGATCCGCGGGCATCTGCGGGCTGCTCACACGATCCCAAACTTTCGCCGGTGCGTCGTTCTCCGCGTAGCTCCAAAGAATGATCTGGGCATCCTCGGCGTACCGCGCTGCGCCTACCCGCGAAAGATCCTGCGGGCTGAAAGTTTCCGTGTCGGCATAGATCAAGTACATGTCTTTCCCTTTAATGCAAAAGGATCAAGTCTCGGACGAACGTCGTACACTCGCGAGGCCTTATTGTTAATGCATAAAAATCAATGGGGTCGTGAGGAGGCGAATCGAGTCAGCTCTCTTGCGCCGGAACGCGCGCCGCCTTTGGTATCGAGGGAGGAGGGACTGCAGCTACGCGACCCATAACCCCGACGCTTCCGGTTTTCCGGTCGGAAGCTTTGCCTCACGACCCTTGCTCGAGCGTCCTCATGGGGGAGATGAAGACGCTCTGGCAAGGGCCGTTTAGAAGTACGAGTCCACTTCGTCGCCCGTATCGTCAAGCGCGTCGAAGTCATCGTCGCTGGCGATCGGCGCGCCTCCGAAGGGTTCACCTTCCTTGACCCACTGCAGGCCAAGGACCGTGGCGCCTACGCCCGTCGACTGGTTGTCGTATGCCCAGAAAGAGACAAGGGCGAAAACCTCTGCGCCGGAGACAAAGAGCCCCGCGGACTGCGGAACACCGTTTTTGGCGCGGTCGATCAGCTTGGGACAGCCGTCTTCGGGCTTGCGCGTGGCCTTCATAAACTTGTAGGAGTCGTCGTCATCCGGCTCACGAAGCAGGCAGCAGTTTGGGTTGCCGTTGATCTTCTTAAGCTTCTTGTCGGCATCGACGCCGAACTTCTTCTGGCAGGCGGCGCGCTTGCCTGCTTCAATCTTTGCCCATTCGGCCTTGTCGTATACGCGCAGAATGCACGAATACATGGTCTTTCCATACTTGTCGGTGTACGGTTCGTAGAGATGAGGGGTTTGCAGGCGGCACTTGATGAGTGCAACACAAGGATCTTTAATCGCCATTTGCTTTCATTCCTATATAGCTATCGGCTGTTACTGGAGCACGGCGAAGGCGCTTTCCACCTTCGGCAGTGCGGGTCTCGGATCAGATTCCGGAACAAGGGCGTTTTTGGCTTCAGAGCGCGTGATGAGTTTCCCGAGCTTCTTCCACCGCGCCTCCCCAAGCGTTCCGGCTTTCACCAACTTCTCCGCCGAGGTCGGAGAAATGAGTTTCTTTTCATAGATATCGGCCACGCGAAGTCCGCCCTTAAGCAGCTTCGTGACCTGTTCGAGCTGCGCCTTGTCCCACTGACGCGGACCGGCGCGGCCTGCAACAAGCTTGAAGCCCGGGATGTCCTCGCCCGCAGAGGCTTTGGACAGGGCGGCGTCGCTGACGGCATCGCACCATGTGCGCACGAGCGGCACCCACTTCAATGCCTTGGCAAGCTCGTCAATCTCCTGCGGGACAGGGATCGCTTCGGGCGCCGCAGGCATCTCAGGCGGCAGTACTTCAAACTGCGATTCGACGAGCTCTGTCACCTGCTCGCGGAGCTTCGGGCACGAAGCTTTCACGCCGCAGAAGCGGCAGGCGCCCTCAGACGGGTTAAGCTGAAGCGCCGTCCCGTGGTCCTCGTCGTACTGCCGCGCCTCCCTGAGCGCTTCGGCTCCCGCCTCCTTGAAGCGGGCGCGCATGCCCTCAATCTCGGAGACAGGGAAAACCCACTCGTCGATGTGGTCGATGCGCGGCTGAACGATCTGAAGACCGATCTGCTGCACGCCGGCCTGCGCGAAGAAATCGAGCTGGTCGTAAGCCGCAATCGCGTAAATCGAAAGCTGATCGTTATGCTCAGCGGCTACCCGAACGCCCTTGCCGTACTTGAAGTCGATGATCCAAAGCGTGTCGCCCTTAAACATCACGCAGTCCGCGGTGCCTGCCGCGCCTTCTTCGCCAGTGATGCCAGAAACATCTAAGCGCTCTTCGACCTTGAGCCAGCCGTACGGGCGCTTGTTCTCAATGACCTGAAGATATGTGCTGACAGCGGCATCCATTTCCTCGCCGGCCTTGTCGCGAAGCGCAAAATACTCGTCCCGCACCGCGAGGTAGCTCGGATCTCCTGTATAGCCATAGCCTTCCGTAAGGCGCTCCGCCTCGCGCCAGTAGGCTAAGGCGAGCTCTGCAAGACGATGCGCCCGCGTGCCTTCCTCTGCATAAGGACTAGACACGTTCGGCAGGTCTTTGGTGAGGGCGACGGAGCCCGGACAACTGCACCATCGATGCGCCGAGCTCGGCGAAAGGAGGGCATGCTTAGACATTTGCCGCGCCTCCCTGCAGCGCGCGGAAATTGGCGGCCATCTTTGCAACGGCCTGATAAAGCCGCTCCACGGCTTCAGGATCAGTCGGCTTAATCGAGTCGACGCCTGCGGCTTTACAGGCATCGCGCGTAAATTGCAGGCCGGCCGCCGGCGTGAAGGCTTCGGGGTAGTCGCGCTTCAGGGCCGCGCAGATCGTCAAAATATCCGCATGCGTATGCAGCTCGGCCGCGGGAGCTGCCGCGCCTCCCTGCGGCGCAGGCTCTTCGGCAGATTTTTGCCGCGCCTCCCTATGGTCCGCGGCGGCTTGCCGGACCGGTTCAGGAGCCGGTTCCTCCACGGTTGGGGCCGGTTCGGGAGCCGGCGCCTCGGCTGCGTATTCAGCCTCTGGGAGATCGAAGGGAAACGACGGCTTTTCCGCGACTGGTGCGGGTTCGCTGCTTTGCGGCTCTTTAAGCTGTATTTTCGACAAAGCTTTGAGCCCCGCACCCAGCAGCCCCCAACTTTCCGCGCAAGCCACGGCGGCCGGCGTGGCATTGATTTTAATTTGAATTTCCATAGAAAAACGCTCCTGTTTCAGAGAAAAAGGAAACAAAAAAGCCGCCCGAAGTTTTTCGGACGGCCTCATTTATCTATGGACTTTGGTTTTTAACGTGCGGATTGAAGTGTTAACCACGCTTCTAAAATGCTCGCATTTTCAGACATTGCGTCAAGCGCTCGCGTAACTTTCTGCGGCGGCCAGTCTTTTTCGTCGTCACATACAAGATCTACTAAACGATCGTAGACGATATCGAAAGCTGTAATAGTGCCGAGAACGATGCGCTTGCGCCGCTGCTCCCGCGTGTCGGCCGGCTTAGCCGGCTTCGCAGCTGGTTCGGGTTTCGGCTGCGCTTTCGGCTTCGGCTGCGGGGCCGGCGCATCTTTTGCAATCTTGTAAGCGCTGATAACGCGCAAAACGTCACCCAGCTTCTCAGCGGGAATGTCGCGATACGACGCAACGGCGAAATGCTTACGAAGGCCTGCGAACACGCGGCCGCGGTCTGCACGGCTTGGTGCCGCGGCGTAGACGGCGGCGGTGATTTGCCGCATTTGGGCGGGGGAAAGATCAGACATTGCTTGTGATCCTATCTCAAGAGTTTGAAAAACTCTCCCCAGGCGCTTAGGAATGCGGCGGGGAGAAACTGCAGGTTCCTAACACCGGAACACAAGCACTCCGGCCCGCTTACGCGGCCCGCAGCTCTCCCCATAAGAGATAAGCAAAAGAAAAGTCACTATGTGCAAAAAATGCACGTGGCGCCTTTCGCGCTTGTGTTGTTCGTTCGGGGTTAGGATTCCCGTCGTCGTCTTTTTCACGACGCAAGCTAACTATACCCAAAAGGCGCGCGAAAGTCCATAGATAAATGAGGCCTAACGGCCTCTTGTTTCCAAATTTTTAAAAAGAACGAAAGCCTTGCGACTTTTTGAAGCGTCCTCACGCGTGGTAAAGCAGCTTCAAAAAGCCTCCGGCACCGAAGCCGGAGGAAAAACACGCGGCGGCTGAGTCAAACCGCTGCGCTAGTTACCATGCTCCGCACGCCGCCCGCAGCTCTCGAAGAGTCTTAGCGAAGCTCATGGCCTCGGCGAAGCCGAAACAGATGTGCTGACAGTCCTCACCTTCCGAAGCTGCAATTACAGTCTTCGCCGCTTCGAGCGTAAGTTCAGCGCCCTGGCGCGCATTCGCCAGCTGCTCACGTGCAATCGCCTTCACTTCTTCAGTCGTCAGCTTCGTAATCAGCTGACCGTCGTCCGAAACCTTGTAGATCTTTGTCATCGTTTTTCCCCTCAGTGTTTTTCAAGCGCAGTACGCTTTTTCTTCTTCGATCAGTGCGAGTACTTCGGGGCCGACTGCGGCCCAGTAAGCCGCGCCGATTTGATACGCTGCGGCCTCCGCATCAGTGAGGCCGGCAGGCGTGGGCTCGTCCGCATCCCATTCGACGCGGATGCTGTCAGCCCAAAGCCACGGGCAGCACCACGGCGTAGCGCTTTCGCAGTCGCCGGTTGTGCCGCCGGCATCGACCCAGCCGTTTACGAAGGCGTCACGGACCGCATCAGAGTTGAAAAGACGAGTGGAAAGCTTTGCAATAACTTTCATGATCAATCCTTCGCAAAGAACGCGTTTACGTCTTCAGCTTCGGCGGGGGTTAAGTCGAAGTAGTCAGCTAAGTAAGTGCCGACGGACTCGCCTTCGACTAAGCAAACGCCGCTGACTGAATCGGCAGGTTCGGCACGTATGTAAGCCTGTGCATCGTCGTAGATCAGAAAGACCGCTGCCGCCGCATTCGCCGCCGCGCAATACGCAGGCGAGAACGCCGCAAGATCCGAGTCCGGCTGAAAAAATGGCTCCGCATCCGGTTTGACGGCCAGCACGCGGCCGGAACTGAGCAGGCATCGGGCAGGTGCGAAATGGCGGAAGTCTGGGAGGTCTTCTTTCATGATCGAACCTCCTCACATCTCGCCGAACATCGCGAGCTGATCCTTCAGATACGACGACTCGCCGCGGCCCTGATAAATCCGAACCGTGTCGGAACCCCAGGACGCGGAAATTTCGAGCGTGTTCCAGCGCGACTCATATCGAGCGCGGATCGTGGGCCCGCCTACAGCAAGGTCAGCGTCGATGATGAAATCGCCGCCTTCGCTCTTGAAGACGTCCAAGCCGAGCGGATCGAACGCGCAATCGCCGTCGTCCTCGTCCTCGTCGTCCGAGTCGTCACGATCTAAGTAAGCCGCCGCGCTGCAGATCAGCCGCGAAAGCGTCTCGGGGTCCCGGCCGTCAAGGCTCGAGAAGCTGAACCACGTGCCGGCAGCGGTGACGGGCTTTCTAAGCAGTGCACGGGCGTCAGAGTCAAGCGCTTCGATCGTCTTTTGCGAGAGTGTGTTTACGAACATGATTTTTTCCTCAGTGAAAGGGCGGCGGATTGGCCGCCCGTTGTGTGTTTGGTTAGGCCGCGTCCTCGCAGCAGTAAGCAGTGATGCGCTTTGAGAGTGCCGCGCTTGCCAGCGTGTCAATCTCTTCAGTCAGCCGATCCCCTAAGCCGTATTCAGTCAAACGGCGGTCGGGGCAAATGAAATCGAGGAGGACGCCGATTTGCGCCGCATTCCACGCAGTGACCGGACCCCACTCGTGAACGTCCGCCGAGTAAAAAGGGACCCAGCCGCTTGCAGGCGTGAAGCGCTTGCGGACGTACCCTGCGAAGTCGCAGGTTTCGCAAATGTCCTCGCAGTAGCCGGCCGGAGCCTGAGCCGCGAGCCTGCGGAGTCGCCGCAGGTCTGCCTTAGAGATATAGGCGACGGGACGTTCCTCATCCCCCCAGGCCCAGTAACCGCGGGAGTTCGCTTCAGCGTTGTATGAAGCGAAGCGCAGGCAAATTTGGTCCTGCTGGTCGGCCTCATCCGCAAGGTCGTTCGCAGCGTCGGTTAAAAAGTCCTCGTAACGATCGACCCACGACCGGGCGATTTCGACTGCATCTGCGCTGCTGATGCAGCAATCGCCGGCGCAGTCTTCGAGCTCGTCACGCGTCAGCGAGCAATCGCGATAGTCAGCTTCTTCGATCCGCCATTCGAGCTCATGCGCAATGCCTTCGTCAAAGGCCGCGGTGAGATAGCTGTTATAGAAACCATCGAACGGGATTTGTGCGGCCTGCTGGTCCTCATCCCGCAGCATTGCCGCGGCCAGTGCCTGCGGCCGGTCGTTTTTGATCCACGATGCACGGCCGGCATGCGCATTGCAGCGAATGATCCGGTCGATAGCCGAGCGGCTGATCAGCGCGTTATTAGTTGTCATAGCTTTTTTCCTCAGTGGCTGATACAAAACGCGACACGCGTCTTGCTTCATTACGAAACATTATGCTACACGAGGCTACCGCGGTCAAGAGTGTATCGCTTTGTCGCGATTAGAACAAACCCCTATGCGATTGCGTACCTTCGAGGGTTGTGGGGTTAATTGGCACCCGGACGCAGTTTTGTAAAAGCAAAAACAAGTGAGTAGTTTCCCTACCCTGTTTTTTCTATTTAGGTTAAAAGGGTGGGTTGTACCTATGCTTTTTGAAAAGTCATATAGGAAATGAAAAAATAAAAAAAACGTATATATAGAGATTTTGTTGTTTTTGATAGCAACACCCCACCCAATACCCCCCCAAGCCTCGCGCGGATAATTGCGCCCGCGCGGATAGTTGCGCCCGCGTGGTTAACGCCGGCCGTCCCGTGGAAGTACGCAGCCAGCTGGTGCGGCCCGAAGGCCTTGGAGCGTGTCTGCGGCGGCCTTTGAAGCCCTTCCGAAGACCTTCGAGCGTGTCCGCAACGTGGGGGATTCGCTACTGCCGCAGGCCTCGGCATCAACCGGCGCGCAGGTATTTTGCCGGCTAAATAAACACATGTACATTTATCCGGCTGTATGAACGAAACTGTATGAAACTCAAGCCGGCCGGCCGCCGGCCGCATGAGCTAGCGAAACTCAGCCGCCTATGCGGCGGATTCGTACCCCTGCGCTGCCGAAATCCGCCGGAGCCCGTTCGGTTTGATATCGAACGCACTGGGAGTGCGACGCTCGAGACCCCCGGGGCCAAAAACCCGCGGCGCCGCGCCCCGGGAAGGGGGTGTAAAAATTTTGGAGTTTTTTAAACGACGGAAATGAAGTTACAAACTATTACATGTTCACGGTTCAATTTGATTTTTCAAAAAATTTTAGAAAATTTTTAATTCCCCGCCAGCAGTCGCGGAATGTACCGAATCCGCAGCGTGCGTTTTTTGTGCTACATTTGCGGCAAAGATTTCGTCAACCACACGGTCGAGGACCATGCCAAGCTCCCGCAAGCCAGCCACGAAGCCCGCATATGCCGCTACAGACGCTGAGCCTGCTGAGGAAAGCCTTTTTGCCGGAGCCCCGTCCGGCGCCCAAGGTCTGGCCGGTGTCATTGGCGCAGAGTACGATCCCGAGAAGCTGCCCGACGGGGTAGCGGCGAAGATCGTCAAAGTTCGGCCGGATGTGTATCCGCCGACAAAGTCGAAAACAAAATGGGCGAAGGATCCGACGCCGAATTCGGAGTGGGATCGTCGCAGTTGGAAACCGCGCAAGCGGGAGCCGGGTGAACGCGGAATCCGCAGAAACCTGGCCGCGCTTGAAGCGATTTCGAGAAAGCTGTGTGTTCCGCCGTCCGTCTTGGATGCGCTTCCGCGCAGACCGGACGGAGCGCCTGCCAAGTCCCCCGAACTTCGGGCGGCGCTGCAGGCCTTCGTGGCGGCAGGCGGGACGATGCAGCTTTTTGGCGAAGCCGTAGGCCTTTCGCGTTCGACGCTGAACGAATGGATCCGTCGTGACCCGGAGTGGTCCGAGGACTATGAGGCGGCGAAGAAGCTGGGGGCAGACGCGCTGATCGAAGAGGCGCTCGAGATTTCCGAGAACCCGAAGATCGTGGAGGAGGTGTTCCTCAGCTTCGACGGGAAAGGTCAGCTCAAGCGCAAGGACGTTCGGCGCGCCGACGCCATCTATGCCCGCAAGCTCGCAGTGGCGACAAGGCTCGACATTGCGAAGAAGTGGGCGCCGGAGAAGTACGGCGACAAGCTCGAGGTGAAGACGGACGAGAGTCTGGCCTCCCGCATTATTGCGGCGCGTCAGCGCACGCGGTCTGCGGAGCCGATCGAGGACATCGAAGTCAAGAGCTGACGTCAGCTGCGCAGGACGTTAAATCGCGCAGGCACCACCGGTCGTCTATTGGTTAAGACGCCCGCCATGGCTGTGTGAAGTTCACGGCAGCCCCCGAGGTACAAGGGCGGCAGGAGGAGAAGCGGGTTCGATTCCCGTCAGGTGGCCAATCGTATAGAATTGGTTGCGTCAAACTGTTTTTCCTCAGTGAGACACTCGAAAGCCCTGCCGGTTTTATCACCGGCGGGGCTTTCGTTTATCGCTGCAGGACGACGGTCCACGCCACGACGACGCCGTAGATTTTGTCTACCTTTTCACCGGGGTTGCCGGCGTTCCCGTCAGATACCGCGTGGCCTTCATCCCCCAGAGAGATGACATATTGCCGCACGGCGAGCCAAAGCCCTTTGAGGGGATCGGCGCCGCCGTCATCAGCGGTATCTGTGAGCACCAGACTCCCCGGGCTTGGCTCTTTGTTTTTTACTGCATAGACAGTTGCCTTCGCGGGGATGCCGCAGGCGGCGGCCTCAAGCCGCGTGGCAAAAAGTACCTCGGAAGGCTCCCTGTGGTATCCCGCCGGCGGATAAATGAAGGCCAGTTCAAAGGCCCCGGGGGTGCTTTCAAACTCTTCGTTATCGCCCGGAGACCATCCGTCGTCAGGCATGCTGCGCACGCCGGCTTCATCAACTAAAGGGACGAGTCGCTTCCCTTCGGCTAGCGCTTGCAGTTCTTCCTGCGTTCGGAAACCATCGATGCGTTCTTGTGCATAAGGATCCGTGACAAGAGATTCGGTATCGATCTTGTCTGGCGGCAGACCGAACGTTTCGGCGACCTTGCGCATAACTTCCGGCTTGATTTTTCCGTCTGGGCCACGCTTGACATACCGGGCGAGCGTGGACGGAGACAGACCGCATTTGTCGGAGATCCCGCGGATGGAGAGGCTGTTTTCGTAGGCGATGCCGTATAAGTTGTTGAAGAAGTAGTGGCCCATAGTGCGTTCCTTTGTGTGAACACCTTTGTAGCAATTATAGATCGAGGTGACCCTTATTCGCATCTCCTCGATAAATGTGCTACGAACTGCTACAATAGTTGGCGCACCTTTTAAATCCTTTTATGGAGCACAAACGCATGAGCGGCCGACTCTACACTCCTCGGGAGTGTATTAATCTTTTAAAAAACCTTGGTCTTACAGACGGGCAAATTGCGAAAATAGCCGGTCTGCACCGTGTGACTGTCTGTCGCCTTCGCCATAGCAGCGCCGGAAGCTGTACGAACTACGCTGCGTGTGACGCACTTCGTATCGCTCTTTCCCAACGCATAGAAGAAGTGAGGGCTCTGCTCGCAGAGTATGACGCCGCTACGGGGAGTGAGGAATGACAGCCGTGATCAGCATCCCTAAGCAATTCGGCGTGCAAATGGTTGAGCACGGCTACGCGGTTCAGTTGTCGCCTCAGTGGTCGAAGCACCCGGTGGAGGCCAGCTGGCAGGACAAACCGAAGTCAATCGAAGAACTTGAGCTGGCGCCGGCGACTGCAGGCGTGAACCTGCTCTTTAAGCACTGCAAAGAGAACGTTATCGCGCTTGACTGCGATCTGCTCAGCGAGCGGCTGTCCGAGGCTTTTCGTCTGCGTCTGTATAAGGAGTATCCGGCGCTTTTCGATTTGCCCGTTCGCGTTGGCCGCGCGCCGAAGTGGATGATAATTTGCCGTTGCAGCGCCCGCATTGGCAAGGTCACGTCTAAGTCCTACACGGCGTTGTCTGCGGAGGAGCTTGCTGCTGCGCGAAAGCAGGGCGGGCATATTGACGCCGAACGCTTAGAGATTTTGGGGGCGTCTTGTCAGGCTTTGGTGTTTGGCTGGCATCCCGAAACTCGAAAGTGTTATGAGTGGAAGGCCGACTCTCCCTTCGCCCTGGGGCAGACGATCGCGGATATCTATGCGCAGGACCTGCCAGTTCTGACGCCGGACGATTTGCGCAGCATCATTCGCATCTTTGAAGAGGTGGTTTCAACGGAGCCGGCGTACTCGCTGCTTTCTTCTGGCGGGGCTATTTCGGCCGAGTTGGCTACGCAGGAGGATGAGCTTGCGGAGGTGTTGAGCGATAAGGCTCCTCTGCCCGGTATGACGCCCGATCGTGTGTGTGAGCTTATTCGTCGGGCTAAATGGGACGTAGATACGCGTGAGTCGTGGGTTCAGCTTGGTGCAATGCTCGCGCACCAGTACCGTGATGCGCCCGAAATCGGGCTTCAGCTTTTTGACGAAGCCAGCAGCAAGTCGCCGAAATACAAGGGGATCGACGATGTGCGCCGCACATATGAGTCCTTACGACGCAACACCGGCGGGCGCGCCGTGACGCTGCGTACGCTGATTAAAGCGGTTAGGTCCCTTGGGGCGGAGGATTTGGCGCTTCGTGCAGAAGAACCGACCTCAGAGGGTTTGGCGGCAAAGGTGAGACTGGAGTTAGCGGACGAGATCTATTATCTGGGCGATGAAGGGCGCGCGCTTCATTGGAACGGAATGCGCTATGTCGAGGACGATGTTGGGGAGATTGATGGTGCGTCCGCCCCGGAAGAGAAGCCCCGTACCAACTTGCATGCCATGGCGTACAAGATTATGGCTGCGCATACTCGCAGGCATCTGCCGCCGATGCCGCAGGATGCAAAGGAGGAAAGAGCGTACGCTAAAGACCCGTGGGTGAAACTTCATAATCGTATTGTCAATCAGCCGGGTTTTGTGCGGGGGGTGCTCACGGAGTACATATTGAAGGACCCTGCTATTCGTCGGCAAAGCTCCGACTTCGATCAGACACCGGGTGTGCTTTCCGTAGCCAACGGATACATCGATCTGAAAACAGGTATGTTTTTTGGCCCGGACAAAGAGCTACGCCTCCGTCGGCACACGAACGTTCGTTTTGACCCTGATGCGAAGTGCCCAATGTGGGAACGGTTCATAGAGCAGGCGTCCGCGGGGGATCCTGAGTTTGCTAAGTATCTGCAGAGATATGCCGGCTACATTCTGTTTGGCTCGCCCGAGGAGCAGCTTTTGCATATCTTTGTCGGCTCCGGCGGCAACGGCAAGTCGGTGTACTGCGACGTGCTCAAAGATGTGCTCGGCGAATACGCCATTGCAATCGAAAAGGGCACATTGGTATCTACAGCGAGAAGTATTGCCCGGTCGGCTGGCGGCGCGCAGCCGGATTTGGCACGGCTAAACGGCTGTCGCCTGGCGATCTGTGCGGAGCTCGATGACGGCGACCGGCTTCGTGCGGGGGAGATTAAGGCTCTTACGGGCGAGCAGACGTTTACTGCCCGCCGGTTATATGCGGAGTACACGACCTTTAAGACCACATGGAATATTTTGCTTCAGACAAATGTCATGCCGAGGTGCACCGATTTATCCGAAGGCATGAGCCGGCGTCTGCGCATTGTGAGATTCAACTATCGCGTTACAGAAGATGAACGGGATCCGCAGCTTGTTAAGAAGATTCTTGCGGCGGAGTCCTCCGGCGTTTTGAACTGGATGCTCGCCGGTTCTCGAGACTATTTAGCAGTAGGACTGAAACCGACGGCGGCCATGCGCCGTGAGCTGGAGCACTACCGCGCTGACTTAGATGTTGTAGCGGAGTGGGTCTCCGCATGCTGCGAGCCGATTACTAATGCCGAGTACGAGCTGTGTCTTAAGAGCCGGCAGAAGACGAAAGAGTTTTGGCTTAGTTGGAAGGCGTTTATTCAGGATCGTTTTGTGCCGGACAGTCTCCGTTACGACCAAGCGTCGTTTACCCGGCACCTGCGGGAGAAGAAGGGGTTTGAGCTTCGCTCCGGCGGCAAGGGTTTGAAAAATGTTGCCAACTATAAATTGCGAGAGGGAATCGATGATGAGGAATGATGCGCGACCAGAAGTTGGGCCCCGAGCGGTCGACCGAATGCTGAAGGTGGAGGAGTGAGATGAAAAACGCGGGTAAGGCAGAGGATTGGCTGATTGAGCGCGCATCGGGCGTGTGGCGCAAGGATCCGCTTCGGGCCATCTTGGAGCTCTTTCCTTTTGGCACGGATCCAAAGTATTCGCTTGTGAGGCTTCAAGAGCCGTGGCGGTCGAGGTATCCGAACTGTGAGTACGGGTTGGATGCCTGGGCTTGTGAAGTGTGCGACAGGATTGCTTTACGTGTTGCTGATCACGACTTTGACATGGTCAACGCCGTGGATCCGATTCGCGTAGCGGTAGCGTCAGGGCATGGGCCGGGCAAGCTGGAGCCTTTAGACAACGAAATTGATACTCCGCAAGGGCGTAGGAAGTTTGGCGAGCTAAAGGTCGGCGACCTAGTGTTTGGGGTAGATGGCCAACCGACTCGCATCGTTGGCATTCCGTACCGAGGAGTACGCCCCTGTTATAAGGTGACATTCGACGATGGGTCTAGTGTGGTCGTCGGTCGGGAACATTTATGGACGGTGCAGGGTCGCCAGCAGAGGCGAAAGGATACCCAAGGATCCGCGTTGGGTAAGTGGGTTACGTTGGAGACGCACGAGATTATTGAGCGTGGGGTTTTGCGAAAGAACGGCGCGGTTATGGCCAGACAATGGTGCGTTCCTCGGGCGAGAGCGGTACAGTTCCCGTGGGCAGAGCAGCCACTGCCGCCGTATTACGTTGGCGTGTTTATAGGGGACGGTACTGCAACATCAGGGAATTTGTCCGTACGGGATATCCAAGTACTCTGGCATTTGAAGGAGATAGGCATCGCCTTTGAGGAGTATCGCTGTCCGGATAAGGATATGTTTTCGGTGACGGTGCACCATGTTCGAGGGGGGCTGCGGACAGTCGGCTTACTCGGTAGACGTAGCCATGAACGGTTTATACCGGATTGCTATAAGTACGCCTCGGTTGAGCAGCGGTGGGAGTTATTCCGCGGTCTGATTGACAGTGACGCATATATAGATAAGCAAGGCGGGATTTCTTATACGACGACGAGCCGCCGGTTGGCAGACGATGTAGTGTGGTTGGTTCGTTCGCTTGGTGGGAAAGCGCGGGTACGGGGCACGGTAAAGAAGCCGTTTTATTACGATGACGATTGGCAGCGGGTGTATTGCAAAGATGCGTACAACGTCGCTATCGCGTTGCCACCCAACGAAAAGTTAGGGTATGCGGAGCTGTATCTGCTGCCTCGGGTAGGGAAAAAGATTCAAGAGCGCTATCTGACCCGCTGGATCGCTTCGATTGAGCCGGTTGGGGACAAAGAGGGAATGTGTATCTCGGTGGATCGCTCTGACGGGTTATATCTGACGCACGACTTCATCGTCACCCACAATTCGTTTTTTGTCGGCGCGCTCACGTGGTGGATTATGACGACTCGCCCCAACTGTAAGGGGACGATTACCGCAACCACCATGCCTCAGCTTGAGGCGAAGACTTGGGCGCAGGTCGCGTCGATGCAGAAGGACTGCCTGACGGGGCATTGGTTCGAGATCACGCAAGGCCGCGGGTCGATGCGGATGTACGCCAAGGAATCTCGCGAAGGCTGGGCATGCACGGCGCAGACGTCGAAAGAGGAAAACTCAGAGTCCTTCGCAGGCCAGCATGCGGCGAGTTCTACGTCTTTCTATATCTTTGACGAAGCGTCCGGCATCCCAGACAAAATCTGGGAGGTAGCAGAAGGCGGCTTAACCGACGGCGAGCCGATGATCTTTGCATTTGGCAACCCGACGCGTGCTTCGGGCGGCTTCTACAACTGCTTCCACCGTGATGCAGCGCGTTGGGACACGTTCAAAGTGGACAGCCGCAGCGCTCAGCTGACGAACAAAAAACAGATTGCCGAGTGGGCCGAGGTTTATGGCGAGGATTCAGACTTTTTCAAAGTCCGTGTCCGAGGAGAGTTCCCCGACAACGCGTCAGTGCAGTTCATCCCGACGTCTGCCGTTGAAGCCGCAATGAGCCGCGAAGCACCAGGGGTCGGCGGCAACTCGTTTAAGCGCGCCATTGTGGGCTTAGACATCGCCCGCTTCGGCGACGACGCTTCGGTGATTGCAACCCGCATTGGCCGTGATGCCGCCAGTATTCCGTTTAAAGAAGTCCGCAAGCTTGACGGCCCGATGGTCGGGCAGGCCTTGGCTGCTCACTGCGGCTATCTGCTCGATACCTTGAAGTTCCGCGAAGTCCGCGTCTACTTCGACCGGGCGGGCGTCGGTGCGTCCGTGTGGGACTGGCTGCGGTATGAGTACAACGACCCTCGAGTCCGGTACTACCCCGTTGACTTCGGCACCAAAGCTCAGAAGTCGAATGTCTATGCGAACAAGCGCATTGAGATGTGGGGGCGCATGAAAGAGTGGCTCATCACTGGCGACGGCTGTCTGCCGAAGAATGATGATTTACAGATGGAGCTTATCTCTCCGGAGTTCTCGTATAACGATCGGCAGCAGATGGTGCTCGAGCGCAAGAAGGATCTGAAGGATCGAATCGGATGTTCACCTGACCATGCTGATGCGCTTTCTCTTACTTTCGCCGACGAGATGGCCGACCTCGTGCCCGACGATATGGAATCAGGCCGTCGGCAATCTTGGCGCCGTACGAGCGATATGGACCCCACTACGGCACTTGAGCGGGAGGACACATGGTAACGATTGAGAAAATGACGGCTAAGCAGCTTTTTGCACGTCCGGACTGGGGGCGGTTCGAGTCCGAGTACCTGGCGATGGCGTACCCAGAGATGGCCGGGCCGGGTGTGCTGCGAAGCTATTACGAGCAGTGCACGGATGCGGGGACGGCTACGATGCTTATCGCTTCGGACGGCGGCCGTACGCTAGGACTGGCCTGCTTCTTTGTCGCCGTATCTCCGCACACCGGCGTGAAGACCTGCATGGTGGATGCGCTTTACACGAGCGAGCTTGCTCCGCCGTCGACGGGGGCTCAGCTGATGCTCGCCCTTCGCAAGTCGGCGAGAGCGGCAGGCGCGGCGGTTGTGCTTTTTTCAGCTCAAACCGGCAGTGACTTTGACCGGATGCTGGCAAAGCTGAAATCGGCCCGACATGCGCAAAACATATATATAGTGGTTGCATGAGCAAGATACAACCATATATAGTGAATTCGGTGACTGATGCCCAGCACGCCCGCATGGAGGCGCTGATGGATGAGATGGCCGCGGCTGCGCCAGGCGACGCGGGCATTCGCATCAGTCACGTGCTTCATGCCGGGTGTTATGCCCGCACGGCCTTCGTTCCGGCGGGCGTTCTTTTTGTATCGAATCAAGTAATGGTTCCGACAGTCGTCGTCATCTCCGGCGACTGTTTGCTAACGGATACCGACAAAGCCGTTAGAATTCAGGGATATGAGGTTCTAGCCGGAGCACAACGCCGCCAAGCGGTGTTTAGGACACTCAAAGACACATACATAACCGCGTTCTTCGCGACCAACGCGAAGACTGTAGAGGAAGCCGAGCGGGAGGCAGTTGCTGACCCGTCACGGCTTCTTCGCGTATCCGAAGAGGAATGACTATGTCTTGGGTGGGTGTAGGCGCTCTAGTGCTCAGTGCTGCGAGCACCGCGTATCAAACGAATCAGCAGCGCCGCCAGGCCAAGAGCGCCGAGGCGGCTAATCAGCGGCAGGCCGAAGCGATGCGTCAGGCTGAGCTGCAGGAGCAGCAGAACTTTAACCGCCAGAACCGTAATACAGCCGATGTCGGCGCCTTGCTGAACCAGAACACGGGCGGCTTCGGCGCGGCGAACATCACGGGCGGCGGAGCCGGCACCGGAGGCGCAACGCTTGGTGCAGGCGGCCTTTTGGGACGATAAGACATGGCCGTGGATATGGACAAGGTCCGGGCGCGGTTCCGGGACCTGCAGGATCAGCGCTCCCCATACGAGGCGCGATACCGTGACCTCGCCCGATATATCCTTCCCGACTCCGGGCGGTTTGAAGCTTCTTCCACGCAGTCGGCCAAGGCGGCGGACCCGTGGACATTCGTTTACGATGCCTCTGCGACTGACGCCGCGGGGGCTTTAGCGGCCGGCTTGTTGGGCGGCATCACTTCCCCCGCCCGTCCGTGGTTCCGTCTGACGACGGGGGACCCCGAGGCTGATGAGCGCTTTGAGAATCGCCAGTGGCTTTCTCAGACGACGGAACTTTTGCAGACGGTGTTTCTGCGCTCCAACGTTTACCCAGCTTTGATTCAGGCCTATGAGGAACTGGCCGTCTTTGGCACGGCGTGCATCATTGCGCTCCCATCTGAGTCCGACGACATCATCCATCTCTTCCCGATGACGGTGGGTGAGTATTGGATTGCCGAAGATTACGAGAATCGCGTGAACACGGTTTTCCGCCGGATCAGCATGACGGCCGAGCAGATGGTCGAGCAGTTCGGGCGAGAAAAAGTCTCCTCCGGCGTGAGGGAATGCCTGACGGACGACCGTAAGCGGAATCAGCGTTTTCAGGTTATTCACGGCATTTTCCCGCGTGACGGCTACGATCCGAAGAAGAAGGACAACCGCAACTTCCCGTGGGTGTCTGTCTACTTTGAAGAGACCTACGAGAATGACGGGCGAAGCTCCGGTTCGAGCACGCCGCTTCTTGAGGAAGGCTTTTCAACATTTCCGGGGTTGTGTCCTCGATGGGAGATTCACGGCGGTTCGGTCTACGGAACGTCGCCCGGCATGAAGGCGCTCCGTGAGGTGAAAGGCCTGCAGGTTGAGACAAAGCGCAAGCGTCAGGGCATCGATGAGCTTACAAATCCGGCGATGATCTATCCCGCCTCGATGGAGAATCATCAGCTCGATTTCACGCCCGGCGGCATTTCGTTTTACCCCGACGGCGGCACGCCTCAGCAGGCGTATCCCGCTAAGCAGGTGAACATCAATCTTCAGCATCTTCTCGCCGACATTCAGGATTCCCGTCAGAAGATCAACGAGTATTTCTATAAAGATCTGTTCACGGCGATTATGTCAACACCCCGCACCAACCGAACGGCTTATGAGGTCGATCAGGTTGCGCAGGAGCGCATGGCACTTCTGGGCCCAGTGCTTCAGCGCTTGAACGGGGAGCTTTTGCGTCCGCTCATTCGTATGGGGCTTTACGCGCTTGAGAAGGCCAAAGTACTTAGCCCCATGCCCTCGGGCATGCAGGGCGTTACAGTGACGTTCGAATCCATTCTTGTGCAGGCGCTTCGTTCGGCGGGCATCACGGCCGAAGACCGCTACCTTTCTACCGCGTTCTCAATCGCCAATTTCGATCAGACGATCGTGGACAACGTCGATCTGGACAAGCTCATGCAGAAGCGGGCCATTGCTCAGGGCGTTGACCCAGATATCCTGCGTGCCCCCGAGGACGTGCAGAAGATGCGTGCGGCTCGCCAGGAGCAGCAGGCGCAGCAGGCTCAGATGGCGCAGGCCGTGCAGATGAGCGAAGTCGTCAAGAACATACAGGCGACAAATCCCGGCATTTCGAATGTCGGGTCGATTCAGAGCTTACAGGGCTACTAAAAGCGAGGCGTGAGCGGGGTGCTCCGGCCGTCACGTCTCGCGCCCTACCAACACCATATGTAGTGTTCGTATCAGCATACAACACGGCATATGGTGTTTTACGGTAGAATCAACGCTATATGACGAATGACCGCATTGATGATCTTGAGCACGAACAGCTCAAGCGCGAGGAGGCGCAGAAGCTCCGTGAGCAGCGTGAAGCAGAGCGCCGCTTGGACTTCGTGCGCGTGATGGAGACGGCGGAGGGGATGCGTGTTCTGCGCTGCATTCTTGAGATGACGCGGCTCTATCAGCTCTCCTATACGCCGGGCGACGCGCTCGCTACGGCGTTTCGCGAAGGCTCTCGCAATGTGGGCCTTCAATTGCTGGCTACGATGGGTGACGCAGACTCCAACCTCTGCGACGCCGTCGTTCGTGATTTAGGAAAGGAATAACGCGATGGCTGATGAACTTAACGCCGCCACGAGTGAAGGAGCGGGCCAGCAGGCTGCGGCTCCTGTGTCTGCGACGACCGAACCCGCAGCGGGCATCCCGACGGGTTCTCCCTCCACGGGCGGCACCAATTCGTCGTCTGAGTCCAAGGATTCACGTGCTCTGGGAATTGATAAGGGCTCAGACGACGCTTCTCAGGGGCTGGGTGGCCCCGGCCTTCTGGGGCAGGATCCGGCGGACGAAGATCCGAATGGCGGCATCCTTGGCGCACCGGAAGACGGCTATAAGTTTGAGGCCGACGAAAAGAGCCCGGTGCAGCTGTCCGGCGACATGCTCGACGCCTTCGGCAAAGTGGCCAAAGAGCTGAACCTCTCGCAGGCCTCCGCCCAGAAGGTTGTGTCAGCAATGGCGCCTGCGATGACGCAGCACTACGCACAGATGCGCAAGGAATGGGCGGCCCAGTCTGAGGGGGATCCGGAGTTTGGCGGCCCGGCTTTTAAGGCCAATCTGAAAAGCATTAACCGCACCTACATGGATACGACGACGGAGGGTCTTCGAGAAGTGCTCATGAAGACGGGGCTCAACTCGCATCCGGAGGTTTTGCGGTTTTTCTACCGCCTTAACAAAGAACGTTCCGAGGGGAAATTCATCACCTCGGCGGGTTCGTCAGACGATCGGAGCGGCTCTGACGATTTTTACAAGGGCATGCGTCCTTAAGGAGATAAGTGAATGTCTACTGGCAATCGCTACACGCTTGCTGAGTACGCCCAGGTCGCAGGCCTGAAAGGCGTTCAGCTGGAGGTCGTGCACACGATTGAAGACACGGAGCCGCTTTTTGCTTCGGCGCCGATCATCAAGTGCAACAGCGGCCAAGTCAACAAAACTCAGGTCATCACGCAGTACCCGGTTGGCCAGACCCGCGGCTACAACATGGGCGTGACCGCTGAGAAGGCCGCCTCTAAGGTTGTGCAGGATGACACCTGCATGATCGAAACGTACAACGAAATCGATGTAGAGATCGTTCGCCAGAACGGGGACTCTGCGCGTTGGCGTGCCAATCAGGACAAGGCGTTCGTCCGCGGTCTTGCGCACTCCACGGCCGAGCGCATTTTCAACGCGTCGAAGAAGCGTGACCCGTTTGAATTTGACGGGCTCGGGACTCGTTACAGCAAGATTGACGGCGAGCACGTGATCGATGCGGCCGTCGAAGATACCGTGTATGCCGACCTCTGGCTTGTGAACTGGGGCACGAACACTGTGCACCTGATCTATCCGGAAGGCGGCGTGGCAGGTTTGCATCAGAACTTTGAACAGAATGTGGACGCCCGCGATCCGAAGAATCGTCTCTTCAAGGTCGACCGTACTTGGTACAAGTGGTACATGGGCCTTGCAGTGCCCGATCCTGCGCAGGTTGTTCGTATTGCGAACGTGCCGGTCAACAAGGCGCTTTCCGGTGACTACGACCTCATCACGGCGCTTACGCTTGCGACGGAAGGTTTGCCGGGCGATGTGCTTCCGGGCTGCGGCATCTATATGAATCAGAAGCTCCGCTCAGCCCTGCGTCTTCAGATTACGGCCAAGCCGAATGTCAACCTGACATTCGATACCGTTGCTGGCAAGAAGGTGCTCAACTGGGACGGCATCGCTGTCCACAAGGTGCCGCTGACGGTCCTTCCGACTTACACCAAGAAGCTCGCATAAGGAGGGAACCATGATTGATTATGAATTGGTACTCGCCGAGAAGCAGGACTTCAAAGCCGCGGTTACGACGGAGGCTGTAGATCTTGGGCAGAAGACGCCCAATATCGGTCTGCTTGAACGCGCACTGTGGTTTGTCTTCGTTCCGTCTGACGTGTCAGCCGGCACGGGCTCCGTGACGTTCACGCTTGAAGACTCCGAAGACGGCAAGAATTTTACGTCGGTTGCGGCGTACGGTCCGATCGTTGCTGAGAAGATTGTGCGCGATGTCGCGTTCCCGTTCCCGCTCCATCACCGTCGGTATGTCCGCGTTAAGACGGCGGTTACGGGTACGGTGAGTACGCTTGCCGGCACGCTTGCCGTCGCCGACAACTTCTCCGATCCGGCCCGTTACTGGCGTGATGAGGTTGAGTTCTATAAGCCGGATCCCGACGCCTCCAAGATTGACCTTGCTACGCGTGCGAAGGGCAAGGCGGAATCGGCAGCTAGCGCAGGTTGGGCGGCGACGGCATCGTCCGCCGACTCAGCCAAGGCACTGGCTTCCGGGGTGAAGGTCAACTTGACCTCTCAGGTTACCGGAGTACTGCCGGTAGCGAACGGCGGTACGGGCAGGTCTACGAGCTAACCCTCGTCTAGCCGCGAGAGCCGGAAGGGGCGGGCGTCTGAATGGCCCCGCCCCTTTTTTTTTTCTTTGGAGTTTTTCCATGGCGACTGAAACCGATATCTGCAATCTAGCGGTTCGCCGACTGGGCGAAATGGCGCTGCTTGTGGACGTGAACGAAAACTCGACCTATGCCGAAGTGGCTAAGCAGACGTACCCCATCGTGCGTGACGCGCTTCTTGAACGTCACGCATGGAATTTTGCGACTACGCGTGTGCGGGGGCAGCTTTTGGCTGAGAAGCCTATCGGCTGGCAGTTCGGCTATCAGGTGCCGGCGGCCTGCCTGCGGATGCTTTCAGTCTATGCCGAGACTCGCGGGGAGGTGATTGAACAGGAGCCGTGGGTGTTCGAGATGCAGGGCGCGTATCGCGTTGTGCTCACGAACATCGAGAACGCCGTGCTGAAGTTCATTCAGTACACCGAAAACTCGGATCTTTATTCGCCGGGCTTTGTCGATGCGCTTGCGTGGCATCTTGCGGCGTCTCTCGCCGGTCCGATCATTAAGGGCGAGACCGGGATGACGGTAGCCACCAAGCTTCTGCAGCAGGCGCAGTACTTCGAGCGGCAGGCGATTCAGGCTGACGTACGCCAGCGCCGGACGATTAAGTATGAGCCCGTGGATTTTATCGAGCGCGGTTCTTGGGGTCTTTATCGAGAAGGCGGGCTGATGAGCAACGAGCAGTGGCTGGCGATGCGGAAGTAAGGGAGCAGTGCAATGGCAACCAGAGTGACACAACTTTCGTACAACGCAGGCGAACTGGGCGAGCTGCTTACCGGCCGCGTGGACGACTCGAAGTACTCGGCCGGGCTGGCGCTTTGCCAGAACGCTTATCCGACGCCGCAAGGACCGGTGCGCAATCGTGCGGGGTTCATGTATGTCAACGCGGTGAAGGATTCGTCCAAAGCCGTGCGGCTGATCCCGTTTGTTTATTCGGCGGATCAGCAGATTATTGTCGAGCTCGGCGAGTATTACGCGCGCTTTCACCTGAGAGGGCAGACTTTAATGCGGGCGGACGGTTCGGCTCCGTACGAGATTGCTACCCCGTGGCGCGCGAGTGACCTCTTTCAGATCCACTACACGCAGAACGCGGACATCATGACGCTTGTGCACCCGGCGTATCCGCCGCAGGAGCTTCGCCGGTATTCGATGAACGACTGGCGCATGGTGCGGGTTAGTCTGCTTACTTCGCTGCTGCCGCCTTCTGGCGTGGCTGCGGTACGTTTCAGCAGTGCAGCGAGCGATGCGAATTCCGAGAAATACACTCAACGATATGTTGTTACTGCGCTGAGTGAAGATCGTACGGAGGAGTCCATTGCGTCGGCGGAAGTCAGCGTCGTGGCTAATCTGTATGCGACTGGCACCACCGTGAAGGTCAGTTGGAATTTGGTAACGGGGGCCCGGTATTACCGCGTTTATAAATATCAGGGCGGCCTCTTCGGCTATATCGGTGAGACAGTTGAGAACAGCATAGTTGATGACAATATTGCTCCTGAGACTGGCACAACGCCGCCATATACAGATGATGTCTTTCAAGTCTCCGGCGGCATTTCCGGCGCGTCGATCGTTAACGGTGGTTCGGGGTACGACAACGGTAAGCGAGTGGTAAAGGTTCTTGATTACGGTTGGTGGGGCAATGGCAATTGGAATACGCAGGAAGGCTATGCGGGGCTTATGACCCTCCCGTGGGTTGCCGGGGGCGTGGAATCGGGCTTCAATTCAGGTGCCACATGGCGTACCGGTACATTTTATAACCTCGGCATTCAAGACCTCGAAGGAGGTGGGACGGGGGCTACGGGTGAATTTGATACCCAGCAATGGGGTCGGTTTGGTAAACAGATTAACGGCGGGCGGCTGACCAATGACGGCGGTTATGGGTACAAACGTCCTGTCTTGAAATTTGAATTTCGTACAGGGGTGAAAGACTACATCTGCACCGTCGGGTATCTCGAATGCCTTGCGGAAGAAGTCCCGGTCGAGCTCGAGGTCTATGACGACGGGGGGTCGGGGTACGGCGCCCGCCTGGGGTTTGTTATTACGGACGGGGTGTTCACCGACGTTTATGTGATCTCGCCAGGGCGCAACTACACCAACCCAAAGGTGCGGATCACGACAATTAACGGCTCCGGTGCTGAGTTCAGGCTGACGATTGGCAATGCGGGCGACTATCCTGCCGCAGTCGGCTACTTCGAACAGCGCCGTATTTTCGCCGGATCGAATCTGCGTCCGCAGCAGATCTGGATGACGGCCACGGGCACCGAGTCGAATATGACGTACCACCTGCCTCTGCAGGATACAGATCGAGTTAGTTTCGCCGTGGCGGCTCGCGACTTGAATCAGATTCAGCACATCGTTGCGCTGCAGCAGCTGATTGCTTTGACCTCAGCCGCTGAGTGGCGTGTCTCGCCTTTGAATTCCGACGCGATCACACCGTCCTCGATCTCAGTGCGCCCGCAGTCGTATATCGGTGCTTCGACAGTACAACCGCAGATCATCAATACGAATCTGCTTTATGCCGCCGCACGCGGCGGACATGTGCGCGAGCTCTCGTACGACTACACCGCTGGCGGCTACATCACCGGCGACATATCGATCCGTGCGCCGCATCTCTTTACAGAAGACAACGTGGTAGTGGATATGGCGCTTACGAAGTCGCCGGATCCGGTGCTTTGGTGCGTGCGGCAGGACGGTGTTTTACTCGGCCTTTCGTATGTGCCGGAGCAGAAGATAGCCGCTTGGTTCGAGTACAAGACGGATGGCGCGTTCGAGTCGGCCGCAGTTGTGCAGGAGGGTTTGAACGACTATCTCTACGCCGTCGTTCGCCGGACGGTCAACGGCCAGACAAGGCGTTTTGTTGAGCGCCAGATGGTTCGCACGGACGACTACCGCGGTGCGACGTGCTTCCTTGACTGCGCTGGGCGCCTTACAAGCTCAGCCAAATCGATGGATGTCTCCGGGCTTTCGTGGCTTGAAGGCCGGGTAGTAACGGCGGTAGGAGACGGCATTGTGTTTTCCGGTCTGACGGTGAAGGACGGAAAAGTGACGCTTCCGCAGGAGTGCGCGGACGTTTGGGTTGGGCTCCCTTATGTGACGGAGCTGAAGACGCTTCCCGTGGCGCTTCCGTCGCAGGACGGCTCCTACGCTCGAGGCCGAGTGAAGAACGTTTCGCGCGTATCGCTTCGTCTCAGCAAAACATCGGGCGTCGATGCAGGGCCGGACACCGGGCACATGAAACCCGTGAAGGCCCGTTCAATGGAGTCGTATGGGAAGCCGCCGGAGCTCATGTCCGGTGAGACGGATCTTGTGCCAACGGGAACGTGGAGCGCGGATGGCTCTTTTGTTATTCGGCAGGCGGAGCCGCTCCCCTTCACGCTGATCTGCCACTCGGCAGAAGTGGTTATCGGAGACGACAAGTAAATGGACTACGGATTAGGAAACGTCAGTGACGCCTCTCTTGAGCAGGCGTTCAGCACATACGACCCGGACGCGGCAAGTTTTTGGAACGTAGGGCTCTTTGAAACGAAGTCTGCGGCCAAAACCTTCGGACAGAACACTGGTTACGTGAGTCTGGCTAACGGTGTCATTGGCGCCGTGGGTTCCATTGCGACGGGTTACTACAACTCTCGCATTCAGAAGGCACAGCAGGAGATGGCAATCCGCGTGCAGGAATACAACGCGCGGCAGGCCGAACGTGCGGCGCAGTCGGCGTTGATGTCGTCGAACTTCAAGATCGGTCAGATTAGCGAGAAGTTCGAGAAGGTGAAGTCCTCACAGAAGGCGGCGATGGCGGCGAACGGCATTGTGCTGGGCGTTGGGTCTGCGGCCGAAGTGACTGCTTCGACCGACATCAACAAGCGCCGGTCGATCGATAACCAGTATGCCAACGGTTACTCAGAGGTCTCCAAGTATCGGATGCAGGGCGTCAACGCCCAGTCGCAGGCGGCCGCTACCGCCGTAGGCGAAGTCAACGCTTTCCAAGGCTTGGGCAACGCCGCTACGGCCTTGGGCACGGGCATCAAGGACTACATCTATTACAACGACAAGAATTGGCTGAGGAGCGCATAAATGGCAGTACGAGTTGCTGATACCCCGGAAGTTTCTCCGCTTCCCGCGACGGAGCCGGGACCTGGCTATACGACGCCGAGGATCTTTGCCGTGGACTACACGGGCGAACCGCTGAAGGTCACGCAGACGCTTTCAGAAGCGGGTCGGCTTCGTGAGGAGACTCGGCGAGCGGATGTGAAGCTTAAGGTTCAGGATGCCGTAACGCACTACCAGTTCGACCTTCGCCAGTACATGACAGCGGAGAAAGGGCCGCTGCAGAAGCAGGGGTCGCAGGTGCTCGGCAAAGATCTGGACGGCCGAGACTATCGGGTTCAGTTGGGCGAAGACGTCCGGTCGCTGCACGGGAACATCTCTGAGTTTTATGGGCTTACTGATGAGGAGCGGCAGGAGTTTGAGCGCCGAGTTCAGCCGACGGACAAAGAGGCGTTCGCACTGGCGGAAACACACTACACGAACGAAAAGCGCAGGTATGCGGTTGACGTGCAGAAGAATCGCGCCTCGGCCGCAGCTTTCAACATCGCCGAAGGCGGAAGTGTTACAGCGAACATGGCGGCTATTCGTGCCGCCGCAATCGAGCACGGCCACATTACCGGCATGGATGTTGACACGCCGTCGGGCCGCAGGGTTATTGACTCTGTGGTTAAGCAGGCTGTTGAGCAAGGTGTCAGCGCCTTCACCGATCGCCTGATCGCGGACAACAGACCGGAAGACGCTCAGCTCTATCTGTACAAAGCGTCCACAACCGGCGGTACGTCTGGAGAGTTCCTCCGTGCGCAGCGAGACAAGGTGGAGACGGCTTTGCAGGTGAAGCAGGCCAAGCTCCGGGCGGACAGCGCCGTCGCGGAGCTTAAGGCGGCCAGTACGCCGACGGGGCGGTTGGTTACGACGCTTATGGCGAACGGGGGCATTGCAGACTCGTGGGGGCGGGAGTATGCCAAGCACATGGGCGTGAAGAACTGGGACGAGCTCGATCAACGCAGGAAAGACAGCTACGTACGCGACGCAGTGGATGACCAGCTGCGGCAGTACGGGGGTGACCCGGATCTTGCAATCGCGGCCTCTATTGTGGGTGCACGCAACGACATGACGCCGGCCGAGACAAAGAAGTGGATGGACCAGAATATCGAGCTGGCCGTTGACAGCGGCGGCACAGCGCGGGACGTCATCAACTACTTAACTCCGGATGAAAAGGCGAGATTCACTCGAGCTAAGAACCGCTATGCCACAGAGTCGACGTACGACTTTGACCCGACATTCGAGCAGGTGTATGCGGCGATGAAGCGCCAGAACCCACACGGCCAGCCGGAAGAACTCATGGCGGCGGCAAAGCTCGGCTTCGAAAAGCTAAAACTCGAGCGTGCGCAGCAGAAGATCGTTTGGGGGGCGACGGTTCAGCAGGCTTTTGGCATTGTTCAGAACGGCGGAACCGTGCAAGACGTTATGACGATGCAGGGGTACAGCGACCTGCCGCCGTCGTTCAAGAATCATCTTGCTGCGGCTGCAGAGCGCATAACCAGCGGGGACATTGACAAGGTAGGCGATCCGGTTCTTTTTCAGGCGCTGAACAGCGACCCGACGAAGTTGGCCAGTTTGTCTGACGGGGAGTTCATGCTGCTCGCCTCTCAGCTTGATTCCCAAGAGCTGCAGATTCTCGAGAACCAAAGAGCGGCTCTGAAAAACGGCGTGAAGATGGATGATGCGGTGCCGTACAGCGACATCAACCAGATCATCGACGAAAACTGGGGGGACCTAGGGATTAAGGAACAGCGTGAGTCAACAGACGGCAAAGCACTCAAGGGGTACCTCGTGGGCTACGTCGCCCCTGTTATCCGACAGCTTAAGCTCACGAAAGGGCCGCTTTCGCACGCCGAGCTTACAAAGCACGTGCTGGATATTCTTGGCACGAAAGTGAATAAACCGGGTGGGATATTCTCGGACGGACAGACGAACGTTGCCAACTGGGGCAGCACAGAGGGCTCAACGCGGGAGATCCTTGCAAAGGCGTTTGGCGTTCAGGATGAGGCGGCGCTGAAAGGCAGAGCCGGCGTCAATCTTTTCTTGAAACTCAAAAACGCGCCCAGCGTTTCCGTCACGGACGAGTACCTGCCGCTCCCGCTTCGAACCCGAATCCGCGAAGCGTACAAGGGCGCCTTCGGAAAACTGCCCGACGCCCGCACCACGGTCTACCTTGCGGCGTGCATGTCCGAAGGCGACAAGATTCAGGTGGCGGACGTTCTTGGTGCAGACGGTGCAGCACGGCTAATGAAGGCCCCAGAGTCGCTATCGATTACGGATTACATCCCGGAAGGCCCAGCTACCCAGAGAGGCGGACGCCCCTACGTGGAGATTTACGATCCGCTTGTAGAAGGTTTGCTTGGTGATGAAAAGCACACCATTGAGGACCGTTGAAGGAGATTACTAATGGCGAATCTTGACTTGATGATCGAGTCGATGCGCAGTGCCGATCAAACCACGGACGCTCAGCGCAATGCCACGGCCAACCTCGGCATCAACCCGGATGAGTTCGCGGAGCGGCGAAATATGGCCCAGTCACTGGGCGTACCGGTGCCCGAGGATCAGGACTCATGGCAGGCGCTCAAAATGCGCAAAGCCGCGCAGGACGCCTCGCGCTACGCTGAGGTACCGGTGGTGCGAGATCTTCTTGCGGATCGAGAGCTTTCTAAGCTGATCGCCAATTCCCCGCAGGACTGGAACACGCTCTCCGTTGTCTCTCAGTTAGGACAGGCGATACGCCGCGGGCGCCTGCAGTCGCAGGCCAACGACGCGCAGAAGCGTCTGCAGATCGGCGCGACCCCCGTGGCAGTGAATCCGGCGGATCTCCTTCGTCAAGGGGACGCAGACGCGTTCGGCGGGGACGAGTGGCTCCAAGACTGGGCAAATCGTCCAGACAGCCCGCTTCGGGCAAGGGCGGCTCAGCTTGCTGCTGAGCAGACCGCTCGGCGTAAGGAGGCGACGAAGTACGCGGCAGAAGAGCTGGCACAGGCGCAGATTGAGGCACAGCGCCTTTCGGCTAATCCGGCCCTAGCGGATATCGCCAACGCGGACAGTGTGTGGGACATGATCGGCATCGCCGTGCGGCATCCGGTAGACACGATGGTCAGCACGCTCGCTACTTCGGTGGCGACCAGCCCGACTGGGTTTGCGCTTGCGCCCATCGCCGGTATGGTCGCCGGCCCTGGCGCTGCGGCAGCCGTTATGGGCGCGTCGTCCTTTGAGGCCGAGTACGGCTCGACTTTCATCAGTCAGATGGAAAAGCAGGGCGTTGACACGACCAACCCTGACGCCGTTCGAGCCTTTATGGCCAACTCTGATCTAGTGCGTGAAGCCCGTATCGCGGCGACGAAACGCGCGCTCACCGTCGGCGCGATGGATGCGCTGTCGCTTGGCGCCGCTCGGCTGAGCATCCGTCCGATCAGCTCGCTTAACGCGGCTGTACAGGCCCGCCGCTCCGGAAAGACTTTGGGTGAGGCCGTCGACGCAGGCAGAGCCGCCAACCGCACGGCCAAGACAACCGGTGCAGTCGTGGAGGACTACGCTACGCAGGCCGTAGTGCAGGCGGCGTTTGGTGCCGGCGGCGAAGCGCTCGGGCAGGTTGCGATCGGTGAGGAGATCAACACTGCCGATGTCTTTCTTGAAGCAATCGCGGATCTTGCCACGGCCCCCGTGGACATGATCTCTGCACGCAACCAGATCCGCCGTGTGGCGCAGGACCAGAGTTCGGCAAAGAGCACCCTCGATAGTGCCGCCGTGGTCGAAGAAGCTTTTAACCGAATGGAGACGACCGGCCTCGCACAGCGTGCGCCGGATGTCGCGGCTCGGGCGGTGCAGTCGGTCTTCCAAGGCACGCCGCTTACGGACGTGATTATCAACGCCCGAGAGGCAGAACCCTACATGGATAAACTCCGCGAGCTGATGCCTGACGCCGCTAAAGTGCTCACGGAAGCCGAGGCCACTGGCGCCGACATAAAGGTTCCGCTTGCCAAGGTATTTGAGTTGCGGCTGAAAGATAAGTCCCTGGCTGAAAACGTAATGGCCTTGGCGCGCTTTGACCGAGACGGCATGTCTATTGGTGAGGCCCGAGCGTACGACGCAACGGGCGAACTGGAGCTTGCGGTCAACCAGCTGGCCACGGCAACGGTCGAAGGGTACGAGCGTAAGCGTGAGCGCATGGAGCGAGCCCGCACGGCACTGGCTCCCGTGGCAGAGAAGCTTCGTGCGGCCGGCCGATCCGAGGAGGAGGTGCAGTCCTCCGTCGCCATACAGGCCTCTATTCTTGAGAATATGGCCGAGATGGCCGGCGTTGAGCCCGATGCCTTCTTTAAAGAACACGGCTTCACGGTTAACGTTGAACCGACACCCAAACCGGAGGGCTTTCTGCAGACGACCGAGGACGGCGTGCGGCGCACATCTCGGGAGGAGCACAAGGCGGATGTAGAGGCGTGGCGGGAAGACACTTCGCCGGTAGAGCGTCGTACAGAGAACCGGCGCCTGAGAGAGCGCAAGAAAGCGATCCTTGGGAGCTACACGCCGACGGAAAAAATGATTCGGCTCTTCAAGAATGAAGACGCCGCGTCAAGCATGAACGCGTCGACTTTCCTGCATGAGTCTGCGCACTATTGGCTTGATACGATGCTGCGTACGGCTAAGGTGCTTCTGGAACAGCAGGCGGATTCACAGAGACCCATCTCTCAGCAAAGCGAGCGGCTGCTCGTGCTTACGTCGAAGTTCATGCAGTGGGGCGGGGCATACGATCCGAAGAAAGACCTATCGTTTCGGGATGCGGTCGATCGCTGGCTCGCATCCTCGACGGACGAGCAGCGGGCTTTTCAAGAGAAATTCGCCCGCGGTATGGAGGCGTACATCAAAGAGGGCAAGGCTCCGGCCGAAGGGCTCCAAAAAGTGTTCGAGCAGTTTGCCGCATGGCTCAAAGAGGTCTACGTTACCCTTCGCCGAACGCTTGATGTTGAACTGTCTCCGGAAGTGGCTTCACTCTATGATCAGCTTTTTGTGTCTGAGCAGGCGGTGCAGGATGCGCGTGACCGCTGGAACGACGCAAGTGTGTTCGACCCGTTGGTTAAGGCGGGCATGTCGGAGGACGACTTCCGTTCTTTTGTCGACCTTCGAGAGCTTGCGCGACAGCAGGCAGAAGGGAAGATTCGCAAGAATCTGACTGAGGACATGAAGCTTGGCGCAGATGCCGATATGCGAAAACGCCGAGGACTTGAGGCAGACTTCCAAAAGATGCGTCGTGATGCGCAAAAGCTTCTCTTGAATGAGCCGCACATTAAGGCGTACCAGTACTTTATTCGTCCGACAAAGCAGGACGGAAAAACGATCCGGCGCAAGATCGATGCCGACACGATCAAAAATCTGCCGGAAGAAACTCAGAAAGCGCTGATTGACAGCCACGCAGCTATGGAGCGCGGGAAAGCAAACGTCGAGTATCTAACACTGGGTGAAGCGGCGATGACGCTCGGTGCCGAGTCCCCGGAGGCCTTGGCAGACCGCATCGTTGCCGGGTCTAAGGTTGACCTGGGAAAGGCCGCGGATGAAGCCGCAAGAAGTGAATTCCTGCAGAAGTACGGCGCGGCATACTCACCAGAGGCCATTGCGCAGCTGGCTTCGACTGCGCTTAATAACGACGCCAGACTGCGAGTGCTTTCTATAGAAGTCGCGGCGCTTAAAGGCATGGCGGGCAAGGCCCCGCAGGTGAATGCAGCGATGAAGGCCTTCGCGCGTTCAGCAGTCGGCCGCATGGTATACGCCCGATACAACGAACGGAGCGGTCGGTGGCAGCCAATCCGCTCATACCCCTTTATATCTGCGGCCCGTCGTGCCAGCAAAGCCGCGCTTACAGCTTTTGGCAAAGGGCAGACCTCAGAGGCGGCTGACGCTAAGCACGCTCAGCTGGCGCAAGAGATGCTCGCAAGTGAAGTGGAGCGTGCCCGTGCGTTAGGCACTCGTTTTAACCGCAGAGTGAAAGCGGCGCTGAAGACAAAGACGGTCGGCGGAGAGTACGCCGAGCAGATCCATAAGTTCGCCGCGCGTCTGGGGTTCAATGCACAGGAGAACAAAGCCGCCGCCTCATGGAAGAGCTTTGTTGAGAAGCACGACAACATTCGGCTTGCATGGGAGAACTTATCGGAAGATACACAGGCGGCGCTGCTCAGAGGCGGGCAGGATTGGCCATCGATGCAGGTTCGCCAGATCGAAGAACTGAACAATTTCTTCGGTGCCCTTACTAAAGACGGCTCCCTTGAAAAGAAAGGCCGCGAACTCGAAAAGACGATGGAGCTGTACGACACGATCCGGGAGGGCATAGCGTCCATTACGGCCAATGCGGACGCTGTAAAGCGCGGGCATTTCAACTCGTCGATTACAGAAACGCGCCCAGGGGCAAAGTTCAAGCGGGGGTTCACGAGCTTCATCTACGCGCATATTCCCGGCGTAGCTTTTGTGCAGGCGCTTGACGGGAATAAGCAGGGCTTCCTTACGAGAACGCTGATTTGGCGTCAGGACGAATGCTCCAATCGTGAGCAGCAGCTGAAGGCTGAGTTCGGCGCAGAGCTTACGGATCTGCTTTCACCGGTATCCGGCCACGCGTTTAACAGTGACTTCCGAGAGATCGAAGATGTCGGGCGCATGAACCTGCACAACATCATGGCCGTCGTACTCAACATGGGCAACGAGGGCAACGCTAAGCGTCTTGAAACAGGCAACGGCCTCGATCGAGAGAAGCAGATGCGCATCGCCGAAGAGCTGACGGCAGAACAGCTGCAGACCGTCAATAAGGTTTGGGCGGTGATGGAAAAGCTCCGTAAGCTCGCTGCGGAAATGAGCCGTCGCGCAACGGGAACAGAACCGTTGTGGATTGAACCCACGCCATTCACAGTAACATCAAAGGACGGCGTGGAAGTACAGATGACGGGCGGCTATGTGCCGATCAAGTACGACAAGCACGCCTCTATGCAGAAGCTTGGCGGAGCCTATACGGACGATGATGCGGTTAACTACGAAGCCGCACTCAAGGGCGTCACGGAAATGATGACGCTCAAGACCTACACCAAGGCTCGCGCCGGCGATGCCCCGATGGGGTCTGTACTGCGTCTGGACGTGCAGGGCGTCTTTGACGGCGCGGAAGAAGTAGTCCGCGACGTCTGCTGGCGCGAGTATCTGGCGGACTTTAAGCGGATTATGGAAGGCATCCACATCCCCAACCCAGACTACGAAAGCCAGCATGCCAAGGCGCTAGAGAAGTACAACGCCGCTCGGGAGGCGGCCGAGCGGGCGGGTCTTGACCCGGATACAGTCAAGCTTAAGGAGCCGCCGAAGACCGTGTTTGTCCCCGGCATCCTGAATACAGTCCGCGACCGCTTTGGCGAAGCGGGTGTGCAGGTGCTCGACAATATGGCCAAGGCTATCGCTACGGGCGGTCGTCCGGCTAACACGGGGGCGGCGGACCGCGCATCGGCCCTTATGCGCCAAGGTGTCTCGCTTGCTGGCTTAGGCTTCAACCTCACAACGGCGCTGATTCAGGTAACCGGTCTCATCACGGCGGTGCCAAAGGTCGGTGTTAAGCATGTGCTCGCCGGAATCGGGGATCTGATGGCGCACCCAGTGGAGACTTGGCAGGAAATTAACCGCCGCAGTGTCTTCATGCGCGCCCGTCAAATTACCCGTACCCGCGAACTCGCCGATGCCCGCAATGTGCTCGAGAAAGGCGGCCGCTACACCAAGATCAAGGGGGCGGTCTACGATGTGGCCTATGCGTCAATGATGGCTGTACAGGGGGTGGTTGACCATGTGGTTTGGGGTGGGGCGTTTCGACGCGCACTCGAAGTCGAAGGGCTGAGTGAGACCGATGCAGTGAAGTACGCAGATCGTGTCGTCCGCGATACACAGGGCTCAGGGCTTGTATCTGACTCAGCGGCAATCGAAAACGGTTCTCCGATTCAACGCCTTTTCATGGTGTTCTATTCATTCATGGGCCGTGCGCTGGGTTTGACCGCTATGAGTTATCTGGGCGAGCACAACCGTGCGAAAGCATATGCGCAGATACTCACGATTTCGCTTGCGCTCCCGATGATCGAGTCCGTGATTCGCGGGGCCATTCAGCCGGGTGACGACGACGATAAGTGGGACCGGATGACGGACGCCGAGAAGTTCACTTATGGGGCTCGCTACGCTCTGGGCTCTTCTGCCGGTTTTATGCTCGGGCAGTTCTTCTTGGCCCGTGAGTTCTCGAGCATGACGGAGAACTTCTTTAAGGGTGATCCAGTGTTCTCGTGGCGCGGTCCTTCCGGCCTTCGAGCGATTGCTGACGCGGGGCAGTTCTTGTCTCAAGCTCAGCAGGGTGAGATTGACGTGGCGTTTTCTAAGGCGCTGATCAACCTAGCAGGCGACTTCGGCATGCCGGGCGCGGCTCAGCTGCAGAAATCGATTGCCGGCTGGCAGGCGCTCGAGAAGGGCGACACTGACAATTGGCTTGCACTTCTTCTCGGCTACAAGAAATAACCGCTAAAATCAGAGCTTAGAGCACGTGAATTCGGCAACCGGATTCACACATGATCAGTACCGAAATTCGGCGCAGTCAGACGTATGTCGGCACAGGGGACGTGAATTCATACACGTTCCCTTTCCGCGTCTTCGCCGCCGACCAAGTTAAGGTCTACGTCCGCGCGGCCGACGCGGCATCGGGTACTTTGCTCGATACGACGCAGTACTCTGTCACGCTGGCCTCGGCCTCTGCGCAGACCGTCGGCGGCACCGTTACGCTTTCGGCCCCTCTGGCAGCGGGCGCCAAGCTTGTCATCCTTTCGAACATCCCGTACACCCAGCTTCTCGCTTTGCAGAATCAGGGGGCGTTTAACGCAGAGGACCTGAACGCCGCGTGGGACAAGAACACCGCGCTTAGCCAACAGCTTCTGGACCGCCTTGATCGGGCGGTACTGGCACCGGAGCTCGGCGACAGGACGCCGGAACAGTTCACGCAAGCGCTTTTCGATGCGCGCGATGAGGCGGTCGCGAAGGCCGGAGAGGCCGCCAACTCAGCGTCTGCTTCTGCGACCAGTGCCAGTGACGCGGCGGCTTCTGCGGCGGCTGCGGCCTCCTCGGCTGTGGAAGCCGAAGCCTCGAAGAACGCCATTAACGTCACGAAAGAGCAAGTGACGGCTGAAGGGCGAAAGCAGATTGCCGCGATCCAAACGGAAGGCGGCACGCAGATTTCAAACGTGCAGTCAGTCGGGCAGGAACAGGCGAGCCGCATCTCGACGGCCGGCTCAGCTGTTGTCGCGGACATCAAGCTCAACGGGCAGGGTGAGGTAGACCGCATTACCCAGACCGGCGGCACGTGGAACGACACGGTGGTCGCTACCGGTCAGAGGTGGAAGCAAGACGTTATCGCCGCGGGCTCAGACTCGCTCGCTAAGGCGACGGCGCAAGCTGCTGCCGCGGAGGCCAGCGCCAACAAAGCAAGCGGCTTCGCTGATGCGGCGTCTGCCGCAGCCAAAGCGGCCGAGACCTCCGAGAACGTAGCGGTTTCTTCAGCTACAGCCGCAGGGGTTTCTGAAGCAAAAGCCAAGGCATCGGAGACAGCGGCGGCATCCTCAAAGACAGCCGCGGCCGGTTCTGCCTCCGCCGCGTCCCAGAGTGCGGCAGCGGCAGCCACGTCGGCTACAGAAGCCGGCGGCCGAGCCGCTGCTGCGGCGGCAAGCGCAAGCGCTGCGAAGTCCTCGCAAGACGCGGCGGCGGCCTCTGCCGCTGCGGCTAAGGCCTCAGAAGATAAGGCGAAGGAGTACGCCAACCAAGCCTCATCGGGGCAGATTCAGGCCGACTGGACTGAGACGGATACAGCTGCTAAAAGCTACATCAAGAACAAGCCAATTCAACTGACTTCGGCAGCAGTGAGCGCAGGCACGGCCACCGATCAAGGCACGATCTCTGCCGCGCAGTTAAAGGCGTCAATTAAGGCAGTCGCGCCAGCCGAGTACACAGTGCAGAAAGCAGAACTGGAGACAGGCACGGCGGCGAAGTTTGGCACGGTGACTGCGGCAGGCGTCAAGGCCGCGATTCAGAAATGGGCGCCCGCACAAGACTTATCCGGCTATCTGCTGAAAACGGATTTCACGTGGGCCGGCATCTCCGGCAAGCCGACTATCCCTGCGGCTCAAGTGCAAACGGACTGGAATGCGACCACGGGTAAGGGCGTCCTGCTGAATAAACCCGCACAGATGACCAACGCGGCCGCAGAAGCCGGCACGGCCACGGCAGGGTGCGTCATTAGCGCCGCGACATTGAAGGCGGCAATCACAACGCTTGCCCCTGCGCCCGACCTATCCGGCTATGTGGCCACTGTCAATTTCACTTGGGCGAATTTGGGCGGCAAGCCTACGCTCGGCGCACTGGCCAGCAAAGACAAGGTCGGGCCCGCTGATATCGCTGATGGTGCTATTCCGGCAGACACAACCGCCGCAGAGATTTTGGCGGCATTCACCCAATTCGCTACTGAAAACGGAATTACGTAATGGCAGAACTAACACCACAAAGGACCGTTAAAGCGGTGCTCAATGCCTTGCACAGCGGTTCCGCTGATTTTGTCGTGCAAGTTTTGGGTACGCCGGGCGGCGACTATTTTTGCCGCAGATGGAACAGCGGACTGCAAGAGCTGATGCAAAAAGACGTCAATGACGCAAACACCGAGTACTGCACTGTTACTTTCTCGGTCGGGTTTACTAAGGCTCCACACGTTGTTTTGTCGATTAACGACTCGAGCGGCAAAACTAGTTGGCTGACCGTTATCGCGCCGAGACAAATCACGACAACCAATTTTTTAATTTCTAGAAACTCGACGCTAAACAAAACCCTTGTTTTTACCGCTTACGGGAGGTGGAAGTAATGACCAATCAACGGGGGGGGGGTATCCGCATCGCCGGAAATCCTCAAGGTTTTAAACACGTTTCTTGTTGAAAAGAGCAGGACGAACACGGCCTCGTCGTGGAGTATGGAATTGGCAAATGGGTTAAAGATTCAGGGCGGGCCGTTAAGGGCGGTGACCTCTGTAATTACTTTTGTTGTGCCGTTTACTAACCCCGCCTCAATCTCGTTGGCATTTAGTCAAACGGGCACCTCCTCGGGGAGTATTGAGCGAATCGCATTAAACGGAAAACCAACAACAACTAACGTGGCACTGGAAAAAAACGACGGCTCAGCGCCGTTTGCGAAATACGCCTCTTGGCTTGCAGTCGGTTTTTAAGGAAACAAACATGACAGACGAACAGTTCTCTATCGGTCAAATCTTTGTCGGCACTTACCCGCCGGAAGCCGCAGCGTGGTGCAACGGCTTCGGAGATCGATACATCAAAGAAATTGACAAGGACGCAGACGGCAAACGCCGCTTTCAGATCGTGGCCGTACCCGCGCCCACGCCCGAAGAGCTGGCCGCGGCAGAGCTTGCCAAGGCTAAGCGGGAACGCGCCGACACCGTAAGCAAAATCACGGTCGAAGTGGACGGCATGACGTTCGATGGCGATGAGACCGCTCAAACGCGCATGGGCCGAACGATTGCCGCCGCGACCGTCTTAGGTGTTGATCTGGATACGACCAAACAAGTGTGGGTGCTGGCCGACAACACAGTGGCAGAGCCGACCATCAAGCAACTGGCTCGCGCTCTCCAACTGGCGGGGACTGCGCAGACAAAGGTCTGGACGACGCCCTATGAGCCGGCATCCTGATTACTTTCAAATTCTCGTAGCCCTCGATCAGCTAGTGAACACACTGGCGGGCGGTTACGCAGACGAGACGGTCTCGAGCCGGGCGTATCGTGGAAAGCTGAAGGGGCGCCCCGGATTAGCTCGGATCATTAACGGTCTTTTCTTTTGGCAGGTCGACCACTGCCGTGAGGCATACGAGTCCGAGCTGAATCGGAGTCAGTTGCCGCCCGAATTAAGGAGTGCAAACGATGAGTAATTTATTAGAGGGGGGGGGTAGATCAGGACACGGTTAAGGCCGTACTTGACTATCTCGGCAAAGGTGCGATTACTGAAGGCGGCCCGAGTGCGGGCTACCAGAAGTTCGCAAACGGGTTAATGATTCAGTGGGGTAAGAATGTGGCGAACAGCAATAACGCGAAGGTTGTTACTTTTACCTTTCCCGTCCCTTTTGCCGCATCACCAATTATTGCGTCAATGGCTCAATGCCTTGCTGGCACGTGGTGCTATTCCTTTACTTATGAAGCTTATTTGACTGCAACAGGATTTAAGTATGCATCAGGCGGGAACACCAATGCAGACGGAAGTTCTGCGTTGTACTGGATAGCGATAGGAGCATGGAAATGACAACAGAACCAACACAGCGGTGCAACGCAGGCCGCTAAAAGGAGAGTGATATGTCGAACGCAAAAATACTGAACGTGCTGAACGCTCTTACAGCTGACGGGGGGGGGTAACGTCCTCAAATTCCTGAACGGAATAATGATCATAAGATCTGATGCGATCGCGTTGGAAACAACCTTTCCAACGCCGTTTGTCGATACCCCCACAGTGTTAGTGTCCGTAGTTACGACCCGATGGGTTGCGTCTTACGACCGGGAGCTATACCCGAAAACAGTCACTCCCACCGGGTTTAGCATCTTTAACATAGTGGTAGATAACAGCGGCTTAACGACGGTTTCCGGCTACCTAGCTATAGGAAGGTGGAAATAGCGCGCTACTTGCTGTCTTTGATTAGAGGCTGCACAATTTTCCACAGACCCATAGCGGGGGTATCCGGGATAGCGTAGTTCATTGGATCGTATTTTTGGCAAACGAACAAGAGGTAGCCTTCCCCCATGGTGTCTGGGATGATACGCTGCCAAGGGGCAGGGGCCCCATCGCCCCACTTACGCTTTCCTCGTAAGTAAAAGTCGCTTTGCAGAGTCCTAAGTTGCCGCTGGGGGCATTTCACCTGCATATAGCTAACCACGGTGTCAAAGGGCAGCGCTTTGTCCACGTTTATTGTTGCAATCCAAAAACCTTTGGTGTCTTGCCCATCGTCCGATATAGTGGTTGTTTCGATAAATGCCGCATGCGGATAGGCACCGCCAACATACGACCAAGAGCTGCACAGCGCGGCTTCGGAAAGTAAAAGCAAGGCAATCGCCGCCATCAAAGGTTTCATATGTCCTCCCGTTTGCCGTTATCTTAAAAATCTTTCCGTTGCAGATCTGAGCTCCCCAGGGTTGTTTGCCTGAACGCTATGCTTAGCCTTTAGCCCGCGGCATACGATCCCGTGGATGTTATCAATCGCAGACCCGCGTTGAATATCTAGCCACTGATCAAAGTGGTCGGTATCTTGAAGAACACCGTTACGGTAGCCGTTTCGTGTTGCGATCTGGAAGGTGTGCTGAGCACATCCTATCCTCAAAACGTCTTGCGCATAATCGTAGCGGGCGTTCGTACGAAAATCGATGGTTTCTACAATTACAGAAGGCAGACCCGCTGCATTAACTTGGCGGGGTACGGAGCCCATATCTACCCACATTGCAAGACCGTCTGGCGTGACGCCAACTAGCTGATATTCGGCAGCTGCTGCAGGCAAAGCGACAGCGACTGATGCGAGGGCGACGAGCAAGCGTTTCATCTAAAGCTCCTGGTAATTCAAAGTGTTCTCAAGCCTACCGCGCAGCGCTCCGTCCCCGCACGCAATTACGGGTTTATATCGAGTTTGTATACGATCACTTTGCTCTTGACGACCGCGTACACGCATGCCTAATATCTGTATGAAGCGCCGTATGAAACGCGAAATCGTTTGCGTAACTACTTGATTTTGAAAGCGTCGGAGCCGCCAAAAGCGCGCCTGACCGGCAGATGCCGCCAGGCGCGCTTAGTTTTTGGGCGAGCCCGAGCTTAACTTTTCGGGGCGAAAAGAGGCTGAGGGCTTTTTATAAAAAAGCAGATCGGGCCATGACGGCTCCGATCTGCGTAATGTAATCGCTTTCTAAGAATTAATCCTTGCGAATAACCAGAATAGGCGCTTCCGTCAGTGCGGCAACATGCATAGCGGTCGAACCGAGAACGGCCGCTTTAAAGTTGCCGTAGCCGTGGCTGCCCATTACCACAATGTCAAGATTCTTGTTGGCATAGTCGGCCAAGGCATGGTCGGCGTCCCCCACGACGAGTTCAGCCTTCACGGCAAGGCCGGCAGTCTCAAAGGGTTCAATCACCGGCTTTACGGCGTCAGCAAAGACACGGCGCTGCTCCGCTTCACGTTCTTGTCGCGTGAGCGTAGGCATATGCGGCGAAACCGGATTAGGCGCGACGGGGTCTGGAATCGGCGCGGAGGCATGCACCACGGTAAATTCCGATTTTGCACCAAAGAGTTCACGGTTTCGCAGCACAAAGTCTGCGGCAGCAGCGCCGTAGTCGGAGCCGTCGACAAAAATGCCGACACGGAGCTTGTCCATCAAGGGCGGCGTCTTGTCGCGCAAAAGGAGCATCGGCACCTTTGTGCGGGCAAGGAGGTCGTTGGAGACCGAGCCAAGAAGCAGTCCCTTGACGGGATTGAGGCCTCGGGTGCCCATCACGATAAGATCGGCCTTAAAGACCTCTGCTTCTTCGGCAAGCGTCTTGCCGATATCGCCGTAAAGGACACGTTCGGTGACGCCGCGGCGGCGGAGAGTCTCCGGGCCGAGCTCATCAAAAACCTTCTTCCCGGCTTCGAGGTAGTACTGTTTGACCGCCTCCATGCCGAAAAGATGGATGATCGTTTCCGGCACGGAGTACTGCACGTTCACAAGTTCAATTTCCGGCGTGGTGCCGAGAAGCGTTTCGCGGTGCGAAATGAATTCGATCACGCGGCGGCTGTGCAGACTTTCATCAACGGGAACAAGAATGCGCATGTGGCATGTCCTTTGAGTTTGAAAACTTGACGCTCAAACAAGAAGTTCGTCTTTGTCTGAACGAATAATGAGGATCGGCAGTTCAGTTGCGGCACCGACTTTAGCGGCAGTTGAACCGAGCACTGCAGATTTGAACTTGCCCCAGCCGTGCGAACCCATGACGATGAGGTCCGCGTTTTCGCCGGCATAGGCGGCAATCGCTTCAGCCGCATCGCCCGTGCGCTTAACGGCCTTGGCGTCGAACCCCGCGTCGCGAAGCGTGGCGAGCACCGGCGTCACGGCATTTTCCCAAGCCAGCTGGTTCTCTTTTTCAAAGAACTTCAGCGTAGGCGCGGGCGTCACACTGTCGACTTCCGCGAGCGCCATCTTGGTGTAGTCGGGCGCCACAAAGATCACGTCAATAGTGGGATTCGGACCAAAAAGACCGGGGTGGTCGGCAATAAAGGCTGCGGCCGATTCACCGTAATCCGAGCCGTCGATGGCGAGCAGCAGGCGAAGGTTCTCGCGTTCGGGGAGCTCTTTTTCGCGCACGAGCAGTACGGGCGTTGTCGTGTGCTCGAGCACGCTGCGGGAAACAGAACCCAGGAAGAAGCTCTTAACGGGGGAAAGACCGCGAGACCCCATGGTAATCAGGTCAATATTGTCGTCGACTGCGATTTTGGCGACAGCTGGTCCGCAGTCGTCAATACGCACTGCCATATGCGGTTCAATGCCGTAGGCCTCGATTTCAGGCGCGAGTTTCTCAACAATCGCCTTGCCTTCAGCTTCATAAACGGACCGGACGGCTTCCAGACTGAAATGCTCAATCACCGTTCCCGGAATGTTCTGCTGCACATTGAGCAGCGTTACGTCAGGTTTTTCGCCCATGAACTTCGAGCGGGCGCCAATAAAGCGAACAGCTGCGCGGCTGCATGTGCTTCCGTCTACAGGAATCAGAATCCTCATTTTCACTCCTTTGAGAAGCTTTGTTTCTTTAAAGCTTCACTATCTCTTATTGACAGTATCAGCACCGGGAGCTTCCGACCGATCTTCGTCGCTCCTCTTTCGTGTCTATCAGTGTTGATTGGGTGTTTCACCATGATGTGACGCCGCCGAAGGTTCGGAGGGCTCCGCACAGGTGTCCCAGTCCGTTTCCGGCGTCATGGGAAGGTCATCATTCTCTGCTTTGGGGTCAAGCGCACCTGACGGCATCCTCACAATGAGAAGCGGCTGATCAACGACAGCGCAGAGCTTTGAAGCCGTGGAGCCGAGCACAGCCTGCAGGAAGTTTCCGCGGCCATGGCTGCCGATGACAACAATGCCGCCGGTCTTTCGAGCATGCTCCGCAATTGTTTGCGCAGGTTTGCCGAAATATTTGACGCCGCGGGCATTAATGCCGGCGCGCGAGAGTATTTCAAGCGGCACAGCGACAGCTTCTTTCCAGAGCGCATCAGCTTCTTCGTTCCAGCGATCTCGGGTTTTTACAACTATGGATTCGAAACCGACGGAGTGGTTGGTGAGCCAGCGTTCCATATCGGGGAGCACGCTCACGACATCAACCGTTGGGCAGGGACCAAAGAAGTCGCGCGAGCGAACGATAAATTTCGCTGCGGCACTGCCGAATTTGGAGCCGTCGACAGCCAGTGTGATATGCAGGTTTTCTGTCGGTTCGGGATATTGCGTTCCTTTAATGAATAGGAGCGGGCGTTCGACAAGTGCGAGCACCGAGTGCGATGTTGAACCAATAAAAAGACGGGAGACGCCCCTGCGGCCGTGCGTACCCATGGCAATTAAGTCGGCGCAGAAGGTGTCGCTGGCATTGGCAATCTCCTCTCCAGGGCGCCCATAGACAACGGCACGGTAAAGCGGAATGCCGCCTGCGATCGGAAGCAGAGATTCAAGCACTCGTTCGCCCTCGGCGGCAAACGCCGAACGCACTGCCTCGAGCTCCATCATCGTGCCGATGCCGCTTGAAGGAACCGGCGGCTCAACCGTGAGGAGCTGAACAACGGGCATAACCGGCATTTGCTTGGCGCGGTCGGAAACAAACTGTAAAACACTGCGGCTGGGAGTACTGCCGTCAACCGGTACGAGAATGCGCATGGAACACTCCTTCATTATGGGTGGCTCCGGAGCGCTCAGCGGGGGACTTATCCGCGGCGCCGTGCTGGAAGACTGATGGTCAGCGTCCTTTGGAAGACGAATGATTACAGTCTTCTTTCTTGATTTGATTATGATCCTTCTTGGCTTTCGAGCGCTACCGTATTTGTACTATTTTGAAAATGCCTTATTTTAAATCTTTTTGTATAACGACATAAAAAGTCGCTTTAGCCTAATGCGGTGTCGAGCGCCATCATGATGACAAAGCCGAAAATGAAGCAAAGCGTGCCGGCGTCAGAGTGCTGAGACAAATGGGCGGCAGGGATGAGCTCTTCGACCACCACGTAAAGCATGGCGCCGGCGGCAAAAGCGAGCATGAAGGGCATCACCGGGAGAAAGAGCGGAATGGCAAGGGCCGCGAGAATGCCGAAAAGCGGCTCAACAGCGCCTGAACCCGTGCCGAACCAAAAAGCCCGCCAGCGCGATACGCCTTGTCCGGCAAGCGGCAGTGATACTGCGGCGCCTTCGGGGATGTTCTGGATGCCAATGCCCAAGGCCAGCGCGAAAGCCGCAGAAAGTGAAGCGGAATCGCCGGCAATGGCCGCAAGTCCCGCAGTCAGACCGACCGATCCGCCTTCGGGGATGTTGTGCAGCGTAATGGCCAGAAAAAGAAGCATCGCACGGTGCATCTTTGTTTTAGGCCCTTCGGGTTTCGAAGCGCCGGGGTGAAGGTGCGGCAGCACGGCATCAAGGAGTTTGAGAAAACCCGCGCCCGCAGCAATCCCTAAGGAGGCTATCAGCCACGGCGTATCACCTTGTTTCTGCGCCATTTCCTGAGCCGGTATGATCAGACTCCAGACAGAGGCAGCAGTCATGATGCCGGCAGCAAAGCCGAGCGAAAGCGTTTCAGCCAGTTCAGTCTTGGCATCAGGCTTGAGAAAAAATACAGCTGCGGCGCCTGCGGCGGTACACAGAAATGTAAATCCTGTATAGACAGCGGTCCACTTCAGAACGGCCAGGAGTTCTCCATCCATCGTACTTGTCTGCTTAAAGAAAAAAAACGAGAAATATTTTAATTGAGAATTATTCTCAAAAACATCGTATCGGATTTGAGCAGTGTAGGACGATCGACGAAGTATTCATAAGCAATCTACCCGAGGCGGGTCGGCACAGCATCAAAGGGCAGGGCGCAAATTGCGCTCAGCAGAGCGGCGGACTCTGCCGCAGTTCGCCAAAGCGCATGCGCTTTATTCATAATGTTCCAATCCATTCGCACAGTTGACGGCAGGGTGCCGCCGCACTGTCCTCTCCGCTCTCTTTTGTTTTTTGCAAGGACGCATCAAATGCTTAAGAACGATATTGCCGCTCTCGCCCCCATGCCGGACGATCCCATTCTCGGTCTCGTCAGTCTCTATCAGGCCGATGAGCGTCCCAATAAGGTCAATCTCGGCGTCGGCGTGTATCTGAACGAAGCGGGCAAGGTGCCGCTCCTTGAGGTGGTCGAAGAGGCCGAACGCCGAATGACGAACCGTCATCAGCCGCGTACTTACATGCCGATGTCGGGGCTTCCCGCCTATTGTCAAGCCGTGCAGAAGCTCGTTTTCGGCAAGGATCATCCGGCAGTTGCCGCCGGCACGATTGCCACTGTCCAGACGCTGGGCGGCACCGGCGCACTGCAGCTGGGTGCGGCGTTTGCGCATCAGTTCCTGGGCATTCAGGAATCCGTCGTATCGGATCCAACCTGGGGCAATCACATTGCGATTTTCAAGGCTGACGGGCTCTCTGTCGGCAAGTATCCGTACCTTTCGGCTGACCGCTCGGCAGTGGATTTTGACGCCATGATCAAGGCGCTCAAGGCACTTCCGCCCAAGACGCTGGTGCTCCTCCATGGCTGCTGCCACAATCCGACCGGGCTTGATCTCACCCATGAGGAATGGCGTGAGGTTGCTCAGGTCGTGGCGGAAAAGGATCTCCTTCCTTTGATTGACATGGCATATCAAGGCTTTGGCGACGGCATTGAGGAAGATGCTTATGCCATTCGTCTCTTCGCTGAGCTTGGCCTCACCTTCATGGCCGCAACGTCGTGCTCGAAGAATTTCGGACTCTACGGCGAACGCGTGGGCGCGCTGCATATTTACTGCGGCACTCAGGAATCCACGGCAGTGGTGCTTTCAATCCTCAAGCGCATCGTTCGTCAGGAATATTCCAACCCGCCTTGCCACGGCGGCCAGATTGTTGCCGAAGTTCTCGCCGACCCGGCGCTCGAAGCGGCCTGGCGCAAGGAAGTTGACGGCATGCGCGCCCGCATTCATGCGATGCGCACGGCGCTCTTTGAGGCCGGCAAGGCCGAAGGCGTGGATATGAGCTTTGCCGTCAAGCAAAAGGGCATGTTCTCCTTCACGGGTCTTGCGCCGGAAGAAATGGATGTGCTTCGTGAAGAGCATGCCGTCTACGGCGTTCGCAACGGCCGCATCTGCATTGCGGGACTGAATCTGCGCAATGTTTCCGTTGCTGCCAAGGCGATTGCAGACGTCATTAAGTCGCGTCAATAATCGGGTGAAAAACATGCTTCGCCTCAGCGGACTGCGGGGCGGAGCATGGCGTACATCGAGGCTCTGAGGGATCGAGGGATTTTTCAGAGTTTTTTTGTGCCCGGAGAGCCGTCTTCTCAAATTTGCTTATCCTCATCTCAGGTCGTGGATGAGATCCGGCTTCAAGGAGAATTCGAAGTCGTCTTCGGCAAACTTGACTTCCGGCCACTGTGCGGCGGCTTGAGAAAGTGCTCGAATGGGATTGCCGCACTGCACGGGCCAGCGCATCAGTTCCGTGCCGCTCGAGAGTTCCGTGAGAATTGCGGCATGCGGCGGTTCGCAAGCTGCAGAAAGCATTTTGGAAAGCTCTGAGCGCTGTTCGTCAGGGGTTTCCGCTCCGGTGAGGCTTTGAACCCATTGAAGCATTTCGAGCGTACTGCCGATGAGAAAGCCCGCGCTGGCGATGCCGAAGTCCGGCGCGCCGTTCATCTCCGGCAGTGCGTCGGGAGCGGATACGTAAACACTTCTGCCGTCGGCCGACGGTTCGGGATTGAACCACAGACGAAAGGCCGTTTCTTCATCGAATTGCGCAAATTCCGCAGCACGCGCATGCATAACGTCAGGCGATGCACAGGGAACACCCAGTCTGGCAGCAGGAAGCGGTGCTGAGAAAAGCAATTCTCCCGGCAGATCCTGAAGCATTTCGAGGATGGAAACCGGCTCGAGCGTCAAACGCATGGTTCGTTTGGCGTCGTAGAAGGCGTAGCGCTGAAGATCAAGCATTTTTGGAATCCATGTGACTTCTTGGACTGGCTGCGTGCTGCCGAAACCGTGGCACGAACTTCCCTCAGCATAATGCAGTGCTCGCGGTCATTGATGAGCAGCCTGAAGCAAAGGATTGCTTCAGGCTGTATGTTTTCAAATCTCAGAAAGAGGCTTGACAGAGTTGTTGCTAAGACGTGAGTATCAAAGGGCTTTCACAGCATCCACGTCGATAGCGATGCGGGCATCAACAGCGATGGGTTCGCCGTCCTTATCGCTCACCATCAGCGGGTTGATGTCAAGCTCCTTCACGAAGCGATGCTGATCGGCGAGCTGCGAAATGCGCAGCAGGGTGTCTTCGACCTTGTCCATCTGTGCAGGGATCATGCCGCGGGCGCCTTCAAGGAGCTTCACCGCTTTGACGGAGCGGATGAGTTCCTGAGCATCAATGTCGGTGAGCGGCGCGATGCGGAAAGCGACATCCTTAAGGACTTCAACAAAGACGCCGCCGAGACCGAACATAATCATCGGACCCATTTGAGGATCGGTGGCGATGCCGGTGACAAGTTCGCGCTTGCTCTTGACCATTTCCTGAATGATGACGCCTTCAAGACCTTCAAGCAGCCCCTTGGCCTCGAGTTTGGCAAGCAGATCCTGATATTCGGTGCGCAGCTGTGCTTCGTCGGCAATGCCGACACGCACCCCGCCCACATCCGTCTTGTGCGAGGTGGATTTGGACGTCATTTTCATGACTATTGGGTAGCCCACGCGGGCGGCGAGCTCAACGGCTTCTGCTTCGCTGTGAGCCATGCCGCTGCGGCAGGTGCGCACGCCGCAGGCGTCAAGTACTTCGAGGGATTCGCGCGTTGTGAGTTCGCGGCGGCCCTCAGCGGCGGCTGCTTTGAAGATCGAGAGCGCACGATCTTCGTCCATCGGGCGCTGCGGCACCACGCCTTCCGGACGAGCCTGCCAGAGGCGCTGCTGGTTGAGGCGGCAGAAAGCTTCTGCAGCTTCTTCCGAATACATATAGAAGGGTACGGTGACCTTCATTTCGGAGAGCTGCTGGAAGAATTCGCTCTTGGTCATGAAGACGCCGACGATGGGCTTTTCAGGATGATCAGCGCGGATTCGCATCAGCTCGCCGGCAACATCGATGTCTTTGAGGCCAAGGAACGGCAGGTAAATCACCATCACCATGTCGACATTCGGGTCGGCCAAAACCGTTTCGACCGTACGGCGGTAGTGTTCCAACGGGGCAGAGGCGATCATGTCGACGGGATTTTTCACCGAAGCGGCTGCAGGCAGGAAGGAACGCAGTTCCGCCTTTGTTTCGTCACTGATCGGGGCCATCTGCATGCCGAATTCACAGACCGCATCGGTCGCCATGATGCCGGGACCGCCCGAATTGGTGACGATCGCCACGCGGTCGCCCTTCGGAATCGGGCAGTTGGCGAACACTTTGGCGGTAGAGAAGAGGTCTTTAAGCGACATTTCGCGGATGACGCCGGACTGCTTTAAGAGCGCGTCGGCTGCGCGGTCGCCGCCGGCGAGGGAGCCCGTGTGCGAAGAGGCTGCTGAAGCACCGGCGGCCGAGCGGCCGGCTTTGAGCGCGACGATGGGCTTTTTCTTGGAGATGCGGGTGGCGAGCTTGCGGAAGTTCGCGGGATCCGGAATCGATTCCATGTAAAGCAGAATCTGCTTCACATCCGGATCGTTTTCCCAGTATTCAAGCGCCGTTTCCGCGTTCACATCGGCCTGATTGCCGATTGAAATAAACTGCGCGAAGCCGACATTGAGATCCTTGAGAATATTGAGGATGCCGCCGCCCAATGCGCCCGACTGCGAAACAAAGCCGATATCGCCCGCAACGGGGAGGCTTTCAGCAAAACATGCATCAAGACGCACATTCGGGTTGGTGTTGACGACGCCGAGGCAGTTTGGACCGACCATGCGCATTCCGTTGGCGCGGACCTTGGCCGCAAGCGCTTCTTCGAGCTCGCGGCCTTCGCCGCCGGTTTCCTTAAAGCCCGCGGAAATGACGACGAGTCCCTTGATGCCTCGGGCAGCGCATTCGTCAACGGTGGAAAGCACAAATTTCGCGTTGACAACGATGACCGCCAGATCCACGCCGTCGGGGAGTTCGCTGACGGACGTATAAGCGCGAAGTCCTTCGATCTCGCCGCCCTTGGGGTTGACCGGGTAGACGTGTCCCTTGAAGCCGTATTCGAGCAGGCGCTTCAGAAGATCGTTGCCGATCGTGTGCGGACGAGTGGAGGCGCCGACGACGGCGACTGCACGAGGCTTCAGGATATGGTCAAGCAGCATGGCGGGTGAATCCTTGGTGTTAGTGTCAAAGAGACTCTTTTCAATATGCGGCTGCGCCAGGCGCTCAGTATTTCTATAAAGATTGCGTTGGCAATGGATGTCCGCAGCTCTCGCAGGCATCGTTGAAACAGACGGCATCACTGCATTGTATCGATTCAAGTCCAATTGTCATTTGACCATTCGGATTACCTGCGCCCCCATTCTTTTGTTCGCCGGCGTTTTTTCTATGGCGTATGCTCGAGCAGGACGACTGCTCGATTCGGTGTTGAACCGCACCTGTGATCTGGCCTTCACTTCTTGGACGGGAGGTCACGCCGAACTGCTTTGTGCGCCGTACCGGCCGCTGCGGCTCGCTGCTGTATTTGCTCCGGATTCTTCGGCAGGGAAGGTCTTGAGAGGACAAAAGGGTATCCGGCTCGCAGATTTATTTGATTTCGATTTCATTGCACTCGATCGAGATGCTGCGCTGCGTCACGTGATTGACGAAGAGGTGGCGAAGACGGGGGGCAGCCTCCGCGTCAAGATTTGGACGGAGAGCTACGCGAGTGCGCTTCATTTTGCAGCAGCAGGCCGCGGCGTAACGATTCTGCCGCTTGAGGCTGCCAAAAAGGATGAAAGAGTCTGTGCGTTAACGCTCGATGAACCTTGGACTTCGCTTTTGATTCGTATCTGGCATGTGCCCAATCTCAAAGAACTTAACCCGGATGCGGATGCTCTTCTCCGGTTCCTGGTGAATGCTTCAGCCCCGTCGCGCGCGGGGATGGAAACGCTTTGAGTGTGCCTCATTGTCCGCATTCAAATAGGCGCGGGTGAGGTCGACAGCGCTACAGTGAGCCCGCAGAGAGGCAGACATGAACGAATGTTCGCTGAGGCTTCGACGAACATCATCAATACCTGGCAATTGTGCTTAGTACGCCTAGTGATTCATCAGATATTCTTACAGAACGCGCCCCCTAGATGCTTATGCAGAGCGCTAGAGGGTGCGTCAGGAACCGCTGCCTCATAGGATGATCGGCCGTTCCCTTCCGCACATAAGTGCGCCTTCAATTTTCTGCAGCGTCGGATTCCGCGGGAATTCGAGCGGAGCTGCAAATCCTCTTTCGAAGGCGTGGAGCGCGCGGCGCTCCCTTTCAGACAAAAGAATCAAGAACATCGTCAGAAGGACTTTTCAGACATGACCAAATTCACCAAGAGCGCTGCTGCTGCGGCCGTTGCCATTTTCGTTTCTGTCACGCTCGCCGGCTGCGGCGGTGATGAAAAAACGGATATCACAACCGTCAAGGTAGGTGTTGTCGGCGAATACAACGCCCAGTGGGACACCGTCAATAAGCTCCTTGAGAAGGACAAGATCAAAGTTGAGCTCGTCAAGTATTCCGACTATGCAACGCCCAACCGCGCCTTGTCAGATAAGGAAATTGATCTCAATGCCTTCCAGCACAAGGCATATCTTGCCAATGACATCAAGCGCAACGGCTACAAGATCGTCGCCATCGGCGACACGCTTGTGACGCCGCTTCGCGTCTTCAACAACAAGCAGAAGATCAAGGCGATTGCCGACATCAAGGACGGCGACAAGATTGCCATTCCGGCGGATCTGACCAACGGCGGCCGTGCGCTGAAGCTGCTTGAAGCCGCGGGTCTTTTCACGCTTAATCCCGACAAGGGCTACGTGCCTAATAAAACCGACATCACGCATTTCAATAAGAAAGTGCAGATCGTTGAGGCCGAGTCCGGCATGCTCGCAAACCTCCTGCCCGATGTGACGGCGGCGGTCATCAACGGCGGCAATGCCTTTACCGCGAAGCTCGATCCGTATGCGGATTCAATTTTCTCGGAAAATCTGGATCCGAAGACGAATCCGTACTTTGGTCAGCTCGTCAACGTGATCGTTGCGCGCGAAGCCGATAAGGACAATCCTGTCTATAAGAAGGTGGTTGCCGCTTATCAGACGCAGGATGTTGCCCAGACGCTCAAGGATGCCTATAAGGGTGCCTACGTGCCGGTCTGGCCTGGCGCTGCTGATTACAAACTGAAGTAAGAGGCTCTCAAAAAAAAGCACCGTCCGATGCTTTTTCGCCGCCGCCTTCAACCGTCCGGATCTGCGCTGCTGCGCCCGGACGGTTTTGCGCTTCATTCATCTGCAGTGTTTTTTGGGGCTTATCTGAAAGCACTGCATGGCTCCCAAAAAAAGCGTCAGCATCCATCCCTTCAAAAAAAAGAAAGCCGACCGTCATGACTACCGAATCCCCCGAACAGATCATCAAAGCGTTTGTCGAGAAGCGCCTGCCAATCTATCAGGCTGCCGCGCGCGATATTCACGCGCATCCTGAAACAAGCAACCACGAATACTTTGCCTGCAAGCGGCTTTCTGAGCTGCTTAAAAGTGAAGGTTTTGAAGTTCAGGTTGATGTGGCCGGTCATCCTACGGGTTTTGACGCACGATTCAAATCCGGCAAACCCGGTCCGGTTCTTTGCTTTTTGGCCGAGTACGATGCGCTGGTCGGTCTCGGGCACGGGTGCGGTCACAACCTTTTCGGCGCTACCAGTGCGCTCGCCGGCGCTGCGCTGGCACAAGCCGCAAAATTGGTGGGCGGTGAAATCCGCGTTTATGGAACACCTGGCGAAGAAGGCGGCGAGAACGGCAGTGCCAAAGGGAGCTTCGTTCGCGAAGGCTTTTTCAAGGATGTGGATGCGGCGCTCTGCGTGCATCCGAGCTCCTCGGGCCACCGTCTGACGAATCCTTCCTTAGGCTGTGCGCCGGTAGACATTGAATTTCATGGCAAGGCCTCGCACGCCGCGAGTGCGCCCGAGCAGGGCATCAATGCGCTTGACGCACTGATTCAGGTCTATAACGGCATCAATGCGCTTCGCCAGCACCTCCCGGCCGATGTGCGCATTCACGGCATCATTACGCATGGCGGTGATGCGCCGAACATTGTCCCGGAATACGCTGCGGCGAAGTTTTATCTGCGCGCGGCAACTGCTCCGGTACTCGAAGAGGTTTGGAAGAAGGTCGAACGCATTGTCGAGGGCGCAGCTTTGATGACGGGGGCTAAGGGATCCATGAAGCCCTCGCAGAACCGCGTGGAAAATACAATCCTCACGCCTAAGTTCGATGCCGTCTACCGCCGGCGTATGGAAGAGCTGCTTGCCGAAACGGGCAGCAGCGAAAAGGTTGAGGATTCGGCAGAAAAAGCCGGCGGCTCCTCCGATGTCGGCAATGTTTCACAGGTGATTCCCACCATTCAGCCGACGATTCGGATCAGCAAAGTGCCCGTGCGCGGTCACAGTGAAGAGTTCAAAGCGGCGTCCTGCTCTGCGCTCGGACTGGCTTCCATCGGTTTGGGCGCCAAAGCGCTTGCGCTTACGGGGCTCGACCTCTTGACGGATCCGCAGCTGCTTGCCGACATCAAGGCTGATCATGCCGACGCGCTCGTGCGTCAGGCTGCGGCCGCAAAACAGCATTAACCCTCATTCATCAGCCTGAATCACAAGAAAATCAAATGATCAAGCTCAATCACATTACCAAGCGGTTTGAATCGGGCGACAGAACCGTCACCGCAGTCGACGATGTTTCGCTCGCCATCAACGCCGGAGAGGTTTTCGGCATCATCGGCTTTTCCGGAGCGGGGAAGTCCACGCTTGTGCGCTGCATCAATTTGCTCGAGCGGCCGACTTCAGGCGAAGTGATTGTCGACGGTGTCGACCTCACTGAGCTCGACGAAAAGGCGCTGCGTCAAGTTCGTCAGCGTATCGGCATGATTTTCCAGCACTTCAACTTGATGCCCTCGCGCACGGTGACCGAGAACATCGAAATGCCGCTGAAGCTGACGACGCTTACGCCTGCCGAACGCAAGGCCAAGATCTCGTCGCTTTTGGAGCTCGTTGAGCTTTCTGATAAAGCGGATGCATACCCCTCGCAGCTCTCTGGCGGTCAGAAGCAGCGTGTGGCCATTGCCCGCGCGCTGGCCAATGATCCCAAGGTCCTGCTGTGCGACGAAGCGACGAGCGCACTTGACCCGAAGACGACGCGGTCGATTTTGAAGCTTCTGCGGGAGGTCAACCAGCGGCTGGGCATCACGATTGTCGTGATCACGCACCAGATGTCGGTCGTCAAGTACATCTGCGACCGTGCGGCGGTTATGGAAAAAGGCCGAGTGGTCGAGGAAGGCACGATCCTCGAGATCTTCTCGCATCCCAAAATGCCGGTGACGAAGGGTTTTATTGATACAGCGACGAATGTCGATGATCTCTATGAACTCCTTGAAGAAACTCGTTCGGGCGACGGCGTCAATCACGGCCAGACGGTGTATCTGCTCACTTATACGGGTTCTTCGGCCGGAAAGCCTCTGATGGTCGAGCTCTACCAGCGCTTCGGCGTGGAGGCCAACATCATCTTCGGCAATGTTGAGCTGCTCAAGGGGACGCCGCTCGGCAAACTCGCCGTCACGCTCTCGGGTACACCTGAATCTGTAGGAGATGCGCTTGAATTCATTCGCAGCCAGAACGTCGTCGTGGAGGCTCTCTAATGTTTGACTGGATCTATTTTCTTGCGCCCAACCTCAAGCAATTGGGCGGCGAACTGCTGACCTGCCTGGGGCAGACCTTCACAATGATTGGCGTGTCCGGCATTCTTTCGTGGATTCTGGGCATTCTCGTCGGAGTGCTGCTCGTCACGTGCCGTCCGGGCGGCATCCTTGAGAATCGGCCGCTCTTCACGATTTTTGACCGCGGGATCGACATCATCCGCTCGATTCCATTCATTATCCTGATCGTGCTTCTGATCCCGCTCTCGCGCTTTCTGGTCGGTACCGGTTCAGGCGTGACGGGGAGCTTCGTTGCGCTCGTTTTCGGTACGGTGCCTTTCTTTGCGCGTCAGATCGAATCGGTGCTCTCCGAAATTGACCACGGTCTCGTAGAGGCCAGTGCGGCAATGGGCTTTTCACCGCGGCAGATCATTTTCGGCGTCTATCTGCGGGAAAGTATTCCGGGCATCACCCGCGTGACGATGATTACCTTCGTCAGCTTTGTGGGCATTACGGCCATTGCCGGCGCGATCGGCGCGGGCGGCATCGGCGACTTTGCCATCCGCTACGGCTATCAGATGGGCTACCGCGACATGATTTGGCTGACGGTGCTCATTATTCTCGCCATCATCAGCATCTTCCAGTTCTTTGGAAATATGATCATCCGCCGTACCACGCATTGACGGTTTCTTTTGGAACATGCAGGATGCAGAGCGCATTGAAGCCCGACTCAATCCTCATATAGTCAGGCACATATGACGACAACGGATGTTTGCTCCGGCAGCGTCGAACCCATCGATTCTGCCGGTGCAAAGCCCAAGCGGCTCCCAAAAGAGCGCCGTCGGCGGACGGCCGTCAAGAGTGAAGAAGATCGTGCGAAAAAATGCCTCACTGATGCCTGAGAACGCAAAATGGGACAGGTTTGATTTAACGGCCGCTCCGTCAACGTTATGCTGTTGACGGAGTGCGGCTTTGTTCACCAGCGCCGCATTTAAAAACAGCAGCCAATCCTCCAGAAGGTGTACCGTGCGTCAACTTCTACAGATTTTTATAAAGAAAGTTGCCAAAATTTCCGAATTGGTTTTCGTCGCAGCCGTGATTGCGCCGATTGTGGACCAAAAATATTTGTCCTATCCGGTGATCATCGTTTCATTTGTCTGCTGCATCCTGACGCTTGTATTGTCCGTTTTGTACGGTGCAAAAGCGGCTGACGGACGAGATTCATCGAAGACACCGCTCAAGACCAAAAAGTGACGGCGGAAGGCCCGCAGATTTCGGCTGCCTGAAGGCATGAAAGAAAATAGGCTGCATCTTTGGAGGGTGCAGCCTATCAACGTTGACAGAGCCTCAGTCCTTTATTTTTTGGTGACTTCAATCACTTCATCCGTAGCGTTTGAAATTGTATAAGGGGAGCCGTCGAGCGCTGCGGCAATGGCATCCTTGATTGACATCGTGCCGACAACGGGTGCAATTTTCATTGCCGAAAGTTCCTGATCGGTGTAGCGCACTGCACAGCCGGTGGCATGCGCCAAGGCTTGAGCGGCTTCGTCAAAGCGCATGTCCTTGAGATCATAAGGATGGACGGCGGTTACCTGCAGGCAGCCGCGGCCGGGCTGTGCGGCAGAGGCAGTATTCTCAGCCGCAGATGGTGCTGCTGAAGGTTCCGTCTTCGCCGGAGCGGCTGCAGATGAGGAAGCGGCAGCGGTGGATGGCTCTGTTTTCGCCCCGTCGCTGCAGCCGGCAAGGAAGAGTGCAGAAAGGGCGGCGACGGCCGCTGCCGCTTTGAAATTCATGTTGGCCATGGAAGATAACTCCTTTGAAATGACGGTTGTTGGGCTTATTCTGCCGCCATTGCATCTATGAAGACATTCGCAAATTGCAACCGGCAGGGCGGGTTCTTGCCTAAAAGTTGCAGATGTTGCAGCCGTCTCGAAAGTCTGCGGATGGTGTTTCGACAAGTACCGGTTTGCGTGCGTTTGCTTCAGCGGTGTCCAGGTGACGTCCTGAAAACTTCGGCCCCATGAGAGGCACGTGCGGGCTGCGGTTTGAGGGATGGCCGTGCGTCTGGTCGATCAAAGCCGCATCGAGCATACTCAAGCCGCCTAATTGCCTTGAGGTATTACTTTGTCTCCTTCAGATTTCTCGCTGCTCCCGAGCGCTCTTCGGGCAGAATAATTCAGACGGATCGCGGATCCGCCAACGCATTCATCCCAATCAGATTCGTCGCGGACGAATCTGCTCGATGTCCGGACCAGAAGCTCCGCATCGAAGAAGAGACCGGCCCAGGACACCAGGTCCCGCAGTCGACGCAGTGACGAAGTCAGCTGTGTGCAGCGCCTGCAGCGCTCTAGAGCAAACGGGTCTCTTTTAACTGTATAAGTCCAAAAATTTTATCGACAGGAATAGTTCACCATGCAGAAGCGCACCTTCCTTAAATCCGCATTGGCCCTCGGCGTTGCTCTGAGCGCAGCTCCGATTCTTACTGCCTGCAGCAAGGCTGAGCCCGAAAAGCAGGCTGCCGCGCAGGCGCCGGCGGCTGCCCCCGCAGCTGCCGAGGCTCCGAAGCTTAAGCCCATCAAGGTTGCTGTGACCGCAGGACCGCATGCCGACATCGTGACGAAGGCCGCTGAAGTTGCTAAGAAGCAGGGCTTTGACGTCAAAGTGGTCGAGTTCACGGATTACATCACGCCCGATACCGCCCTTGCCGAAAAGCAGCTTGACGTCGCTGTCTATCAGCACGAACCGTTCCTGCTCAATTTCAATAAGCAAAAGGGCACGGATCTGGTGGTTGCTGCCAATGCCGTTGTGCAGCCGATGGGCCTTTATTCCAACAAGATTCATTCATTGGATGACATCAAGGCCGATACGAAAATCGCCATTCCAAATGATCCGTCTAACGGCGGACGCGCGCTCGTTCTGCTCGAGAAGGCCGGCATCATTAAACTCAAGCCCGACTATAAGGGCGAAGCTTCCATTCATGACGTGGCGGAAAATCCGCGCGGTGTGAAGCTCGTTGAACTCGAAGCCGCTCAGCTTCCGATCAGCCTGCAGGATCTTGATGTGGCCTGTGTGCCGATGAACTACGCGGTTTCCGGCGGTCTCGACGTTAATAAGCAGGGCTTTTACTTTGAGTCCCGCGACGCTAAGTACGCACTCATCATCATTGCCGCACGTCCGGACAATGTGCAGTCGCCTGAAGTGCAGACCTTCGTCAAGTGCTATCAGTCGCCAGAAGTGGCTGCCTTCATCAAGGAAAAGTTCAAGGGACAGATCAACCCGGCCTGGGAGCAGCCCGCCAAATAATGATCTGCTGAACGCTCAGCAGATTTAGTGAGCTGCCTAAAAGCGGCGGATGAAACAGACGACGAAATCGCCGGTTTCCTCTGCCGCTTTAAAATATCCGGCACAACCGATTTGGAGTTTCTTTGATGGCTTTAACCAAACATCCCATTGCCGACCTTATTGCTCGCCGCGGCGGACTCGTTATTGACGGAGCCATGTCAACTCCGCTCGAAGCCGCTGGGCTCAATCTCAACGATACGCTCTGGAGTGCCAAGGCGCTTCTGGAGTGTCCGGATCTGGTGCGCAAAGTTCATTACGACTACTACGCAGCCGGTGCGAATGCCGTCGAGGCTTGTTCATATCAGGCGACTGAAGCGGCCTTTGCCCGCAAAGGCATTGAAAAGGCCGAAGCCTCCCGCTTGATTCGCTTGAGCGGAGAACTGGTGCGCGAAGCGAAAAACGATGTGCTGCTCGAGCACCCGGAATGGGATCCGGCGGATCTGCTCACGGCGGGCTCCATTGGGCCTTACGGTGCTTATCTGGCAGACGGCAGTGAATATACGGGCGCCTACGATCTAACGCGTGAGGAGTATTACGCTTTTCATCAGCTTCGCCTTGACGAACTGCTCAATTCCGGCATGGACATTTTGGCGATTGAAACGCAGCCTCGTTTTGATGAAATTGAGGCGCTCCTCGCCATGATTGCTGACCGCGATATCACCTGCTGGGTGACTGTGACGCTTAAGGACGGCGATATGCCCGACGGCACAAAGCTCGAAGTCCTTGCCAAATGTCTTGATGCAGATCCGCATGTTGAAGCCTTCGGTTTCAACTGCGTTAAGCGCGAATGGGTGGAACCGGGTCTGAAGCGGTTGTCCGCTTATACAGACAAGCCTTTGGTTGTCTATCCGAATTCCGGTGAGACGTATGATCCGACAACGAAGACCTGGCATGCTCAGGGTGTGCATGAGCCGGACTGGAATCATTACGTGCCGCTCTGGGAACATACGGGCGCACGCTGCATCGGCGGCTGCTGCCGCACGCTGCCTAAGGACATTGTGCAGATTGCGGAGCTCCTTCATAGGGCGGCCGAGAAGCATTAAGGAAGAGGGCTGAAAGCCCCTCTGCAAATCCAATTTTCTGAAGAACCAAGAAAAACGGCGCCATTTCACGAAGAAATGGGCGCCGTTTTTTTGGCTTTGAGGATTAAGAAGCGTGCTTCTCAATCCTCAGCATTGGCATGCAAGAAGACTATTTTAAGCTGCTTTGCCGGATTTGAGCGCTTTGACGTGCTCAGCGACAATCATGCCGAATACACCGGCAGCCGTCAGCTGTGCACCGCCCACGTAATTGTCATAGAACAAGCCGCCGGCCGCATTGCCGATGGCGTAGAGATTGCCGACGGGATGATTTTCCGTGTCGAGCACTTCGCCTTCGGTATTAATCAGCGGGCCGCCGAAGGTGGCCGTCATGCCGCCCTGGAACGGGACAATATAGAAGGGCGCCGTATCAATGACCGGAGCCTTGTCACGGGTGTTGGGCGGCGTGAGCTTGCCCGCATCACCGCCGGCAACGGCCTTGTTGAAGTCCTCGACGGTCTTTTGCAGCGTCTTGGCATCGATGCCGGCCGCTTTGGCGGCTTCTTCGAGCGTCTGGCCGGTGTAGACCGGCGCCTTGGTGCGGGCGTAGGATTCCCAGTCGTTCTTCAGAATCGGCATATCGTGCGTCTTCTGGTCGCAGACCATGAAGGCCCAGTTATCCGGCGTCATGCTCGCGACATCGCGAGACATCTGCACATAGGTCTGACCTTCATCGGTAAAGCGAACGCCTTGACGATTGACGCAGACGCCGTTGTTGACAATGTTGAGCGGGTTGGCGCCGGTCGGGCCGTAAATCGGACCGCAGTGGAACTGGTCGACGTTGACAACTTTGGGCAGGAAGGGTGCCGTGAGCACAATGTTTTCGCCAGCGACGATGCGCGAGCCGCGAATCGGCATCTTCGCGCCGGCAGAACCGATGTACTGCGTGACGAGTGCCTGATTGGCCGAGAAGCCGCCCGTTGCGAGCACAACGCCGTACTTCGCATAGACTTCCGACACAACGCCCTTGGTCTTCACCTTGGCGCCGGCGACGCCGCCCGTCTTCGGGTCGGCAATGAGTTCGACCACCTTGGTGCTCGTGCGCACTTCAACGCCCATGGCCTTGGCCTTATTGAGGAGTGTCATGACGAGCTGTGCTCCGCCCGGCTTCAGTTCGCCGGTGACGAGGTGGGAGCGGTAAAGCTGCGGCCACACCAATTTGTTGCCGGTCAGGAAGTTGATGCCGCAGTAGCTGTGGAGCCATTCAAGAAGGCGCGTGCAGTTGTCAACGACGGTATGCGTCAAAGCGGGCACCGCTTTTTGCTGCGACACCTTCATCATGTCGTCATAGAACGCTTCGGCCGTATCGGCCGGGACATTCTTGGCTTTCTGGAAGCTCGTGTTAAGACCGAGCAGGAAGCCGGCGGCATAAATAGCATTGCCCGCAGGCATCGGCATCTTTTCGAGCAGGAGCGGCTTCAGGCCAAGTTCTGCTGCATGAATGGCACAAACGAGCCCGCCGCAGCCGGCACCGACAATAACGAGGTCGTATTTGGCGGATTTGCTCGATTTGGCTTCGGCAGCAGTCACGCCGCCCAGCATACCCGCCGCTCCTACTGCTCCGACGGCTGCAGTTTTGAAGAACTCACGACGATTTGTGGTCATTTTTCACCTTTTTTATGGTCTTGGCCATCCGCTCTAAGCCTCTGGAACGGGGGATTAAGGCGGCGGCCGTTATTTGACAAAAAAGATCATAGAAGCGTCGGGTGCAGTGAATAGATGAGAATTGTTCTTATTTATGTCGAAATGACAAAGTCTGTTTCACGTTATTTCCCGCACGAAACGGAGTAACAAAATGAAAGAGCAAACCTGCTGACAGACTGGTTTACGTTTGTATGAATAGGACTGCAGTTTTTGCTGCTGCAGTCCTTTGCCGTCAAGTTTATTGACGTCCTTCGCGGATGACGAATTCGGGCATCTTGGAACTCATGGAGCGGTAAGGATTGATGTCAATGCCGCCTCGACGGGTAAAACAGGCCTGAACTTCAAGCGCGGTGAACGTGAACCTCGAGCGCAGATCGTGGAAGATCTGCTCTACGCACTGTTCGTGAAATCCTCGGTGGGCGCGGTAGCTCACAAGGTACTTCAGGAGGGAACGCGGGTCGACAGCTTCGCCGGTGAGCGCTATAGAGACGGATGCGTAGTCGGGCTGTCCGGTGACGGGGCAGAGCGAACGAAAAAGATTCGTGCGCCAAACCGCCGCACGAATATTGCCCTTAACGTCCGTATCGATCGCAGCCGGCGCTTTCTCTAGGAGTTCGGGGTTGACCTCAAAATCGGTGATGCTCACATCCGGGAAGGCTTCTTCGAGGAGTTCTCCGGGCAGATCGTCAATCGTCGGCGTCCAAGTGTCGAGCGTATTGACAGCCACTTCAACCGGAGCGCCGGCGGCATTGGAAAGGTCTCGCTTCAGAATCGCCGCAACTTGCTCGGCACCGCCCGCAAATCGGGTTTGTGCAAAGCTGCCTTGATAGAGCTTGAGCGATTTTGACTCGATGATCGAGGGCGACGATGCCGGCACGAAGACGTCAACTTCTGCCGCTTGCGGCAGTCCGTTGGCATTGAGCCAGGAGAATTCATACATGCGCCAGATATCGGTGCCGATGAAGTCGTGGTCGCCGATGGCGTCTCGACCGATGTTGCGGGAAATGGGGAAAAGCAGTTTCGGATCGTACTGATCCGCATAGACGGTGGTTAAACCCAGAGCAGTGCCCTGAGGTTCCGGCATCAAAACAGCCATTAGAAATCCTTTTGCCGCGCCGGCGGCCAAGCATGCGGTTGCACTATGGTGAGCGCATTCTCCACATGCTTAGACTGGGCGTCAAGGCCGCCGCAGATGATTGGACGGAAATTAGTCTTTGCGTGTTCCCGGCACCGGCGTGATAACAGCTTGGCCGGAGAGCGCCTTTCGGATATTGCGCATGACAAGATCCGCCATGTCGGCACGGGTCTCTACGGTTGCAGAGCCTTGATGCGGCGTCAGCACAACATTGTCGAGTGCGATGAGTCCTTCTTCAACGTGAGGTTCGTGCTCAAACACGTCAAGCGCAGCGCCGGCAATGCGGTGCTCCTTCAGGGCTTTAATAAGGGCATCGGTGTCGACAAGCGCGCCGCGGGCGATGTTGACGAGATACCCCTGAGGGCCGAGCGCATCGAGCACTTCAGCATTAACCAAGTGATGCGTTTCGGGGCTTCCCGGAATGACCACGATGAGGAAGTCGCACCACTGAGCCAAGGCTTTCATGTCGGGAAAACGCTGCCAAGGGACGTTCTTGGGTGAGCGTGAGGTGTAGCCCACCTCCATGCGGAAGGCCTGCGAGCGCTGAGCGATGACGCTCCCGATTCGTCCGAGACCGGCAATGCCGAGCTTTTTGCCGAAAAGACGGCGTCCCAGCGGAAAGTTTTTCTTCGGCCAGTCGCCGCGGCGGATAAAGGCGTCGCCCTGAGCGACGCGGCGAGTGACATCAAGCAAAAGCGCGAGGCCAAGGTCAGCCGTGTCTTCACTGAGAACGTCAGGGGTATGGCTGAAGCGGAGTCCGCGCCGGATGATTTCCGCCGTATCGAAGCCGTCATAGCCGACGCCGAAATCCGCAACCATTTTGAGGTTGGGATAAAGATCGAGTTCGGATTTGGGTACTTTGAGGTTGGACGCACCAACAAGGACATCAACGCTGGGACCGAGTTTGGCCGCTGCTTCGGGCGTGAGCTGATCACGATAGAAAACTTCTCCCAGCTGCGGCAGCTGAAGTGAGAGCGGATGCCCGGTATTGCGCGAGGAAATCAAATTGACGATGCAGGGACGGTCGTTGAGCATATTCCAAACCTTAGAGAAAAGTTGTTCGGGCGGCTAATGCGTGAACAACAGTTTAGGACGATGAAGCTCCTCTGAAGGCGTCAATCCATGTCAAAGAGTGATTTTCGCAGTACACGCATCGAGCTTTGCGGATTGAGTTTGGAAGGGATGAGCTCGTTTCATCCGGACAGACGACAAGTCTTTTCAAAGTCCAGGCAGAAAAAAGCCTCCGTCAGCAGCGCCGAACGGAGGCTTATGCGAGTCAACCCGGTTTAGCGGGCTCACTGAGATGCTGGAAGATCATTCCATCGCAACGGCTGACTGAGGGTGCAGAGCCGTGCAGCCGCCGTCAGGCTGTGCGGCGAGACGCCTAAAGGCGAAAGCGCTGATCCAAACCAGTGCAAACCAACCGAAAAATGCCAGGCCGATGGTGCCGAGACCGGCGTTCGGCACAAAATAACCGAGCAGAAACGACGGAATGCTCGTGCCGAGATAACCGGCCAGATAAAGCGTCGAAATCGTCTGAGCGCGCTCCGTGATGTCAGCGTATTCCATGAGGAGCTTGAGCGCCAAAGAGCAGATCGCGCCCATGATGAAGCCGCATAGAACAAGGAGTACGGCAAAGAGGATCGGGCGGGCATAGGCTGCTGCCGCAAACATCCCGGTTCCGGAGACCAGATACCCGGTCACTAAAGGCAAAAGCATTTTGCGCGGGTTCAGTTTTCCGCAAAGGATGCCGCCGGCAGCAAAGGGGGTCACTAACAGCATGTACGTGAGTGCAGCATAGGCCGGCGAGGGCTGACCATCTGCAAAAACCGCACTGCCGATCATGGCCGAGAAGCCTTGGAACCAAGTGCTGAGCGCCCAGGTGCCGATATAACCGACTGCGCAGAGCGGGAAAACCTTTCTGGCTTTCTGAGGGATGCCGAAGCTCGGGGTCAATGCACTGATCAGCGACATAGCCCCCGGCCGCATCGTTTCGACTGCTGGTATTGCTGCTGCGAGCACGACGGCAAGCGTGACGGCCAGTCCAATAAAGAGGGTATCTCCCGAGATGATGCCGGTTTCCGCCGAGAGCCCGGAGAGCACGGTTCCGAAGATGAATCCGATGCCGGGGCCGGCAGCACTCAGAGCGGTTCCCAGCCATACATGGGACTTGGGCGCCGTGTCAACCGTCCAGCTCATGGCGGCGCTTGTTACCAGGCCGGCAAACACGCCTTGAAGCAGGCGCCCCAAAATGAGCGCTGAGGCATTGTGCGGATCAATAAAGCACAAGCAGGAGGCAATGCCGACAGCAAGGGCCAGAATGACCGTTATTTTGCGGCCGAAATAATTGGAGAGTTTTGAGAAAAAGAGAAGCACCGCAAGGCAGCCGCCGACATAGGCAAAGACTGTCATGGAAACTTCAAAAGTGGTGAGCGCAAGTGCCTGTGTCCAGATTGCAATGAGGGGAACTGGTATTGCACTTGCGGCGAAGCAGATAATCACGCAGAGCGCCGCTACGGAGAAGGTGAATGCACGGCGGCCGTCAGAAGGGCTGTTTTGTTTGTTGATTGATCGGAGAGCCATCATGAATCCTTGGAATGGAATTTGTACGGACGCCATTCTAGGAACAAAATGATAGACTAATAATGCCATTTAGTCCAAATTACTTTAGGATTCGTCTAAATTTTACGGTTTGTGCCGATTGTGGGGACTTGAGCTTCTTGGCCAATATTGCCGGAAGCTTCATAAGCTTCATAAGCCGCATAAGCAGCAAGGCTTGCCGTCAGTTCCCGCATCTGCTGCTCTCGGCATTGTGTCGGCGTCATTCCCATAATGCGCTGGAAGACAGCGGTAAATAGGGCCGGAGAGGAAAAACCAAGTCGGGAGGCCGCTTCTTTGATGGAGAGGTTGGTGTCACGCAGGAGCTGACAGGCTGCCGTGATGCGCCACTGCGTGAGGTAGGCGAGCGGCGTCTCGCCGACGCTTTCTCTAAAAAGCTTGGCAAAGCCCGAGCGAGACATGCCTGCGGCTCGGGCCAGGGTTTCGACCGTCCAAGGTTTTTCCGGCGCATTGTGGATGGCCGAGAGCGCGCGAAAGAGCGTCGGCTGGCGCAGCGCCAGAAAAATGCCGGGGTGGTTTTTCGCTTCTGGCGAATGAATCCAGCATCGAATGACTTCAATGAGCACAAGCTGCATCAAGTGGGTGGTCACCAGTGAGCTGCCCGGTTCGGAAGATTCGACCTCTTCATGGAGCATTTTCATCATCCATCCAAGGCGATCCGCCTCGTTGTCATTGGGCTTGAGGATCAGAAGCGGAGGGAGCGCAGCGCGCAGCTGAGCGGCTGCAGTGGGATCCAGCGTCATTTTCCCAGCGAGCAAAATATTTTCTTCGTAACCGGGCTTAATGCCGTAATCTGCGAGACCGCCCCGGAGCTCATAGGGGGTTTGCGCTGAAGGATGAGGCTCAAGCTTGGGATCATCGGTAAAAATGAAACCTGTCGGCTCAACCATGAGTAAAAGCGATCCAGGAAGAAGTTCTATCCAATTAAAGGTGCTTTTAGCTTCAGACAATGCAGAGGAACCGACAGTCCCATGTTCAGAATCATTCTCAGTGAAATCGGGTGTTGGGTTCTCATTTTTCAGGAAAAACATTTTTCCCGTGCGCGGCACCAAGAGTTTCATCCCGGGGTAAGCCGGATAAGCAATGGAAAAGCCGCCGCCGCGTACGCCTGTGGCTGTGTAGCTTTTGACGGAAAGCGCTGCGAGTATCTGAGAAAGTGCATCCATGCTTGACTGAGCCTCATGACGCTTGAGAAAGACCAGAATACTGACGCGGGCGCCGTCCTGAACAGATCTGTTTTTTGGGGTCCCTAAAGCCCTGCCGTTAATTATTCCTCAGGAACTGAGGGAGATTTTTCATGTAGAGCACGAAGACGTAGCAGATGACAACGGCAGCAATCGTTAATTCGAAGTGTGCAAAGAGCCTGAGCTCATAAGCGTATTGCTGAGCTCCGGTGTAATGGGAGACCAGGTTCGAAAGCTTATAGAGCGCCGTTGCCCCGATCGCCATCGGGAAGGTGAATGCAGCATAGCCGGGTGAAAATTTCAGGCGCAGCAGATTCCAAAAAGCAAAGTAGATGGCGATGGTCATCAAAACGGCGATGCCGAAAAGGAGCGCCGTGAGGATCGGGTGAGGATGCTCGTAGACGGAGAGGAGCCCGGCAAGCGACAGAGAAGCTGGCGCGGCCAAAATGGCGAGTGTCGGCTTGGCAGCATTGGCGACCTGCGGCAAGAAGAAGAGCCGATAGAGCATCGTCGGCAGAAGGATCGCATAAGAGACAAGACCAATCACAAAAAGCGTCTGGGCAAAAGGCAAAAATGCCGGAACGCCGGGGAAGGCGACGTCAGCGACGATGATGCCCACTGGCGGAATAAACCAGGAGGGAACCATTTTTTCCAGCACAGGGTCGCGCAGGCGAAACCAAATGAACGCAATAAGGGCAGCCAGGTGAAGCGTGATGCCGACGCACCAGAGCCCGGCGGCAAATGTCGGGAAAGCGTGAAGCAGCGCGCGGGAGATCACCATGAGCGACATGGCAAACGTGGGGACGATGCTGCCGACGACCGGGTGTTTCAGATCTTCCCACAGCGTTTCGGCGTGCAGTACGAAGCGCAGAACCAGCAGCAAAAGGAGTGCTGAGGCGGTAAACGCACCGATGAGCTGTCCCCAGCCGTTGAGCGGAAGAGCATTTTCCATGCACCAGCCAAGACTTGCAACGCCAAGGGCAAGTCCGGCCATCGGTGTCGGAAGACCGCGCAGGCGGCGAGGAAGAGTAGTCAGCATACGAGAATGTGATTCAAAAGAGCGGGTATTTCCGCATGGTTTAATGAAGGCAGGAGTCTAGCAAATTTCTCGATAAGTAAAGAAAAACCGAACAATTTTGTTTATTTGTTAAGGAATGATGAAAATGTTGCTGAAAATAAAGTTGCCGTTGACAACAAGAATCATTCGCATGAAGTAAAGTTGCGGCATCTCTTTCTTTTGTAATTTAGTCATGTCTTCAATCGGGTTCTCTCGCCGCAAGGTTCTTTTTTCTGCCGCTCTGTTGGGCAGCTTGGATGCTGTCGGCTTCAATGTCTTGCCCGCCTCGGCTTCGCCGAGTCCGATCGGTGTGCATGATGCGTCCCATTCCGTGCAGTCAGCAGTGCCGCAGCCGGTGTTTTTTAAAAGAGGACACAAACTCGAAACGGGTTTTCAGGCAGAGATTCGTTCACCCTTGCACGGAGAAATCCGGACACTGCGCATCCGCATGCCGGACCGGCAGAAGGCCGCTTTGAAGGGCGTGCACGTGCTCTACCTTCTTGACGGCGAAACTTTCTTCGCGGCGGCGGCTGCTTATGCACAGTGGCTTGAACAATCCCGTCTCGGCACCATTGGCGGGGTGATGGTGGTGGGGATTGAAAATAAAGAGAACCGTACGCGTGATCTGACGCCCTCGGCTTCAACGGCAGATCGGCAAGGCCGTCTGGATCCGGCGGCTTCGCTGCAAGGCGGCGGAGCAGGGCGTTTTCTGGATTTCATCACCGGTGAACTACGTCAGACCGTTGAAGCGCAGCTCCCTGACGGCATGCGGATTATTCACCGTACGCTGATCGGTCACTCCTTCGGCGGACTCTTTACCGTCAATGCAGTGCTCACTCAGCCCCATGCATTTGATGACTTTATTGCGGCGGATCCGAGCTTTTGGTGGGATCAGCGCAGACTCATTCAAAAAGCGGCGGCTGACGGCTTGGGCGACAAGGCTGCTGCCGGCCCGGGACGGCGGCTCTATCTCGGCTTTGCCACAAAGCCGCGCCAGGACCGCACCGGCAGTGCTGAGCGGCCGGCAGCGGGGGCTCGCTTGTCAGCAGATCCATTGGTCTCAGACTTTATTGGCAAACTTCAGTCTCAAGGCATGCAGGTGCGCCGACAGGATTTCCCAGATGAGGTGCACGGAACCGTTATGTTCCCAGCCCTGTTTGATGCTTTGAAGCATTTCTATACGCGCGAGCTCTCTTAGTGACAAAGCGGAAGCGGCATGAAGAAGCGGCCGGCATAAAATGGCAGGCATTCGTGTTTCCTTGCAGCTACTTGATTCATGCCTGAACTTCCAGAAGTTGAAGTCACCCGCCGCGGCCTTGCGCCGGCCATTGTCGGCCGCAGCGTCACAGCCGTTAATGTCCGCACGCCCAAGCTTCGTGAACCGCTCCAAGATCTGGCGGCGCTGCTGCCGGGACTCACGCTTGAGCATCTCGAGCGGCGGGCGAAATACTTGATCTGGACTTTCCGCAGCGCTGCCGGAGAGAAGCGCTGGCTCCTCACGCATATGGGCATGAGCGGCTCATGGCGCATCTGGTCTCTTCCGGCGCCGAGCGCCCATAAGCATGATCACGCGGATATCGTTTTTGGCGATGTACTGGTTCGCTATACGGATCCAAGGCGTTTCGGATCCATTCTCTTTATGACGACGGACCCGAGAAAGTCGCTTCCCTTGACGAAACTTGGCTGTGAGCCTTGGGATCCGACGCTCACGGCTGATCGTTTTTATACGGAACTTCAGAAGACGCATCGATCGATCAAGGAAGTATTGCTCTCAGGAAAGATCGTCGTCGGCTGCGGCAACATTTACTGCTCAGAAGCGCTCTTTGCGGCTGGCATTCGGCCGACGCGGCCCGCGGATGCCATTTCGAAAGCGCGTGCCGGCAGACTCCTGGAGTCTGTTCGCAAAACCTTGGAGAGCGCCATTGCCGCGGGCGGCTCCACGCTCCATGACTTTCACGGCGTGAGCGGCGAAACCGGGTGGTTTCCGCTCGCTTGTGCGGTCTACGGCCGCGAAGGGAAGCCCTGTCCGATCTGCGGCCGGCCGATTGCCCGTATTGAACAGGGCGGGCGGTCCACTTTCTGGTGCCCGCACTGCCAGCATTGAGCTTCGGGCTTAAACCGCATCGCCGTGAGTACATCAGAACGGCTATTGAGCTGGGGGTTAACCGAGCTTAAAAACAGCTGCCAGCTCGCTCACTGAAAGGTCTCCGATCCAGTTTTCGCCGGCGGCTACCGTCATGTCGGCCAAGTCGCGTTTTTGCGTCAGCATGTCGTTGATGCGCTCTTCAAAGGAACCGGCGGTAATGAAGCGGTACACGAGCACGTCTCGGCGTTGTCCGATGCGGAATGCCCGGTCCGTGGCCTGCGCCTCGACGGCCGGATTCCACCAGAGGTCATAGTGAATGACGGCCGACGCTGCGGTAAGGTTAAGCCCTGTGCCGCCCGCCTTGAGGGAGAGAATGAAACTTCGCACGGTGCGGTCTTCCTGGAAGCGGTCGACCATTTTCATGCGCTCCTCTGCCGGTACGCCGCCGTGCAGAAAGTCGGGGCGCTCGCCCAGAGCTTGTGCAATCCAATCCTGAAGGCGTTCCCCCATTTCGCGGTACTGCGTAAAAATGAGCACCTTGCGGTCGGTCTCGGCGCACTGCGAAAGGATTTCAAGGAGCGCATCGCCCTTGCCGGAATCGGGCGTCAGAGATGAAGTTTTCAGGAACAGCGACGGAGAGTTGCAGATTTGCTTCAGGCTCGTAATGAGCTTAAGAACACGGCCTCGGCGCGCCATCCGTCCGGCCTCGGTGCTGCTTTCCGGCGATTTTTCGGCCTCCATGATTTGCTTGAGCATTCGATCAAGCGTTTCTTGATAAAGCACAGCTTGTTCGAGATGCATCTGAGCGAAATGATCGATGGTGTTCTTTTCGGGCAGATCGGCAATGATGGACTTATCGGTTTTCACCCGTCGGAGCATGAAGGGCGCCGTGAGGCGGCGGAAAGCTTCTGCCGCGCGTTCGTCATGATCGGCTTCAATCGGACGCGCAAAGACGTCCGCGAATTCCTTCATGGAGCCGAGGAGCTTGGGCTGTACCGTCGAGAGGATGGACCAGAATTCCATCAGACGGTTTTCCACCGGCGTGCCCGTCATGGCAATCACCTGCTGCGCCTTGATGCCGCGCACGGCTGCAGTCTGCGCCGTGCCGGGATTTTTCACCGCCTGGGCTTCATCGATGATGAGAAGGCGCCACTTCAGGGCAGAGAGCAAGTCATAGTCTCTGCGCAGCGTGCCGTAGCTCGTCAGCACCACGTCGGGCATGTCGGCCCCTGCCGGGAGCTGCCTGTCGGCGCCGTGGTATACGCCGAAAGTCACTGTCGGGGCAAACTTTGTGAGCTCTCGGGTCCAGTTGGCGATCAGCGTAGTGGGCAGAACGGCGAGGACCTTTTTCTTTTTCAGCTCTCCCGTATTCTTCAATTCAAGCACGGCGCTGATAACCTGAAGCGTTTTGCCAAGCCCCATGTCGTCGGCAATCAGCGAGCCGAGGCCCAGCTTCGTATTCTTCATGAGCCACGAGTAGCCGCGCGCCTGATAGGGTCGCAGTGTTGCCTGAAGGCCTTCGGGCGGCTTCACATCGGTGACTTCGGTAATCCGCTTTAACCCTTCCTTCACGTCATTGGAAACTTCAATTTCGGCGCCCTCAAATTCGCCGGTAATCACGGCCCGCATCCGTTCGAGCGCCGTCATGGGTGGAGGGTTGTCAAGCGTTTTCTTGATGCGGTTGATTTCATCAGGATCGAGATAGACGAAATCATCGCCGATCTGGACGATCTGTCCGGCTTTGCCGGCAAGGGCCTGGAATTCGTCCTTCGACAAAAGACGGCCGCCGACAGCAGCGTTCCAATCGAAGGCTGCCAAGGCGTCCCGTCCCAGCGGACTCTTCATGAAGTCGATATTGGCGGCGGCAGCGCCCACCAACTTGGGCCGCAGAAGATTGCGCATGGCCTGCGGGAGCATCAGGGTGATGCCGAGCATGCTGAGGTGCGGTGCAATGTCAAAGAGAAAGTCCTTCAAGTCTTCCATGGGAAGCGATGCGGGTTTGCCTTTGCGCTTGCGGATGCCGTCGAGCACTGGGAAGGCCTGTGCAATAGTTTTCAAAATGGTGAGTGCGGCAAAGCGGTGGTTTGCCCAGACGGGATTGCTAAGCAAGGTGCGCAGAAGTACCGGCCGATCCATCGGCAGCTGAGGTTCTTTTGAGCCGGCGCTTAAGGAGGCAGACGAGGCTCGACCTGCAGCAGCATCCGCTTCGCGAAAAAGGGCTTCCGAATCCGGGGCGGCTGGCGGCATGTCGGGGCTGCTGGGAATGTTGGGAATGTCCTCAGGGGCAGCGTTTTCAGGCAGATCCTCAGCCGAGAGCGGGCGCGATAGTTCGTTTTCAGCAGCTTTCTGCAGATCGGCACAACGTCCGAGAATACCGAAATTGACGGCAAAACAGTCTTTTTTAGCGCTGCGTACGGTTAGAACCGGCCGCCAAGGATAGGCGTCGCCCAAAGCGAAGGGCTTCAGCATGCGTGTCAGCGCTTCGCCTGCTGACGGCATGACTTTGCCGTCGAGTTGGTCGAGCGAGCAGCAGGCAGCCGCTGCTTCAAAGATGTCGGACGGTCCTTTGAATGCCTTCCAGCCGAGTACGCCTCGGTTGATGAAGCCCGAAAAGGCCGCAGAAAGCAGCAGTACCGCAGCACGTTTGGGGTCGATTTCGCCGTCAGGGCCGAGTGCAGCGTCGCACTCGACCATACGGTCTGCCCACGGAGCAATGCCTTGAGCCAAAGCATTGACCAATTGGCGCACGGGTTTGCTTCTGAGCGCCGGTATCCACCAGATGCGAGGCGCGGGGTCCTTGATGGCTTCTGTAGAAACTGCAGCGGGGATGAGGGCGCCGTTTTCGAGAAGGTGCGCAGCGGCCGCTGCAGTTTCACGCCAGCATTCGATTTCCGGGCTGAGCGCCTGAGCTTCGCGGCGGGAAAGGGAGGTGAGGAGCACGTAAAAGAATTCGCTGAAGTCGACCCGAACACATTTGGGCTGAGACCGGCTTGAGGCTGCCGGCAGTTCAAGCTCGATGACAAAGGAGAGGTTGTTGGCGGCCAGCGTGAGCTTTGGAAGCGTACGTGTTTTGATCTCTGCCGAAGCCTTCTCCCATGCCTGCTGTGCGGTTTTGCGGCCGGAACCCTCCGCATGAAAAAATGGATCTGCAAAAGCGCTCCAGGCGGCTTTGGGCGTGAGGAGAGGAGTTCCGCTGCTCCGTTCCTCGTCGGCCGCTTCTGCCTCTATTCGTTCGTCAATGCCTTGCGAGAGGCTGCTCTCTAAAAGGAAAGCCTCCGCAATGGCGTTTCTGGCCTCTCGTTCGGCTTGCCGCATGACTTGGCGCGTAAAGGCCGTGCAGTCTGGATTGTTCGAGATGGCGGAGGTCTTGGGGATCAGTTTGAGGATGGTTTCGCCTAAAGGTTCAAGCCCGGCGTAGGGAAGACTTCGGAGTCTTTGCAGGGCGGCATCGGCGGCGGATCCCGAGGCGAGAGGAGCTGGAGCGCTTTCGTTCGGCGGGGTGCTTTGAGCAGCATAAGTGCTCTCTTTTTCGCTCATCAGAGCGGCGCTTCCCGCCAGAATTTCGGATGCATCGAGAGGCTTCACCTTCACAGCTCGGTCCACATCGATGCCGCACTTACGCATCTCGGCCTTCAGATCCAGCCCGCGGAAGCGGAAGATGAAGAACGGGTCGATGTCGATACGGTCGGCCATCACGTAAAACACGGCGGCGAGATGCTTGCACACGCGTGCAGCGTCCGGGCAAGAGCAGGAAAGCTGCATGGAACGCCAGCTTCGCGGGAAAAGCTCAATGTCGAGCTCTCGGCAGAGATCGGCGATGCCGTGCGGGAGTTCGCCGTCCATGAGTGAGGCAACCAAATCCGGGTCGGCGGCAATGGCGGCGGTCAGTCGTTTGGCATCCCTCGCCGAGATGGGCTTCATGCCGACCGTCACTTCATAAGGATAGTAGACCGATCCTGAGACAAAGGCTTCTACGCAGCCGGGACGGTCGGCAGCTAATGAAAACTGTTCAACGCGTCCCGTATTGGCGTAGGACTTGCCGCGCGGCAGCCGGTTGGCATCATCGACTTTTTCAAGTGCAGCGAGCCACGCTGCGCCCCACCATGTGGTGCCGTACTGCCGTCTGGTAGCCATTTGAATTCTTCTCCTGCCGCTGCCGTGAATAGGTATGAACAAAGATTCTACAGACCGGTTAAGCGATTTTGACGGACAAAAAATATCCCGCCGATCCTTTGTTAATCCTGAACTCCCGGATAGCTGATCCATATTTATATTGATCAGCATCAATTTT
>OBRJ01000024.1_pt1 | contig 156165 bp, 224 predicted proteins | sample 1494831 | NCBI WGS metagenome assembly OBRJ01 (sample SAMEA3360658, study PRJEB22359) | human gut metagenome | biome: ENVO:urban biome; feature: ENVO:human-associated habitat; material: ENVO:feces | place: Bangladesh | collected 2011
AGGGCAAGAAGCTGAACATCATCACCTATCGCGCAAAGAAGCACAGTGCTCGCCGCATGGGCCATCGTCAGCCCTTCACCAAGGTTGAGATCACTGCGATCAACGGCTAAGTAGGAGGTATATTACAATGGCACATAAAAAGGGCGTAGGCAGCACCAAGAACGGCCGTGATTCTGCGGCTCAGCGTCTGGGCACCAAGCGTGCAGATGGTCAGTTCGTTCTGGCCGGCAACATCCTCGTTCGTCAGCGCGGCACTCACATCCAGCCGGGTGAGAATGTCGGCAAGGGCAGCGATGATACCCTGTTTGCTCTGGTCGATGGCACCGTTCGTTTCGAGCGCGTGGGCAAGAGCGGCAAGAAGTGCAGCGTCAAGCAGTAACTTCTTTCTAAAATCTGCAACACAGAGAGCCGGACCCTCGTGGCCCGGCTCTTTTTGATGAAAAAACAGGAGGGCCTGTATGGCAGCACAAACCAATTTTATCGACATCGCCACCATCTGGCTCCATGCCGGCAAGGGCGGCGACGGCGCGGTGAGCTTTCATCGTGAGAAGTTCGTGGCCGCCGGCGGCCCGGACGGCGGCGACGGCGGCCGGGGCGGCGACATCATCTTCGTCGTGGACGACCACCTCACCACTCTGATGGACTTCCGTTATAAGCGCAAGTACACCGCCGACGAGGGCGGCAAGGGCGGCGCAAGCCTCTGCCACGGCAAGAATGCCGAGGATCTCGTCATCAAGGTGCCTCTGGGTACGGTCATCAAGGACGCCGAGAGCGGCCTTGTCATCGCCGACCTGTCCGACCACACCCCCGTCACCATCGCCAGGGGCGGACGCGGCGGCTACGGCAATGCACACTTTGCCACCCCCACCCGCCAGATCCCCAAGTTTGCAAAGCCCGGTATGCCCGGCGAGGACATTCAGGTGACCCTCGAGCTGAAGCTCATCGCGGATGTGGGCCTCATCGGCTTCCCCAACGTGGGCAAGTCCACCCTCATCTCCACCATCAGCGCCGCAAAGCCGAAAATTGCAAACTACCACTTCACCACGCTGGTGCCGACGCTGGGCGTCGTGTCGGTGGGTGAGGGCGCAAGCTTCGTCTGCGCCGACATCCCCGGCCTCATCGAGGGGGCCAGCGAGGGCGTCGGCCTGGGCCACGACTTCCTCCGCCATGTGGAGCGCTGCCGTCTGCTGCTGCACGTCGTGGACGTCTCCGGCAGCGAGTGCCGCGACCCCATCGAGGACTTCGAGCAGATCAACGAGGAGCTGGCAAAGTTCAGCCCGGCTCTGGCCGAGCGTCCCCAGATCGTGGTGGGCAACAAGTGTGACCTCGCCACCGAGGAGCAGATCGACACCTTCCGCAAGTATGTGGAGGAGAAGGGCCTGACGTTCGTCCCCATCTCCGCCGCCACCATGCAGGGCGTCAGGGAGCTTCCGGGTCTGGTCTACAACCGCCTGAAGGACATTCCCGCCGTCCCCGTGTTTGCCCCCGAGTACAAGAAGCCCGAGGCAAAGGCCGGCGGCCGCGAGTTCACCATCAAGCGGATGGAGGCCCATGTCTGGAGCGTGGATGCACCCTGGCTGGAGTATATCCTGGCCGGCAGCAACGTGGACGACTACGAGAGCCTGCAGTATTTCCAGCGTCAGCTGGGCGAGAGCGGCATTCTGGACGCTCTGGTGCAGAAGGGCGTGCAGGAGAACGATACCATCCTCATCGGCGAGTATCAGTTCGATTATATCTTCTAAGAGGTCAACGGGCTTGCCCTCTCAGCCTCACGCGGTTCGGCAGCTCTCCCAAAGGGAGAGCCGGAACGCAGCGGTCAGGCTTCTGCCTCTCCCTTTGGGAGAGGTGGCATTGCGCAGCAATGACGGAGAGGGCAAGGACGCTGACGAAAGGAAAAACCCTTCTATGAACGAACCCGAAAAGATCGACCCCCGGGAGCTGAGCCCGCTGGCACTGGCCTTCGTGGGCGACAGTGTGCTGGAGCTTCTGGTCCGGCAGCGGCTGGTGGAGCACCACCGTCTGTCGGCGGGAAAGCTCAACGCCGAAAAGGTCAAATACGTCTCGGCCCGGGCGCAGTTCCGGGAAGAGCAGCTGTTGGAGCCGCTTTTCACCGAGGACGAGCTGGCTGTCTTCAAGCGGGGCCGCAACGCCAGCAAGGCCAGTGTGGCCAAACACGCCTCCCCGGAGGAGTACCGCGCGTCCACCGGCTTCGAGTGCCTGCTGGGCTGGCTGTATCTGAACGGCCGGCTGAGCCGGGTGCATGAGCTGTTCGAGATGCTGTGGCAGTCGTTCGACCCCAACGAAAAATAACCGGAACACGCGAAAGCCCACTGCTTTCCGCACTGGGAAACAGTGCAAAGAGAGCAGCGGGCTTTTTGTTGTCCCGCCGGATGGTCCGTTCAGGCGGGGCGGCGCTCAGCGCAGAGGCTCAGCGGCTGTTGCGGGCGGAGTTGCGAGCCGAGTTCTTGCCGCCCTCGTCGTCGGCACCCTTGGTGTACTGGTTGGGGTGCTTGTGCTCGTTGGTAGCAGAGTTCTGGCTGGAATTGGTGGTGCGGTTGGTGCTCTGATCGCTGGTGCGGTCCTGAGTCTGGTTCTTGCAGTTGGTGCTGCGTTTCTCACTGCGATTTTCCATCGTATCGTCGCTCCTTTCGATTTCGGGAGACGCTCTGCGCTCCCTGCCCATAGTTTGACCGGCTGCGGCGGCTTTATGCACCGCAGCTCGAAGGAGGTCTCATAAAAATGCCTGCCGAATATTTTGAAGCCCGGGAACGCGCCCTTCTGGGGGAGCGGTACGACACGCTCTACGCCGCCCCGCAGGAGACAGCGGCCCGCGGCGTGACCGTGTCTGCCCTCCGCACCACGCCGGAAGGATTTGCGGCCCGGGCAGATCTCCCGCTGCGGCCCTCGCCCTTCTGCAAGGCGGCGTTCGTGGTGGAACAGCCCGGCTTCAAGCCGGGACGCCACCCCTACCACCACGCAGGCGTCTTCTACTCACAGGAGCCGTCGGCCTCGTCGGCAGCTCCGCTGCTGGGCGTCAGGCCCGGGATGCGGGTGCTGGATCTGTGTGCTGCCCCCGGCGGCAAGAGCAGCCAGCTCGCCGCCGCTCTGCAGGGGCAGGGCCTGCTGGTGAGCAACGAATATGTCGCGGCCCGTGCAGAGATCCTGAAGAGCAACCTCGAGCGGATGGGCGTGTCCAACGCCGTCGTGCTCAACGAAACACCTGCCCGCATCGCGGCGGCCCTGCCGGAGTTCTTCGACCGGGTTCTGGTGGACGCGCCCTGCTCCGGTGAGGGGATGTTCCGCAAAGAGCCTGCCGCGCTGGCCCAGCACTGCGAAGCGCTGGTGAAGCAGTGCGCAGAGCTGGGCGCGGACATCCTCGACAGCGCCGCTGCGGCCCTCGCGCCGGGCGGCGAGCTGGTCTACTCCACCTGTACCTTCGCGCCGGAAGAGGACGAGGGACAGGTGGCCGCATTCCTGCAGCGCCACCCGGAGTTCACGCTGGCCGATGTGCTGGGCCATGTGGACTACACCTTCGGCAGCGAGGGCGAGGCCAACCGCACCGGTGGTCTGCCGCTGGATGTGAGCAGGGTGCGCCGCATCTGGCCCTGTCAGGGCGGTGAGGGCCACTTCATGGCCCGGCTCGTCAAAGCCGGTACGCCCCGGGCTCTGCCGGCTCCCGGCGAGTACACCCCCGAAGAGCAGCTCTGGCTGGCCGCCGCCGCCGAGGCCGGCAAAAAGGCCAAGGGCGGCAAGCCCCAGAAGGCCGCAAAGCCTGCGGATGCCCGCAGCGCCCGGCGGGAGAACAGCCGGGCTTGCCGGGAGGCCGTGCAGGGCCGCAGCTCCCGCAGCCGGGAGGCTGGGGCAGGGGATGCATCGCCCACCCAGAGCCTCGCTGCATGGCGGGAGTTTGCGGAGGAATATTTCCCGGAGCTGGCAAAGCGCCCTGCCGTGGTGCATGGCGGCGGCGTCCTGCTTCCGGCGGCTTTCCCGCAGACGAATCTTCACGTTTTGCGTGCGGGCGTCTTCGTGGGCAGTGTGCAGAAGGGGCGCTTTGTGCCGGAACATCATCTGTTCACGGCCTTCGGCGCGCTCTGCCGGAACTGCGAGGAACTGACCCTCGCCGACTCCCGGACCGTGGAATATCTCTCCGGCCGGGAGATAGAAGCTCACACCGCTGCCGACGGCTGGTGCTGCGTGACGGTGGACGGCTGGCCACTGGGAGGCGGCAAGGTGTCCGGCGGCAGGGTCAAAAACCATTATCCCAAGGCACTTCGTCTGCTGTAAAACGTAGTTTTTGGCAGAATAAACCGGAAAACCATCGGTACAAGGCTTGAACGCCGATGGCTGTTGTGATAAAATAACAGAGTTAGATTTTGTGTGCTGCCACAATGCGGGCGACCACAGCCCGTCTGCCCGCAGGCGGAGATCACTGATAAAATACAGGAGGCTCTTTCCCATGTCTGGACATAGCAAATGGAACAATATCAAGCGCAAGAAGGAGAAGACGGACGGCGCAAAGGCAAAGGTCTTTACCAAGATCGGCCGCGAGATCAGCGTTGCCGTCCGTACCGGCGGCCCCAACCCCGCTTCCAACAGCAAGCTGGCGGACCTGATCGCCAAGGCAAAGCGTATGAGCGTGCCGAACGATAACATCCAGCGTATCATCAAGAAGGCCGAGGGCGGCGATAAGACCGAGTACGAGGCGATCACCTACGAGGGCTACGGCCCCGGCGGCGTGGCGGTCATGGTCGAGACTCTGACCGACAACCGCAACCGTACCGCTGCTGACCTGCGCCACTACTTCGATAAGAACGGCGGCAATCTGGGCGCTATGGGCTGCGTGGGCTTCCTGTTCAGCCAGAAGGGCGTCATCGACATCTCTCTGGAAGACAAGGACGCCGACGAGGCCATGATGGACGCGCTGGATGCCGGTGCTGAGGACTTCGATGCAGGCGAGGATGCCGCTGAGATCACCACCGACCCCGAGAACTACTCCGCTGTCGTCAAGGCAATGGAGGAGAAGGGCTACGAGATCCTCTCCGACGACCTGGCCATGGTCCCCATGACCACCACCCGCCTGACCGACCCCGATCAGCTCAAGCTGATGGGCAAGCTGCTGGATGCCCTCGAGGATAACGATGATGTCCAGAATGTCTGGCACAGCCTCGAGAACGAAGAGGACCTGCCGGAATAAGCTTCCGCAAGACTCTTTGCTCCTGAAATAAGACGAGTCAAAGCCGCTTTTTGTGCTGTGAGGCACAGAAAGCGGCTTTGTTGTTTTATGGCGGCCTGCGATAAAAAAGAAAGATACGATTGAATAAAGCAAAGAGGAAAACAGATCGGCAGCGATAGAAAGGGGATCTGCTTGAGAGGAAAACTATTGAAGTAATGGGTAAATTATGATAAAATCAGTGAGATAATAAACTATCATATAAAAATGGGCAGGGGCTGCGGCTCCGAAAGAAAAAGCTCAGAAGAACGATAAAAGCAGAAATCGCAATTTCGAAAGTGTTGATGGAAGGACACATCGGAGCGTAAGTGAGGTATGCGGAATGTCAGCAAGTGCGGTTGGGATCGAGAAGCCGGTCGTTATCGACCGAAAGCAGAATCTGCGGGAACATCGGTTATATTGGGTCGGGCGTCGAGCACAGGATGTGGTCTTATCGGCACTGGCGCTGGTGGTGCTGTTGCCGGTGATGCTGGCAACAGCGGTCGCTGTCGTGGCGGATGACCCTTCTGCCGGGCCTGTTTTTTCGCAGGAGCGCATTGGACGAGATGGCAAACCGTTCAAGCTTTACAAGTTTCGCTCCATGTGTCCGAATGCGGAAGCAAAGCTGGACGATCTGCTGAAGCAGAACGAAATGAACGGCCCGGTGTTCAAAATCAAGGACGACCCGCGCATTACCCGTGTGGGAAGGTTTATCCGCAAAACCAGTCTCGATGAGCTGCCGCAGCTTTGGAACGTCCTGGAGGGTGATATGAGCATCGTTGGCCCGCGTCCTGCCCTGCCCCGCGAGGTGGAACAGTATGGGGAGTATGAGAAGCAGCGGTTGTATGTGACACCGGGCCTGAGCTGCTATTGGCAGATCGCGCCGCACCGGAATGATCTGTCCTTCGAGGAGTGGATGGACCTGGACATTAAATATATACAGGAGCGCAGTTTCTGGGTGGACTGGAAAATCATTTTCGGGACATTCAGGGTGTGCCTGCTGGGGCATGGAAAATAAAAAGACAGGCCCATATCAGATACAGAACAAAACATCACGGGGAGGGGCCGACATGGAGCAACGACGCATTTGTCCATATTGTATGCAGGAGCTGGAAGCAGGGGAGGAGCAGTGTCCCCACTGCGGCCGGGAGCTTGCAGGGCGCAACCCGTCGGGCAGTCTTCCGGCAGGCACTGTGCTGGCAGGCCGGTATACCGTGGGCGACATCCAGAGCGTGGACGGCGAGGGCATCCTCTACCGGGGCGTGGAGAACAACGGCCCCTTCCGGGTGACCATCAAGGAGTATATGCCCCTGACGCTGGCGGCAGAGCGGGGGAGGGACTGCATCCTCCGCCCGAAGCCGGGCAGCGAGGTGCTGTTCAAGACCACCCGGATGGATTTTGCCGACCTCTACCGCTTCATCCAGCGCATCACCCCGGCCAACGGCCTGGAGGCCGTGCTGGACGTCTTTGAAGAGAACAACACGGTCTACGCCGTCATGGAGAACCCCGGCGGCTGTCCGCTCCAGAAGTGGCTGGAGGAGCACGGCACCGTGACGCCCCAGCAGGCCTGCGCCATGCTGGAACCGGTGTTCAACGGGGTGGAGGCCATGCATCAGGTGGGCCTCGTACACCGGGGCATCTGCCCGGCCAACATCCGCATCATGGACAATGGCCGCGCCCGGCTCACCGGCTACGCGACGGTGGGGCTGCGCACGGCGGGCAGCGGCCTCCACGAGCAGCTGTACGAGGGCTATTCCGCCCCGGAGCAGTATTCCACCGCCGAGTTCGAGGGCCGCTACACCGACGAATACAGCCTCGCGGCGGTGTTCTACCGGATGGTCTGCGGGCTGAGCCCCGTCCCGGCGGCACAGCGCCTCGTCTCCGACTCCAACCCCAAGGCCCGCACGGTGACGCCGTCGGTGCCGGCTTACGTCTCCGAGACGCTGTATCTGGGCCTCCGGCTCAAGCCGGTGGAGCGCATCCAGACGGTGCGGCAGCTTTTCCGCGCCCTCTCGGAGCGGGAGTATGCGGAGGAGTTGTCCCGCGGCATGGAAGCGCTGGACCCGCCCGCCCCCGCGCCGCAGGAGCCGAAAGCGCCCGCGAAGGCTGAGCTGCTGAGCGTCCGGAATCTTCTGGCGGGCATCGTCATTCTGCTCGGCGTCCTCATCCTGCTGACCCTCTGGGGTCTGCTGAGCCGTCAGAGCGAGAAGCCGCCGGAGGTGACCGCTCCGGAGTCCGTCAGCGAGGCGGCAAGTGAGACGGCAAGTGAGCCGGTGAACGAAAACGTCACCCTGACGCCGGATCTCGTGGGCCGCGACTATGACGCCGAGGTGCGCAACAACCGCAGCTATATCGACGAGTATCTCTTCTACGTCACGCTGGAATACAGCGACACGGTGGAGAAGGGCCGCATCATCCGGCAGTCGCCGGAGGCGGGCGAGGTCATCCAGAAGGGGGACACCGTCAGCCTCGTGGTCAGCCGGGGCCCCCAGATGATGGAGATGCCCGACATCATCGGCCAGACGCAGGACAGCGCCGTGCAGGAGCTGGCCACCAAGGGTCTGAACGCCACCTGCTTCACCGTGGTCAACGACGGCTCCGAGGCGGCGGGCTGCGTCGTCTCGGCCAGCGAGGACGCCGGGAGCATGGTGGAGGTGGGAACCACCATCGTGCTCTATATCGCAGGGGATGTCCCCGCCGATGCCCCGGCGGGACCGGAAGCGCCTTCGGATACCGGGACGCCCGCCGGCGGGGATGCCGCGCAGGGCGGCGTGGAATACGATACGGATTAAACAAAAAACATCTGCAATACGGACTTCGGGAATCGAAGAAGTGTTGCAGATGTTTTTGGTTTTATGGAAAGCCTCTCCCTTTGGGAGAGGTGGCATTGCGAAGCAATGACGGAGAGGGCAAGCCCGGCACGAAAGAGCCGCTGCACAGCGATAAGCAGGCTCTTTGTCAGAGCGATACGATCGCAGTGTAAGAGCTGTTTGGCAGCATCCTTGCCCTCTCAGGCGCTCCGCGCCAGCTCTCCCAAAGGGAGAGCCCTCTGGCGTGTCGGTCGGGTTCATGCTGGACGAGCAAAGCGCGATGTCTCAGAAACGGTAGTGCTCCGCTGTCTGGATTCACGACAGCTTGACAAGGTCCGCTTGTCAAGAAGCCGCTGCCCTCTGTAGCAAGGCCTACCCTTTTGCGCCATATCGGGCCTTAGGCGTCCAGTAGGAAGTGGCCCGGCCTGCCAAAGCCTCTCCCTTTGGGAGAGGTGGCATTGCGAAGCAATGACGGAGAGGGCAAGCCCGGCACGAAAGAGCCGCTGCACAGCGATAAGCAGGCTCTTTGTCAGAGCGATACGATCGCAGTGTAAGAGCTGTTTGGCAGCATCCTTGCCCTCTCAGGCGCTTACGCGCCAGCTCTCCCAAAGGGAGAGCCTTTCGGGGGGCGGGGCTTCAGAAAAAGCTCTTCATGAACGCAATATCGCTGGCGGCGCGGGCCGGGACAGCCTCTTCCCGCAGGACGGGAAGGAGGGGCTGGGGCAGGGTGCGCAGCATCTCGAAGCCGCCCCTGTAGTCCACACAGGAGTCCTCGAGGCTGGTGGAGTAAAGGGTGCCGTCGGGCTTGAAGTTCTGACCCTTGAAGTGGACGGCCACGATCTTGTCGCCGTACCAGCTGCCGACTTTGTCCCAGAGGCGGCGCTGCGCGTCCACCGAGGCGTTCTCGGGGCCGACGTAGTTCGCCAGATCGCAGATGACCCGCAGGTTGGGGCTGGCGATGGTGTCCAGCACCATCCTGACGGCCTCGGGGGTGTTCATGGCGTGGTAGTAGACGCACTCCACCGCGAAGAGCACACCCTGCTCCTCGCAGACGGGCAGGATCTCGCCCAGGCTGCGAAGGAGTGCTTCCTGCGCTTCTCTGCGGCTGACGGTGGGCTGCTTTGCCATGTTGGTGGTCTCGCTGCCCATGCAGCCGGCGCGGAGAGCTTTTGCCACCGGCACCTGGCTCAGGGCCTTCGCCACCTCGGCGCGGCGCTTGTCCTCGTCCGCATAGCTCAACTCAACGTAGGTGCCGTCCACGGCGATGGACACGCCGCTCTTCCGGACGGCGGCATTGGTGGCGGCCACCAGCTTAGGGGTCACGTCTGCATAGCTCTTGACGCCCTCCACGGCCTTGGTATAGGCCAGCTGGGTGCAGCGGAACCCTGCGTCCCCGATGGAGCGGAGCAGTTCCTCCACGCTGCGACGGCCAAAATCGTGGCCCCGTGCGCCGACGATGAATTCAGACATCCCGCATCCTCCCTGCGCTCAGCCGAACAGACGCTCGGCAAACATCCCGAACTCCTTGCCCCACCAGTACCAGTCGTGGGAGACGTCGCCGCCCCAGACTTCGAGGTGGCAGGGGAAGCCGGCTTCGCTCAGGGTGTCGGCCAGAGCCTGGGTGTCGGCGAGGGCATCGCCCTCATAGCCGCCCTGACCCACGCAGAGCAGCAGACTGTTCTCCTCGGCCCTGGACAGAACATTCCTGTCGCAGATGCCGTTCTTGCGCAGAGCGGCGAGGGGGCTGCTGCGGAGGACGAGGTCGTCCTCTGCGCTGCCGAGGAAGCGGCCCATATCGTAGAGGCCGGAGAGGCCCATTGCACCCGCAAAGGTCCGGGGACGGCGCAGACGGCACTGGACGGCCTGATAGGCGCCGGTGTCCACGCCCACGCACCAGATGAGGGGCTTCTCTTTGCGCTCGGGGGCATTCAGCTCCGCGATGCGCGCGGCCAGCTCGCCGGTGAGGTAGACGAAATACTTCTCCTGCATCTCGGCCCGGCGGCGGGGAGACTCATTGCCGGCCAGCAGGCTCTCGCCGTCGATGCTGTCGGCGCAGAAGAGCTGGATCCTGCCCTCGTGCAGCAGACGGGCCGCTGCGTCGGGCATCCCGTTGTTCTCCCAGTCGTAGAAGCGGCCGCCCCGGGCGGGCAGTGCCAGCACCGGCACACCGCCGTGGCCGTAGACCTTGAACTCCATCTCGCGGTCGAGCACCGCGCTCCACTCCTTATAATAAGTGCCTTCCATCATGAAAATGCTCCTTCTGTCAGATGAATTGATTGCGTGCCGCGTCGTAGGCATAGCCCACGGCAGAAAGTGCCTTGCACAGGGCGTCCCTGTCGGCGTCCATGTCGTCGCAGAGGGCGTCGAGGCTGGGGTAAAAATCGCGCAGTTTCAGGTTGACCACGCTCAAAAGCATGATCGGGTCGCTCGGCAGAGCCATCGTTTGTTTCCTCCCATCTTCCGAGATAAAATAAAAAAGCCGGCCACTCGACAAAGTGACCGGCAATACGCATCAGCTTAGACAGCGCGGGTGACTTTGCCAGCGCGCAGGCAACGGGAGCATGCGTAGATATACTTGGGAGAACCCTCCACGACCGCCTTGACACGACGGACATTCGGCTTCCAGGTACGGTTGGAACGGCGATGAGAGTGAGAAACCTTAATACCAAAGGTAACACCCTTGCCGCAGCATTCACACTTAGCCATGGTAATTGCACCTCCTACAGTGAAGTATGGAATCAAAATAATCAGCTTGACTATTTTACCAGAACTGCCGCCAAAAAGCAAGTCCCTTTTCGATTTTTTTGCGGCTTTTTTTCGTCTACAGCCCAAACGCTTGTCTAAAGGCGAAAAAAATAGTACAATAAACGCATATATCTTATAGAAAACAGGAGAACACCATGACCCCAAGAATGTTTTATACCCTCGCACGGGTGCTGGCCGCCCTGACCGTCATCCCTTTCCACGAGGCGGGCCACGCGCTGGCCGCATGGCTGCTGGGTGACCCCACAGCCAAGCAGCAGGGGAGACTGTCGCTGAACCCCTTCCGCCACTTCGATCTGCTGGGAACGCTCTGCATGGTGTTCGCGGGCGTGGGCTGGGCAAAGCCTGTCTCCACCGACCCCCGCAACTTCAAAAACCCGAAGCAGGGCATGGCCCTCACGGCGCTGGCCGGCCCGGCGGCGAACCTCATCCTGGCCTACCTTGCGATGGTGGTCTGGAAGCTGCTCTATTATTGGGCGCCCGTCAACGATGCGACGATTTTTCTGGCGCTCTTCCTGCAATACTTAGTATACTTGGATGTGAGCCTCGCGGTGTTCAACCTCATCCCGGTGCCGCCGCTGGACGGCAGCCGCGTCCTGCTGGCTGTGCTGCCCGAGCGCATCTACTTCGGCATGATGAAGTATGAGCGGGTCATCCTCATCGTCCTGCTGGCGGCGGTCTGGGGCGGCTTTCTGGACGGCCCCCTCAGCGTGATGAACAACGTGGTGTGGGGCCTGCTGGACAATGGCACCCAGTACATCGACACCATCGCCTACTCGGCCTACTATGCGTCTGCAGGGGCGGTGATCTGATGGCGGAGGAGCTTACCTTCCATCTGGAAGAGTTCGAAGGCCCGCTGGAGCTGCTGCTGGCGCTGGTGTCAAAGCACAAGATGGACCTGCACAACATCCCCATCCTCGAGCTCATCGACCAGTACACCCGCACCGTGGAGGCCGCGCAGGCCGCAGACCCCGACATTTCCAGCTCCTTCATCGAGATGGCAGCCCATCTCGTGGAGATGAAGAGCTATCTGCTGCTGCCCCGGAGCACCGAGGGCGAGCGGATGAAGCAGGAGCTCACCGGCCAGCTCATCGAGTACGACCAGTGCCGCCGGATGGCCTCTGCCCTCCGCGCCGCTGCGGAGGCGACGCCCACCTTCGTCCGACAGCCGATGCAGCTGGAACGGGACGAGACTTACGCCCTCAACCATCTGCCTCAGGTGCTGGCCGACTGCTGGGAGAGCCTGATGGGCCGTGCGCCTGTCCGGCGGATGCCGACTCAGGCCGTCTTTGAGCCGCTGGTGACAGCCCCGCAGGTGTCGGTGAGCAGCCGGGTGGTGTACATCCTGCGCCGCCTCATCGCGGGCGGTGCGGCCCGGATGAGCCAGCTTTTCGCCCGCAGCCAGAGCCGAAGCACCAACGTGGCTACCTTTCTGGCCCTGCTGGAGCTGGTGCGCGGCGGACGTGTCACCCTCGGCCCCAAGGGAGAGCTGACCATGCAGCGCGGACGCCTGCCCCGTGAAAGGGCAAAGGAGGAAGAATGAACCAGAAACAGATAAAAGCCGCCGTAGAGGCGATGCTTTTTGCGGCGGGCGACCCGGTGAGCGCCGATAAGCTTGCCGCCGCCGTCCAGCTGCCCCAGACCACGGTGGAGACCGCGCTGGAAGAGCTGCGGGTCCGCTACGCCCGGGAGGACTCCGGCCTCTGCCTGCTCCATCTGGACACCCGCTGGCAGCTGGCGACCAGGACCGAGTGGGCCGACTGCATCCGCCGTCTGCTGGACGCCCGGCGCTCGGTGCCTCTCGGCCCGGCAGCCATGGAGACGCTGACGGTCATCGCCTACAACCAGCCCGTCTCCCGCGCCTTCATCGAACAGGTGCGCGGCGTGGACTCCTCGTCCAGCGTCAGCGGCCTGCTGCAGAAGGGCCTCATCGAGGAGGCGGGCCGTCTCGACCTGCCCGGCCGCCCGGTGAGCTTCCGTACCACCGATGTTTTCCTGCGGTGCTTCGGACTTTCCTCGCTGGCAGACCTGCCGCCGGTGCGCGGAGATCAGGAAGGGGAGGCGGCGACATGATGGGAGTCCTGATGGCTCTGGGCTGGCTGCTGCTGACCCTGCTGAAGCTCGCGGGCGTCCTGCTCCTTATCCTGTTGGTGCTGCTGGCCCTCGTCCTGCTCTGCCCGCTGTGCGCGGATGTCTGCTGGGAGGGCGGCGTCCTGACCGTCCGGGCCGGTGCGCTTGGGCTCACCCTGCCGGTGTTCCGGTGGCCTGCGCCGGAAAAGTCCGCCGGAGCCGAAGAACCGAAAGGCTTCTGGGGAAGGCTGAAAGCGAAGCTCCGCGCCCGCCGCGAAGAGCGCAAGCGGAAGAAAGCCGCCGCAAAAGAGGCGAAGAGACCGAAAAAGGAGACCGCTCCGCGCGGGAAGGCGAAGCTGACGCTGAACATCCTCGTGACCATCCTGCGGGGTGCCGGGCGGCTGACGAAGGCCGTCTTCGGCTCGCTGCGCGTCACCAGGATCCGGGTCTGCCTCGGCGTCCGGGGCGAGGACCCCGCCGAAGCCGCCCGCGCCTACGGCAGGCTGAACGCATGGCTCTACCCGTCCCTCGGCGTCATCGACCGCTTCGTCTACCTCGATTTCGACGAGCTGCGCATCCTGCCGGACTTCGGCAGTGCCGAGCCGACGGTGGCCGACCGGGTGTCGTTCCGCCTCAGCGCAAGGCTGCTCTTCATCGTTGCGGCCGCTCTGCGCGTTTTGTATGAGTTCTGGCGCGAAAAAGTGCTGGACGTCTTCCTATAAAGTGTGTTACAATAATATCGTATGGTGTATACTCCTATCCAGAGGGAGTTTTCCCGGAAAATAATAGTAGGAGGCCGATTTTATGGCTGAGCATCCGATTCAAGGTTTAATGAACGTCACGATGGACAAGATCCGCCAGATGGCAGATTCCAACACCATCATCGGCAAGCCCATCAAGACCGACGACGGCACCACCATCCTGCCGGTGTCCCGCATCTCCTTCGGCTTTGCTTCCGCAGGCACCGACTTCGACGGCAAGAACGCCGCCAACAAGGACCTGTTCGGCGGCGGCTCCGGCGCGGGCGTCAACATCCAGCCGGTGGCTTTTCTGGTGGTGAAGGACGGCTGCGTGCGCACCATCCAGCTGTCCGACGGCTCCAACACCGTTGACCGCGCCCTGACCATGCTGCCCGAGCTGGTGGACAAGGTCAGCGCTCTGCTGAAGAAAGAGGAGAAGAAGGGCGCCGCTGCGCCTGCCGCTCCCGCGGCAGAGTAAACTTTAACCTACGCCGTAACTGCGGACTTCCGACCCGCAGTTTTGATACTGAGGCTGCTGTAATTAACCTCTCAGTCTGCTTCGCAGACAAGGCCGGGTTGCGGCACCCAGCATCCGCAGCGCTTTGCTTGCGTCTTGCTGGCCGCGGCCCCAACAGCGACTCCCTGCTTCCGCCACTGGCGGCGGTCGTCGTTGTTGCCCCTAACGAGGGGAGGCTTTGGCAGTCCTCGCAAAGTGAATGGTTTCGCCAGAGGCTCCCCTCGGTAGGGGAGCTGTCGAGCGTGAGCGAGACTGAGAGGTTGAGTTCATCCGCAGCCCTATTTGAGCGCCGGGAGGCGCACAAGGAGATCATATCATGGCAGAAGAACGCATTCAGAAAATCATGAGCGAGCAGGGCCTGTGCTCCCGCCGCGCCGCTGAGCAGATCATCGCCGAGGGCCGCGTGAAGGTCAACGGCCACCCCGTGAAGGTGGGCGACAAGATGGACCCCAACCGCGACGTCCTCCATGTGGACGACGAGCGCATCTATATCCAGAAGAACCAGCAGCTGTACTATCTGGCTCTGTACAAGCCCCGCGGCTATGTCACCACCGCCAGCGACGAGCTGGGCCGCAAGACGGTGATGGAGCTGGTGGCCGACATCCCGGCCCGCCTGTACCCCGTGGGCCGTCTCGACAAGGACAGCGAGGGCCTGCTGCTGATGACCAACGACGGCGCTTTCGCACAGGCCGTCACCCATCCGTCCGGCGGCATCTCCAAGCTCTACCGCGTCACCGTCCAGCCCCGGGCCGATGAGGCACAGCTCCTGAAGCTCAGCTCCGGCGTCGTGCTGGACGACGGCACCCGAACCATGCCCTGTGCCATCAACGTCGTCACCGACGAGCCGGGCCGCACCGTCATGGAGATGACCCTGAAAGAGGGCAAGAACCGCGAGATCCGCCGGATGTGCGAGGCCGTGGGCCTCGAGGTCATCCGTCTGAAGCGGAACGCCGAGGGCGTCGTCAAGCTGGGGATGCTCCAGCCCGGCAAGTACCGCGAGCTGACCAAGGCAGAGGTGAACGGCCTGCGCGCCGCAGCCGCCAAGGGCCGCGCCCAGACCCGCTCGGCCGCTTTGCAGTCCAGGGCTGCTGCCCGCCGTCCCCGGGGCCCTGTGGGCGGGAACAAAGCCGCTGCGGGCAAAAAGCACAAGTGAAAGTGACTTCAAGGCATGTGTCCGAAATTTCCGCTCCTTTTGCCAGATTTGTAACATTCCCGGAAAAAAAGGAATGGAACAAGGCTTGAGAATCTTGGAAAAATCGGGTATAATATACCTAATTTTGCTCAATGGTTGAAAAACATCGATATTACGACTAAAATCATCTATTTCGGAATCGTTTTACACCACTTTGACACCAATTTGAATTTTACACCACTAGCACCGTAGTCGAATCCGATTTTGAGTCTTAATCGTAAGAGCTCTGATGTGACACAGCAGCCCCGGCGTCCTAGTGACGCCATTACATAAGCAGCGTTAAAATTGAAAATCGCATTTGAACAACAATGTACTCATGATGGGCGCGGGAGCAATCCTGCGCCTTTTTGTTTTGTTACAGCAAAGCGTTACAAAATTGCAGTTGGCTTTTGTGCAAACAGATAATTGTTACAGTGACAGTTTAGTGATACAATACTCATAGAAAGTTATAGGAGGATGTGTTGTTATGGAAAATATCACCGTTAATCGTCTCGGCCAGCTTTATAGACTGCTATGCGAAGCTCTTGGAGAGGGGAAAGACAGACCCTTTAATCAGGCTGACCTCGACAATGCCAGTAGGTTCCCTGTGCGTCAAGTATCAATGAAAATTGCCATGGTCCACCAGCATAAAAAAATGACTTCAACTCTTGATGAAGCATGTGGATTTGTTCTTGAAGGCGTCACACAGGAAGATATGGATGCAAGCTTTGCATTAAAAACTATTTCAATGCAGCAACAGGGATTTTTTACGATTGGTTTTCAAACTGCCAATATCGATAGACTTCTCAATCCCTGCACAAGAATCAAAAGAGCACGTAAAAAAGCTGGATTCACTATCCGCAGTCTCGCAGAAAAAATTGAAATTTCTCCAACTACAATTCAGAATATTGAAAATGGGAAGGTAGACCCCAAAATGAGCACTCTTCAAAAAATTGCGGACGCTTGTGGGGTATCCATGAATGATTTATGGCCTTCTGATATTTGCTGAGGCAGAGTATGGGTAAGACTAAAGGAACAACAGGAAAACATATAGCAAAAGACAAGACTGGTAAATGGTACGGCGACCTAGAGGTTCTTGGCCGGAACGGCAGCACCGAACGCGGAGATCCATTGTGGCACTGTATCTGTCATAGATGCGGAGCTGAAGTAGATATTGTAGGATCTCATCTTAAAGAAAAGAAAGATTGCGGTTGCCGTTATAAAGAAAAGAGAGCAGATTTATCAGGCAAAACTTTTGGAGCTGTTACCGTATTAGAACGAGTAGGAACGGATGATAATGGGAACGCTCTTTATTTGTGCCACTGCAATATTTGTGGACAAGAAAAAGAACTCCCTGCAACAACTATTCGTAGAAACCCTTTAAGCTGTGGATGTCAACAATATAATACAGACAAAATGAAAGAGCTGTCTATAAAAGCAAACGCGAAAACAATCGTGAATGGTTCTCGTGTCTCTGGCGTATTTAGCGTAAAAGCAACTTCGAGAAGCAGTACAGGAGTCCGAGGGATATTTAAGGTTAAAGGAAAATTCCGAGCTTCTGTTCAAGTTGCCAAAGAACGTGCAACGCAAGACTTCGATACAATAGAAGAGGCGACTGATTTCAGAGAAAAAACTCGAAAACAACTAATAGAAAAGCACGGACTTGGTGAATATAAGGATAAAACTAATGAATAATCCAACAATACTTGATATCGCACTCGGTTTCATTCTGCACAAGCACAGCCGGGATAAATTTGGTCACAAAAATAATAAAGCACAGGCAATTCGAGAGCTGTCGGATGATGAGCTGGCAGCGCTCTTAAATGAACTGGTCGCACAGCAGGATAATTGCCCGCACACAGTTGGCGGCTGGAAAGGGTGGCTGTCTGAATCGATAAAATAATCAAAGCTAAAAAATGGGGTACTGGTCCAATTAAGGATCAATACCCCATTCGTTTTATATCAGTTCAATATCACCTAGCTCAACATAGCCTGACACATTCACTGAAATTGGATACTTACCAATACGACTTTCAAGATTTGTCACTCGATACCGCCCATTGACGAGTTTTCCATCATAAATAAACCACTCACCAGAGCGGCGCATCCCACAATGTATCTGGCTGTTTGAATATAGTATTCCGTCTAATTTGATTTTATCTCCTGCATGAAGAGCATTCTGATGTTCCATCAAAACGAACCCCATGTAGCTGGCCCACAGATACCGTCAGCACTTAAGCCATGCGCCTTCTGATACTCGACAAGTGTGGCTTTTGTTCCGGCTCCAAAGATACCGTCCGCTTTTACGCCCAGATGCCTCTGCAACACGGTGACTGTATACGAGATGCCGCCAGTGCAATCTTTCGCGCCCTGACGAATCGTAGGCATGATTTTACTCACCGATACATATGCAGTGCCAACCTTACTGATCCAGCGAGACTTCCAGCTCCGCACATCAACATGAACAAAGCCTCCTGTTAGCTGCACTCGACTGTAATAGCCGATACCACCCCGTTTCTGGAAATAAGGCATGGAAGCCAAGTATAGCGCAATTCGAATCGGGTCAATACCTTTGATGGTAATATCCGCTGCCGTACCCAAACAATGCTGACTGCGAGGACTGCCGCCGATGGAAATATTATAAGAAGGGGAGCGGTAGCCGGAGTTGATATGGACAGGCTTGCCAAAATGAGCCCGCACCTGTTCAAGAATGTAGATAAGGTCTGTATCGATTAGAACCGTATCGCTATGGTCAGAGCAAGCGAACTCATAGACGGAGAAATGAGCTGACACCTTTTTGTTCCAATCTTTCTTCATTGAGTATGTATTTACTGCCATGCGGCGCACCTCAATTCTTCTTCAACTCATTCTCGATTTTCTCGTTCTGAATATCCAACTCCTTGACGGCAGCCTCGATCATCATGTCGATAGTCGGAGTGATCGTAACACCCATCTTCTCAAGAGCAGCGACAACATACTTCTTCTTGTCAGCTTTCTTGATAACACCAGTTGCACCGACCTTCTCAGCAGCACGAACAGTCATCTGGACAAGCTTATAGACGCCAATTTTCTTGAGATATGGGATACCATAGACCATAAAAGCAGTGCCAGCACCTGCGACGGCCAACTGTGCAATAGTAGCAACAACCTGATTGAAAAAGTCCATCATAATATACCTCCTGATAAAAAAAAAATAAAAGACCCCGAACACATCGTTCGAGGTCATGAATTACGTAATCTTATTCTTTTGGTTTTAAGAAACCATTAGTGCGTAGCATTTCGTCATATACGCGCCCCACGTTCTTGATGGCGAAGGGCATCTTGTTGTTCTTGTAGTTGGAATGGGTCTTACAATAATCTTCATACTTCCCAATGACATCAAGGATGTCATCAAAGTCTTCTTCGGTGTGGCCGAGCCCGCGAACGAGCTCATTATTGAAGCGCAGCACCTGACTACGATAACTATCAGCCTTGTCTTCTTCGCCCTTTTCGATGTGATTATCTAGCTTTTTACGAGTCTCTTCTTGCTCGGAGCGGATATCTTTGAGCTCAGATTTGGTTTCTTTGATCTCGTTCATCACACCGGCATTCAGGGCGTTCCCAATGTGAGTGGCTACCTAAGACCATGGATTGATCTCGATTTTAGAGACTTGTATCACTGACATAACAACGGCGATCAATCCGCTGCTCCCGGCCATCACTGAGCCGAGATGATTTAGGATAAAATTCAATAATTCGTCCATATGATTTTAATCACCTCGATTCTTTTTACGTTGACAAATTTAACACATCATGATATAGTATGTTACAGCATAATTTACTTTCGTCGAGCAAATTATGTGTTACCTACTCTAATATGTATGTGGGGAAGAGGTCCTTGGCCGAAAAGCCGAGGGCTTCTTTCTTTTTTATGTGGCACTATACCACAATCGCGGAGTATTGGTTGAATCGCCGATATAAGCTTTTTGTACTACCACATTGCCGCCGCCTTCTGGAAGTCCGAAATATAATTTTTTGGCTTCTGTAGGAACGATTGCGCTTGGAAGGTCGCTTAAAACAACATTATAAATATGTGCAAAATCACCATTACGGCTGACTGATCCGTCCTTAGAATAGGTCATGGAAATCGTTTGTCCTTTAGAAATCGTTCCACTCTAAGAATTAGAGCCCGTCCCGCTAACAGTGCTTATTACAGTTGTTCCGCCTACTACGATAGTAAATTTATCACAGTTTGTCTCAGAGCCCCATCCATATTCAAATCTAATGGAAGATGTTTGTTTTGCGGTTAATGTAATTGTTGCGGTTGTACTATCTATGTTTTTGTTGTTGTTTTCGAGGGTTCCGCCACTCTACACAAAAGTATATGACCCATTAGAAGATGTAAAATACTTAGAGACATTTGATTCAGTGATGGTAGCAGAAGTAATAGCGACTCCGACATAGATACTCATCACGCCACCTCCTTATGTACTGTACTGGATATATACCGTCCCTTCAGGCAGAGTTGTCGGAGCGGTAGTACCCCACTGAAATGCCAGCAAGGCAGGACCATTCAATGTGCCATCTTCGGAGATAGTAAGGTTTGTACCAATTTTTATCCCACCAAGAGTATTTGCTGTGGCAGGGTTCAAAGAAAATTTCGCATCAGCTTCTGACTTGGTGTAACGATCCTTTAGGGCGTCACCAGTCGTCTTGGCTTCTGCAGGAACATTCTCTTGAGTTAGTGTCTTATCAGGTGGCGAGGCGACAGAGAGTGCTTTATCTGCATTTTCCTTCGCACTAGCGGCGCTTGACGCAGCATTCGTTTCGCTGATTTTGGCGGCATTTTCGCTTGCTTTAGCATTAGCTTCTGATCTGGCCGCTGCGGTTGCACTTTTAGAAGCGTTTTTTTCAGAGGTTCGCGCGTTTTGTTCGCTAGTCTTGGATTTTTGTTCTGAGGCCGCAGCTGCTTCTTTGCTCGCAACAACAGTTTGCTCGCAACTAATGGCGGCATTTGCCTTTTCAGTAGCAATAGCTTCACTGGATGCGGCTTCTTTGGCTTTCTGAGTTGCGGTGTTGGCCGCATTGATGGCGTCTAAAGTTACAATATCTACGCTCTCAACACGCTCCTGAACCTCTTTGGCGTATTTTAAGAGTCCAGTGAATTTATCGGTCAAAGATTGTACCTCTCCAGATTCAATTTGCACAGCCTTCTCTATAGTGTCCAGCCCGTCTTTAACTGGCAATACAGCGACCTCTGTGTTAAAGTTATAACTAAAAATAATCCTGTCATCGTCTTGTTTTGTGGAGTAAAATCTTACCGAAAATTCAAGATCTCCAGGACAGGATGTTGCATCGTTCTGAACTTCCCATCCAAAAATGATCTTGCCAGGCACGGTTGTGATATCCAATTTTGTGACAGGATAAAATCCACCGTGCTTGTTTGCCCTAGATTTATACTGGACAATGCACGTCTTTTTGCTGAGATCAGTCTGATCATAGTACCGGTCAATCTCAAAGTAAACGGTTTCTGCATTGTGGTCGTTTAAGACACCAAGAAAGGTAAAGCCATCGGGAATAGAAATCGTGCGCTCGTTTGCGTCAATGATAAAACGAGGCTCGTCCGTGGGAAGCATAACCAGAGAAGGGGAGTTGAACTGATTTTGTATATCAGCCAATCTTCTCATGTATTCATCAGCATTTGTTTTCAATCGGAAATCACCTCCTTGAATTAAAAATAACGGTATGCCTCCGCAGTGTAATACGCTCTATCATTTTTATAAGCGGAAGAATATCCAGCAAGTCTTAACGTGCCCGGTGTCGAGAAATCTGCTTTTACATATGAGTCGTTGGCACTATATACAACGCTACCTTTTGCAACCTTTATACCGTTAAGATATTGATAATTAGGGACATACGAGCTACAGTTTGTACACGTCAATTTTACATAATCAACATCTTCTGGAAATGAATAAGTTCCATCTGAATTGTAACTCACCCAAGTGCTGCCAGTATAAACAAGCTCTCCATCGCTATATTTTGCTCCCTTAATAAGTAAATCGATTTCATTCTTTGTGTATGTGGTAGTGCCGTTATTTGTCGATACATTCCCGACCACTATAAAATCACCTCTTTTCTTATTTAAGCTTTATAACGTGAATTTAATAATGATAACCCACAACAATATAAAATGCTATGGAAGTCTTGTAACTTTTATTATATCCAATAAGACGAAAAGATCCAGAAGTAGGGAAGGAAGCTGTGCATTTATAGTTACTTGCACTATCAACACTTTGCCCTCTCTTTACTATTGTTCCTTTAGAAAATAGATAATTACTTACATTAGAGTCGCAATAGACACAGGTCAACTCGACATAATCAGTTTCTTCCGGGACGTCAAAAACTCCGTCATCATTATAGGATACAGCTCCACTTCCCGTATAAATGACACGTCCTCGTCCTTCCATAGCCTTTTTAATGAAAGAAAGTATTTCTTCTTTTGAATATGTGGTAATGCCACTTTTAGTGGCAACATTTCCTTTACTCATAAATTGTATTCCCGTATTTAAATTGTCGTTATTCGTCATCAGTAGTAGTGGTAGCCCTCGACCGTGAGATACTCGTTGTTACTATCCCACGGATAATACAACGTTATATTGCCGCTGGCATCAAAGGCGATTTTGCCATAGGAGTAGCCATATCTGGCGTTGTTGTAGGAGCCAGAAGTCTGATACCACGCCACATTGCCAGTGCCTCCGCGAGCCACTCGAGCATCCTTTGGCTGAGTGTATGCTGAACCAGAAGATGGTGTCGTCATCGCCATCGGCCTTACTATGATATAGTCCACGGTGTCCGGTGCCGTGGCGCTCAGACCGCCAGACGTACCCATTGCCGCGCTCCAAACCAGCTTACCATCCATATACATCAACCTCTCTTTCGCTTTCTTGCTCATGCTGCCACTGACGGCCACACTTCCCAGCGCCATATCTCACACCTCGTTCACAGTAGATGATCCCCCAAAATTCAGGGGGGGGGGGGGTGCGAATATAGAGGCTCTTTTTATAATCAATAAGCATTTGTTACCTCCTTAACTATCAAAGCAATGATAACCTTCGATCAACCCTCGGAAATATGCGTTTTCGAGAGTGCAACGAGGATAAGTCAAAACTCCATCGGAACTGAATGTCAAAATTGGGCGTCCATCATCAGTACCTCCTGCAGAACACTCAATAGCCACACTTGTGCCACGAGTTATCTTCGCACCTTCTGCGGGGAAAGTAGATAGTGCTACGTTTGAAGATATTATTCGAAGCCTAATATACGATACATTCGATGGTAATGTAATCTGAACAGAATCGCTAGTTGTAACAAAAATCGTTCCAGTATATACCAGTACTCCATTTGGATAACAATTAGCTTTACACATTTTATCAATCTTTTCTCGTGTAAAAAACGGAACGTCTAATGTGCCAAGCAATAGTCCCATTTCTCCAGGAAGGAATGACTGAGAATTGGTAATTCCTAGCGACATGTTAGACCTCCGAAACTTTTTTCGCCGAATTTACAGACGGACCGAATAATGACACTTGTAAATTGATGACACCTTCAGGAACTGTTTCACTCTAAAAAGTAATGCTCCCGTTTTTAGTCTCGCATACGCCAGCAAGACCGGCTGTAATAGCAGTACTAAACGTCTCCGGCGTTGGAACAGCAAAGGGGATCGTTGCCACTGTTGCGCTTGGAAGCTCTACAATACACTGGTAGTTATATCCAGCCATATCAACATGCTCAGTCCAGTTTTCTTTTGAAATCCACCCATTTGTATTTAACGCAATCGTCCAAATCCCAAGGTATCCTCCAGCAAACCCCTCTAAGGGAGTCAATCTATCACCCACGGCCTTAGCGTCAGCAAACCCACCATCTACACTCAGGGTCTTATCGGTTTTAATATTTTTCAATTTGTCATCGATTTCTGCCTTAGTGTAGCGATTATTGAGTCCTTGGCCGGTAGCGGCTGCATCTGCTGGCGCACCAGAAATCGTTAAAGTTGGATCTGCGTTTGCAAACTCTTTGGCTTCTTTTGCGGCTTTCTCGGCGGCAATGCGGTCTCGCTCAACGGAATTGATCCACTCATCTTCAGTCCCTTCATAACCATGCTGTACAGCAATCGCATATGCAGAATAGGGACCGATTGGAATTACTTTGCCCATGAAAATCACATCCTTTCTGCGCTAGGCATAGTTAGAATTGTGTAGATAGTTAATTTAACATTGCGCACAACTTTTCATACTCATCTTTTGTCAATCGGTCACCGGCATAGAAAACATCCAACTTTTCACGCAAGCCCTGTGTTTTCCCCTTATCAATAAGACGAGTACAGACATTATAAAGTTCCATATTATAAAGTTCCATCATGACACCTCTTTCTTTTACGTCGATAATTCTAGCAGGGTCAATCTATATTCTTGGTCTACCACCATACTATCAGTATCACTCTGAGCTGCGATCAATAAAGACAGCTGGTTCTTTTCATCTTTAGCCGCTTTTGCGCTCGTCAGCCAGCCATCATATGCAGCCGTGACATCTTTTTCAAGATTAGGATACCACGGAACTACCAGCTGGTATTCGTTATATGTCCAACCAGAGACTGTTACTCCATCTACAGATTCTTCATACGGCTCCACATTTGCGAATAGGCGCACCAAAGCCATACCGGATTTCTGTGGATGAGGCTCGGCAGTACAAGGCATTTTTGGTTTTACACTTGCAGTCACTTTCATACTACTCCTCCTTTTTAAGATGAAGACGATTCGTCTGGCGGGACGAAAAGGAGTCGAGCGCCGATGCTGCTGGCCGAGCTGGACGAATCGTAGTCGCCGTTGAAGTAGAACAGGCCCGCACGCGAGCCGTAGCCCCAGTTGCCGCCCACATACAGCACAAGCCAGCCGCTCGAAGTCCACGAGTAGTCCGGGATGTAGGTGGTCTCGCTGCCTCCGGCAGACGAGGGGTAAATAGCCCACGGTGCAGTTGTGGATACTCCGAGAGCGCTGATGTATCCGCCGGAAGAAGCTCTGGTACCTGCATTGGTGTATCCAGTGGAGGTATCATCGACGTACTTGGTTGGGTCAGTACAAACATATACCGTATCGTTGCTGAAGTTTACTCCGTCCACCCAGTCAAAGACGTTGCCCCACGGGTTTTCGATATGTCTGTATTGAACGGCGGTTGTGCCGTCCGTGCCGGAAGCTCTGCCAGTATGAAATATCATGCTATCAGTGCCACCGGATGAAATCGCCGCGCTGCTACTAGTGTTACCCTTGCCGATTTTGCTCTGGCTGTCCCAATCTGCATATTCTACAATATAGAGCAGGCCGATAGCGCACCAACTTGCATAGTCGTACGCGTACCAACAAGCGCCTTTGTTTTTGGCGTTATTTCGTGCAGTAGCTCTGGTGATGCTTACCAGCGGAGCTTTTCCTGTACAAGAAGTGCTATTGCTATCAGTGTTATATCGCCCAACATATCGACCAGACCCGGGATGCTTTTCAAAGCCACTTTTTTCTTTGTTGGCAATATAGAAGTAGCGCTTCTTTCCAGCAGCATCGTCAATGATTTTATAATAAAACTCAGGAATAAACACCACCACATCTGCATCTGAACGAGTAAACCCATCCTCTCCAAATTTGGGGCCAATTTTACCAGAGACAACATTGTATTCTTCCATCCTTCTCCAAGGCATATAAGAGTCAAATGGACTGCTTCCACTATCACCACCCACAGCAGGAGACGGATCTGTTGTAATATCTATATTGACCAAATTGTTGGGGTCATTCGCACTGGTCAAACGAGTACAAGCAGTAGAGCTGTTACCATAGTTCCAACACACACCTTCAATAGTCAAATATCCCATCGGAACATCATAGTCTTTCCCGAGTTCGACATTGATGCTTTTTTCAAGCCAGTCATCGTCGAGAGTTGCTTTAATATCCCACCTTCCAGCCCGAGGTAATTTAATAATGGCCGCTCCAGTATCGCCCACCGTAGTATTTATAACAATATCACCACATGAGAATTTCAAGTTACTTCCAGCATCGGTGGATACGGTTACCTTTGGATAGATAATGTCGCCCACCGTTTTAGAATCAGCAAACCCGCCTTCCACATTCAGCGTTTTGTCGCTCACAATACTCGCGATTTTGTTATCTACCTCTGTTTTGGTATACCTGTTGCCAAATTCACGATCGACCTCCGCCTTGGTGTATCGATCATTCAATTTTTCGCCTGTGACGGCGGCGTCTGCGGGTGCCCCAGAAATTGTCAGTGTGGCATCAGCGTTGATATATTCTTTTGCCTTTTCAGCAGCCGCCTCCGCAGCCAATCGGTCTCGCTCTACAGATTTGAGCCAGTCTTTCTCAGTGCCTTCAAACCCGTGCTTTACGGCAATCTGATAGGCACTATAGGGACCGATAACGACTTCTCTATAATTTTTCAAGACAACACCACCTCCAGATTTCCATGTCCATCGTCACGCATTGTTACGTTATCAGCGATACTGTCTGCGACATACAGAGTCAAAATTCCGCTATCATTATTATCATCCAGCCAGATCCATCCTTTTGTGGCGATAGTTTGGTCGGCTTTTTCAGCGGCCTCCTGTGCTTCTCTCAAGGAAGCCAATGCTTCAGCAGCACTTTTGGCGGATGCGGTTTCTGATGCTTTAGCAGCAGTTTCACTTGTCTTGGCGGCAGTTTTACTATCAGCCGCAGCATCTCGGTGCTCACGAGCGGTATTCATAGCTGTTTGAGCATCATTCATGTGAGCCTGTGCATTACTTTCTGATGTAGCGGCATTCTTGGCACTTACTGCAGCCGCATCCCGACTTGCCGCTGTGTTTGCAATACTGTCATTCGCTCTTCGCTCAATATCCGCGAATCGTGAAATCATTGTTTCAACAGCGGTGGGGTCAACTGGCGCTCCTTCTCCGGTAGTATTCAGACTATTCTTGATGGGCAATGTAGCAGGAACAGTGTTGAAATCGTAAGCAAATTTCGGCTCGTCATTTTCGGTTTCGATACTATAAAACCGTACTGAGAACACTAAATCACCGGCATATTTGGTGGCATCGCTCAAAACAGTCCAGCCAAAAAGTATCTTTCCTGGAACAGTTTCAATGTCCAATTTAGTAATAGGGAAGAAGCCCTCGTTTACATCACCATTTGGGCCAACGGATCTGAACTGAATAACACATATCTCGTCACTCAAATCATGCTGGTCAAAATAACGGTCGATTTCGAAATAGATAGTTTCAGCGCCATGGTCGTTTACGACACTTAAAAATGAAAAATCATCAGGGATGCTTATGGTTCTGCTATTGGCGTCGATAATAAATCTTGGCTCGTCAGAAGGGAGCATCACAAGTTCTTTTAGGTTGTCTTGATTCTGGATGTCTTGTAGACGCTGCATGTATTCATGAGAAGAAGTGATCATGAATTATCGACCTCCTTCAGCATCTGAACATTGACTTCTGACATCTGCACTACGCCCTGATAAAGAGCGAGTGTCTTATTGTAGATGTCCGCCGCATTCCGATTGAATTCTTCAAGCATGGCGATTTGAGCCTTGAAGTTATAGATGTCATTTTTGATATTCAGTGCGAAGCAGCCGGTTGACAGTCCAATAGTTTCTGTGGCAGGGTCAATGCCCATAATGCTAACAGAACAGGGGCCATCACAAATCTTGACAAGAGTAGCCATGTTGCACTCGTAGTTGTAATAGTTGGTACTTGTGCTGTTGACCTGCTTGAGCCCCACGATATCCAGATGATTTTTCTGGTCTTTCAGAATCAGATAGAGCCGCAGTTTAACATATTTTTTATCAAGGAAGAAAGTGATTTCGTCAAGGCTATAACTCTGCGACTCTGAAAACTTAGTAGCCTTGAAACCTTCATTTGAATAGATAAGGTTCATAAACACCTCCAATAAAATAAGCGCCCGTCACTGTGCAGGATGAGCGCATAACACATCATAATAAATAGTGGAGTTAACCACTATCAAAATAATCCATTGTCAACCTCCTCGTCATCGTATCAGATGCCCGGGTTGGCGATCAGGTCTCCGGTTCGCTACCCCACTCTCTACGCAGGGCCTCCAGTGTAGTCTGCATAGAGCTGTTTCCTGCTGCCGCACCCTCAAACAGGGTAAGTATGAGAGTTTTGGCTGTGTCCGTAAATCCCGGACCAGCGTCACCTTTATCGCCCTTGAAATCGCCATTGGCGATACCATCCTTCAATTCTTGTAATTTATTGATAGCCACCTTTGCAGCATCAATAGCGTTTGTAGCATTTGTAGCGGCAATATCAGCATATTGAGAAGATATGTTAGCACTGGATTCGGCTGATTTTACGGCTGAATCAAATTTTGCCGTTATTAATTCCACTTCTTCAGCTTTATAAATAGGAGAGGAATTACTAGTATTGAGCGTGTCAAGAACAGGTAAAGATGCCTCTAGTGTGTTAAAATTGTATTTAAAGGTCGAAATATTTCCGATATTTTCAATACTATAGAATCGAACAGAAAAAGATACCGTAGCTGCCTCAGCTGTCACAGTATTTCGGATTGTCCAGCCAAAAATTATTTTTCCGGGAATAGTTGTAATATCAATCTGAGTAACAGGAAAGAATCCTTCGCCAAGCTCAACTCCGGTAGGCCCCACCATTTTGTACTGGACGATACAAGTCTCTTCGCTTAAATCATGGCCGTCGAAATAACGGTCAATCTCGAAGAAAATGGTTTCTGCATTATGATCGCCCTTAACACCAAGAAATTTAAATACCGCAGGAATCGTAATAGCACGAGTATCAGCGTTGATAACAAAACGAGGCTCTTTCTTGGTATTGATTGATAACACAGAAACGCCGCCCATATTTTGAATATTAGCAAGACGTCTCATGTAATCTTCTTGCGTAGTGGTCATTTTATTCCTCCTTTCTCATTTTTATAGCGGCTGCTTTTTGTAACTCAAAAAGTTCAGCAGCCGATTTTTCACCAAGAATATCGACTACTTCGTTATATGGCATATAAATCACACGAGGTTCGGTGTCTCCAAGTTCAATGAATCTCTTGTTTGCGTAATAATACGAGGCAAGAACGCGACCCTTGTGTGCGTAACAAATATTGGTACTGCGATGATTCGGAGTGCCGAAACATTCATAGTTATAACCGGAACAACCGCCACAGCCCATTGCCACGGGGCATTCAAAACACTCTTTGGTTGACTGACTTTCGCGCGTAATAGCGTCCAACATAGTCTTGGTATCCTGCTGGTGTTTTGTCTTGTACAGTCCATCGAAACAATCGCCAAGGCACATCGGCGCAGCCTTCTCTTTACCGACCGAAATGGGAGCATACCGAATACACGGATAAGCTTTACCGTCAGGGGCAAAAGAAAGCATTGAACCAGTGCCACCACAGTAATTGCTATTATCGCTCGGAGCCATAGGATGCCCAGTATCGTCGTTCAACATTGTAATATAAACGTCGCTTTTATTCTCGATAAGCCAATCGGACAAGTCTTTTAACGCGAAATAGATTCCCGCAGCGTCATCTCTTGTATAAACTGGCTCATATGCAAAATTACAATGAATGATTTTACAGCCCTCGTTAATCATCATCTTGACGCTGGGATAAATGTACTTAACAGAATCAGGCACAAATGTCATTTTCGAATTATCCCAGCCATACTTTTTCGCATCCTGAAATGCGGCGTATGCCTTGGAAAACGAACCGACACCATTTATGTCAACGCGAAAAGCGTCATGCAATTCTTGGATTCCATCAATGGAGACAGTGACGCCCATGACGTCATGATACTTTTTGATAAGATGCTGGGCCTCGGGTGTAAACCATGCTTGTCCATTCGTGGTAAAACTAATACGGGACAGAACTGCCAGCGGATTTTTTCGCAACCAGCACTGTTCATAAAAATAGTCACAAATCTGCTCGATCAGGTTGGCTTCCAGTAGTGGTTCACCACCGATAAAATCCAGAACGAGAGCTTTGGTTCCCTGTGTAATGAAATCTCCTTCGTTGCGCTCATACAAATCGAGTAGACAATCAACGATTTTCTTTCCTGTGTCGAGTGTCATTGCGGAGCAACTTTTGCAGTGCTCGTAACAATAAGAGCATCTCAAATTGCAACTTCCTGTCACCTGAAATGTTATATTGCGGGCGGTTTGCTCGTTGTATCCGTTAGTAGAAGAGAATAGCTTACGAATGCGTTCGGCATAGTCGTCTGTAGGGGTAAAACTACTTACCATTCACACTCCACCTCCTGCTTATAAAAATCAAATTTGTAATAAGACGGAATAAATCCAAGCAAACTTTCAAGCAATGTGTTTTTTGCATATGTAAACTCGATATTTGCTTTTTGATAAAGCGAACGGTAATATTCAATCATCTCTCGGTAGTCGCTAGAATTTTCTTCAAAATATTTTCTTGAGATGACCGAGAGCAGAGACTCATAGCTCTTATTTATATAAAACAGTCGTTCAATCAACATAGAATCCTTCTCGTTTAATTTAAGAGTTTTCTTCATATAGCCCCCTTCCTATGCGATAATTATCAAACTTCTTTTCAAGTTCAGGAAACCCATTTTCAAGGTCTCGCATCTTACTCATGAATTCAATAAAATAATGTACTCGAAAATCTTTTTCAAGTTCAAGTGAGGCCAAAACCGTGTTTGCCACGATATACATAGCCCACTTTTGCTCGTCATTTTCGAGCGGCACATTAAGAATTCTTTCTAGCTTGTTATCAGAGATTATATTAGTATTGGCAATATATTTTTGTGCATTGGGATATACACGGACGGCGATAGCGTAAGAGTATAGAATCTTCTCAGAGGTGGTTAAAGAATAATCACAGCTTTTTGATATAAGGTTAACAATGGATTTTACATAATTCAGCCACCGAGAAAATGAATATTCCTCTAGACTTGGGTTCTGAAGACAAGACAAATATCCAATCCAAAATTGGAAGGTGAATTTTTGAGGATTTGACTCATAGGGGGCAGAGAATCCGCCTTCTGGAATCGGCATCATTTGAAGAAAATCAAAAAGCACGAGATTCTTTCTATATTCGGAATCCGTAGAGGGACATTTTACAAAAACAGTTTTATCTCTTTCCATTTTCACCCTCCTTAATTAGACTTAACTCCGCAACTTCCTTTACACCACCCCTCGCAACCCCCAGAGCAACCGTGGCAACTGCCTTGACACATTCCGTCACAACTGCCAGAACATCCCTCACAGCTTCCGCTACATCCATCACAATCACCTCTGCAACCACCACTGCAACCATCCTTACAAGTCCCAGAGCAACCTCCACTACAACCAGAACATCCAGAATAACAAGCAGAAGAACACAATCCTGTGCAACTAGAACGGCAACCACTAGAAGATCCGGTTAAACTCTTAGACGATAAATCATTGATTTTAACGAGGCAGTCTTTCAGCGTTTGTGCATAAACTAAAGATTCTTTATCAGGAGTTGGGGTGTTTCCATCGATAGCATTCAATGGAGCCGTGATTTTCTGAATATGCTCGTATGTGATAAATTTTCCATTCGCTGGAGTTTCAGAAAACTGCCATGATGTTCCCTTGTATGTAGAAATAGAACCTGAACTATTCGCATTAGAACGACGAGTAATCTCAGTGTTGACGAGCTTTTTTAACGAAGTAAAATCTTCTGGACTAATCAGTCCACCCTGTTCAGCCATAAAATCACCCCTTTACTCGCACACGAATGCGACGCTCACAGAATAAATCATCGCCCTCGACTGCATAACCAACAACAATATCCGACGAAACGATTTCTCCATCTTCGGCAGCACGACCAATCCCGGGAACCTTAGAAGGAACAATCAGGTCACCGGTTTTGACCTTACCAATCACTCGCACGCGCACACGGCCAGCGAGAGATACTGGAATATATTTATCGATATTATAGTCGTCCAAAGAGGAACCATTGTTCGGCAGATCTCCGCCAATGAGCATTGCATACTCGTCCGTGTGAACACCAACCACTCGTTTAGAAGTGTCGTCCGCCCGAATGTATCGCTCTGTCTGGCTATTTGTATCAAGAGCAATAATATCGCCCGGCTGAGTCGCACCACCACGCGGGAACAGCTCCGCATAGTCATTATAAACAGCGCCATATGCTTTGCTAAAAACAGCCACACCAGAATTATTGACGTAATAATCATTAGAGCCGAAAAACAACGTACCACTCATAATTCCGCCAGAGAGGGGGAGAGCTCCAAGGCTGATGCAAGCTTTGATTGCTGTGTCGCCACCTGTACCGCCATGTCCAATCGGAATAATACCAGACTGAATGTCGGCAGCGTCATGTTTATGACTCTCGGTAGTTGTTCTTAGCTCTTCGACAGAAGCACGAATATCTGCATGAGAATGCTCATCTGTATTATGAGTTTGAATTGTTTCATCAATATAATTTCTAGCGTCAGCAATATCATCAGCATAATCTGTGAAATCAGTTGGCAAAGTTCCTTTCAGTGTTTTTAAGTTTTCTACAATCCGCAGACTTTCATCGCGCTTCTGACTGGCGATGTCACTGCTCGCTTTAGCCGCAACCTCTGATTCTTTGGCTTTGGCGGCACTGTTCTGAGCAGCATTTGTAAATCTTTTAATATACGACTCTATCGTACTTGTGAACATTCGCTCTACAGCCATAATAGAATGCTTCAAGCGATTGATAGTATCGGCATTGATCAATGCATTTCGAAGACGAGGATTTGAATTCAGTACAGCTTGTGCGTTAGTGTAATTGCCATTTTCCATCGCAGCACGATACTGATTTGCTGCGCCGATCAAACTAGAAGAAATATCCTCAGAGTTCGTCCAATTATCACAGCTTGCTGGAAAGTTTGTATATTCAAGGTCGGCATATTTTCCGTCTTCGTTTAAAATCCAATCACTCAAAATTTTCCCTCCAATCAATATTTGTTTTTGACAATATAAGGATAATAGGGCCAATAACGGCTCATAGTAACCGTCATAGTACCATCACCCAGCGAAATATCTATTTTCTTAATTAAAAAATCGACGGGCTGATTTCCGGTATTGATATATTTGGGGGTATACGAAATTTTCTGATTAACATCTAACCATGGAATCAGTACACATTCTACAGTTACGTTATCAGTCAAACGGCTAAGAGTCCAGTGTTTGTACTCAGCACAGTTCATGGCGGATTCATTAGTCGTATAATTTTCATAGTCTTCTCCGCTCAGAATCTCATTGCGCCGCCCAAGTTTTTCAATAGTAAACCGAGAACTATTTATCCAATTAACATCCGATGCGTTTGACAGGCAAACATATCGAATGTACTTGCAATTTTCAGCCTCTTTATCTTTTTCTTTCTCTTCGTCAGTGGGTTCCTTATCAACAAGCTTGACCATAACATGGATTTGTTGCTCCCCTTGATAATAAAAGTGCTTAGTATTAGAATCATATTTAACGACAATCATAGTGTCTCTGGGGATGGTTGTCCCGTCAATCAAGACATCGTTTCCTTGATCATCAACATTACGAGCATACAAATCGTATGTTCCGTAGCTCAATGATTTAGTAGTCGTTGTAAGATTCCCGTTTGAATCAGCAGACTGCACAGTTAAACGGAGTGAGACAAGAATTTTTACATTCTTCTTGAGGCCAGTTGTGGGAGTGGTAAAAGCGACCGTCAGTTCAGAAGGGGAGTCCTCCATGGATGTAAAGGTAGCGTTTGCAGTAACGGTAGTCGTATCGCCACTAACAGAAAAAGTTGTTTTGTCTTTCGCAGAAAAAGCATCGTATTCAACTGACGCTCCCCACAGCTCGACACAATTACGAATCTGGGAATAATCGTATGTACAGTCTTCTGAAATGACGAGATCTTCAAAATCGGCAGCGCTCATAATTGTCAAGGCATCATATCCGGTAGGAATCTCAGAGCAAATAAATGTAGTCCCGTCAAAATACATCTCAAATGGATAATGCAAATCACGCAGTTCAGTAAGTATCTGCCAGATAGTCGCGCCAGTATCATATTCAAGGTCATACGGGACACTCCGGTTCCAATATCCAACGACGCAATCCTCCATACCACTCAAACGAAATGTTTTTGCGATTGCATTACCAATGTCTGAACCAACAGGTATTTTTGTTTTCTGACCTGTTAAAGTACCGCCAAGCGTTCCATCGAGTTTTGCGACTAGGTCTACACATGAAATACTAAGGATATGTTCAGTGCTGCTGTATTTGAAACCGTTCTGATTGAAAGCGTATACTCCTTGAGAATACCAATACAATTTACTGCTAACTGACTCCATGCCGATATAAAGTCTTACATATTTGTTGGCCTATTCATCTCCAAACATAGAAGAAATGTCTTTATTTCCCTCCAAATATATAGAAGCAGAAAAGGTCCGTCGAATATCTGCGTCTGAATCGATAGAAATAGAACCGTCAACAGTTAAACCTTCAAGTGAATTTAGAAGATTCATATCAGTGTCGAGTAATTCTATCTTACAATAGAGATGTTTAACACGTGTTTTAAGCAATGTAAGCTCTGCTTGTGAAGGAGCATAGTTTTTCATGGCACACCTCCATCTATCGTTATGATGTCGTAACAACTACAGAACATGTGGCAATCAGATTGTCCATAGTCGCAGTAATTGTTGTAGACCCAGGAGAAACTCCTTCAACCACGCCTTTATCAGTGACAGTCGCAATTTTCGTATCCGCGCTCTTCCATATGACAACATTCTGAGAAGCACCTGATGGATAAGTTGTATACTCTAACTTGTGATTGTTGCCAACGCTGAGCGTAAATTTGCTCTCAGTTAGACTAAAGCTTTGAGCAATAATGCGAACTCGGGTTGCAGATGCGATAATTGTGACATTGCCATAAACAGAAGGAATATTGATTTCGTGACTTACTTTACCGGTGGATTCATCAATACGCTTAATATAAGTCGTGTTTGTGACGTTTAAGCCGCCCATAAAAACGACAACGCCACTGATTTCGTAATCTTCAACAGAAGAAAGAGTGGCGGTATATGGTTTGCCTTCGGAGATGGTAGTATCCGTGTTGTCTGAATCGACATAGTAGAAATTGTTCGTGATATTGTAGGTTTCTTCTCCGGTTCTACGTGTCCTCACGTTCACAAAACCATTATTCAGCATATCGTTGTCATCGTTAACGCTTCCAACCTCCGTAAAGTCAAAGCTTAAAGTAACCTTGTCAGGATGTTCAGAATTCGAAGATTTGACGTTGCCATCAATAGCAACCATCCAGATGCGGCCATCTTCAATTTTCAAAATTTTAGCACCGCCATTCGTGAGCCAATCAACCATATCTTCACGATACCAATGACTATGCGCCACATCGAAAGTATCATTTTTTAGATACCGAATAGCTGTACCAGAAAAAGAGCCTGAAGTATAGTTTGATTTGCCTCCGAAAAATACGAATGGATATTTACGATTTAAGGTTGTCACAACAGATGATTGACGATTTCGATCGGTTTCAGTGATTGAAGGGTCGAGCAAAATATGATAACTTACAGTTCCATCTGTGATGATAGCTCCATAAAATTTACTTTGAACAGTTGTCTTAATATATGGAAGCTCTGTTCCGTCACTAAGAACGGGGACTAAAGCGTACTCGTACTCCGTTTCTCGCCCACGTGCAAAATAATCGTTGTAAACAAAATTGATATTTCCATGTCCGGCAAGCTGCTCATAAAGCAAGACCCACGGTTTTTGATCTGCCCCGATTTCGCGGCGCTTCAACTTGATTTCGTGCAGATCCGAGCCATATTCAAAGTTGGAGCCACCAAGAGTTTTTTGATTAAAATCAGCAAAAAGCAGAGTATCTTCCGTCCATTTCATACCTGAATCATAAAAGGTGGAGAACTCGTCAGGAGCCCCTGAAAGATAGACACCGTCGTAAATACCGTTTTGAATCACAAATCCTGCCAGAGAAGGGTTCCCAGCACAAGGGGAGGCGTCAGAGCCAGTTCCGAACAAATCATATCCCAGAAAGTTCATTCTTCCACCTCCCTAATCGTAATATCATAAGCATTATCTTTATGCTGCAGGCAAATCAGTACGTCCATACTGGTTCTCTTTATATAATTGCTGTCAATAAAATAAACGTCTGAATATGCAAAACCGCCATCCTCACGAATGATTTTTAGCATAGCATAAAAATATTCGGACTGGTTGGCGGGAAGATAGCTTTCGTAAGCAAGTTTAGAAAAAGCTCGAACATTAGTGGAAATAACGCCTCTATATATCATTCCATCCTGATCGAACGAGAATTCTATGATATTTTTTCGAACGACAGGACGAACCTTGAATGCCATCGCATAGTCTTTGACATTATAGAACTCCATTTGATACGGAATATCGAACGTGACTTTTTCACCATGAGTCAAATCCACAGCATAACCACCAGATGATGTTACATAGGAAATCTGGTCTTTTGTTATTCCAGAAATATCAGCAAGATGGCTTGAAATAGCAACATATCCGTCACTTAATTTATTCTTACACTGTAAAAAGGTGCCTCCTTCTGCACTCGCATAATATTTTGTTTCGAACTGAATAAAGCCAGTGTCCAAAGAATAACCATTACGAGTTGTGCCGGTTCCGCGAATATAAAACACAGTTCGATTATCCAAACCGTTCACTGTAAAAGACGCTCCTACAGCTCCATAGAATACTGCAGATTCTTTAATCAGATTTTTACTTTCATTGTATAAATGATACTGGTAGGTACTTAATGTTTCGCCCTGTACAGTTACATACTGATACGCTAACAGAAACAAAATTGAGGAAGTAGGGATAATATTTTCCGTATCAGAAGAAAGCCCGTCGAAGCTCAATATTGGTTTTTCTTTGCACCAAAGAGGAATAGGATCACTGAAATCACCATATTCGTCTTCGCCAGAAAGTCTGACCTTGACGCGAATAGTGTAGTTACGAGACTGATTGTCGAGCCAATCTGACGAAGTAATTCTATAACCATAACCAAGATTAGCAGTGAAACCTGTCACAGCGTTTGTAACACTTCCGAGCAACTTGTTGGTCATGCTGTCATACACTTCATAGCAATACGTGGTCGTTGCCTTTTCCAGCGCGGCAGTCTTCTCTGCTACATTGTCTTTATCATTCCAAATCTTTCCCTGAACATCATGCATGGCCCAGCCGACAAATGTGCTTGTTTTACCATAAGTTTTCTTTAGTTCGGCCTCGCTCCAACCAGCGATAGCACTGACATCACAGGCAGACAAAGGAGCACCATCAAAAGTGCCTCCTTCAACCGCAGCAATCATTTTTTTGACAGTGATGGCACTTCCACCAACCGTCTCTGAAATTCCTTCCGCATCAACGGACAAAATATTTGCGGCCACAAGGCCATTGGTCATAGCAGTTGCTTTCGTTTTGACATCAGATAGATATTTTGAAATTTCAGATTGAGTGAGCGGGATAAGTTCGCTATTGTCAGTCTGGAACAGAGGAGTGTACGCCACCTGTAGACTACCCATTTTATCATCAGACCCGAGAACAGTAGAATAGTCGCCCTTAGAGATAATAGTCTCAGTTGAATTCATCTCGTTCACGAAGGTCTGGTACTTCGCAATATTTTCAGATGTCCATACAATTCGAGCTCGATTGAGATTGTCAATATTCCCATAGGTCTCGACACCACGACTTTTAATAGCAGCGATAGTAGTCTTCTGCTTCTCAATGGCCTGATCGTATGCTTTTTGAGCATTATTATATAATGTACCGTCATAGGTGGTTGCCACCTTAAAATATGCGGTAGTCCCTTCGTTTGCATCAAAAACAGAAATAGGGGACAGTATAGGTTTCGCCAAGGTAGAATCACCTCCTAAAATTAAAAAGCCGCACTTGCAGGGTTATCCGTCATTGGCGGAACTACCTGCATTTTGCGCGGCTTAGAGTTTATGAAGAATCAGCGTATTGTAGTTGCTTTGAGCAGCAGTCACCGCGACCCGCTCTCCGATATTGAAGAACTGACTGGATTTAATCGTGTATTCCTGTCCAGCAGAAGTCACGATGTATTTCCCGTTGCTGGTTCCTGTTACAACACCAAAGAAGGTCTTGTCAAACGAAGCATCCTCAACAACACGTCTGGCAGTATCGCAAATCATCTTCGCGAGTTCACTGACAGCTTTTCTTGAATCAGTCACTTAACACACCTCCTTATCGTTTACTACATTCCTGATAAATTGCATTAGGCAGACCCTGAACGATTTCACGAGCCAGACCATCAACGTCGCCAATCGGCTTCTGAACATAGATGTCGCCAATGCTGATAGACGGAGCCTGGCTGCGATTCTGAACATTTGCGGTAAGACCACCGTTTTTTGCGAGCTGCTTCTGGAACCATGCATCAGGATTGCCGCCCAAATCAAAGAGCTTAGATGTGATATCAGCAGGAACAACACCGTCACCAGTCTCAAGATAGGTATAGCGCCCAGCTTCAGGCTGACGGACGATAAGTTCCTGACCCTTCTCATCAACATTATAAGTACCAGACTTGTTAATGCTGCGAGAGCCGGTAGCTTTCTTGCCTGTGATTTTATCGACTTTATCTTTGACCCAATTCTTTGCCGAATTAGTCTTCTCAGAGACGGCCTCTTTGATATTGTTGTAAGTCTCTTTCACCTTATCAACAACTTTTTCAGCAGTCTCTTTCGGGTGAGTGACTGCGTTCTTTACATTAGACGCAACCTCCTTACCCTTGCTATAGGCATCCTTTGCAACAGAAGCAATCTCCTGAGCTGCCTCTTTCGGATGAGTGACCGCCCAAGTGACTTTTTTGCCTGTCTTGACTGCACTTTCAACTGCCGAAGCAATCAGTTCTGTCGGATGAGTGAGCAGGTGCAATGCCTTTTGAACCATGTTCGGATCATTGGATTCATTGTATTTTGTCAGCTTATCCACAGTAGAACCAAGAGAGTGCTTATTCAGCCATGTACCAAGCTTACTGTTGGAGAACTTCTCGAAGAGCCCTTGGATAGTCTCCTTGACCTTGCTAAAGCTAAACGATGCAGAAGGTCCAATATTGGCATCCATCGAATTGCCATAATAGCCGCCACCGCCAGACAAACCAGAAGCCGGAGTGGTATTCATGGTGTTCTCAACTTTTGGTAGCCAGTTTGACAGGATGTCGCTAATATTTGACGTATCTGCATTGTAATCTGCAAAAATGGTCTCAAACAGCTTATTGATTGCAGTAGAAGCGTCCGTAGACATGTCGGGAGACAGGGAATAGAGGTTGTCCCATCCATTCTTATACACGCTGCCCATGCGCTGGAACATCTCAGCACAAATAGTCTTGATTTGGTCGTCAGTTAGATTCTTATTGCCAAGGGCAGAATCCATCGAATTAGAAATCATGCTATTCATGCGGTCAAAGATGGTACTACCGATGGTGTCGATCTGCTCTTCAGACAGTCCGGCATTTTTGCCGAGCCGCTTCCACACTGTATCAAACTTATCACGCAGGCGCTTCGTCTGGTTGTTCGCCAGACTCTTCGTAATAGATATCAGGTCACCCTTGGTTTTGGCATTCTTCAGGTCGTCAATAGGCAGAGAACCGACCGAGTTGCCAGATTCTTTCATAGCCTCAGAGAGCCATTTCTTTGGATCTTTGCCGATTTCCATCAGGTTCTCTGTAGTGTCAGCCGGAATAACGCCATCGCCCTTTTCGAGATAAGTCATTCGACCCTTTGCGGGGTTACGAACAATTATCTCTTCGCCCTCTTCGTCAACATTGTACGGAGCTGCTTGGTCGATATGCTTGTCACCCTTAGCACGGCCCCAGTTCCAAGGCCAGATTTTCCAAGAACCGATGCCCTTCTTTTTAGAGCCGCTATCGCTTGAACTCTTACCCCAGTTCCACGGCATAAGTTTGCTGATAAAGCTACCGACGCCCTTTACAGCCTTAGTGATAGTTGAGCCGATACCCTTTACCACATTCGCGATACTAGAGCCGATTCGCTTAATGCCAGTGGTGAGACTTCCGCCACCGATCGCGCCGACAGCGAGCGTACCACCAAGCAGAATCGTACCGATGACAGGAATATGACTGACCGCAGCCGCGATAGTTCCGGCAACACCCGTGCCGCCTGCAGTGCCAATAACAGTGCTGACAGTCGTACCAATTCCTTTGAAAATACCAGCAATGCCAGAGAATAGCTTGGTTCCACCCAATGTAGTACCAATGTTACCGAAAATTGAGCCAAGCCCGCCAACCGCTTTTTGGGCAATAGATGCGACTCCACTGAACCCTTTTTGGAAGATAGACTTCAATCCGCCATTGCCGGAGAAAATCCCCTGCGCAGATTTAGCTATAGACGGTTTTGCGGCATCCAGTCCAGTAGTGATTCCATCACCGACGCCAGACTTTATGACTGGAGCAATATCAGCTGTAAGTTTACTACTAGCACTGCCATCGCCGATTCCAAGAATACTCTTTCCTGCATCCGAGAGGCGACCCAAGAATCCCTTGCCGGAGCTCTTATTGCCGAAGGAGCTAAACATGTTCTTGATTCGGTTGAACAGGCCGGTAATGCCACCACTCTGAGTAGTCCCAGCACTTAAACCACTTAGAACGTCGTTCAGCTTAACCAGAGTATTAACCAAATTGGTCAGATTGGTGACGACATTGTTGACATTAGTTGCGCCCTGGATCGCCTTCATGTTGGCGATAACATTATCTTTGTAACCATCAAGACCAGCGGTCATCTGGTCAAATGTCATGCCCTGGATCTTCGCGGCATATTCCTGTTTCTTCTGATAGTCTTCGTAGCTAGAACCAATCAGGTTGATTAGTTCAGTGTACTTATCCTTCAGCTTATTCAGTTTATCAATCTCGTCATTCAAGGAGTTCTCACGCTGTTTAGAGTTGAGATTATCGCGGGCTTCCTTAATAGCAGACTCATCAGCCTGCCACTCATAACCATTAGAGGTGTAGACACGGACGGTTTTCTGAGTCTCGGCTTTTTCAAGCTCGGCTTGCAATTTTGCTAATTCGATAGATTTCTCTTGCTCGTCGTTTGCGTCCTGAAGAGCTTCGATTCGTTTATCAATCTCTTCAGTCATGGCATCGCCATAAATCTTGAGGTCGTTAGAATTTTTGTCGTTGAACTTATTGAAAACATCAAGCAGGGAAGAGAAGAGGTCTTTGAGGTTAGAGAAGATTGTCTGAAGCTCTTTTGCCTCAGCGTCCATACCCTTCATGTGGTTAGTTACATCCCAAGTTCCATCAGCTACTTTCTGAAGAATCTCAGCGTAACGTTTACCGATTTCTGTTCCCTCGTAATCAGCAGCAAGTTTTTGTAACTGCTCAACGTAAAGAGCACGAAAAGCCTCTTTATTAAAAACAAGCTTATCTCCCTGAAGATCTAGACAAGCGGTGTACTTTACATCAAGACCCATCAGCTTCTGAATACTGTCTTGACTTAAATCACCATAAGCATTGTACTCATTTACAATATCGGATAGATCATTAAACGCACTCTGGAAATTATCCATCCGATTGTTGATGTTTTCCAGAGTGGAACCTATACCATTGATATATTCTTCGATACTGATAACATTATTTTTAATCTTATCTTCAGCATCTCTAAAGCCTTGAGCGAGGTATTTACCGGCCACTCCACCAGTCTCTTCACAAGCGGTAGCCATTCCATCAAGCTTTTCGAGGAACATCTGCTTAAAGGCATCGCTGTCATAATCGATTTCACCGTTCTCTGGATTTAGTGCTCCAGCAAATCGCTCGTCTGTAAATAGGTCTGTGTTATCGTACAAGTCCCGAATTGCCTGATACTTTTTGTCCACATCATCTGCATCAAGGGCACCAAACGGATTGTCAATCTTGTTTTTGCTCACCTCGGACAACCCAGAAAATGCGGCTTTTATAGCATCCGTCTTTTCCTTGGCTTCGTCCATCGCAGTGCCGTAGCCCTTTATTGCATCAGTCAGTTGCTCAAAAGAGATGGTTTCGGAATCGACACTAGAGTTCAACCAGTCGAGAATCTTCTTCATCTCACTAGCAGACTTGCCACCATCATTAGCTGCATTCGCTTCTTCAAGCTGCGCTCTGACAAAAGTGCGGAATTTTGCGGTGTTAAGCTCAAGTTTTCCATTTTGCTCAGTTAAGCAAGCAGTAAACTTATCATCAACACCGATTAACGACTTCATGGTGTCTGCACTAATATAGCCATACTGGTTATATTCTTTCATCGCTTTTGTTAACGTATCAAAAGCAGATGACAGGTCAGCAACAGATTTAGAAGTTGTACTAGATGATTTTCCAGCATTTTTAGAAGATGAGCCAAATCCATTCAACTGATTTGTTAATGTTTGCCCACCCTTTAAAGCGGCATTCATATTGGTGTACAGCAAAGAAAGCTGAGTATTTGTGCGATTCGTAATTTCCTCTAGTTTTGCAGGATCTACGCCGCGTTCGCCGGCCTTCTCTACTTCATTTGCAAACTCCTGAGCTGCACTGTATGTCGCAGTAGCCGCAGTAGCATTTTTCAAGGCAGGAAGAAGATTTTCCAGAGCAGTTTTTTCAGCCTCTGTTTTCTCTTTTAAATCATCAGTGCTTTCAGCCGTGTCATCGGCAGTAAGGTTTGCGACCTCATGTTGTGCGTTAGACAGAATTGTTGCCGCAGCTTCTGCGTATTCAGCAGCAAGTAACTCGGCGTAACTCTGTTTGTTTATCTGGAGCTTGCCGTCAACGAGTTCAAGGCAATTCAGATACTCGGTATTCATCGTCAGTAAAGACTGAAGAGAATCGAGGCTCATGTAACCATACTGATTGTACTCTTCCATCGCACTGGCAGAAGCTTTATACGCAGACTGAATTTCATCCATCTTGGAAGAAATATCTTCCATTTTTTGTGCGCCAGCAGCCAATGCGTCAATACCATTCGCAGAAGACTGAGCTATAATACCAACTTGAACAAGTGCTTGGATAAACGCATTCACACCGTTTGTGTCAGCAGAAAAGTCCATGTCGGTAAGAGCTTTGCGAAGATTTGCAAGGGCTTGAACTTGCTCGTCGGATAATCCTTCGTTTGTACCCCACAAAAGTTCATTCAGCTTACTTGCATCAAATCCATCAATCGTATTTTCCAGAGTTTGAATGGCGGAATTTACCTTATCGAAAGTAAAACTGACATCCATACTGTTGTTATTGTCGTTTTGCCAAAAATCTACAGCTTGAAGCTTTCTACGAGCATTCGTATTATTATTGATGGCATCCGTTGAGTCGTTGTAAGAATCTACATCATCACGGAGAGCAGATTGCTCATCAAGCAAGAATTGATACAGACTATGATACGTTCCACCGGCAGCTCGTTCAGCCTCAGTTGTATGGTCAATGACATATTTTAATGCTTTGCCAACCTCGTTGTAATAGTCAACAATAGAATCCGCATCATTTAAATCGTCAGGTCCATAACCACCGAACTTGTTAAAGACATCAATGCCAGCATTTTTAATCTGGTCACCCATATCCATTTCAGGAGCCGACCAAACAGTAAGGTAATGCGTCCGATTATTTTTCTTAGCTGTATCAACAAGCTTGTCGCCTTGAGCGTCTTTGTTTTGTGTCAACTCATAACGAGATGACTCCAATTGCTCCGCCGTAATATCCTGAAGTAAACCAAGCTGTTCCTCGTACTTACCATTCTGAAGATTAAGTTTGCTAAGTTTGTCCTCGTCCAGAGTCCCTTGCTCTTTTGCAAGATCAAGAATCTCTGCCTGAATATCCTTTGCTTGGTCAAAGTCATCTGTGTCCCAACCAGATTTATCACCAAGTTCTTCGTAGGCATTTACTAAATCTTTCAAAGAAGAGGTGGTACTCTGTGCCGCATCCGCCGCTTCCTTAGACTTCGTTGCGACATTTTGCACTCGTTGTGCCGCTTCCGTAATCTTTTTAGTGCCCCAAGAGACGAGCAGGCCAATTCCAACGCCCAACGCGGCATTGAGCAATAAAGCTCTTGCGCGAAGGACAAGTAGTTTAAGGGAAAAACCTTCAGTTGCTTCGCCTGCGGCTTCCGCATTTACTTTACTTTGTTTTAGTGATGTGATAAAATTGGAAATAGAAGGCTTTGCACCATTTAAAGATGCTTTGTAGTCATCTATCGCATCTTGTAACCACTCAAACCAGATTTTTATATCGCTCCAAGCCTTGTTATGTATGCCATCTTCATCAGCAGTAAATAGGAAAGATAATATCGAAATTTTATCATTGAGGAGAGAAGAATGAATAAAATTCTATACTGCCCATGGTGTGATAGATACGCTAGAGAGCCATGGTATCATTGTCCATTTTGCCACAGCCAAACAATTTATATTAAGGCATGGGAGAAAAAATCAGAGGAGAATAAAAAAGAATGGTTAAAGAAATTTCCAAAAGTTGATCCACCAAGACCAACAAAAGACAAATCACTACTTCGTGAGGCGGAAAAATTCGACAAGCAAGCCCGTGCTCAACTTGAAGAGGAAGCTCGTCTCGCTCAGTACAAGCCCACTTGCCCAGTGTGTCATTGCCCTGACTTAGAGAAAATCTCCGGCTTTGACAAGACTGTGGATATAGCGGTTTGGGGCGTATGGTCGAGAAAGGCACATAAGCAATTTAGATGTAAAGCATGTGGATATGAGTTTTGAGGATGTGATGCACTATGTCTTTAGTAATGGCTATCGCGAATCAGAATGGCATAGTAGTGTCGGGTGATTGGCGTGCTATGAAATATTGGCTTCAGCCTGATGGCGGAGAGCCTATCTTTGTTCGTTCCATTGACCGCTTTCAGAAAATATATCGTACAAAATCAAACCACTGTATAGGTTTTTGTGGACATACAAAACTTGACAATAATAAAGAACTTGGCGAAATACTTCAAAAAATAATTGAATTGTTTGATGAAAACTTTACCGTCACGCAAGAGTTTTATATCTTGCTTAAAACACTCCCGCAAAACGCCATTAAAAACGATATTGCTTTTATGGTTGCCGGATACGAGAACGACGAGCCTAAAATAATCACATACTCAATAGATGAAAAGCCAATCCAAAACCACATCTTAAATGGATGTGCTTTTACAGGCATAGGTACTCCAGAATATATCAGCAAAGTCAGTAATGTATCGCATAAAGAAATAGAAAGAATGTCATTAAAAGACATGATTCGTTTTCTCAAAAAGACCAACAATGACATTTACGAATATATGAGAGCAGAAGGGGACGAGCCTGTAATTAGCCGTCATTGCGATTTATTAGTTCTTCAACCCGGTGAATCGCAATGGATACTTCCTCTGGAACGTCAGAAATGGGTGGTAATGTAAGTGGTTCACTGCCAAAAGCAGACCATGCATGGCAGTCGGCTTTTATATTCACGAAGTTCACCTCCAACAAAAGAAACACATGATTAGAAAGCCCGGCAAACAATTCAAGTGTAAGAATTGTGGGTATGAGTGGTGAGTTGGAACTAACTTAAATGGCATAAATAAAACACCCGGAACCTCGTCAGTTCTAGGTGTTTTGCACTTGGATATAATAAAAAGCTCCTCACCAGAACGGTAAGGAGCGAAATTTCTTAAAAACGGGTTCGACTGATTGTTTACTCGTCCGATTAACTGTCTACACAGTCAGTCATCTGAAATGGCATACTAGAGTTCACTAGCGCCTCGCAACCACAATCCCGTCGCTATATATTATACCAGTTCATAGAAAATTGTCAATAGAATTTTAGAAAATCATCCAAGGATTTTCAAGCCGTATTTTAACTTTCCATCGCCTGTTTTTCCAGAATATAACTTGGATCTGACAGTTCCTGCAAATTCTCTATTCTTAGGAGTCATACTAGCTGCATACCTCGCAAGCGTATTTGGTATGAAATCAGCTAATTGTAAGCCAGCATAATTGTCAAGTTTCTGGACAAATTCAATTTCATGTACATGATTCTGAATTGTAATAGGTGAATAATACATTGTACCGAGAGCTTTCAATTCATACATTCGTTGTTGGATCTTAATATTTTGAGCTGTTTGCATAGCCTCGTAGCAAATATTTCCAGTAGATCGTGTATCACTTAAAAACTGGCAGTAGTGCTCAATCATCAATTGAATAGCAATAGTGAATTGATCGTTCATGTGCTGCTCTCCATAATTGTCAAACAGCGCATTTTTATCAAGACATACACCAAGTATTGTTATTGGGGCATCGTGAAATAATTTCGATAGTCTATTATACAGTTTTACAACATTTGCACGATTTTTGAAAATTGAGTTATAAGATGGGATAGAACCTAAATTACGTGAGTTTAATCGCTGATATGCAAAACCAACATCCATTTCATGAAGTACATAATTGGTTGCATTTTGATCTCCACTCCAAAGCTCCTGTTTTATAGCATTTAAAGACTGCTCAATATTATCGTAATCTTCATTCTTTATAATCAATCCGCCAATAGCAAAATAATACCGTCCATTATGATGAGTTTCACTTTCGTCTAAGTACATTGTATATGATGCCAATTTGCATCACCGCCTCTTGCTTTTTCTATAAGTCTACCACATACGACATTATTTAGCAAGAGAATTTAAAACACCCGGCCTCCCAGCAGTAGGGAAGTCGGGCTTGTTTTATGATGATACCTTATTTCAGCAGTTCTGCAATATCTTCAGCAGTCATACCGTTAGCCAGTGCATTGGCAACAATATCTTCTGCTTTCTTGCGATTCAGCTCTGCTGCAATTTTTTCATCGGCGTCAGCCTTTTTCTTTTCGAGTTTTACAATCTCTTTGTTGAGTTTTTTCAACTCTGCTTCTTTTGCTTTTCTTTCAGCATTCAGCGCGGCAATGTTCGTGCCAAGTGCTGCGATTTCTTCAGCGAGAGATTCTGCGGCAGTATTTTTCTCAGCGATCTGTGCTGCGTAATCAACACCATCGAGAACCTTTGCTTTATTCTTGCTTCCTTTGGGTCTAGCCATAATAAAATACCTCCGTATATTTTGGATACGCGATTGTACTTTTATTATAGCCAGAAAATCTCAGGAAAGCAACCTCTTTTTATGTATTATAAATTACATTATAGTGATATTGACAGGATATGACAGACGGGTGTATAATAATGGGGCAACCAAGAGTTCACGTTGAACTTGCCAATCATAGACGTAAAGAATAGGCGGTCACCCTCCCAGTAGCCGGAAGGCGAAAAGGAGCGTGTATTTCTCTAACTGCCTTCCGGCAATCTTGTCGGAAGGAGGATGTGTAATGGATTTTGGATTCATTTACAACTCACTGATACAAACTGTTGGCGTTATCGCCGCAGTCATCGGTGCTGTTTACACTGTCCGTTGCTATAACGATAGTCATGGCAATAAGTAAAAGAGCCGCCTATAGCCACTAGGCAGCTCTTCATGATTGGGATTAAGATTGTCCAAGTCTTGATTCCATGTTTGATTATCTACCGAGGGTTCCGTCTATTGAACTCTTGGTTGCTTTTATTATACACATTTTGAAGTACACTGTCAACGAACAATAGTGTACTTTTTCAATTTTGTTCAAAATTGTTCAAAGTTCATTGAACTTTTAGTTCTCTTACTTATTCCACGCCAGAGAACAGCGTGTCTCCTCATTCCACCTACTTCTTTAAGTCGTCTGATTACGTCTGAGGTGGACATCTGAACTTTCGTCCAGAACTGACTATCCTTCCAGTGGTTGCTCACTGACCCTTTTTAGTCGATGAACCTTCCGCTCCCCTACATTATATAATAGGGGAATGGATCGGCTGCTGACCGCCCATTGTAAACGCTACTTAGCACTCAATTATTACCATATTTTAACAATACGATAAAACCGAGCTTTTATCTCAGCATATAGCATCCATATCCTTGTTTCTATCTTTCGATTCCTACCTTATATAAATATAATAATAGGCGATATGGCTCTTAGGGTTTCCCAGCACTCTAGGGGCTATTTTATTTTTACATGGTGCCGCATCCTATGTTATCAAACGCAACAAACATAAGAGGGCATATTAACTTTACCCGCACCATTTTTGAGCTTTCCGCTCATCTGCATTACGGACAACACACCAGAAATGGCGGCTGTTAAAGTGGGTAATGCGCCAGCTGCTTTAACTGCACCATCAGCAAGGTCTACTGCTCCGGTGGCGAAATCGACAAAGAACTTGATTAAAGAACTATCAAGTAAGTCTTTACTGAACTGTTGGAATGCAGCATCTAACTGATTCAACTTACCAGTAATACTGGTTAAATATACTTCATTTTCTTTTGCGGCAGAACCAGCACTGTTGGCAGCGTCTTTCATTGATTTTTCCGCAATCTGGAACTGGGACAATACGGCAGAAACACTGTTCGCATTGCGCTTGCCGCCAAGAAGCTCCGTAACGTTCGCACGATCAACATCAGTCAGCTTGCCCCAGACCTTAGAAATCTCCATCAAGATGTCATATGTACTCTTAAATTGAGTTCCGGCAGCGTCTGCCATAATGTCAACGCCAGTAAGCTTCTTTAATTCGCTACGAAGTTCGGAAACAGAATTCGCACACCCGTCTGTAGATTCTCCCATCGCGGTCAAATCCGTCTTGGCAGCTCTTAAATACATACTGACAGTTTTTAATGTTTGGCCGGTGGACTCCGCGTTTTGGGTAACAGAGTTCATAGCCACACCAAGAGCAACTGCCTGGCCAAGATCATTTCCGGCTTCATGGAGGGCTGCGCCACTACGAGTCAATATTTCAAGGATATCCTCGGCGCTTGCAGGCTCATTATTTGCGACCTCATTAACAAGATCAGCTACCTTCTGAGCGTCTTCTGCCGCAAGGTCAAAACCTTTCAAAACGGAAATCATATAAGACGAAGCATCTGTAACACTTTCAATGCCATCGCCAACATTTTTCAATAGAGTGCTTACACGGGCAAGCTCCTCTGCGTCCGGCATATTATATCCAAGACGAGACCAGTCTGCTGTTGCACTAACATAATCAGAAATTGATGCGCCCAAATCACGAGCGGTTTTTGCAGCACGATCAGAGAACTGCGAGTACGCATTTTCACTTTCTTTTGTTACTTTGCGTAGCTCTACCATAGCGTCGTCTATCTCTACGACATTATCATAAACCTCTCGCAGACCTTGCTTGACCATTGCAACGCCAGCCATAGCGATGGCGGTCTGGAAATGCTCCTTAAACAAACGAGACAGTTTTTGACCAAGAGTTTCTGTAGTGGCCCCACATCTGCTGGCCTCAACCTCAAGGTTTGATAGTCTTGCACTAAGATCAGTAACATCGCCTTCACAGCCAGCAGCAGAAGCTTTTATTCCGTTTAAACTATCAATTAGCCAAGAATATTTACTTTTATTTGCAATAGAGTCTTCTAACTTCGTTGCACGTTCATAAACACTCTTAAACTTCGTCATATCAACATTGGCTTGATTTATATCTCTAAAATCAAATCCAAGTTCTTTTAAATGTTGACTTGTAGAATCAATAGTTGTATCAAGAGTCTTGCATTTTTTATCAAAGTCTTGAATTGCTTTCCCTGGTGTAGTGTTCTCAATAGAAGCAAGCTGATCTCGCAACTCTTTTAACTTTCCAGAAGTTTTTCCAGTTCCATCTTCTCCATATAAATATTTTTTGATATTATCATTTTTATAGTTGGAGTTATTCTTAGAATAGTTTTCAAGAGACTGAATCTTTTTTTGATATTTTTCATACTCGGATTCTTGAGATGTGAGAGTCTTTTTTAAATCATCTGCAATTTCTTGATTTTGTTTTTTTAGTTCTTTTGCAGCCGAATCAGCACCTTTTGCAGTATTCCTGTCAGCATTGAATTTTCCGGTTTTTTCGATATCCTAAAGCTTTAACTTCTGAGATTCCGTAATTACATCTTTTGTTTTTGTCTTGAGTTTATCCATCTCATCGTTGATTGCGCTCAATCTAGTCTGTACCGCTTTCAACTCAGATGATTTATTTCCATTAGCAATTAACGATGCTTCATCCGCTTTTAACTTTGCTTGACGATTTGCAAGACTGAAAAGGCGAGAAATATCACTTTTTGAAGTATCTTGCGTTTTTGCAGAACCAGACTTTCCGGTATCAACCTTAACTGTCTGCTTTGCCGCAGATTGCATAGCTTTTTTAAGCTGTGCAGTTACTTTACTCTGGTCAATCTTAACATCAAGTGTAACCTTTGGAGTTTTTAACTTTCCGCTCTTGACTACCTTATCAAGTGCATCATTTATATTACGAATAGTGTCGTTTTGATTTACTCCAAAAGCAATTTTTACTGGTTTTTCTTTATAATGCTCCTTAACAGAATTAAATTGCTGGTCTAATTCTTTTTTATTTGTGTCAATAACAACCTTGACCTTAATGGCTGTTACGGCAGAAGACTCTGTGCCAGTATTTTCTTTCTCATCCATACTGTTGGTCACCTCTCTTTTCCATTTTCAACAATTCCTTTCAAAATAAAAAAGAGAAGCGGCCAGCTTCTTCAAGCCAGCCTCCTCTCATTCAAATTTTCCAAATAAATTGTGGGATTACAATTCATGTAATGCGGTTTTTACGATCATAGCCGCTTCAACTTGGACTTTTGAAATAAATGGACGTGCAGGACGCTTTGGTTTATTTTCCTTCGGTCGCCCCATTCGATTCCACTCTGCAATATCCATCCACAAGCCATGCTCAATCCAACTAGCAAACATTGTTCCTTCTAAGGCTGCATTATCTCCTTCTCGGAATGGTGTTTTACACCATGATGCCTGCGGTCTTGCAATATCCTTTACTGTCATAGTTACCACGTTATTATCTGTAGTAACACTACTTACAATATTTCTTCTACTTTCAATTCCGTCAGACCGCCCACTTTTCGAGTGTACATTTTCTACAATGCTTGTTTGCAGCCTCGTTTCAATTTCCGGTGCAATACCTTCAAGTATGTCTTGAACACTGCTAACCACACCGGCCAATAAATCATCAAAGTTCGTATACGAAGAAGCAAGACTTCCCATTCACTCCACCTCAAATCTCAAACCGATCCTTTGCGGACTGAATCTTTGTCGTATCCTTTTTGATGTAATACTTGTTGGTCACATCCGTACCAGCATGGTTAAGCAGGGAAGAGACATCTTCCAGACTCATACCCGCATTCTTCAGCAGGGTAGCACCACTATGCCGGAAGTCATGCGGGTGCAACGTAGGCTCATCAATCATCTCACCAATCTTCTTACACCAATCACCGGCAGTGCTTGAAGTAATCGGCATCCATGCACCATTGATTTTCGTACCAACAAACACATAGCCGCCATCTTCAATATCATGCTCAGTGCGGTATTCCTTCAGCTCTTTCAAAAGTTCAGAAACTTCCTTGCTGAACATCAGATCAACAATTTTTCCTTCCTTCTCCAGAACATCATGTACCATACGGTTCTCATAATCGATAGACTTCCAGAGCGTATTCCGCACAGCATTGACACGAGCCATCGTGGATAGCGAGAATAGTGCGTACAGACGCAGCGTCATCGCATTATCCTTCATGTGAACGGTGGTCGCAGATTCAACCAGAGCGTTCAGCTTTTCTCGCATCAGTTTAACCTCATCCGGCGTAAGGTATGTCTGCTTCACGACAGCCACGTCCTTGGTCGGTCGGTCAATGAACTCCATCGGATTCTCTTTGATGATTTTTTTCTTGCGAAGATACCGATACAGCGCAGAAATCGTACTCATGCGCCGCTTCATACGAGCAGAGTTATTTCCATGCTTCTTACAATAGAAAAGAAATTCTTCGATATCCTCTTCCTCAAGTTCCGTCACAGGAGCATTACCCTGATTGTCCAGAACATAAATCATCCACTGCTTGAAATCCGATTCATAATTGTAAACAGTAGACGGGCTGAGGTCACGGATGCCCATATCAGTCTCATATCTATCCCAGTATTTCAAAGATACTGGGTTTACGTTCTTGAACTTCTCAGCATCCCATAACTTCAGCGGTTTACTTCTTGTAGCCATATTAAAATTCCCTCCAACCCACCTCTAAAAGTGTTTATTCCTTTTTATCTTTTGCCAGCACAGCAGAGATTTCCTGCTTATTGTCCAGCAGGGCAGACATAACCTGAGAAGCCTGATTTACATCAAAGTCTCTAAGGCTCTTCTTTACCTCATCCAGATAATCCTTCAGGTGATCAATAAACTCGGCAAACGCATCGCGCTTGTTGCAAATTGCCAGAGCCAGATACTCATCGTGAGAACGCTGCGCACGCTCCTGCACTGCCTTCTCCAGAGAATCATACTGATCCCAGAACACCGCGGTATCGCAACCTGCAGCTTCAATCTTCAGATTAAAAGACTCATAAGCAATGCGCAGCCACTCAGTCTGCGGCTCATTGCGATAATTATAACCAACAAAATACTTCAAACAGGTCAGCCGAAATGCCACATCAAACAGCGCAGGCTGATAATCGTCCTGAACAGTACACATCTCAATGACCTCTTTCACGAAGTCGATTCGCTCCTGAAAATTTAAAACCTTCATTTTATCTCCCTTTCGTCTGTGCTTGCTTTAATATCTTTCGCTCTTTTCGAGCTTTTTTTAGGTCGTCGTAATCGACCCAGCCTCCATCAATTTTGGAGTACGTGATCCAGCGGTAGTCTACGTCAGGATAATGGAACCAGAACATCTTGCGCTTCATCAGTGCAACACTGTCAGCAAAACCCTTCGTATCAATTACCTGTTTACTGCCATCACTGTATGTAAGCTCATAGTCTGCCACATAATCGATTTTTCTTACAGCTACATCTTTGCCGTCCTTATCGACCCGGCGGAACGCTTCCTGTAATACAAAAGGAACCTGTTTACGGCACTCTACGATTTCACCATTTTCCAGCCCAGGTAATACAATATCCCGATAGAACATCATCTCGGCATGGCTATCATAAACCACACCATCATAGGTTCTATCTGCTGGATTTTTGCTCACATTAAACTTTGTTCTGTTCTTTTTCTCCATAAAACCACCACGAAAAACAAAGGGGCGGTTATGCCCGCCCCTTACGATTTGATGTTTTCTTAACTACCGGCTTCACGGGCGTTTCATCTTTTACATCACTAAATGATTTAACTTCAGCCTCTACAGGCACATCCATAATCTTATGGAATGTATCACGAACTGCTGGAATGAAAGTTTCCACCTCATCCAGCGTGATACGCTTATACTTTAAGAGGTTGTTCAGGCAAGCCTTAGCTTCCTCCTTGGGACGAACTCCAATCTGAAACTCGTATGTATTCACCCACACCTGAAAGTGAGGCTCAGTATCACAGATAACACGCCATGACTTAGATGGATCACAATGCGGGCAAGCATTGTACATCTTGCCACATACACGACACCATGATTCAGCCATAGCTATTACTCCTCCACGACCTCGATGCGAACCAGCTTCTTATCCTCAGAGCAATACTCCTGAGTTGCATTGATAGTCACAGGATGAGTAGTCTCATGGTTGAAGTCGATCTCAACAGCTGCGTCCTCCTTGGCAGAAGGGAAGATGATGTTGGTCAGGATCTTAGTTGCCTTATCACAGGGATTGTAGCACAGAGCCTCAATGACAAATACACCCTCCTCAGAGAACTTATTTGCGCTGTTGTCAATAGCCATACCAGACTCAGACTCGTAAGTCATCTTAACAGCAAACTTATCACCAGCCTTGCACTTGTCAGTAGGCAGAGTGACCTCAGTGCCAGTCACAGAGAAATTAGTAGCAGTCTCTGCACCCAGCTCGTAAGTTTCCAGGGTGACATTGCGGTTATCAACCTTATCAATGTACTTGAAGGGAACACCAGTAGTGATGTCCACAGGAGCATGAGGCAGAGTCAGCTTCTTGCCATCAGCTGTAGTCAAGAAGAACACGCGGGTAAACTTCTGCTTTGCAGTACCAGAAGCAATCTGCTTCTCAGTACCCATCTGGTCAGCCATAGTACCCAGATGCACCAGAGCATTAGACCACTCGGCGGATGCAGTCTTAGAACGGTCAAAGCCCATAATGTTGGTGCCCAGCTCGTCCTGAGCATAAACAGTCTCGCCGCCCAGAGTCAGTTTCAGATCCTTCAGATTGCTCATTGTCCAAATGCGCTTACCATCAAAGTTATACTTATGAGCTCGGAGAGGCCGATCAATAATCAGTTCATCAAAATTCATAATCATGTTTCCTTTCAATTTATTTGGATAAAATAAAAGAGCAGGGCGACTTACTTCGCCTTGCTCGTCCAATCCAGTTGTGATTTTGGAATCTTTCCAAATTCCACGGTGCCAGCATAAACGCCATGCATCGTATTGTCGTAATTCTTAATTTGCTGAACCTTTCTTACATGGTTCATAAAGACACTCACTGGATACTTCATGGCTTGAAAATAATCAGCCTTAAAGCCCTGCACACAAGCCATCGAAAGTACAAGTTCAGCTAAGTGCGATTCGTATGGCTTGTTTTTTTGAAGCTCCATTTTATCTTTTGCTTCTTCAATAAGTGCCTGTCTCGTTGCTTTGTTTGCAGCTCTTTCTGAATGCTTCTCAACGCCATTTGCTGCGCATAGATACTCAGACATTAAATCATAAGCAAGTCGGTCAATCACAACACCAGTCTTTTTGTTCACAAGAACAATTTCTTCAGTCTTGTTGTCTTTTGCCATCACAAAATTTTTAGTATCTAAGTCTCCGAGAAGAATCGACATATCTTGGTCTTTATTTCCAATAAAAAGCTGACGGAACATATCGAAGTCCGATAAATCCTGCTAGTCCACACCAATAGAATCAAGTTGCACTTTATAATCACTCGAAGTAGAACAAAACAAATACACCAACGAGAAATATTTCTTTTCGCCAAAGCGGATAATTTCGCCAACAGTTGGCATCCGAACCATAATCTTGTCATTGATAGAGAAGTCTTCGCCCATCATCAAACTCGGCTCGTACATCTCTCGAAGTTCCATTAGTTGCACCCCACTAGGTCATCTAAGTCCTGAGTCTTGAATGTCATAATGCGAACTCGATGATGTAAATCCATGTTATCTTCGACGTTTGACGTGATTTTGAGCTGTTTAATACCAAAAATTGTACTACCGTGCAGTTGCTTCTCAACAATGCCACTCAGATAATCAACTCGTGTTGCACCACCATAACCAGAAGGCATCTTCATCAATGCCTGATTTACAATAACCCATACGGTTAGGGTGAAGTTCTCGTACCAATCATTGATGTTACTGCGGTCGGTCATGTTTACCTTGAAACAAATATAGCTATGTGCTGCTTCAATCGTGTCAGGGATATGAAAATAGGGGAAGATATAAGTATAAATTGCCTCATCTGGCTCTTCGATATCATCATTGCCCATCGCCTCAACAAGCCCTTCCGTATTGACCAACTTCAAAGCTAATTTGTTTTTATAGTCCGTAATCAACTCACTCGTTGTCACAGTAGATTCACCACCTTGCACTCGATGAATGTACTTACCGTACCATCAGCATTTGTCAGAGAAATTTTTACGGTCGCGCCATCCATAATACTATTATTCAAAATACGAATTTTAAAAGTACCATCGTCGGCAGCCTGCACCTCAACAAATTCATTGAATTCATTAAGACATTTTGTACTCCACACAGGAGTCTCCGCAACCTCTTCGCCAGTGATGCTTGTAAATACAGGAGTGAATTTCTTCCAAGAACCACCAACACGAACTTCCGGCTTGCCTGCGTACTTAATAGCAGCAGTCACCTGAGAGTCAGTATCAGGCTCATTGCTCTTATTCGGCTCAAAGTAATCACAAATCATTTTCTCGGCATTATCCGTCTTACTGTTGTACTGGTCCTGCCGGATATTCAACACAAGGAATCCCTGTGTCTTACCGTGCAGTTCATAGCGCTCTGTGCTCTGGTCAACAGAAGTCGTAACATATGTTTTCGGTTCTCCATTGATAATTTCCAACATAAAGCGCTTATCAAGGTCAATCAACGCAGTCTCATCATCAAAAGGCATCTGCACCTTATACTCACGCTGACTTAGTGAAGTCACCACAAGTTCCTTGTTGTTCGCGTAGTATGGCTTACTCAGCGTTGCCCAGCGAGAGACTATTTCACCAGTAATCGGGTTCTGCCACTGAATCTGGCGGTTACATAACTCCATCTTACCACGAAGGAAAATCTCATCGTTTGGTTCAATCTCAGTTACCAGCCATTTACAATTGTAGCAGTCAACAATGTCGCCAAGATTCAAAGAATCGCCAGGATAAGCCCAGATTTTCTTTTCCTTGGCAATACTATTACTACGGCTAACAACCAGCTTCTGAGGCAAACCATTCACAAGAGTATTATCCTCATAGTCAACACTATCCTTGAAGTGTGCAGCGAAGTCACGTTTCGCAAAAGCAATTTTGACATCCTTTTTATTAGACATCTTTGCGGCACCGCCAACAGCTCGCACCCTCGTATAAAAGTCCATCGGTACACCTCCTTACTCAGAGTAGGAAGCGTATGTATCATAGTCGATGGTCTTACGCTTGCGGGTCGAGCGGTCTTTTGCCATATAGTTGTCCAACATCGTCATATTCTCCTCGTGAATGTCTTTCACAAGAGCACGAATACTCGTGCGCTCGTTAGCAGGGGAGAATACCTGTAAACTCGTAGGAAGGTCTTGCGCACTAAACGCTTTCAATTTTCCAAATTCACGCTTAAAATGTTGCTCTAACATCAAATGCGCTAACATATCAATCTCATCGAATGTGAGATCTGAATTAAACTCTTCTAGTTCTGAATCGTAATCATCGAAACTAAAATCCTCTTCCGGCTCAATGTTTCTTGTAATCACAGAAAGTGATTCCATCAAATAACTTTTTGCACGGTCATGTACGAGATCTCGCACTTCATTCTCGGCCAGGTCAAAATACTGAAAGAAATTACTGTCAGTTTCGACCAACTCGTAAAATTTGTCGTATACATCCGAAAACGCGGTCATTTAATCCCTCCAATCTTACTCGGCGGGAACGACCTCCGCCTTTTCTGCCTCTGCCTTCTTACGGCCACGCTTAACAACAGCCTTTTCTGCAGAGCTGTCCTTTGGAACAGGCTGCGCACCTGCCATCATAGACTGCATCTGTGCCAGTGCTGCCTGCATCTGCTTCTGCATTTCAGCAAGCTGGCTCTTTGCGGCCTCAAGCTCTGCCTGAACATTATCAACAGGCTTGGTCGCAGGTACAACAGACAGCTCACTATTACGCTTGCCAGCACGGAGCTCCTTATAACGCTCGTCAATCAGGCGCTTGACCTTAGTGGACAGGTCTTCACCGGCATTCGTCATGCGATAAAAGCGACCACGAATACGCTCAAACTGAGCACCGTCCTTAATGTCAATCATCCGCTGAAGATTCTCGACAGTAGGATTCAGAATCGCCTCATCAATATCCTCAACAAACAGGACATCATCGCCCTTAACACCAATAGCCTTAAAGACTTCATTCTGCTCTTCGGGGCGGAAACGTAGAACACCATTCTTGAACGCAGAACAAGTGCTGTTCATATACATGATCTCCTCCGGCGGAATAGGAATCACACAAGGCTCTTCCACACTACCGGGCTCGAAAGTATAGCCCTTACCGTTCAGTGACGAAATGGTGACCACGTTATCATCGCAGTTCAGAACGTCAATAAACTTCTTTTCCATCACGGAACTCATAATTTGTCTCCTTTTCTATAAAAGCGGAAGCCGTAAAGCTCCCGCTCAAATTTGCTTTTGGTACAATTACTGCAGGACAATCTTAGCAACACGCTCAGGATGTGCAATGCTGTAACCATAAGAGAAGTCCTTCAGCATCAGGTGAACCTTTTCGTTATTGTTGTCATAGTCCTCATAAGTATGAGTCTCGCCCTTCATGTCAAGGGTGCCCAGTTTTCCAGCAATACCGAAGATCCGCTTATCGGGGATCAGCAGGGAACCATCGCCCAGCTTCTTGGCAGAACTAATACCAGTGATAGCCACGCCGTCGTAAGTCTTCACCAGACCATAACGGTTGAACTCGTCCTTGGCTGCGTCAGACAGATACTCTGCATAACCGGTCATGCGACGCATCTTAGCGCAATACTTCATCAGGCTGACAGTGAAAGGATTTGCACCATCGGCGTACTCATTCAGGTACAGAGCCAGAGCGTCCATATCCTGCATAGTGGGCTCCTTACCCTGTGCATCGATCTTCTGCTCACCACCAGCAATCATGTCATCAACCATACCGAAGACGTCATAGAACATCTTGTTCTTCAGAGACTCACTCATAAAAGTGGTCAGTGTGGCAATTGCCTTCCAACCGTTACGACGAATTTCCACAAAGGAGATGTCGGTTTCCACCTGAATATTCTTCCAAGTAGGCTTAATAACCTCATAATGCAGGTAAGACTTCGGCACGTTGCCACCCTTAGCAGCCTCGTGAGCCACCAGAGTGTTCTTCACAGTACGGCTTGCCTGATAATCGTCATTCTCACTAATGGTGCCACGCTCAAACATAGCATCCAGCAGCTCATCAGGTGCATTATAGGTATCATCGGTCACGGTACGATTAACAAACTGACCAATCTCGCGGTCGGGATCGCCCTTGTCAATCAGCTCGTTAATATGTGCCTCACAAACCTCGGCAATCTCCTTGTCCTCGGCATCCATGGGCAGATTATACTGAGTCTTCTCAGCAACACTATAAACACGACCAGGCTTCTTCATCAGCTCGGCCACTTCAATATTCAGTGCCATAATTCATTTCCTTTCTCTTCGCGCAAAATAAAAGAGCTACCGCCAAAAGACGATAGCCTTAAATTTTACGTATCATATTCAAGATTTTTCTCTCAATCAAGCAACAGTCTTTGCTTCGGGCAGCACACTAATCATAATCAGCTTGTGGCCGTTGTCATCCATCACACCAGCAAACTCAAAGCGAGAAGTACCAGTGGTAGCAACCTGCCACTTGCCGTCAGTGTTGACCTCCAGCAGCTTGCCAATATTGGTATCCTGTGCATCAGCAGCCTTGTACTGGTCAGTGCCGTACAGCTCACCAGCATACAGAGGAACGCGCTTCACCAGCACACCCTCCTTGATCTCGGTGACCATCTTGTCATAGTCATCAAAATTAGTCTGGCTTGCATAGATGCCCTCCGGGATAAACTCATGGGCAACCATCTCAATGCCCTCAGCGGTAGCTGCGTCAGGGAACTTAACCTGACCAGCCTTGTGGTCAACCTGAACACCCATACCGGTGACCATAGCGACCTTTGCGGCATAGTTAGCGGGAATATTCTTCGCGCCGTTCACCATCAGTTCACGAATCATAATATTTTTCCTTTCTCTCAAATGTTATTACTTACCCAAATATTCCCGCCATGCGTCACGCTTGTTAGCGTTAGTGGTGTTATACTTGGTTTCATTCAAATTCAGCTTGATACTCTCAGGCTTATGTACCTCAGAGGTCTCAATCTTCTTTTCGGCAGGAGCCTTCTTAGCGGCTTCAACGCAACGCTCGGCAATCACACTCTTGATGCCGGTCTCATCCAGATTATCAATCAGACTTGCGTAGTTGCCACCCTCAGAAACCTCAGCTTCAGTAATCATCTTGCTGGAGATTGCGTACTGACGCAGGTCCTCCTTCTTCTGTGCAAGCTCTGCAGCCGCCTTTTCTGCCTCTGCCTTCTCAGCCTGATCCTTGTACGGAGTAAGAGAAGCAACCTCTTCCTTTACACTCTGCAACTCAGTATTCAGGCTTGCAATAGTGTTATTCAGCTCCGCAATCTTGGTGTTGACATCGGAAATAGAAACAGTCAAAGTGATATTCTGCGGCTCACCAAGAGAAACTTCATCACCCTCAACAGCATAAGGGAACATAATGTAATCCAGCTCGTTCATGTATCCCCACTTCTTACACCAGATAGTGTGATCTTCAGGGAACATATCAGTCATGTAGTAATCAGAGCTAATCTTTGACACTGCATCTTCAAGCTTCATATACAGATCACGACCAGTCAGACTGGAAGTCTCTGGAGCGGGCTCAGGCTCACCAGCAGGTTCGGTGCCGGTTTCAGGCTCGGTCGGGGGAGGAGTTTCACCGCCTTCCTCGGAAGTTTGAACATCAGGCTCTGCCGGAGTAGTGGGCTCAATAACAGGTGCGGCGTCAGGCTCGCCAACGGGAGTCTTCTCTGCCTGCTCAGGCTTAGTGGGCTCAACCTGTGCGGTCTGAGTCTCCTTGTCCTTATTCAGTTTCAAATTTTTTGCCTCCTTTTCATTAGATTCTATATTTGAAATCTCTTTTGTGTCCTCAATGTAGGCATTTGCCAACTCAAGACCAAAATCGGTTTCAGCGACTTCAAGCAGTTTAGAACACTTATATGCCGGTTCAACATTTGCACCAAGCAAGCAATGTGCAGTAAACACGCCATCGTCAATAATTTTTGCCATGCGACCACCAACGATTCCCTTATGAGCTTTCAGCACATCAATTTCCCAACTGGTATTTAATGTGCCACTCTCAATACGGCGCAGAATCGTCGCACAAGCCTTTGGATATCGCTTCCAGATCTTACAAGAGGCAACAATAAAGTCGGTATCGTCAATTTTCTCGATACCGACCGACTGAAAACTACCGAACGCATCAGTGTCAAATTCAGCAGTTTTGTATTCATTGCCATCATCGTCTTTTCTGGTGACGACTTTCATATTGTGACCGGAAAAATCCAGTTCACCCTTTGGAGCTACGACCAACTTACCAACAAGCGGGTTACCAACCAGTGTGCTCATCCAACTTTCAATGGTGTCACGGTTCAAAGCAACCTGATTCCCATTTACTGAGAAATCACAAATGACAAACTTGGCAAGATAGTGGTCTGGATGCTCCGTAATCTCAGAGCAACAGATGTTTCTACTATAGAAATACTCCTTACTCATCGTTCATCACCTCACTTACTATCTTCATTTCTCTGCTGGTCATAAATTTGTTTTTCAGTTTCTTCGCCCTTTGGACGGCCTGTTTTTTTATCACTGTCACCACCACCGCCGGTGTTACCGGTCGATGTATAAGAGGTCTGGCGAGCTACAAAAACATCGTCATAACCTTCCTCGGTTTCAGCCTGACGCTTGCGTAGTTCGTCCTCAGCATGAAGCCCCATATACTCGTAAGCAGTCTTGTAAGAACAGTTCAAAGTGGTAAACAGGAACTGAGCAATCGCCTTCTTCATCTCCATACCCATCATTTCGGTAGTAGAGACCTTCACATCAGGGCAGTACATCGGGTCTACACCTGCATCTTCAAGGCGAATACGATACCATCGCTTTAACACATCCTCAATCTGTTCTGCAATCTTACCGATATTTTTCATCAGCTGGTCAAGAGACACCTTCGCAGTTGAAACAGTCTGCTGACCATCAGTGTTCAAAAAACTAATACCCAAAGCAGCCATTTCTCGATTGCGATACTGTTTGACAGTCTCGATATTTGTCATCTCAACTTTTGGTTCAACATACTTGATATCCTTTACATAAGGAGCGGTCGTCACAAGCACAGTGTTTTGCTTCCATGCACGCAGCAGGTTATCATGTGCCGTCACCTGTTCAGAAAAGCCCTTTTTATCGTTGTTTGGGCCCATCAGTGCAGGATCGAGCTGTTGCCAGATGATTTTCTTTGCCTTTGCTTTAGCATTTACACGGTCTGATGTATCAAATGTCTCAAGCATCAATGCCGGACGTAAGGCGCGGAACAGGGGAGAAACACCATATTTCTGCCCCATGTTGCCAATACGAATCACACCACAATGGTCAACATCCAATTTTGCATATGTATCACCATTTTTAAACGCCTGATACACCTCATCTGGATAGTTATTTTGAATCTCAGTCTCCTGATTTTCAAAGAATAGCGCTTTGTTCTTCTTATCCTTTAACATGGATTTGCTCAAAGCGGATTTCAGCTTAGACATGTTGATAAGCACAACAGGCTGTCCATTTGATAGGTAATCACTTATTTCAGCAATACCAAGAGGGTAGTAGTCTACAATGTAGTTCTCATCCTTCTGACGCAGATATGTAATGTAAGTGCCTTCTGCGTAAGTCATCGGAATGGCAGCACGCAGCAGACTTCGCACATTGATTTGTGCGTTGAAATCATCAATCACTTCACGGGCATAATTTACCTGTTTGGTTTTATTACGCTGTTCAGGAAACTGTGCGAAACTGCACTTAAACTCCGTATTAACATTCGCTTCAATCGCATCATAAGTGATACCAATCAAATCGTCCTTGTTAATATAGTTACGGATGATTCCATTGACCGTCTGCACATTCGTTAGGCTTGACTGTAGCCCTCGTGCAAGTTCATCAATTCGGTCAACCGTCATCGTCTCAGAGGAGGCCGAGATTTTCAGATATGTACTGTACTGCTTATTTTCAGGGTCATAAGATGCAACTGCATTTCGGATGACGTTATTCATTCTCTCTTCTGAAAGCTCATTCAAAGAGGTGATAACAACAGTACCATCATCTGTCTGTGAAGCAGTCACGACATCAAAATCTTCCTTTTTCTTTCTTGCCACATTTTCACCTGCCACTCAAAATATGTAAAAACATATCGAGAAATGAAGTCTTCACAGATACTTCTTACTGTTTCATTGTGTACGCTTTTACATTTTATTTGAAATGCTACTTGCGATTTTGTCTACACTCCACAGTCGTAAATTCCCGAAATGACCTTCGGTACATACTTATAATTGCTTTTATAATGCAATTTCATAAGTTGTCGCATCTCGAATATTCAAACTTGCGTTAAAGTCTCTGTCTGCTATATAGCCACATGCACATTTATAAACTCTATCAGAAAGTTTTAAATCTTTCTTAATACAACCGCAATTGTGACACATTTTAGAAGACGGATACCATCTATTTACAAATCTGAGTTCAACACCATTACATAAGCACTTCCATTTTAACTTTTCTCTAAATTCAAAAAATTTTTGTGATGCAATGGCTTTTGAAAGATGCTTGTTCTTCATCATTCCTGATACATTCAAATCTTCAATTGCTATATAAGATGGCTTGGTTTTTACAATCTCCGCAATTATCTTATTTATGTAATCAGTACGAATGTTTGTCAATCGTTGATGAATTTTTTGTACCTTTAGCTTTTGCGAATTTATATTTTGAGAAGTTTCTCCTTTCTTTAAATTTTTATATTTGCGAGACAAACGACGCTGTTCTCTTTGTAATTTTTTTAATAACTTTTTTACTGCTTTTGATTTGTTTATGTTCTTGTAAATCATGCCGTTGGAAATAATAGCAAAATCTTTTACGCCCAAATCAATTCCGACACCATCACTTTCACAGTTGCTCTTAAAACAATTACAAGGGATGTCTACAAGAACCGAAACATAGTATCTTCCGGCTTTTGCAGATACTGCACCGCTTCTTATTTTCCATCCATTGTGAGATGTTGGTAAGTAACCTTTTTCTTTTATTTTTACCCATCCTAATGTTGGAATGTTTATTCTATGCCTTTCGCATAAACAATCTCTCGGATTATTTTTTACGAAATACATTTTTACTTCTGATTTCCCTTTCTTTTTATATTTAGGGAAATTGCTTTGATGTTTGAAGAATCTTGTAAATGCAACATATCCATTTTCAATGGATTTCTTAATTGATTTTGACGACACCTCTTTAATCCACATTTTGTCTGGATTATTTGGGAGAAATTCATTGTTTAGCCAAACGCTAAAGTCTTTCCCCGTCATAAACTCTTTATTTTTGTCATACAACTCTTTGTTGTGAGAAATATAAAAATTATAAACATATCGACATGTTCCAATCGTTCTGTTTATTTTTGACTTTTGGGCAAATGTTGGGTCTATCTCTGTTTTAAAGCTCTTTAGCACCAGTCAATCATCTCCTCTGCTTAGAAGTCAATGTTAGAAATACAAATCGGCGGAGTAGTCATTGTCTCCACCGCAGACTGGCGCACTTTATCATTGCGACGTAATTCGTATAGACGATGAGCAAGCAAAATAGCAACATAGAACCTATCATCGTGAATTTTATTGGCAACATCGGGTGCCAAAGCATATGTTACGGTCGTATTTTCAGAGTTTGTCGTTTTCTGAATACTTGTAATCTCGTTCTTCATCAAGTCGATATTAACCCACGCAGTCTGTTCCTCTAAGGAGAGTTCATGCGTCCTTAAAATTTCTTGACCAGTTGATTTGTCAACACCATCTACTACCTGAACGTAATCTCCTCCGTTGTATTCAAGAGGAAAGTGAATGACGCCAAGATTCATCAACTCAATAAATTCCTCAACCATGGCAGTACGGAATTTACGTGGACTAATTAGACGTAGCTTGTCAACAGCATCTGGGTAACGGGCATCATATCCTTCATATAATTCATGATTTGCGTCGATAAAACCACGATGTTCCGCACCTGTTTTGTCGGTCCAATTATTAAGCAAACCGTCCGCATATGTGGAAGTACCACCGCCGCCAGCGCCTTGGTCAATCATCAATCTATCAATGTACTCGTAATCAGGATTTTGACCATTGTAATGTAGAATCAACTCATGTAACTGCTCAAGCTGACGATTAGAATCGAGCTTGAATTTTTTCTCATTTGCAATATCAACCATGTTCACGCAGTTGATAATATCTCCACACATGCCGTTTTCTGGATCGTTATAAATACGCATAACACCAACAATAGAATTATCCATTGTGCGGGCAGGATCAAACGCAAGAATATACTGATAGTTCTTATCCCAATAAAGCTGTGGGATATACTTTCGCTCATTGCGACGAACTGTACCCCATTTGATAATCTGGTTTACGCCACCATCACGGCTTGGGCGATTATAATATTCACGCAACGCCTTCATTTTATTTGACTTTAGAGCGGCTTCCACTTTGTCTCTTGTCAACAAAGCCTTGTATGGTTTACCATTCATATAGACCTGAATTGCAACATCGCAAATCATGTCGCAAACAAAATAATCACGGTCACCGGCAATCATACGCTTTGCAAAGTTTTTATAATAACGATAGAATAGTTTATTCATCGTATCCTGACTCGAAGCATACACAAGTTGTGTAGGAACCTTGCGAGGCTGAGTTTCAGGGTTATAAGAATCATCCGTATCGGTCACAAAGTCAGTATTCTGAGTGGCAAAAGCTTCACAGACAACAATCAGTTCGTCAGAGCAAAACGCAGCCTCGTCAAAAAACACAAGAGTTGCACGACGGGATCGGTTGGAATCCGGGTTGGAGTTTAGCGTGTTAATGGAACTACCGTTGTAAAACTCAACAACATACCCGGCGGGATTATGACTAAAGCCACTCTTATTGGTTGCAGACTTTTTTGTTTCTTTCTCTGCAATATCTTGCAGACTACGGATAGACGCAGCTGTTTTACCAACACGAGTGACAATTTCTTCGATTTTATTAAAAGTTTCCTTACTCTGATCACCAACGCTACTTACGATGTAAATAGCTTGATTCTCATATAGGATAGCCTTTAGTAGAATGAAAACAGAACCAACGAATGACTTTCCGAAGTTTCGGCTACACGCCTAAAGAACGTGGCTTGCATTCCAACTTTGTTCAAGCATATATGCCTGAGCGTCAAATAGTTGAATGCCCAACAAATCTCTTGCTGCAATGACAGGATTACGCCGATAGAACGCAATCGTTGCCGCGTCGCACTCATAAATCTTACGTTTTACAGCTGTAATAATGGGCGCTCTTTGCTTCATTCTCATACGGCATCACCATCCGTATCTTTTACGCTTGCGTCAATACCGGCATCTTCTAACAGCTCCTTGAGCCGCTGATTCTCGATAAGAGACAGCCTGTATTTTTCCTTAGCGTCATCACTTTCTTTCTGGAACTTATCAATCAGTTCTCTCTGAGTATCAAAAATTTCCTGTTGGTCATTCTCGTCAAAGAAAGCATTTTCCTTGATTGCCTTAAAACTCATATCTGCCGCCCATTGAGTGCCCGGAGACCGTAACTGGTCGTAGAAGTTTGCTTCTGCGCCAGCGATATCCTTTTCACGCATATCTTTCATTAAGAATGTAAGCGTATTACGTCCTGCATCCTTGTTGGAACGATTCTTGACAGAAATCTCGTTTTCCTTGGCAATTTTATCGTTGTTAGAAACCAACTTAACCTTAATATCATTCAGGCTCTTGATTGCCTCAGCCGAGTTCATCGGGTTTAAGCGAGCGATCTGCAAGTCGATCTGTCGAATCTGATTATTATTGTTCACAACTTGAACAATCTGGGATAGCTTGAACGGGTCGTCCTCGATACCATCTTCAAAATACTTGATGAGTTCGCTAAACAAATAGCGGCGATCGCCCTCGTTATAACCATCAAACGGGTCATACCCAATAACAGAAATACAGTCATCCTTTGCTTGAATCTCAATCTTAGACCACTTCTGTTCTTTCTCTTCCTGAATGTCAACAGCCGTTTTATTCAGTTCTCCACTGGTAATCGTAGTGCAGAAGTTTTGAAACTGAAACTGCTTGTTATTTAGTTGGCGAAGATATAAACCTACGGAGAAATTATTATTATGAGACACAACTGAATCAAAAAGAGAATTGTAAAACGGAGCATCAAGAAGATGACACATTAAGATACAAGCAGTACGTTCACTTCCATATCTTGTCTTAAATTCATCAAAAAGACTATTCACGCACTTCTTACAAAGAGGCGCATAGCAGTCATTTGCTTTATAAAGTAAGCTATGTGGTAGTCGATAAAAAGTTCCTACCGGATCTTCTTTTTCATCACCGCAACGACAACAATGGTAAGTTGGCTTGTTTGTCAGAACGATATCTTCTTCAACAACCTTTTTCTTCCTAGGCAAACAAACACCTCCATCCAAAATCAAAATAAAAGCCGTAGAACGTGCGCACATTCTACGGCAAACAAAATATCCACCCTCATGAGCACCAATAATCTGGGAGGCTGGGTGGATTTCATTCACAAAAGACCCACCATGATACGCATCGTTGAGAGGCTTAGTGGGTTGGGCCCATATAAATAAGACCTATGAATCAGCCACACTCGAATCATTGAGCTGCTTACCATCATGGGTCTGTTAATCAGGCGACTCCACCATGATACGCATCGTTGAGAGGCGCGACGGAGTCTTTATCATCTATATGGGTTTGCTACGTCAGTGACGTACCGAACCCTGCCACCGAAGTGGCGTAATAATCAATCAAAAAACCTGAGTTATGGAGGGAGTAGTAAAGCCATAACTCAGGCTTGCGAAAGGGGAGAATGCTGGCACGCCCACTCCGATTCGGACAGAGAATAAATGGTTTTAGAGACCACTGCTTTACCAATTAAGCTACGGGCGCATAAATATACCAGCATACAAGTGGGTGCAGCGGTTGGATTTGAACCAACGAATACACGGCTTATGAGGCCGGTGCCGTAGACCTGACTGGGCAACGCTGCGTCATATGGTGCCTAAGTGTCTCAAGAAGTAGAAAGACATGTGTACATCATGTTTCTAAAACCCAGACTTCGGACTTGCTATATGTCGCGCTCATATAGCCATTTTCTTCGAGCTTGACAGGATTCGAACCTGCGCTGTATCCACGAATAAGCAATCTCGCTTCGTGCAGATGTTTGCTACCATCCGCTACGTTCAACCTCTTCGCATTACAAGCTCACAATAATAAGCCTTTTTTAATCATGCTCAGGATCTCATCTTGACAATTACATAACAACGTGATACACTTTTGCCAACTTAACTCTCACTAGACACACCAGTTCCTCAATGACGGACATTATTCTCGCGTCTCGAGCGGACTGGAGGTGCTTAGATGAAGCGTTAGGCGAAAGATTTTCTTGATGTCGCTGGTGACATTTGCAGTATCGTCGGGCTCGTACTGATGGTTCTGCAGATGAATCACATCATCGGGTAATCTTGACAGCTCAGTGGTTGTGGCCGCTGGGCTGTTTTTGTTGTCAAGAAATTGGCGCAGGTGGTGAGCTTCGCTCTCACGATTCCTTTTGGGAATGCCGATTTTCAAGATCGGTGCAATCAACTGGACTATGCGACACCTGCATGTAAACCCTGTTTTCGTGCATTGCTACCTTATATAATAAGGAACAGGGAATAGCAATACAGTCTTTGGTGGCCGCCCTTCCGAATCGAACGGAAGCTCCCTTCTGGTTAGCTGCCAGATGCTCTCGCCACACTGAGCTATAGCCGCCATATGAAAACAAGCATCCATCAAACCATCCGAGCTAAATTGAATTGTTCTCGTGTTGATAAAACGCTTGTAGCTATTTTTAGGTCGAGTCTACGACCAGTAGGACAGGTTTTACATCTCTAGCCAGATGGAATGAAACCTACGGTACTGCACATATCGCAAATCATTCTGGAAACAAACGTTCACCTTATCTCCCCGGTGCGGGCGCAGTACCCGGCAGAGTACCAGTTAGTGAGTGAGGTACAGACATTCACTCCATAAAACGCTTGTTTTAGACTTTTAAAGCTTCGCATTAACGTAGCGAAATACGAATAGCTTATCATTTCGTTCTACAGAACTACTTTGCATCCAACCATCCGTAGATTGAGTTGGTCTAGGCGGTAGCAACTATTGACCGCACAGCTTGGAGCCACCTGTAGGAATCAAACCTACGACATATGTGGTACGAACACATTATTCTATCTACTGAATTAAAGTGGCATGGAGCCAGTGACATGACTTGAACATGCGAAATCCATAAAGGCATCGGGATTACAAAACCCGCGTTCTACCAACTGAACTACACTGGCACAATAAGCTGGAGCAATCGCCCCAGCCCATAGAAAAGGAGACAACAAATGATGTCCCAAGCAGACCTTTGCGGTCGTACTTCTTTTTTAATTCCCCATTTAAATCGGTAGGGGCTCACCGCTTTTTAATTTAGACGTACAATGTGCGTCTTATCTTCATTCAGTCTTCCGAATTTATCCTGATAAACCAGAATAAATCCTTCTCGCTGAGATGGTGTTAATTTTCCATCTGCGTAATCCATTTTTGACGTTTCACAACAACAGCCCTGCTCATAAATTACAGAGTTACCGATATCATAATGACCAGTCTTGTGCGTGTGTGCCATCACGATGGTATCGAAGAAATAATCATTATCCTTGAAATACCGATATGCCTTTTCTGCCGTTTTCAACATACCGCTAGAGTAAGCAAGTGGATGCACAAAAATTGTTTCGCCAACAAAACTAAACCAAGTATCGTTATAAACGATCTCGATACCACTGTCCTTAAAAACATCAATCAGAGGGTCGTAATGAACCTTTGTATGAAGCTCCTTATTGTAATGGTTAAAACCATCAACAAAAATAAGCTCCAAAGATGTCTTTGGCATCAATTCAAGCAAGTCGGTGTCCAGATTCTTAGCAAGATAATTCTGGAAACGTAAGTCATGATTACCATAATTGACAACAACCTTCTTAGGCTGAAGCATCTCAATCAGGTCAATCATATACTGACGTGCAATCAGAATTTCCTCCATTGGACTCTTACGATACACCTTATTGAAACGAGAAATGGCCTGCGCGTCTACCAGATCTCCGTTTACCTGAAGGATATCAATCTTGCCAGCGTACTCACCAAAAGTCTCAATTGGTTTCTGAAATGGAATATGTAGGTCGGAAATAGACAGAATGCAGGTTCCAACATCTCTATTAGATAAGGATTCCTGATACTGCATACCCGCACGGAATGCCTTAAAACGCTTGCGATATGCGCACTCACCAAAACTCTTGCCCAATTCATCATTAAGCACCTTGGACGCGCCATCCCAAGTCAATTCTCTAGCCAGAACAGCATTCCCGATTCTTACAAAGAAGTCATCACTCGTTTCTTCTGGCCGTTTATTATAGCAACCCATTGGCATCAAGCCGGATCGCCCAGCAGCTCATCAGAAGTAGAAATATTGATGGTGACACCCTCAATACCATCCCACTTTGCCAGAGCTTCCTTCAGATTGAAGACATTCTCACCGTCTTTGGTAATCTCTGTGATAGTGCCCTCTGCAGTATCAATAATAGCGTTCTTAAAAACAACACTCTTCTTAGCAACCATAATTTTATTCTCCCTTATAAATCAAAATAATAAATCAAACTGGAAGTAAGTATGCAAATCCAGAGATCCATCCATGAATTAAATATTCTGATGTTTCTGGTACAAGCTCTTTTACGTCAAGAGAATCAACTTTATTGTATGGAATTCGAATCAACGGAATATTTCGTTTATCGCACCAAACATCCTTCTCAATGTCCATCCGCTGGCGTTCCTCTAATGAATTTGAGAAACTCCACCCTTTATAAAAATGCTGTTGTCCGTCAAACTCAATTAAATATCGATTATCAACGTAAAAGTCAAATCTATAATGTTTTCCAGTTTTCGAATTTACACAATCATCAAACGACTTTTCACGGGTATACTTAACTCCAAGTGAATCTAACAATTCTTTTATTTTTAACTCACCAACAGACCCGTGATTATGCCCACAACTTAAAGTTTGCCGTTGACGCAAATAACAGCTCGGTACATCAACTTCATTTCCACAATCACATTTACAATGCCATTTATAGCTTGAGCGAAATTTTTCGCCTGTACAATACATGGCGGTAAGCATACCAAACTTTTGACCAGTTAGATCAATTCTTTTGCTTTCCCATGTTGCTCTTATTTTGTCTTTATTGTAACAACCACAGGACTTCGTATTTCCTGTACGCAAACCATTTCCAGAAGTTGTAATGATTTTTCCACAATCACATCTACAAACCCATTTATTAGGGGCTTCTCCCTCGTCAATAACAACAAGACGCTCAAATCTACGACCGATCATGTTTTCTTTTGTATATTTCTTGTGGTGTACCAAAGCACATCCACACGAAAGTGACTCGCCACAAGTTAAAGAAGTAGATTTTACATCTCTTATAGTTCCACAATCACACTTACATGTAAGATATTGACGTTTTCCGTGACGTTCTCCGACTCCAATTACCGTCCAATGATTATATCTGTTTCCGATGTATGTTGACCAATCTTTCGTTTTAAACATGATTCGTTTTCTCCAACATATCTGCCCATTCACTAATCCATCCACGATGGTTATGTGTCAATTGACAAATTGCAACTCTGTCATGATTTTTAAAATGCTGAAGATAATCAACAAAACCACTATCATCTGGATTGTCGAGATCGCACTGCTTATCATGACCGATAACAATCAACTTACACGGACCTTCGCTTTGGTCACAGCGAGTAATAGTCTTCTTCAGGCTTTCAAAATCATAGTTTTGACACTCATCCAAAATTACTACGCTATTATTCAAATTTGTACCACGAAGGAAAGTATGGGTCAGGCAAGTAATATAACCGGTTCCATTCTTCTGATTTACCATCGTTTCATCATTGATGACCTTATTAGGGTCAACACCACACTTAATCAAAGCCTGATAAAAAGGTTCAAAATATACTTCCGATTTCTGTGTCAGATCACCCGGAAGATATCCCTGACGCTTTTCACCGTAACTAGAAACAATATAAATCAGCTTATCAAAATAACCAGCCTGAACAAGTAAGTTTGCGGTTGCTGTAGCAATCAGTGTTTTTCCTGATCCGGCACGTGCGTCCACAAACACTACGTCAATATCTGGATTCCAGATAGCATCTCGAAATACCCGCTGTTCTTCGTCTAATGAGATTCCATAAAAACCATACTGGTCAGGGTCGGTAATCTTCTCCACAGGGGTATCATAAGAAACACGCTTCTTAGCCATATATTACAACTCTCCCTTAATTGAACTCATCCACATCGTCGCAAATCTTATCTACGATACCAAAGTTGACCTGCTCAGTAGCATCCAGATACCAATCCTTAGTCTTATTCTTAGTCATGGTCTTCTTGTCGATAGTAGAATGAGCCATAATATATTCACGCATCTTCACAACCTGCTTTTCGTAGTAGTCCATAGCCATCTTAGACTGCTCGAAAGTACCCTGAGTACCACCAGAACCACTATGAATCAGTGCGGTAGAGTGAGGCAGGGCAAAGCGCTTCTGACCAGACAACAACATCACAAGAGCAGCACTCATTGCAATACCTGCGTTAATCGTCCAAACGGGAGTCTTACTCAGCGCAACAACATCAATAAAGCTGAACATAGCATCCAACTCGCCACCGTAGCTGTAAATAAACAGCTTAATAGGCTTGCGCTGCTCAACAGGAGTATCCTTATCAATACGGTTGTACTGCAGAATCTTGCGCTCAATTTCAATCAGAGACTGGTCAATCTCAAAATCAATAAAGAAGATGCGATCCTTCTCATCGACATAGAAATTCATCATCTCAGGAGAGGGGAGACCGCCACCATTCATCAGGTTAGTGATCCCTTCTGGCAGTTGAATTTCAAAGTCCAATAGTCTATACCTCGTTCTTTCAAAGATTAGTAACGTGCGTTACGCTGCATCTGCTTCAGCATCTCGGCAGCGGCAATATTAAAAGGAAGCAGCTCAAGATATCGAGCGGACTCTTCCAGATACCGCTTGTGACGGGTCTTTGCAATGCAAGCATGAGGGAAGACCTTTCGCACAGCCTTCGCTTCGGACTTAGTGATTTCAATCATTAGGTAAAACACCCTTTCAAAATAAAATAGGTAGGAAGAAAACAAGCGTCCTCGCTCTCTCCCTACCATAACTTTCCACACTATGTTTTACTCTATATATGTAAAATTATAACGTATCGACGTTAAAATATTGCATTTTTGCGCATTTCATAAATCAAACATTTTTCTGTTTCGTGCAGTTTTTTCAATGTTTACATTTTTAGCGCACTTACGGCAGTATTTTTGTCTGCGTCCAGTGCGAGCAACCATCTTTCCACAACAATCACACTTGACGTATTCTTTCCCACAATACTGACTCCATAGAATGCCAGCATTCTCAAAATCGTCCACGAAAATCTCATGAGGAGAATCCGGCTCCGCAATCAAAACATGGATATTTAAGTTGTCAATCTTTTTCAGGCTGGCAAACCCAATAAAGCCAAGATTATGTAACTCGCAAATCATCTCGTTCTGTTTTTTCTCATTCACGGATATGTTTGCCATCCTAAAAATATCAGCCGTATCTTCCGTAATCCAGTAGTTGCATTTTTCATTAACGGCAATATGGTATTTTGCCAAACACAGCATCGTGAACATCAGGCGCTGCATCTGCTTGCTTTCGAGTGCTTGAATCTTCTCAACCTCTGCTTTTGTAATGCACACACCATCAAGCTCCACCATGGGACGACCCTTGGCAGAAGCAATCGCCTTATCAATCAGTTCTCTATCCAGAACCTTGTTGTACCCTTCAAAATGACGTAACATATACTCGTTGATCTTTTCTCTTACGTCATCCTTTGAGTATCCCTTATAGAAATAATACTTCGCAACATAATGCAAAACATGCCCCGCTTTCTTCCAAGGCACATCCTTCTCTAGCCACTCTTCAGCATAAAGAACTTCATTCAATACAATCATCCGCATCCTCCTTGCTATTCATGCCAACCAACACGTCCTTGAAACGCTTACCGTCATATTCAATATCGCCACTCTCGTCCTGCACAAGAGAATGAACCATGCCGCCATGGCGTTCCAATAAGCGTTTAATCAAAGTATCGTGAAACAGCTCCCAAACGATTGCAATACTGGATGCATTCTTCTTACAAAGATCAAGCATAATATCGCAAAGCGCATCGTCGTTAGAACACTTATCATGAAGATTGCGGAACATACTTTCCTGATACAGCGCAATGCGCTCCTTGCGGTCTGCGCCGGTTTCTTTATTATTGTTTCCGTTGCCAGAATGGATTGCGTTGCCACGAGCAAATCTCAAGTAGTCCTTAAAGATAGAGCGGATGCCATAATACTGAGAGTTGGTATACTCCACACCAGACTTGAGCGAGTCGTAATCAAACTTGCGCCTTATCTTGAGTTCTTCTTCAAAATCTTCCAACTCGTCCTCTACAGTCCAGCACAGGCGGTTCATGGTACAAGAATTGATTCCGACCGGCATCCGATAGAGGTAATACTGGATAACCATTTCATCCACATCGTCCTTGACGGTCTTTTGCATAATCTCATCCAGACCAGCAAACCCATCCCACTTGATGCGCTTGCGAGCTGCGGCTACATACTGCTTGTAATCACGCATCTGAGCAGGGTAGATGTAGCTCATAAAGTATGGCTTACGCCATGCGCAAATACTACTCCAAAGCTTCTTATCCTCAATGGTGTCAGGATTATCATCGTCCTTAACAGTACAAGCTTTTAAATCGTACCAATACCGTGGCATTGGCTTGCATTTGACCCCTTTCACAGCGTCCAAAACATTCTGCTGATATAGCTGACCACACATGATACGATAATCCAGTTCTTCATACTCTCGGCTTCCCGGCTCAAACTGGCTTTGAACATCACCCATTGAGGTAATGTGGTTCGTTGTCGAACCAACGTCATTGCCAAATCCAGCAGCATTCGATTCTGCTAAATCATCCTCAGTAGGAATCTTCTTTTCTCCTTTTTTCTGAACACACAAAAGAGTCGGTGTCTCTCTTTTATTCTTGATAAGCACATCATTATCTGTGCTAAAAATAAGATCGCCATCAAAATCTGCGCCATTCAAAGCAGCACAGGTATTGTCCCATGCACTAAGAATTGTTACCGTCTTCATATAACGATACCAGTTTTTACAATCATCATTAGAGTTTAGATTCCGAAGAACAATATTGTTATGACATGACATCGGTGCTCTGAAACAAGCAACTCTCTTAACATCTCTATCATTCCAGAACCGGCTGTAAATCTCACCAGCTTTTAACAATCCAGTGATTTCCATTCCAAAGATGGATTGGCAAAGCGCATAAGGGTCTCCACTTGCAACTTGGAAATTCCCTCGTACCTTTACAACACCCGTTTTTGCTTGGGAAATCCGTTTCTTAATGAAATACCGAATCCGATTTTGAACATAAGGGTCATCAATCATTTCCGGCTCAATCATAAGAGCCTTAATATAATCGTTTTCCAGACTGTTTATGTAATTCGGGTCATCGCGCATTCCACTGCCACGCAAATACAGCAACGCATCACGCCAGTCACCGCCCATGACACCCTTGATTTCATCCAAAGTTGGCTTCACGAGTTCCCGAATCTCATCATTCGTAAGCTGATAGCTTTGGATAAACTGATAATTCAGGTTACGCTCTTCATCAAGCTCTAACTCACAAGTCTTTGTTACAGAGAAGTGATAATGATTCTCTCGGCAATTCTCGAAGTAGTCCTCACAGCTGTGGTAACTATCCCAGAGCTTCAACATGGATGTCGTAAGAATTACCTGAACACGATTGATGTCCTTGTAGTTTCCCCAAGAATCCTTAATCATGTTCTTTTTGGCAACCTTCTTGGCAAACTCACGGAAAGGGAAAGGGAACAGCATACCTTTACAAAAAGCATTCCGTACACAGAAGCCAGATGCGGTAGCAGGGAGTTTCAAATCTTCACTCCACTGTTGAGCAAGGTCATAGCTAATAAGACCAAAGCCATCGCTGGCGCACAGTTCACAATCATGCTCCATGTCCTCTACCATCGTAGGCTCGCCGGAGGCTCCGTCGTCCAGAACGATTACATGATCTTTAAAGTGCGTGAAGCAATCATTTATAACAAGCACACCATCAGGGTCAGTGACTGGAATGGAAGCGGAACAGGCAAGTGCTCTATAAGCTTCTATCTTTGCCGGAATAAACTCAATTCCCTTGTTACGGCCATTATCGATTCGCTTGCGGATCTCGTCAACAAGACGGTCGCTCACAAACACAATCGTACTATTCTTAACGCCACCAGTGGTTCCAACCAGACGGCGATACGTGATTCCATTGATTTTAAACCCCTTTGGAGAACACGCCCGGCGGTAGTCGTTCTTCTTATCAACCACCAGACACATATAATCCGGCTTGAACTGAACTGCATCCAATTCGGTATACAGCCTCCGAATCTCCCGGCGATTCTCTAAGCAAGAAGGTTCATTCCGCAGCATCTTGATTCTACGCTTGATACTCCGTGCCTTAGCCTCTGCATCCGTAACACCATTCAACTCATCAATCCATCGTAGAATAGTGCTATTAGCCAGCGAGATGATCTCGTGGTTTCGTCTGGCTTCATCCAATGGTAGTGTTAAATCCCATTTTGCTTCAACTAGACGCTTCGTATGGATCTTAAAAACAAACTTCTGGCAAGTTTGCTGCTTTGCCATTCGGCAGTCACCTCCGTGTTCTTCTTAAATGTATCCTGTAATGTATAGCTAAAAGGGAAATACAAAAGCAGACTTTTATAGATAGCAGCTCTCTCCATCTTCCATGGCCTTGAGCCAAAGTCGTTCACGCTCCTGATAGAGTTCATCCAGCATATCGTCAGCAGCCTCATACTCCCGGCGTGTCAGTCCTGCGTAGTTCATATCACGAATTAAATACTTAATTTCTGCATCAACATCCTCGTAAGTACGCATCATTCATCCCTCAACTTCCATTGTAACCATGCTGATTTTACGGTGTTGACACAAGACTTGCATACACCGGTCAATATCATCAAATACGACATCTTTTCTTCGACCACGTTCTGTCTTTTCGCGTTTAAAATATTGACATATATCGTATAGACGAATTTCAATCGTTTCTACCACACCATTGAACTTGTGGTGGTTTATTGTTACGGAATTAACATAATCAGAGCAAGTAATCCTGTCTATTTCTAATGAATCAAAGTCTTTGCAGATATCTTTGATAATATATTCCAAAACTATTACACCAGCTCTATCTGGTGCTACAATATCACAGTCGTGTTCAATTGCGTGTATACAAGCATCATATGAACGTCCATACCCACGAGGTAAAAGAACTTTCTCCATTATTTGACCTCCTCAACTACCCGGCGGATCGTCTCATCAATCTGTTCAAGTTCTGCCAGCAAAACATCCACGGTATCAGCATCACTCTCAGAAATATTTAAATCCTTAATCTTATGTAAAGCCCATTCAAGGTTCGGGTAATAGCCGACCGTAATCTCCTTTACGCCGGTACCCACCTCACCAGTCTTTGGATTCTTGCCAGCTGGCCGCTGCTCAATAATAATGAGATTCCTCTCATCACAGTTTTTAATAATGTACTTACCAATCTGCATTCTCATCAGTTAGACCTCCTTTACCTTATGGCTGGCTTCAAAGGTAGCCACATCATTCATAAAATCATTGATATGTAAGTATTTGTCAGCGTTCCGCAGATTCTTAGGCTTAAACTCTCGGCACTTGCATCGCACCTCGTCGCAAGTCGTAAAGCATGGGATCTCGTACCGGCATTTAACACAAACATGCTTCTTGTAGAACTCAGGCAAGCGTCCAGCCGCTTGATAGTTCTCATAGGTTATTTTTAAATCAATCCAGTAGGGGTTATCAAAATTCATTATATTCAGCCTTCTTTCTTCTTTCAAATCTCACCAATTAAATCATCAATGCTAAGACCACAATCCAGCATATTACGACCAGCTTTCTTACTGTTCTTCTCCGCCATTTTCTCAGCCAAAACCTTATCAACGATATCGTCTTCAAAATTCATAACGCATTCTACGTTTGCATTATCACGAGTTGCCATTCGCGCATTTGCTTCAGCAACAAGTCGAGCCATAAGCTCTGCGTCTGCCGATTCTTTATCCGCATCCTGCATAATTTGCTCATATTGCTCTTCAGTCAAACCACTACCGGCCAAGAAGTTGTCAATATACAGTTTTTCAACAATCTTACAACCATGGTCTTTCTGATTCAAAGTAACCAATAGTTGGTCAGTGGACTGACGAATTGTATTATCAACCATATCCGCTACCTGCTGGTTGGTTAACTTGATTTTCTTATATTCAAATTCTCTTCGGATTTTTCTTTCGATTTTATTATTGCTTCCCCATGATTTTTGTTCTTCCAGTCGTCGCTCAACATCTTCATGTTCACGAACTCTTGTTGCTACGATTACTTCCTTGTTAAAAATCATTGATGATAACAAGCCATCACAAACGATTGCATTTAACTTTGCCATCATTTTAACGGCAAGCTCAACGTCTGCCGGATCGATCTTTCCAAATCTACGAGCAAATAGATTCATAGTTTTCGGTTCAACAACAATTCTATAAACCTTTTGAATGGTACTGTACGTTTGTTCTTTTCCAAACTCTTCTCTGAGCTTTGGATTTAGCTTTCGGTAAAAATCCCTCATCCGACCAGTTTGCCAAAGGTCACGCTCTGTCGCTGGAGTTCTGCCGTCAGATAATGTGTAATCTTTTAGCACTTCTGCCTTCAATCGCATGTAAATTAAATTCTGCTTGTCGGTTAGAGGAGTTATAACAGCACGGCCATCGACGTAATCAATGAACGCCCTCGTTTCCTCATAATCCAGTGCATCGTTTACCTTTAGACCATGCAAGGCACTGTCCAGCCATGTTTTTAATTTGACACTACCGACCATTTTTCGGAACGCCTCAGCAACAGCCTCGTTATCTTCTGTCTCAGCATTCCGTCCCCACCATCTATAATCACGGCTGACCATACCGCAGGTTTCCCAGATGTCCTTCTTCTCCCATAGAAGTTTAATACCATCACACGGCTGCGACTGACAAAGAGCATTGAAGTGGTAGACAAGCAATTTTTGAATGAGATCAATGAACTTTCTATTGCCACCTGCTGGCTTTGCTGGAAGTATCTCGTCATCTGGTCGTATACTTTTTATAATGATTTGCCGACCAGCCTTTTTTAGAACCACAAATCTGTCCAGTTCTTCTAAAAATGCAGGACGACTATCTCCTGTAATTGGTTTTCCATGACTGTCAAGTACGCCAAGATACCTTGCAAGTTCAGAAAAGTTTTTGAAAGTTTGACCATCTGACAACTTTACAAGCATATCTGGCGTTACATCGTATGTTTTTGCCATGCTGAAATACCTTCTAAAGTTTTTGAATATCAAATCGTATATATGTAATGTGTAATACCAGTTTTGATATTCAAAATTCATAATTTGTTAATATTTAGTTGTACATTAAATTCTGTAAGGTTCTAATAGGAAACAAATAAGCAGAAATGAAAGTACAACTACTCCTCTCACAAAATATCTTTTAATGGTTTACTCGACTTGAAGCTATGGCGCGTAAGCGACATAGATTCAATTTGAGTAAACCTACGAGCGTCCGTAGACGCGAGATCCCTCTCTACGTCCTGTCCGGGAGGACTACTATAAATATCCATCGCAAACATCCTAACACCATCTCTTTTCCGTATCCTGTGTTGTATAGCTGTCTGCACTCATTATACCATGAGATTGCCAAAAGTTCAATAGCTACTTAACACAGGATGCGAAGATTCTTAAAGCCTATTATAATAAGGTGTGTTTCTGGGAGTATTGTTCTCTATGAAGGACATCCAGATATCCTGTGTGTTCAGTATAAGCTGCCAGAGACTACAATCATGCTCCTTGCAGGTCTTTAGAGTCCCTGAGAATGTTGCTCAGATGCCAGATCAGTCCATTTATGGCAATAGGGAGTACAGATAGGTACAAATAGGTACTTTATGCTCCGAAGAATGGTCATTTTCGGTACATTTTGGGGACACATCGGGAAAACCCGCATGAATCCTAGGTTTTTCAGACATTATTGGGTCAAAAAGGAACAAAATATGGGTAAAAAGGTACAAATAAAAAGAAAAACCAGCCAAAATATAACGCAAATACGTTAAATTCTAGCTAGTTGCCGAATGGCTTACCGATTGAAAAATAGCGATTTTAGGCTGTTTTTAGGTGTTTTAGATGAAAAAGTGATGAATTGGTGGGTGTGCGCAGGAGAGGGTATAGGGGTGTATTTTGGAGTGTTTTCGTCAGGGAAAAGTGTACCCCGGGATGGAAGTAGAAGTGTCAAGAAATTATTTATTAACAGATTAAGAAGGATAAAAAGTAGTAGTGTTGGCTGCCAATAGGAAAGATATTGATGAAATTATTGGGAATTGAAGATAAAATAATGTGTAAAATATTACGATAAATCGTTATTTCTTGAGGATGAATAAGAAAGATGTACTGGGGGCTTAGCTTGCTGCCTGGAACGTCCAAAAAATGGAAAGTATGCCCCACGGCTTGAGTGCTGGAAATGCTCAAAATACAGCACTCAACAGGCAAGGGCAAGGGAACGGACAAGGCAAGTTTTGGCGGTATCTGAAGATGTAGATAATAGTTAAAGAATTTTAAGCACTTTTAATTATCTAAAAACATTTAACTAAAACTCTTGAAATGTTCGATTTACCGAATGGTTGATTTTCAATCAACTTTTAATTATATACTGTTCCTTTTCAATCAACAAATCTGTTTTCCCTTATAAGGTAATTATATATTTTATTTTATTCCTTATTCCAGCCGAAAACGCCCACGACTTGCCAAAATATAATTTTTAACGATATATCGCTATTTTATAAAAATCTATAATTCTTGCAACTTTTGTGCATGAATTGCAACTTTTATACATAGACTTCCTAGCAAGGAACCGCTATAATTAAGCCACAATCTAGCAAGGAACCTAGCAAGGAACCTAGTAATGATTGCGCCGAATTTTGAAAACTAAATCAATCTTTTGTGTGAACGGCTAAAATGTTCTCACTCAATCTAGGCAAGTGCAACAAGCCCATCGTGGTTATAAATCAGCAGTCTACCGGAACGGTAAAGCACCTAGAAAGTTTGATTCAGTCGGAAAAATTCGGCGGTGTAGCTAGCACCGATTCAGAAAATGCAACGCTTGCAAATGGGCGCTGATTGTGCATTCCGCACACGACAAAACACACTTGCTATCCTACCGTATAGGCTAGAAAGATACGGAAAACAGGAAACACGGTTTTAACCGTTCAATCACTGTTTTGGTTTTGGCAATGCAAGCCGAAAAACCTTAAAAAGCCGTTTGTCCAATACGGCATTAGAGGGCAAACAATCCGCAAAACACCGGATACTAGATTGTACTGTATGCACACAAACACGTTGTACAGAAAAGAGGGCAACGCCCATACAGCACATGACTAGGCAAGGAATGGCAAAAAAGAAAGTACAGTTTGAACAAACCACAAACTAACTTTTATGGGTTTATATCCATGTGCTACACATTGCAAAGTTTATACTTTGCTTTTATGGTTTATACCATTATCTATTGTAGCAAAGTCAAGTGTAGTTTGCAAGGGCTATACAGTAACGGCTTTTTAGGCTTTTTGTGCAAGAAACAAAAAATAAGCAAAGCAAAAAGTATACATATTTTGCCCTATTTAGGGCAAACCATAAGCCCACAAGCAAGGCAATTTTGTCTAGTTTGCGGGTTTTGGTTTGCGCTAAAACGCAAAACCATCGAATATACACACAATTCAGAAAATTAGAAAAGAGGATTATTATGCGTAAAGCTATCACTATGCCCGAATTCCGCACCGCTATTCAGAACAAAACCACCGATTCTTTTAGCGCACGCGAATTGCTGGAATTGCTCAACAATTCCGCCGAAATGGCAACGGCAAACGGCAACGAAACGGCTGATTTAATTAAAGCTATTTCGGACAACAACAAAGCCGAAAATGAATCCCTTTGCACCGATAAATGCAAGGTTTTAATTGCTATGGAACGCGCCGAAATGTTCCGCACCTATTGCGAAAACCCGACTTATACCGGTCATAAGTTCAGCGGTAAAAAGAACGACAAAACCGGCAAATATGAATTGACTGAATCCGCTATGCGTATCAAGTTTGCAAAGCTTGAAAAAGTTTACCGTGATACTACCGGCAAAAAGTATGATACGCTTTGTAATTCCGACTTTTACGGCAAACTTGTTATGCTGTTTAATGGCTTTATGACTGAATCCCTTTGCACTGATTTAACGGCAAACAAACCTGTTCGTTCAGAAAAAATGCTTGACGCGCTCAAGAATGCAAAGCTTGATTGCTTTACTAGCAACAAGAACAACAAAGAAACACGTCTTGCACAGTTGCAAGCAATTTACAACGCTATTTTACCCGAAACTTTGACGGCAAAGGCACTTTCTTGTGATATGGCTTATATCAAAACGGCATACACTAAGGCTAAAATGGGCACTGTTACCACGCTGAACGACAACGCGCTGATTGATGAAATTATTGTAACTATCGGCTATGCACTGTCCTTTGATGAATCTACCGGTAAGCGTTCTCGTGCATACGATCTTCAGAGCAAGTCTGCCTTTTTTAAGAAAGCAAAGTAAGTAAGCTACATCTAACCTAATAGCACTCTGGGGCGGGCAATAGTCCGCCCTACTCTTGCAAAATCGGTTTGCCTTGACGTGGCGCAAGAGCTTTCTAACTAAATAACCGATATAATTCCGCACAGAAAGTGTGCCTATTTTCAGAAAAGGAAGTGAACACAATGAAAATTTCTTTGCACCAAAAGAATACACCTGTAGTGTTTCGTGGTGTATCTGTTCCGGCAAATTCCATTTACGGAACAATCAAAGCAGAGAATTATAACTTTGTCTTTGTTTCAATGCCTAAAATGGATTCTTTCGACAAAATGCCTTTTGTGTTCTACCAAAACGGCAGAATCGTTAAAAATATCTATTCGGCTATGCTTGAATCTGCTATTTCTCAAAGCGTGAAAAGCCTTGCAAATGACGGAAAAATCACGCTCACACACTGGAATCATAAGGCAGAACAAAGGGCGGAAATGCGCATTGTAGAACGTAAAAACAAGCGTAAATCAGAGCGCAAGGAATGGCAAGAAATTCGCTCCGCACAGAAAAACCGTGATTCAGCTGGGCACAAACCTAGCAAGCACACAAAAGCAATGCGGGCAAAGCCTAACTTTTATACGGCAGAATACAACGATCTTTCTAAACGTATCTATGGTGAATCCATTGATATGAATGGGACGGTCAGACGTTGCCGGAATAGAACGGCAGAGTACATGGACGGCAGCGGGTTAGGAAAATTCCGTGGTGATATGCGCCCTTTGAATCCTCAGATGCCTTTGAAATCTGGCCGAAAGGCAAGGTGATAGTATGGCTATGAATCCCTTGCCAGAACGGCAAAACAATGCTATAATTGTACTACCAATGAAATCAAAAGGTGGTGCGATTGTGGGCAGACCTAGCAAATATGCCGATATGAGTAAAGAGGAAATTCTTGCAGCTATGCGTGAGCGACAGAAAAAAAACGCCTCTTATCAGTGGAAAAAGACTTGCACTCTTACTTTGCAAGAGGGCGAAACACTTGAAAACGACTTTCTTGCAAAATTTGAATGCGATAACGTTTCTCAGTTTTTGAAAAAAATCGTTCATGGTGAATTGATCGTTTCCCCGGCAGAGTCCGACTCTTAACCAAACTCTAACAGAATAGCAGCGCTGAACGTCTTGTGAATTTATCGCAAGGCGTTTTCTTTATGCCTTGTTTTGCATAAATATGCAAATAATATGCAGAATATGCAAAATGAAAACACAACACACAATCACATAAAAGAGGAGTTCTATTATGGCAATTATTTCTATTGAATCAGCTCTTGATGTTGCCATAACATTTTGTGATACAGAGTTTGTAAAAATCTATCAGGAAGCTCTAGCAGAAGCCGGTACTGAATACGTCAGCACCGTAAAATGCTGGATTGAATAAGAAAGGATGTTTGTTATGAAATCGCTTCTCATGCTCTTTGGTTACACTGCATATCAGGCCGGATGTATTGCGCCTATGATGTGGTTTTTCGTTGTTGGTGCTGTCGCTATGGGTGTGGCAGAACGGAAAGGATGGTTGAACTAAGGATTGCAGGTATGGGTATTAAGGTTCCGGCCATCGCAAAGCAGGCTGAATAAATCGCATAACAACGTTAAAAATGATTTCAAAAATTACATAAAAGATATGTTTTAAGGAGGGCTTGTTATGACTGCAAAAGAGTATTGTAAGAACCATCCTGTAACCGCTTATGATAGCTGTTACGGCAGATGTGGTGGATTCCAGATTCATGGTGATATCGAATACGGCATTAACGATTACCTTTATGGTATGTCTGGTGTGCTGTGTGATGATGAAAAATATCATAGCTATCACCATCTGAAGATCACTTACGAACCGTCTGGCAGAGCATATGTCAAGTGTTTCGGCAAGCGAATTTATCTTGATGAGTGCTTGAGAGTGTAAAGGAGAAACAACAATGAAAAAAGGTCAATGGTTCATGAACGATGAAACCGGTGTTATCACCAACATTCATCGGGAAGCTGTCGAATGGTTTCGGCAGGGTGCGAATGTTTCTATCTGGATCAACGGTGTTTTTGTGTGCCGTTGGGGTCACTGATAAGAAAAGGAGAATAAAAAATGCGTGCTACTGTTGAAGTGTATGAGAACAATGCAGGCGGTATCTGTGTTGCAGTCTTTGGTCAGAATGGTTTGACGAATCTGTTTGTCGTTACTCCTGATGGTAATGAAACAAGAATGACGAGGGCATTCTATCAGGAAGCATTATACGGGTTCCCTGGCGATGATGAATACAATGCAGAAGATTTTTCTGGTTTGTCCATGGATGATGCTTATGCAGACATCTGCAATAACAACCTGATTGCAGAGTTTTATGATAATCGTGTTGTAAACCTGTATCCGGCAGACATGGGTATTGCCGGAATGGAGCTATTTGGTATGGCTTGACCGTATATTCACAAAATTGTCATGAATAAGAAACGTATCAACGCGCTAAAATGCGACGTTAATAAAATCTACATTTTAGTGCTTGACAAAAGCGATAGTATCCTGTATTCTATAGCTAGAAAGGGCAGTCCGTCATAGGACTTTTATTTTTACTATATAGCTATATAATACAGGATACATAAGAAAAGGAGAGTCAACTGCTATGGCTATGTACAAAACTAAGAAGGATGCAGCTTACGCATGGGTTCGGGAATTTAATGCGATTCCTCAGAGTGTTATTGAAAAGCTCGCCAAGGTCGATTTGGAAGAGAATGGCGAAGGCATTACTGAAATCACGCCGCCGTCTTGTGGTGATCGTGTCTATATCTTTAGCGGTGACCACTATGGCGAAAATGGTGAGATCCAGAGCTACAACGAAGATGACGACACTTACAAAATTTGTTTCGACGGCACTGGCGAGGAGGTTGATGTCAGAGAAGATGATTTTGAAGTCGAGCGTGACGACTTCTTTCCTATGTGGGGAACGATGTGGCAGTTTGACAATTCGTGTGATAACTGGTGGCTTGAAAATCATCTTCAGGAAATGGCAGATTGTGGTTTCCGTATCTACGAGCAGGAGGATTTTGAATATATCTTTGGCATTGATGGCTGCGGATATGACTTCTACGAAGCACATTGGATTCCGCTTTATGAGAAGCGTGGATTCCATTGGGATGATGAAACTATAAAGGAAATGAAAGAGAATGACTGACATACAAGAAAAGATGTGGGACACACTGGTTGAAATGTCTGGCGAGGACGTCACAAGAGCGTTTACAAACTTCTTTGGCAACCAGCTTTTGAGCGAAGAATTTCATCAGTTCTTAGTGGATGAGGGTTATATGGAAAGCGAGGACGAAGAATGATTATTGATTCTATTCTCGATCGCCGGGATGGTAGGCACTACAGCGCACATGACTTCTATCTTGAAGTCAGAAAGTATGAGTGTCTGGGCGTAGGCACTCACGGTGAAGATATTTCAATTGCTATGGATTACGGTGATAACAAGGATGTGCAGCGTGTCTTGTGTCAGTATGTCCAGCGCAATGGTTATCCAGCAAATATTGAGGACTACATAAGAAGTCAAGTTTGGGTAGTGTGAGCAGCAAATGCTAGGTGATTAGCGGTACTAGGGCAGACATAACCGCTACCAATGCGAAAGCATGAACGAATACACACATGAAAATAAAGGAGATGGTGCTATGAAAGTGGGGACATTGCTTAATCTGTTTGATGATTGGAACAAATATATTATCATCAACGACAATAGTTTGAATCGTCTGTATAATGCACGAACCAAAATCTTTGAATTTATGGACGAAAAAGAAAAGCATAAAGATTTACTCGGCAAAGAAATCGTATCGTTTGGACTTTACGACGATGATTTCTGCGTAAGAGTGAAATAAAGGAGATAGCATTATGGATAAAGAATATAACATTCCCGAATTATACGACAAGTACGGTCTCAAATATGAGATGAATTATGATGAGATTTGCTTTTTACTTCTCAAGAGAATTAAGGAAGACCCTAATTTTAACAACTATGTAAGGGTCGACTTGATTGATAAGCTGGGCTGGATTCACGACACGTTAATTGATGAATCGTGGTAAATAAAAGGAGTGTTAGGTATGAAGAAGTTTAATTCGACCTCAAATAAAGGATTCAATATGACTTTTGCAAATGGTATTACTGCAAGCGTCCAGTGGGGAGCTGGGAATTACTGCGATAACCATTTTAGTAAAGACTTCTCTTCTCAAAAGAAGCAAGTTCTAATACAGCAGAAGTGGCCGCATGGAATGAAAACGACGAATGGGTTACAAATAAGTTCTGCGACACCTGTGATGATGTTGCTGGGTATCTCTCCCCAGATGAAGTGTTGCAGTTTTTGAATAGCTGTGCAAATTACAAAACGGCTTAAAATCATGCTTTTATCGGAGGTGAAAATATGAAAACTGTATACGTTATTGCCGTAAAGCATTTATTCTGCTACAAAGGAAACACTCTTAATCGTTGGGAGTATGTTCAATTTGATGAGTATGGGTACACATTTTTTACTGAATCCGTTGATGGTGCGCGGCACTTTTATTCTGTTGATGAGGCTCAAAAATGGTTTGATAAAATCGGCCATGAACTTATCTTTTACGGAAAACGTAAAGGTCAGTATGATTTAGAGTCTCTTTGTATTAAGAGCGTTGTTTTCCGAGACCCTATTGTAAATTTTGTAAAGGATTTGGATTATAAGAAGTGAGGTGAGAAAATTATGATTCGGATCGAACTTGAAAGTGAATATGGTTATTTCAAAGCAAACAATCTTTTAGAACCTGAGATTCTGAAGTTTTATGATACAGATGGTGAATACATCGAATCAATTTATGTTGAAGAACTCTTTAACAAAGACTGGAGTTATCTTGTCTTTGCATTAAAAGATAGTTCATCAGGTTTTGTTGCAAGATGTTTAAGAAAAATCCTTGAGGAAGATGGTGTTGAGCTTAACCATGAAATTTGCGATGCAAACTTTGAAGAACTTTATGAGGAATACGGTAGAGAATTTGTAAATCGAATTGGAACTTGTGCATTAGTTATTAGATGTTGAGGTGAGAAATATGTATTGCTTGGTTGCTTGCAACAAGGACGACGACGATTTTCGAAATCTTTTCTGGACTTCAAAAATTGAAGAGTGCGTTGAAATTGGATTGTCTCTTGTTCCTTGTCTCAGAAGAGACATTCTCAAAGATGAAAATGGCGAACCTTATGATTGGCTTGAAATTTTGGAGGATGACGAACTCAGAGTTGGAGTTATTTCAAAGGATGGAATTGTTGAAAACCTTATGTGAGGTGAGAATATGAAAGTTGTTGATTTTATTAAGAAACTGAACCAGCTCGGCTACGACGAGAACACGGAGTTGGTTTTTGGTGTCTATGATAATACGGAGTTTTGTGATTGGCACGAATTGGGGAATCCTGTTTGTTACCGTGGTCTAGATATTATTGATAACAGTGGGCCGAAAGATGTCATTGCTGTCGATATGGATATGTAATAAAACAGATATTTTACAATGATTGAGGAGGCTTTAAAATGACCTTTGAACAGTACAAGAAGAATCGTCCATTCTTTTCTGATCCGTACTATGTGAATATTGTAGAAAGAGTAGAAGAACAGTTCTTCTCTATTCCGGCAGAAAAAATTCACGATACAGAGAACGAACTTCCTCATAAACTTAATTTTGGAACTCTCGGTGAATCAAAATATCTTTCTGTTCCTTGTATTGTATTTATGAGTGATGGCACAGAGTATGGAACGTATGTTGATATCGCTGGTTATTATTGTTATCAAGATAATCAGTGGTATTTTGATCGCATTGATGTTAGTAGAACGCTGTCTCTGCATGAAGTGTATAGAAGAAAACCGACAGTTTTGAAGTGGGTTCCGTTGAAGATTGTCTGTGACGAAGACGAAAGAGATGATAGATGTTTTCAATACAATGGAGAACATTATAAAATCATATAAACAAAAGGAGCTAGTACAATATGACTGAGAAAGATAAACGGATTCTAAAATACGCAATTGATAATCTTGTTCTTAGAGAAATCGAATTATGCAAAGGAAGTTGTAAAAGCAACCCTGAAAACAAAGCAAACCGTGAACGAGATCGTGAGTTGATTATTTATGGTATTCACAGCGTTTTATATGAGGTTGAGCGTCTTGAAGAACAAGAGAGAGAGATGCTGGAGAAAGTCAAACATGAAGTGGTTCAGTTTTGATTGAGGTGATAAAAATGGACGAAAGCAAAGTTGTGAAGCAGATTGCCGAATGGATGGTCAAAGAAGGTACAAAAAATACTACAGAAGGCAATTGGATTTTTCATATTGACGAAATCACAAAAGAATTTAACGTAAGCAAAATGTTTGTTGCGGCCTATTGTGGAGAGATTTTTGATTCACTTTATGAACACGAATCGGTTGCTGACGTGGAATGTACTCTACAAGAAGGCTCTGATTTTTATGTGAAAACTTTTGACGTTGATTTTTATACAAAATTTTGTCCCAATGTAGAGGATAAAGATTGGAGTGAGATTGTATGACAAACATTGAAAAGAACATTGTTCTCGCAGCTCTTTCTTCTTATCGGCGTAAGCTTATGGATCAGAGTGTTTCATTCCTTAGAGCTGGCAATCATGAGGATGCAAAGCAGTCAACGATGGAAGCGGCCAACGTGAATGCGCTGGTGATTAAGTTTACAAGAAAAAAGGAGTTTGCAATATGAGAAACCTGTCTAAGCAGAACCGTAAGAAAATTTATGACCTTATCAAACGTGATTGCACATTTGTTGGCTCATATGATTTGGAACATTCTGAAGAAACTGTTTTGACCTATCTTCCGAAGCCTGGCACACAGATTTATATAGATGTTGAGGAAGTTCGTGTCGTAAAGAATCGTAAGACCGGAAACTGGGTCGAATCCGTTGTTGACATTCGGTGGAAACACGGTATGACCTTGGTAGAAGCCGAAATGATCGAACGAAAATATCAGTGCAAATCTAATAAGTAAGGAGTTTGCGATATGAATAACGAAAATAAGATTATTGTGACTAGCTGGAATGGGAAGTCTTGGGAGATGACACCTGAACAGATTGAAGCAGCTTACCGTTATAAAGAGCGTCAGTATCGTATTGATGACGCTCTTTATCAGCTCGAACTTAATGCAGACTGGATTGAAGAAGAATATGGCTATTCATACAATGAAATTATCGATTTTTCGGAAGAGTTAGCTGAACGATTTCAGGATTATTTCGATTGCAATGAATCAGAAAATGACGCATGGATTGACCGTATCACAGAAATGTTTGACAGACTTGGAAGAAAGGAGAGCAACAATGACTAATCCCTGCCGTTACTGTGTAGCACCGGAGCGTTATCCTGGTTGCCACGACCATTGCGAAAAGCTGAAAGCTCATCGTGAAAGTGACGAGTATAAGAAGCTGTGCGAGTATAAGAATACATACTTAAAAAGCCCTCCAGAGAGTAGCGCAAAAATAGATAGAGTAATGCGTCGTTTTAAGCAAAAAGGATACCACTTGAATGGTTTCAAATCGGTAAGGAGTGTATAAAATGTGGGTTTTAGCTAAATGTCAATATTCAGATGATAACAAGATTGGATATGCTGTATTTTACGATATTGATAAACTTGGGTGTGTAACACTTATGTTCAAAATATATGAAGATACAAATTCTATTGAGTTCTTTTATTGTCTATTAGAAATGAGCACTCTGCTAGAAAAGAAAACGTGTGAGAATATCTTAAAAGCCTATTTGAAAGAGAAAGGGATTTTTGTAGAGGATTAACTATGTGGGATTTAATGGGTAACAATTATTCAGAAGTGTACGGTATTGGATATGCTTTACTGAATGGAATTTCAGCTGGGTTTTATGTAAGTGTCATGTACAAGAACCTTGGAAATGAAATTTACTTCTATTATCTTGATGATGCTCCTTATGGAGAACTCGATGATAATACCAAAAATAAAATTGAGGATATTATTTATGATGACCTTAGCAAGCGTCATATTTTTGGGGAGGACTGATTATGTGGGTTTTAATTGCAAACGAATATGCAGAAGATCACAAATTTGGCTGTGCAGAGTTTAGATATAAAGAAGATGATGGAAACTCGTATGGATATTCGGTTATGTATCTTGTTATGGACTACTGCATTATGATTTATAAGCCGTATGAAATTGACGAAGATCATATGGATGAAATTCGAGACCTTCTTTTTGAAGATTTGAATAAGAATTACGGAGTTTAAATTATGTGGGATTTAATTGAAAACAATTACCATAAAGAAGATGGTACTGGCCACGCTTTGATGTTCAACACGAATGATAAATACTATTTCGATGTTATGTATGTGTGTAAGCGGTTGTACAATTCAATTCGTGTTTTTTATCATCTTAACGTTTCAGAAAATGAAAAAGAGGATATCGAGGAAGTGCTCGTGAAAGAACTAAGAAAAACTGGAGTTTTAAGGAGTGATGATTATGTGGGATCTGAGGGAAGTTCACGCTTGTTTTGATGGTGTTGGTTGGGTTTGGAATGAATCTTTTCATCATAAGAATGTATTCGTAGATGAGGACGAAGATCCGAAAGAAATCTTTTGACAAGAATGTCAGATGTTCTTCCTTCAGGATTATCTAAGCAAGTGTGAGATTGTGGATGACGGCGGCATTCTGGAACTTCAGCTGAAAGATTCCGGTGAACCAGTTCTCGCTATGATGATTGCAGAGTAAGAGTAAAGGAGAATGAATATGTTGCTTTTTAATGACGTTCTGGACGACTGTGTAGTAATTGTTAAGGATGATAATGGCAACAGTAGAGTTATTTCTGGCAGTGTTGATTCCATGCTTTATGACTGGTGGCACGAATGTAATTATGTGGCAAGTAATGACTCTTTGGTTGTTTATGCAGCTTGTTTTGGAGTGGAAGTGAAATGCAAAACATTCGGAGAGTATATGGAAATGATTGATAGAATTGCTGGAAGTTGCGACGGAATGGAAAGAGGAGAATGAATCATGACACGGTTTTATCTTAATGCAGGTGCTCTTGGCTGTTGGATGCACCAGAATAAAGCACAATACACTGGTGCTTATGTTGAGGGTGTTCTAATTGATAGTTTTGTCGTTGAAACAAAGCGTGGAGTCGCAGCTATCTATGAACACTGCCTGAATGAGTGGACAAGCAACTATTATGTTGAGTTTACCGATTATAAGAATGGTTTTAAGAATGGCGAGGTCGATAAGATTTGGTCTGATTGGTACACATTTGAAGAAAAGGCAAGCGCATAAGAGGTGAATGGATATGAATTTACTTACATTTCTTTCTTTGGTCACTGATGGCACAAGCGTAGCTCTTTGGGATGACTACAAGGAGCAAAAAATCAAAGATTATTGTAAACGTGACCAGATTTCAATTTCAGAAGCCAGTCGGTACGAAGTGTCGTTCTTTACGGCAGATTGCGAAGGTATGATTACAATTTTTGTGCATTAAAAGGATTGATAAAAGGGAGATTTTAAATATGGAAGAGGCAATGGAATATATTGAAGATAAATTTACATTAAGTAGTGGACTTTGTAGTCATATCATATCAGATATTTTATGTTTTTTGAAAAAATCTTCTGGTTCTCGAATGGATAAAATCACTCTCCTTAATAATTTACTTAATTCACTTGGTCTTACGATAGAAGAAGAGAAACAGATTATTGATTGGCTCGTATAATGTAAGGAGATTTTAGATATGGAAAACTTATATTGCTACGATAATGAAATCATAAAATGGACTTACGGCGATAACCTATATTGCTTACATATTCAGCACGACGACGTTGCAGACAATAACCCTCGTTGGTGGGATGACCATGATTCCGTGATGGCTTGTTTCCATTCTCGTTATCGTCTTGGTGATAAGATTGATGCGAGTACGGCAGAAGAGTTTTGGAACAATCTGGTTTATAAGTATTGTTCTGATGAAGAAATTCTGGATGCACTTTTTAATATGAAGCTGGAAGATACTTGTGTCGTTGTTGATGAAAATTATAGCGATGAAAAACGATATACCATCTGCGGTATTGGAACTCTTTTTGGTGAAAAGGTTTCTGAAGACCCGATGTATGTGGGATTGAAATATAACGAAATCATTACATACGTTACTGATGAGTTTTCTATTCGTGATTGTCAGATTCTTCTTGATAAGTATATTGCATGGCTTCCTCTTTGGCTTCATGACCATTCTGGCTTGTCTATGGATTGCGATACCCGGTTTAGAGGTTCATGGGATGATAGTAATATTGGTTGGATTGTGACAGCTGTTACGGATGGTTCGGATGATACTAAAAATGAAGCAGAACGAATTATGCGTAATGAGGTGAAGGAATACAGTGACTATCTTTCTGGTGAGAACTATGGCTATACGCTTTATCGAGAAGAACACGGAGAATGGAAGGAGATTGACAGAGCATTTGGATTTATCGGTTCTGACGTGTTTGAAAACGGTATCACGTACAGCGCAGGCTGTGGTCTTGAAAAGGCATTGAGGGAAGATCGATGCCGTATTGGTGATGTAGAGAAGGTCGTTACTGTTACTTATAATTTTGATAAATGTTGAATTTTAGGAGGAAATAAAATGGATGACAACATGATGGAACGTCAGATTGCCGATTACATGGTAGAGTATGGTACCAAGAATACAAATTATGGTTCATGGGTGTTTAAGGTTGATGAACTGGCGAAAAAGTTCAATATTACAGAGAAATGGATTCAGGAACATGAAGACGGTATTATGTCTGAGCTGTATCTCAGAGAAGAAGTGGTTGACGTTGAACGTGAATTAAGCGGCAATGATATGACTATCACACTTTTTGATGTGAATTTCTACACCGACTATTGCCCTAACTATATTGAAGACGAACAGGAAAAGGATGATGGCGTAAATCAATATTGGTTTGCTGAAACTCGTTGGTGTATCGATGATATTATCGGTATTGCAAAAGACAATGGAATTGAAATGACTCCGCAGCAAGCAGAACAGTGGTGGAAAAAGAATGAAAAATGGTTCAGAAATGCTCTTGTTGAATATGGCAATGAAGTTCTTGCCAACGCGGATTTTAGTGAGGTGTAAATATGTGGTGTGTTATCGAATGCGGTTCCAAAGGTGAAATTTTTGAGCCTGAGTTTTTTCAAAACGAAAAAGAAGCTATGAAATATATCGTGGATGATTCGAAAAAATGCTATGCAATGTATTCTGACCTTCCTAATGTTCTGGCTTATCATGACAATGACGAACTCGAAGCACAGGTTTGGACGGATGAATTTGGTTTTAGATGGAAAGCATTTGATATTTCTAATAAATTGATGTAAAAGGAGAGTTCTATTATGATGAAATTTATTTCTGCAAGAGTATATGATGATTATTCTTCATTGTTTTATTTCTTTGATGTCAGAAATAAAAATGATGATATCCTTGATTTGGTTAAGAAAGCAACAGAAGAATATCTGAAAACAGAGGAGGGTAGAAAAATCTACGAAGGCAATTGTAATGATTTCGATTTAATTGATTTTGATAACTATGTTCCTAATTCAATTTGTGAAAAATTTGGCTTCGTAAAAATTAGTACACCTGAATTTGCTGAAACAGAAGCAGGTAACACACTTTATGAAGACAAAGAGGACACTATCTAATGTATTACCATCTTGAATATTCTGTCAGACACTTTATGTACGGCGATACATATAGAGGACATGAAATATATCCAACAAAAGAACTGCGTGATGCAGAGCTTAACTGGATGAAAACGTGTTACAGCAGGCCGACAGAGCTTGTCTATGCAACGTATGAAACCGAAACTCTTAGTGAAGATAAGATAATAATATAAAGGAGAAAGATATATGTGTAATGTTGGTGAACATGATTTCAAAGTCAAAATTCATAATGGTTGGTTGATTGCCACGGGGTCGGCAGACAAAGAATGCTATCCGGGTATGCTGATTTTTTACTCTAAAGACGGAAAGACATTTTCGTGGTACGATTTAATTACGGTTATTGAGCAAGATGCAGTAAATGATAAGATTCAAACCGACCTGTATAAGAAAGGCTGCGAAGATTGTTGTCATGTTTTTGATTACGAAGATGGTGAATTGAGAGGGTGAGTGTTGTGATTGTTTCCAATGGTGGATGGGATAACTCGATGGACGAGATTAAGGAAGCACTTGATATACTTTCTTATTGGTTAAGAGAAGGTGCGACGGTTGGAATTTTTAATGAAGAAACCGACAAATTTGAGTTACTAAAACCTTTTGATTCAAAAAGGGCTTTTATTTTAGGGAGTGTGAGTTTATGACGGCGCGTGAAATTGCAAGAGATTTTCTTTCTAAGATGAATCCTTCTGGATGGAATGGACGTGGATACAAACCAGATACATTTAATGATAAAAATCAGATTAAATATCATGTAGATGGTCACCCTGAAATTGATGTGGATGTTTATTATGAATATGATGCTGGCGATAATAGCTGGTGGCATTTTTGTGATGCACGTGATAATGCTTCTGGCGATAAAATTTTTGGTGTGTGTAATCCTAATGTTTGGTCTATTGATGCGATTGAAGAATCTGTTCAATATTTATTTAGCAAAATGAATATTGAAATTAAATAGAATCGAGGTTTTAAAAATGTGGACTTTTACTAGGTTTTATCTTCGGGAAAGTTGTGTTTTGCTTGTTGAGGAGGACGGAGAAAAGAGTGCAATCACAACAAGTGCATATGACTTAATAAGAATGTACAATAACGGCGAGAGTGAATGCCCTAGCGATAATGCAAAGGTTATTTATTGCTCGATTTTTAATGTAAAAATGAAATGTAAAACGTTCAAAGAACTTATGGATATGCTTGAGAAAATTGTAGCTGATTGTTGTTGAGGTTTTAGATATAAAAAATAAAGCAGTGGTTGTTATTTATGACGATACGATGTGTAATGGTCCTTGCCGTGTAAAGCACAAAACAATGGAAGATGCGGTAGAGTCTGTTAATAATGATTTTGAAAGTCTGATGAAAGAGCTGCGAGATGAAGGCTATGAGCCTGAATGGATTCGTGACGGCCATCATATGCTTGAGGTTTATGTTCCGAATACGTCTATTAACGCATGGTGGGATTTTGAGTAAGGAGAATTAAAAACGGATACTAACGAAATCAAAATGTTTGAGCAGAAGATGATTGACAGTGCATTTATTGACGCTGTTGATTATGATCCGAAAGTGGCCGCACGAGCTGTGGGAGCACGTAAGATGAAAATGAAGGGCGTGTGCTCCTTTAACGAATACATTATCTATTTGCAGACAATTACTGGTAATGCGAAATTGTTCTGGAAGTATCAGTTTTGAGGTGAAAATATGGTTCTAAAACTTGAATTTACTGATGGTCATAAACCTTGGATATCATTTCCAATGAATAGAGAAGAGGCTTTAAACCTGTGGAATAAGCTGAGTAAGATGCCAACGGTACGACCTGAATTCCGGTTTGGCAAATTGAAGTGTCGCTGTGATTGTCTTGGGAACTGGTATGTTGCTCAGTGGTTCGATGGAATGCACAAGAGTAGGACGTTTAGATACCTTGCTAATGCTTTGAAATACATGGAAAAAGAAATGGCTTGAGGTGATAGTATGATTTATAGTAGTGCTGATTTTCAATGTCCAGACACGGGTGTTCCTGTTGTGTTTATTTATAATGAGGATACTTATTTAATCACAGCAGAAATTTGTACATTTTTGTATTCACTTGATCAAAATGAAAATCCTTTTTTCGATGAGTGTATAACGAAGGAAACTCAAAAATGGTGTAGTAAAATTCATATTTATGCGGACAATTTGGACGAAGCGAATGATATTGCCGAAAAATATGATTGTTGGTTTTAATTCAATAAAACAGTTCTTCTAAGGAGATAGTAATATGAATGAAAAGAGATTTGAAATTGACACGCCCATCGGAAAACTGGTTGCTGAAGCTGGTGGAGATTATAAGGATTATCCAGGAATTTATATTTATCTTCAGAGAGAAGATGGCGTTCAAATTGATTTATCTTGTACGGAAATTGATAAAGAAACTGGCGAAGGCAGGGTCTTTATCTGGGAAAATACGTCTACGGATGAATACACTAGGATGATGCGCTGGACTAAAGAACAACTTATGATTAAAGAGTGAGCGGAGGGAGTAAAACAAAATGACTACTAACAATTCTATGACTGTAATAACCTCTAAGCCATTCGGCGCACTGAATGTGGACGTGTACCAGAATGATAAACACCAGTATTATATGACCCGTGAACAGATTGGGCGAGCACTGGAATGTAAAGAACCTCGGAAGTACATTGCGAAGATTCATGAGCGTAATGCAGACCGTCTTGACCCGTTGAGCTCGGTCGTCAATTTGACGACTGAGGTCGGAAATTATACGCAAGAACGTCAAACATATATGTACAGTTTGCGTGGTGTTATGGAAATCTGTCGTTTGTCTCGTCAGCCGAAGGCGGATGCGTTTATGGATTTCTGCTGGGACATTATGGAATCTCTGATGCGTGGCGATTCCGTTCTGGCTACTCCTCAGATGGATGCTGCACTGAGTAAGGAGTTCATTGATGTAAGACTTCACGCTCTGTTTGATAGCATGAAGAACCTTCAGAGTGAACTTGATTCCACTCGCAAGGAGCTCGGTGACCAGATTGAGGAAGCTCGTGCTACTAGCAACGAAGCACTGAATATAATCAGCAGCGTGTCTCAGTGTGTCCATCAGATTAAGGATAAGCAGATGGATAATTCGATTCGTGCTAAGAGCTATACTCCTCGCAATGTGTTTCAGGATGAAATGAGTGACTGGCGTAAAGATTTGTATAGCAAGATTGGTGTGATTGCAAATACCAAAGGCTATACGAATAAGGAAACGCTTCACAAGATATATGAATATCTGAATCGTAATTATGGTTTCGTTTTGGAAGACGCTCGTGCGAAGTATGTTAAAAGAACGAATCGTAGTGGGAAAATCTCTACGATTGATATTATCGAAGAGGACTCCACTTGGAAATCCGTTATGGGTGCTGTTGTCGCAGATATGTACGCGGCATCTATTGAACGTCTGCATCAGAATCAGAATGAACTTCGTCTGACTCCAAAGGCTGTCGAAGCTGTTTCTGAAGTAAACGTGAGCGATGGTCCTATTGTTGACGCAGTAGTCAAAGAAGTTGTAGAAGATAAGCCTAAGAAACAGAGTGAGACGGCGAAGATTCTTTTTCCAATCATGATGCCTCTGGCGGAAAAACTTGGTGACAAGCCACAATATAAGCACACTTATACCCTAATCTATGAGTGTATTGGTTATAAGAAAATGAATAATTTGTTTATTGCTTACGAGAAGGCTCATGGTAAAGCACCAAGTCCGAAAACAAAGGTGTTTATCGAAAACGAAAAGAATCTCGCACTGTTTAAAAAGGCTGTAAAGCAGCTGATGAAAGAACGGGAGAACAAGTAAATGTACGTAATATCGAACGGTCATAATTATATTATGAAACGGAAAGGGGGTCGGATTTGTGCCACCTGTGATATTAACCTAGCATTACAGTTTGAATCTAAGGGTCTGGCGATTTGTGAAATCAACAAGCTTCCCGCCGGGTATAAGAATGGACACTATGTACCGAAATCAATGGATGAAATCGAAGCTGCAAATAAGAGTCCGAATATAACAAATCAGGTTGCAAAGCCGAATACATACGCATTTCATATGAAAGATTCTGAATGGCTGATAGAGTTGAAGAAAAATCTTGAGGTCACAGACAAAACCATGGCCAGCCTCGATGATTTATATGCCAAAGTCTACAGTGATTTAACTGCGGCTAGTGATGAGATTGCTGATATTGAACACGCAATTGAGTTCAAAACAGTGAACGCAGCGCAAGGTTATCAACTTATGGCGGAATTAAAGAAGGCTCGTCGTAAGAGGAGAGAAGCCAAGGATGCAAAGTTTCTAATTGAAATTGCGATGAGTCATCGAAACAACAATGATTGGGGTCATAGTCGGCTTGAGACTGCCATTGAGCAACTTGACACTCGTCAGTTTACTCCGAAAGTTCGCAACGATCTGTTTGAAAAGAATTGAGGTACATAAAAATGACGATTCATATTTTACATGAATGTATTGATTCTAGCGATTTCTACGCGGAAGGTAATATTATTACCATTAACAAAGATAAAGAGAAGTTGTCTGAAAAGATGTTCTCGCTTTATAAGGATTGCCGAGACTCGGAAGGAAATAGTGTGAACCAGGACGAAACGTGGTGTGATTCATGTGAGGCGTCCGTTGTTAGTGGGAGCTCTGGAAATTACTATCGACATCATTGGAAAATTGACAAGTTTGAGGTGTGAATTATGATGGTATATGGAAACATAACGTGTAATCGCTGTGGCATTACATGGTATGGCCCTAAATGTGGAAAGCTCTATTGTGATGAATGTCGTAAGATAATAAGAAATGAGGCATCCATTCGATGCAAGAATAAAAAGAAACATAAACCAACATTTGTTGAGATTGTAAGAATGGCAGATGCAGAGGGATTATCTTACGGAAAATACTGTTTGAAGTATGGAATTTGAGGTGAATGTAATGAACGCACTTGAGAATGAAAAGAAAAACGAGAATACGGTTGCTTTTGATTTTTCTGAATATGATTCTTCTAAAGAAGAAAGGCACCAGAAAGTAATCAAAAGGAATTATAACCTGACTCGGATGGAAGCGAATCATGGAACGGTTCAGCCGATTAAGGACAAAGAAGATATTAAACGTATTTCAGAACATTTCTGGATTAAACGTCAGTACCGCAACTGGTGTTTGTTTAATGTAGGATGTTGCACAGGATTCAGAGCAAGTGATTTGCTTCGTTTGAAGGTTTCTGATGTAGCAGCTACAGATATGAATGGAAAGGTTGTGGTGAATTTCAACGCAAAACTTCGTGTTAAGGAAAAGAAAACAAATAAGTATCGCATTCTTAAAGTTCCGGTCCCGGCACTAAAGTGTATTCAAACTTATATCAATATTGATGGATTGTCTTATGACGATTGGCTCTTCCCGTCTCGGCAAGGCAGTTGGAAGAACTCCATGAGAACAAACGGTGGAACAAGCGTAAGTAAATCTGATGTGTTCCGTAAGTATGATGCAAATCCAAAAGAAATGGGCGATCCGCTTGATGTGGATTCTTTTGGTAGAATCATGCGTCAAGTTGGTAAGGAGCTAAATCTTCCTGTCCAGCTTGGTTCTCATAGCTGCCGCAAAACTTTCGGATATCAGTTTATTGCATCTCGTCCAAATGACATAAAAGCTCTTGCGTGGTTGCAGCATAGTCTAAATCACAGTAGTCAGGCAATTACGCTTCGCTATATTGGTCTGGATGAAGAAGTGGATGATGAATACTACTCTGGGATTGATTATGGCGTGGACTGCCATGAAAACTCTTGAGGTGTGTTATGGCTGATACTTATATTAAAATCTGGGATACTTATGAGAGCTACTTTGAGCCCCTTAGTGCTGCTGAGGTGGGGCGTCTAGTACTGGCGATGATGAAATATAAATCGTCTGGAATGGAGCCTGAACTCAACGGAAATGAGCGGTATGTGTGGCCTGCTGTAAAGAGAGATTTAATTAAAGATGCCGAATACATCGAAGGTAAGCGCATTTCTGGAAAAGCTGGCGGTGAAAGCAAGCGTAAGCAAAACGAAGCAAACGCAAGCAAGAGCAAGCTAGAAAAAGAAAAAGAGAAAGAAAAAGAGAAAGAAAAAGATAAGATATCGTCTTCGTCTAGTGATGAAGCGACAACGACGAAATCTATCGAGGATGTCTTTCGAGAGGACATCGGAAAGCTCGGTGTTGCAGGAAAGAAGGCTTTGGCAGAATATGTTGAGCGCATGGGCGATGAACTTGTACTTGCTGTGATTGGAAAGTGTTCTGATCTAGGTGGTAGTACATGGGCTTATGTGCGAAAAGCTCTGGATGAAGCGGAATCTCTTGGTTGCAAGACTGCCGATGATTATCGCCGGGTGTGTCCGACTGGTTGTGGTCGCAATACAAGAGTGGATAGACAAGCTCCCAGTGGAAACGATTGGCTAAAAAACGCAACAAAACGTCGTCCGCTGGTTAAAAGAGAGCTGGAAACAGCATGAATGGAGGTTTGAATTATGGGGTTGTTACTTGGTTTGGGTTTGCTTGGAGCAGCGTTTGGTATTGATGCGGTAAAGCAAGCACCGTTCGATAGGGCATATCGCCGTCTCGAAAACGAATGGGGCACTTGTACATCGGAAGAGAGTAAGCGGTGTGATGCTTTGAAGTATGCCGTGCAGAACGGTTTATGTTTTGAGAATGAAAAGAAGCCTGTGATTGAGTGGCAGAAGCTGAGAGATCTTCAGTGGAAGTATCAGCTGGCTGGCATCTCTTGGCCGAGAGAATCTGCGATTCGAGATGTGTGCCGTCTGGCAGCTCGTGATCGTGGATTTGAGTATAAGGGGTATCTGCGAAACACGTTGACGTTTGGTTATATCACTGATCCGAAAAACATTTGCAAGCTTGGTATTGTAGATTGAAAGGGGATTTGAAAATGAATAATAATCGCAGAAAAGCTATTAAGCAGACCATTGATCGCTTTGATTTCATCCGTAAGAAGCTGGAAGAGCTTGTATCGGAGGTCGAAAGTGTAAAATCAGACGTCGAGAACATCCAGTGGGAAGAAGAAGAGTATCGTGACAACATGCCGGAGAATCTGCAGGGGGGTGAGCGGTATGATAAAGCAGATGATGCTTGCACGAATTTGTCTGATGCTGTGGATGCTCTGGAGGATATGATTGGTGCTCTGGATTTTGACTTTGGTGATGTGACCACATCTCTGGAGGAAGCGATGGAATGATTAACACAACAAACCCATTGAGGAGAAATGCATGGGCTGTGTTCTTGTATAGAGGTAGGCAAGTTTGTTCGTATCTTTTGCGTAATAGCAATCTTGGGGACAAGGAACGCATGGTAGAACTGCTGGCACGAAGGTACATGACAGAGCCAGAAAATATTGTTGTCGATATTGAATTTAGAGATTGAGGTGATAAAGAATGACCGCGTTTATGATATTTGCTTTGAATGTGGTGTTGATAATGGCAGTGAATAGTAATCCGTTTGCGTTTTGATTAAGAGGTGTGGATATGAGTATGTTGCAAGAAGAGTATAATTTGATGGATGAAGCACTTAAACAGTTGCTTTATGATATTCGACATCCGAGTATGGAAGCTGCTATACGTCGTGAAAAGATGTACAAAACATATTTATCGAATGTAGATGTTGAATATGATGGTGAATCAGAAGTGGTTGATTTTAAAGATTTAGATATTTGACTGGAGGTGTAAATATGAATATTCTGAGTTTTAATGGAAATGAAAATCCAAAAGGGAGAGATGGTGATGCCGTTGTCAAGTTAAGTTATCAGGAACTGTTTAAGTTAAATAATATTTTGTATCACGCTCAAAAAGGCGGTGAGATAAAGGACGTAGTGGACTTTAATATTCGAAGGAATTTTTACATGGCGCTTAATTTGGTTCAATATGGTAGTCTGGATTCTGTTTCGCTAGAAATTATGTTAAAACTTTATGAAAACAATAAAACCTAAATTCTTTGAAAGGATAAATGGGAATGGATAGTAAGAAAACAAAAGAACTGCGGGCTGGTGTTATGAAAGTTGTCAGCTGGTTGGATAATAATTGGCGTTGGATTCATACCAATGATTTTGGAAATGAAGAAAAGGCAATGGATTCCGTTGAGATTTACCATACAGTCTTGAATACTGTTGAGATGCTTGGTGGTGATTGGCAGCGTGACGAGAATGGAAAGCATCGGGTGTTTATCGCCGGAGTTGGTGGAAAGGCAGAGACGGAGTAAAATCCGGGTTCTTATGAGATTGCTGTAAAAAGCTTGACGATAACTGGTTATGCTGTTAAACTTTGCATAATCACAGAATGCGCAAGCATGGAATGAGGTGGACTTATGAATTTACAAGGACTTGAAAATAAAAAATGGGACTTTAATAAACAAGAGGAACTAGCTATCTCTTGGCTATTAAAACATGGCTTTGAGGTGAAATTGAAAAAACAGTATACATCAAAGGATATTTATACGGTAACAAAAGATGGTATTTTAGATGAATTTATCTTTCCGAATAACCAGAAGAACATGAACGTTCGGGCTTTTATGGAAAGATATGAGAAAAATTTTGAAACAAAGAAAGAACTCATAAAATTAAGAGCAGAGGCATCGGCTAATGGTTTGATTAAAGAACGTAGTTGATGTGATAAAAGTTAAGATTTAGGAGGATGTGTTATGGAAGATAATACGAAGGAATTTGCAAGAGCTATTGATACTGTAAATAAATTTTTGGATTGTGGAGCAATTGTTTTTGTCAAAGTAAAAGGAAATGAAAAATTGGTAAGACTTGAACAGATTGATATGTGTGCGCCATTATCATGCCGTTTTAAAAATTCTGATAAGAGCTGAGATTTAAGGAGATTGTAGGATGGTTAAATTGAATAAGTGCCCATTTTGTGGGCATGAAGCGGTTTCCATTAGTGTGTACGATGTTGACGAAAAGTGGAAAGGTTCGCTCGGATGTGATTTTGAGAAAGACCCGGATTACGGTATGGCATTGTATGCCTTACATCACGAAGAATGGATGAGCTGCATTCTTCGCTGTGATGACCAAGAAGAAGCACTTGGCGGGTTGTTTTTCAATTCTGCTAAAGAGGCTGAAAAGTATTGGAATGAAAAGACTGCAATGCTTGACAAAAGCTGAGATTTAGGGAGACATAGTTATGAGTGAATATAAATTAAAGCCGTGTCCTTTTTGTGGTGGAGAAGTTACCGTTGCAGAGGGCAGTTATCGCCAAACACGATGGATGTATGTTACGAGAGGAAACAAAGAAAATAGGTGCAACTGCCATGTTTTCATGGAAAGCAAAACTTACTACTTTGATTCCTCTGAAAAAGACAAGGAAAGAATCAAAGCCGACCTTATCGAAGCGTGGAATAAGCGAGTCGAATAAAAACTAAGATTTAAGGAGAGATACATTATGAAAAAATTCGTTGCTCTTTTTGAAGGTTGGAACGATAAGCATGACCATGAGTGTATGTGCTATGTTGTTGATGTAGATGATGACTTTGAAAGTATTTTGAGTATTGAAGAACAGGCAGAAAAGATGGCTCGAAGCGAATATCCTAATCTGAAAAATTTTGAGACGCTTTACATCAAAGAACTGCTTAACAGATAAGAATTAAGATTTAGGAGGAAATAGTTATGCCGAGAAGGAAAACAGTAGAAGCACTGCAATTAACGCCGAAAGAAATAGCTCGGAAGTCGCCTACTTTTATGGAGCTTCCTGAGATGGTAAGCCGTGCTGGTGAGCCTACATACTATTATGATGTGGGAGATGCTGTAGAGATTGGTCATCTTAGCGGATGCAAGATTGATGAAGTCTGCGACGGTGGTTTATATTACGGTGTTTCTTACGATGATGGATATAGGTACGAAACGTGGTTTAACATTCGTAAAGCAGGTGTTGAGAAGAAATCTCAACTGACAGAGAATGAAGATATTAAGATTTCTTACTCAAACGTGACTATTGAATCTTTACTTCACAGATACTATTTCTTTGGCATCAATTGTAATCCGAGCTATCAACGCGGATCTGTGTGGACGGATGATGACCGTAAACTGCTTCTTGAAACAATTTTTATGGGTGGTGAAATTGGTCGATTCGTTTTAAAAAATATTGATATGGACGAATGGAATAAAAATCAGAATTACTTTTATGAAATCATTGATGGAAAGCAGAGACTTCTGACACTGACTGCATTCTACGAAGATCGTTTCCGTTACAAAGGATATCTGTATAGTGAACTCTCTAAAAAGGACAAGAGAACTTTTAATGAGACTAATATTGCTATTGCAGATTTACGGAATCTTTCTAAGAAAGATACGTTGCGTGTGTTCTTGTTGTTGAATCGTGGCGGCAAGGTTGTTACCAACGACGTACTTAATCACGCAAAAGAGTTGCTGGACGAAATGGAGTGAGTGAATGATTTATACGGTTACAATGATTGACTCGTTTAAGAACGATCAGAATGCGAAATTCAGTTCGCCAGTGTCAAACACCAAAGACATCTATTGGATGCCGGATGATAGTTGGATTGCTGGATTCTTTACAGATTTAGCAGAGGCTATTCGAGTTGTTAAAGAAAACGTGACTGACATCTTTGAACATTGTTATAATTACGCAGTCGTTGAAGGATACGAGGAAGGTCTGTATCCAAGACCGGAATTGACGAGGTGGTTTAAATATGATGCTGAGAGTGACACAGCATTCGAGATTGAACCGCCGCTGCACAATAAGGTGGCTGGATATGCTTTTTGAAGAAAGGGGATAGGAGTTATGAATAGCATAAAATATGACGAGAAGGGAAATAGACTGAATCGAATGCAAGTTATTCGGAAGATGGATAAGTTTCGAGTTTCAATGCTTCTTGAGCAGATTGTCAAGCATTCTGAGGATTATCCGTTTTCCAGAGAAGAATGGTTAAAATGGTTAAATGAACCTGCAGGAGATCGTATTGATGAGTTTTGATAAAACCAATATTTTTGAAGGGAAGTGATTTTTATTAACTCTAATTTGTTAATAAATCGTGAGCAAAGTGTTGCCATCGTGTGTATAATGTGCTTGCTGGCAGGGAATCTGGTATCGAAGATCAGCCCGGTAATTCAAAATCAGAGCAATTCGTACCTTTATAATAGTAGTCCTCCGGCAGTAAGTGTTGTGCAGCAAGAGGAAAAGGAACCAGAAGTCATCGTAAAAACTGTTATCGAGACGCGTGTGGTAAACTTCAGTCAGGGAAAGCGCGAACTCACTAATGATGAGCGTGCTCTTGCGGAGCAGATCGTTGCTTGTGAAGCAGGTGCTGATAGCCTAGAAGGTCAGATGGCTGTGGCTCAATGTCTTTATGATTCTGCTGTACTTGATGGTCTAACCATCCAGCAGGTCTTTAAGAAGTATGGTTATAGTTCCTTATATAATAGGAAGGTGACGGCAGAGAACGAATTGGCTGTGTCTATGGTGTTTGATTACGGCGCTAAAATTTCAAACAAACCAATTCAATGGTTTGTGACCCCGGCGGCAGCTTCCGGCAGTTGGCACGAGCACGGAGCAACGTTCGCTGGACAATTTGGCGCACATAGGTTCTATTACAACGCGGAACTGGTTGTGGATGATGCCGAGTGAATGGCATCATCTAAAATTTTAAACTTTTACAACAACAAAAAGATGTATAATATATTGACCAAAACAAAAAGATGTGTATAATATATCTTGAAAGTTGTCTAAATGAGTGGAGGGCGGTGTTTTAATGCGTGAGAGAAATGTTCTGAAGGTCATACGAGTTGATGACTTTTTAAAGTACATAAGAAAAAAGAGAGTGTGGGTTTGTTTTATTTGCAATGGTGTAGATGTTCACATGGTCTGTAACAAAATGAACGATGTTGGAGCAGAGACACATGGGATCGTTAAAGGCATTGGCTTCTTCGGAAACGAAAGTCATATTGAGCTGCGGCAAGAATGCCACGAAGTAAGGAGGATTGAGCTTAGACCGGGCGATAAAGAGAAAGCGTATGAGATGATCTTCGATAACACAAGCGTGTTCGTATCAGAGAACCCCGAGTTGTACGGGCACTAAAAATATTTAAAAAACCTCTTGACTTCTGCAAGGGTATCCTGTATAATATAGCTATGGAACGGAGCTACACTATTATAGAGGAGAAAGACTATGGATAGTAATATTGACCCAAAGGTCGGAGAGGTTTGGTTGGTTGATCTATCCAATGCGACAGGTCACCAGCAGCGCGGTATTCGACCGTTTGTTGTGACGAGCAACAACAAGCGCAACTTCTTCAGTCCCACAATCAAAGGGAATCCGTTGTCTTCCAGAATATACAAGCGTTCTCCGGTTCATGTCCTGCTCTCAAAGGAAGATTGCGATTTTCTGGATGTTGACAGTATCGTTCTTTGTGAAGAGACCGATACACTTAACAAAGGACAGTTCATCAAGAAACTTGGTGTCTTATCGGAGCGTCAGATGAATATGATCGCAATGGCAAGATGCAAGGATGAACCGTTCTTACTCGCAGCATTCCTGAGCGGCGTACAACATACTATGGAATTTCAGAATTTTGCCGCATTTGCTTGATTTTTTATAAGGGTTAATGGTACACTACATATAATAAGAAGGAGTGTGCCACTATGCTTACTGAAGAGAAAATCAACGCTTTTGCCGAAAAGTATTCTGATAGAAGCGGTGAGTTTGTTATATCGACACTTAACCATGTTATGGATTACGAGGCCGAGCGTGGGTATGAGTTGTTTGACTTCACAAAAGATGATTTTGTAAAGATGTTTGCCAAATACAATTGGGTGAATTCAAGTCGGTCGTTCAGAAATGTAAAGTCAATAATTACAGGTTACATCAAAAGTGAGTATCGAGCGAGCATGTATGACTTAGCTGAATTCTCGGAGAGCGACGTGAGTTCAGACAATATGTACGAGGACAAGTATTTTGCGTCAGCTGATGAGTTTGTTGATTTCTTGGACAAGTATGAAGAACCATATCAGATTCGTATGAACGTGATTGCCGTGCTGTACTGGATTGGTCTTACTTCCGAAGAGGTTTCTAATCTGACAATTAACGATGTTGATTTTGAATCATGTACTGTTCTGAATAAGACCGGTGTTGACGCGAGATTGATGAATATCATTAAGCAGTGTTATGAAATGAAACAATACGATGCTCCAAATATGGGAGGATACAGAACGTTTTATGTCATAAATGGTGATTACATTCTTCGCAAAACAGAGGATAGAACTGGTGCAGACAGTGATTCAAGAATGTCTACAAATACGATTCATAGTTATTTCACGCGCTTGAATGATATTCTCGAAAGAAGATATCATTCAAAGGCTTTAGACCGAAGACATCTGACCAGAAACGGCGAGTATGTCAAGGTTTATAACTACTGTAAAACTCATCCAGAATTTAATCTTGCAGAACTTAGTTTCGGAAATGGTAAAGATCCTCTTGCGGACATTATCGGAAGAAAGTGCAGCAAGGTTGCCTACATTAGTTTCCGGCAAGGATACAAGGGCTGGATCGAATACTTCCACAAAAATTAAAAACAGGGGGCTTCAGCCCCTTGATTTTAACATTGTAACTATATAACACAGGATACAGAAAATAGTATTTGAATGGAGAATGATAACAATGTCTGATTTCAAGAAATTTCGTGCACTGCTGCAGGACCACTTCAATGAGATGGTGAAGGGCGAAAGCCCTCTGTTTATCACCGATGCAGACGAGGATGAACTGTATAATCTGTATCTCGACAGCTTCCCAGCTGGCACGAATGAGTTGTTCCGTAAGCGGCGCGAGTATGACTGTTCCTGCTGCCGCCGTTTCGTAAAGAACATCGGTAAGCTGGTTTCCTTTATGGATGGTCAGATGGTTACCGTCTGGGATTTCGATACCAAGTCCGATGTTTATCAGCCGGTTGTGGATGCGCTGGCTGCCTATGTGAAAACCTGCGCTGTTGTGAACCCGTATTACGTCAGCCGCAATATGATCTCTGATAGCAAGTTTGGCACTGAGATGAACTATGAGTATGACGCTGATCATAAGGCGGTTCATACCTGGGGTCATTTCGTTGTCGAGATTCCTCAGCGGTTCATTGTGCGTCCCGATGACGTACCTACCAAGATGGCTCAGTGGCGTGATTCCGCCAATGTGTTCAAGCGCTCTCTGGAGGAGCTAACCATGGATGCCGTGGACACCGTGCTTGAGCTGATTGCGCAGAACAGCCTGTATCGCGGTAAGGAGTTTGAATCTCTGGTTCGTGGCTTCAAAATCGATAAGCAAGTGTATGATCGTCTGCCTGATGAAAAGAAGTCCGCTTATGTTTGGATGGCTCCCGGCGGAGCTTCGATGAACCGGCTTCGCATCCGCAATACGGCAATCGGTACTCTGCTGGTGAACCTGAGCGAGGGCATGGACGTGGATGCTGCTGTGTCTGCGTTTGAGGCCATTGTTGCTCCCGCCAACTATAAGCGTCCTAAGGCGATTTTTACCAAGAAGATGCTGGAAGACGCACAGAAAACCGTCACTGAGTTGGGCTATATGAACAGTCTGGGTCGCCGGTTTGCTACTCTGGACGACATCACCGTAAATAACGTTTTATTCTGTAACCGAGACGCAGCCCCTCGTATTACTGGCGCTGTGAATCCGTTTGAAGCAATGGCGAAGACTGTCGCAATCGATCCTAAGAAGTTCGGCCGCGCAGAGGAAATCGGTATTGATAAGTTTATCAAGGACGTGCTGCCCACCGCGACTGGTCTGGAACTGTTTATGGAGAATCGGTTTGAGAAGAATATGACGTCTCTGATTGCTCCGCAGGATAAGAACGCGCCGTCTATGTTCAAGTGGGCGAATGGTTTCAGTTGGGCGTATACGGGTAACGTGGCTGACAGCCAGATCCGTGAGAACGTCAAGAATGCAGGCGGTAAGGTTGATGGCGTGTTGCGTTTCTCTATTCAGTGGAACGATAAGCAGTGCGAGTGGGATGGAAATGACCTTGATGCCCACTGTGTTGAACCGAACGACTTTGAGATCTATTTTGGCAACAAACGAGATTGGAGTACTGGTGGCAATCTGGATGTAGATATTATTCATCCTGATCGCGATGAGGCCGCTGTTGAGAATATTACATGGCCTGACATCAAAAAGATGAAGGATGGTAAATACGAGTTCTTTGTTCATTGCTTCTCTAACCGTGGCGGCAAAACCGGCTTCCGCGCAGAGATTGAATTTGATGGTCAAATCTACTCCTTCAATTACAATATTCCGCTGCGTCAGACTCAGAATGTTTCTGTTGCTACTGTTGTGTTGAATGATGGGCAGTTTACTATTAAGGAACATCTCAATAGTTCTACTTCTTCCCGTGAAATCTGGGGTGTGAATTCCAATCAGTTTGTACCGGTGTCCGTAGCAATGTATTCTCCGAACTACTGGGACGAGCAGAGTGGTAACGGTAATCGTCATTACTTCTTCATGCTCAAGGATTGTGTAAACCCTGAAAAGCCCAATGGATTCTACAATGAATTCCTGAAGGCGGAACTGCTACAGCATAAGCGAGTATTCGAGGCTCTTGGTTCTCAGATGGCAGTTCAGTCGGTAGATGACCAGCTGTCCGGCGTTGGGTTCTCTGAGACGAAACATGATTCCTTTGTTGTCAAGGTTCAGGGCGCTACTGAGCGGGTTCTGAAAGTTGTTATTTAAGAGGAGAAATTATTATGGAAAAGAATCTGTTTGAAATTGCAACCCGTAATCGCTATCGCTTCAACTATAAGGGTATTATGACTGTTGAAGATCTGTGGGATCTGAGTGTCGAGGCACTAGATGCGATTTTTAAGACCCTGAATCGTCAGAAGAAGACCGCAGACGAAGACTCCTTGCTGGCTGTTAAGAGTGCCGAAAATACCGAACTGGCAAACAAGATTGAGCTGGTCAAGTATATCGTGTCTGTCAAGCTGGCTGAATCTGAGGCTCGTGTGGATGCAGCCGAGAAGAAGGCGCAGCGCGATAAGATTATGAAGATTGTGGCAAAGAAGAAGGACAAGGAGCTGGAAGATATGGACGTAGACCAGCTGATGAAGAAGCTGGAAGAGTTGAACTAAAATAGACATTTTATAAAGAATTGGAAATAAATAAATAACGATAATACGTTAAGCAGAGGGAGAAAAACGATGAGAACTTTGCTTCTTTTCCGTGGAGCACCCGGATGCGGGAAGTCCACCTATATTAAAGAGCATGATCTGGAAAAGTATACGCTTAGTGCCGATACGATTCGCCTTATGTGTCAGGGTGGTCAGGAAACCCCGGCTGGCACAATGGAGATCTCTCTCCAGAACGATGGTGTTGTCTGGGATATGCTCTTTAAACTGTTGGAGGTTCGGATGTCTCACGGTGAATTTACCGTGATTGATGCAACGAACTCTAAAACTGTCGAAATCAATCGCTATAAGAATCTTGCCAAGCAGTACAGGTACAGAATGTACATCATCGACATGACTGATTTGCCGATTAGCGAGTGTAAACGGCGTAATGCGCTTCGCACTCCTCTGAAGAGAGTCCCGGATGCTGCCATTGATAAAATGTATGCACGATTCGCAACGCAGAAGATTCCGTCTGGTGTGACTGTACTCTCGTCAGATGTAAATGTCCTTGAGAAATTGAACTATGTTCCGCAGGACTTTAACAACTGGAGCAAAATTCATATCATCGGTGATGTGCATGGGTGTTACAGTTGCTTGAAAGAGTATCTTGGCGACCTGAAGGATGATGAACTGTATATTTTTGTTGGCGATTATCTGGATCGTGGAATTGAAAATGTAGAGATGTTCAAGTTCCTTTGTGATGTTGTAGACAATAATCGGAAGAATGTGATTTTCCTTGAAGGAAATCATGAACATTGGCTAAACAAGTGGGGGCACGATGAGCCTGTTCAGAGCGAGGAGTTCGCAAACTACACTCGTCCGCAGCTTTTCAAAGCAGGGATTGACCATAATACGGCTCGTAAGGTTTATTCGAGAGTAGGACAGTGCTCCTATTTTGATTACGACGGGAAAAGATACTTCGTTAGCCATGGTGGTTTGAGTTATTTGCCTGAATTTCTACCATTCGTGTCTACTGACCAGATGATTAAAGGTGTAGGTCGCTATCCTGATATGCTAACCGTGGCTGAGTCTTGGGAAAAATCGATGCCGGATAGCTACATTCAGATCTTCGGTCATCGAAATGTGCAGGATGTTCCTATTGATATGGGGCATCGGTGCTACAACCTCGAAGGAAAAATCGAGTTTGGTGGATATCTCCGTTGCGTGGAACTTGAACATGGTCAGTCAATCAAATGTGTAGAAACAAAGAATGATGTGTTCCGAAAAGAGGAGCCAAAGACTGAAACTGCCGTTGAAATGAAAACTGAGTTCGATAACGCAGAACTTGTCAGTAAGATGCGTCAAAGCAAATATGTGTTTGAGAAGCGATTCGGAGATATTTCTTCTTTCAACTTTTCTCGTGAAGCATTTTATAAGAAGCATTGGGATGAGGTTTCTACCAAAGCAAGGGGATTGTTCATTAACACAAAGACGAATAAGATTGTAGCTCGAAGCTATGATAAGTTCTTTGCGGTCGATGAGCGGAATGAAACGAGAATTGGAAACCTACAGAACACTTTGAAGTTCCCGGTGACTGCATATCTGAAGGAAAACGGATTTCTTGGCATTGTCTCGTATGATGCAGAAAAGGATGGTATGTTCATTGCAAGTAAATCCACTCCTGAAGGGCCTTTTGCAGATATGTTCCGAAAGATTCTCATGGATACGACCTCTGATGAAGACCGTAAGAATCTGAAGGAAGTTGCAAAAGAGAATGGCTCCATCATTTTTGAAGTGATTGATCCTGTGAATGATGCTCATATCATCGAATATAAGAAACCGCACATTGTTTTGCTGGATATTGTTGCGAATGATATGAACTTTAGTGTGATGGATTACGATGATCTGAAGCGTGTTGCTGAAAAGTGTCATTTGCAGATTAAGGAGAAGGTTAAGACTTTTGAGAACTGGAGTGAATTCTATTCTTGGTACGAGGAAGTCATGAACGAGAACTATCTGCATCATGGCTTTGAACACGTTGAAGGCTTTGTTTTGCGAGACAGCAACAATTTCATGTTTAAGATGAAGCTTCCTTATTATAAGCACTGGAAGTTCTTGCGTGGTGTTATGCAGAGCGTTCAGAAGCGTGGCTATTATGAAAATACTGCAAAGTTGTTTACTGCTGAAGATAATTTATTCTATGGTTGGATGCGTGAACAACGAGAGAAAGACAAAGAGTCTTTCTGCAAGAAGGGTATTATTCAGTTACGGAACGAATTCTATGAGAATCAGCACGAATAACTAAGATATTTTCTTCCTCCGAAAATGCCCTGCGCGGGGCTGACAGCCGGGAAAGACTGGCAATTATATGCCCAAGTGATGGAATGAGGTAGACATGAAGCTCCCAAACAGCTTTGCGTGAGATATCGCGTGCGGTTTCGAATACCGCCTTGGGCACCAGAGTCCGAATATTCACCTATTAAATACTGGAGGCAAGTTCATGAAAAGAATTGAAAAATTTTCAAAAGAAGAGATCGAGCAGATTTTTAAAGAGAGCAACAACTGGGCTACTGTGGCTGAGAAACTTGGTTACAGCAAATTCGGAGGAAGCTCTAGGGATGTAATCCAAACATATGCAGACGAAAATAATATTGACACTTCTCATTTTACGGGACAAAGAATAATTCCAAAAGAATGAAGCTGTATTTTATACAGCTTCTGTATATGCCGCAGTGATGGAGTGACATACATTTCCCGCTTAAACCGGGACGCCTGAAACACGGATCGTGGGTTTGAATCCCACCTGCGGCACCATATCCAGAATGTAGTGTAATGGCAGCACGCTGCGTTTGGGACGCAGAAGAGCGATTCGAATTCGACATTTTGGACCAGTGGAGTATTCCACTTGCTTTTCATGAATACCTTCCTATTATTCTTGGCTCTCCAAAAAAACGGAGCAGTAGGACGCAGCAAGCCAAGTTACATAATGAGGGTTCGCCAAGTGGTAAATGGCATCTGGCTTTGACCCAGACAGCGTGCTTTATAGCCGATCGTCGGTTCGATCCCGACACCCTCAATTTATGGACACGTGATGGAATCGCAGACATGAAAGATTTAGGCTCTTTTGCCGTTAACAACGGTGTGCCCGTTCAAATCGGGTCGTGTCCACCATTATCAACTTATGGTTGCGTACCGTTTGTTGATCTCCTTTGACCACTATTATTCCCGGCTCGCCAGTGATGGTGCAGTAGTGCTTTGTAAGTCGGGTTTTCATGCAGCGGTCGTACAACGGCTAGTACATCAGCCTTCCAAGCTGAGGACGAGGTTTCGATTACCTTTCGCTGCACCAGTCTCGTACGGGTAGGATCTTTAGCGGTTAGATCCGGCCGCGCCTGTGCGAGATACCACCCCGAAAGGGGTTAACGAAATTATCCATGTACGTTATTCTCGGCTCGCTCGGAAGAGTGCAGCGTGCCTTTGTAAGCCGAGTATCCCAGCCTAGTAATGTCAGTTGCTAGGTTGGTTCTTATGCGACTGTAGTTCAATTGGCAGAGCGTCAGATTTCCAATCTGAATGTTGCGGGATCATACCCCGTCAGTCGCTCCACACGCAGCCCCTTACGCTGCACCGGTTACTCAGAGCCGAAAGAAACCTATATGTTACGACATGGTTGCCAAGAGTGATCATATTGGAACGCGACGTAGCTTGGATAGTGAGAATTAAATTCTGAGGTATACGGCTGGATAGCTTAATGGTAAAAGCGCTCGGAAACACCGAGAGATAAGGTTCGATTCCTTCACTGGCATCGCGCCGATGAAAGTCGGCGTTTGCATGGAATAGTAGCTCAGTTGGTTAGAGCCGACAACTTATAATTGTCAGACGCGAGTTCAAATCTCGACTATTCCACCAGCCCGAAGGGGCGTACATAAAACCTGCTAGAACTTTTGTTTTATAGGCGAATGAATAATATGACGTTAATACGTCTATCACTTTTCGCTTATTTTCGGGAGTTTAACTATATTACACAGGATACGAAAAGGAGGAATGAAACCTGAAGCATTACGGAGATATCACACAACTTCATGGATGGCAGATTGAACCGGTTTCCTGTATCACAGGAGGCAGTCCATGCCAAGATTTGAGTCAGGCCGGTAAACGTGAAGGTTTGACTGGTGAACGCTCTGGATTGTTCCTTGAAATGATTCGTGTGATTACAGAAATGAGGGAGGCCACCAATGGGGAATGTCCAAAATTCGCAATCTGGGAAAATGTCAGAGGAGCTTTTAGCTCAAGCAAAGGTGAAGACTTCAGATGTGTGTTGGAAAGATTTGCACGCATTGTCGAGCCAGACGTTTCAATTCCTCGACCTTCAGGAAAGAACGGAAAGTGGGCAAAATCTGGAGCGATTTCCGGTAATGGATGGTCTCTTGCATGGAGATTGTTCGACGCTAAATACTGGGGAGTCGCCCAGCGCCGCCAAAGAATCGCGCTTGTCATGGATTTTGGAGGACAACGTGCCTCAGAAATTCTATTTGAGCGCACGAGCATGTCAGGGGATTCTTGTGAGAGCATCCCGGCGTGGAAAACCTTTGCCCGAACTCCTGAAGCAAGCGTTGCTGGATATGATCGAATGGTGGAATCCAGGAACTCTGTCACAGGTGGTGCAGAAAGTGAAGGAACAAGAAGGTCTGGAAGAGAAGGAATTGGACGAGTATTGGAGTCAAACCATCGAGAGACTTCGACTCGATGCACAGAACCTACAGCCTACACTCTAAAAATCCGCTCTGGATGTGAAGGTGGCGGTAAAGGCGCTCTGGTTCAAACTGAATTGAGCGCAACGATTTCTACGTTGCAAGACCAGACGCTAATTTGCTTGGTAGAAAATCCCTCCTTACATAATTTAAAACAAAAGATCTCGCCGGTAGTATTTGAGAGTCACAGCCAGGACGCTCGATACACTCAGCAGGGTGATACAAGTCCGACTTGTACTGCTCAGTGGGGAACAGGCGGTAATAATATGCCGCTGGTCGTTGAAAAGAAAGCCTTTGCAATGCAGCGCATTGGTGAGTACAAGGAAAGCGAACACGCCAGCACGATGAAATCTCGTGATTATAAGGACGCTACTGATCTGATTGCAGAGAAGGAAACGAAGAATCTACGATGGATTGTTCGCCGCTTGACTCTTTTGGAGGATGAACGGTTACAGGGTTTCCATGACGGATGGACTGATATCGGTGATTGGATCGATGAGAATGGGAAGAAGCACAAGACTTCTGACGCAGCTCGTTACAAGGCGCTCGGCAATTCGATTGCTTTGCCTCAGTGGTATTGGATTTGCCAGAAGATGAAACCGTATATTGGTGAAAATCCCACGCTTGGCAGTCTTTTCGATGGAATTGGTGGCTTTCCGCTTGTCTTTGAAAGTACGTATGGTGATGGTACTGCTATCTGGGCGAGCGAAGTGGATAGTTTTTGCATCGCAGTTACAAAGAAAAGATTCCCAGAAAATTAAAAGGAGATATTGATGCCAGAAAACAAAGGATATCTTACATCTGACCGATCTACGGCAGGCGACGAGCGATACACTCCGGTTTACGCAGTTGTTCCATTGCTTGAATTTGCCCCCCCCCCCATCGAGTAAAGCAGTGATTTGTGTCCGTTTGATAAAGAATGGTCTGCTTTTGTGCAGGTGTTTAGAAATGCTGGGTACAAAGTAGAGTGTAGCCATATCGATAATGGGCAAGATTTCTTTACATATGAACCAGAACGTTGGGATGTTATGATTTCGAATCCTCCTTTTAGTAAGAAGGATGATGTGCTGCGTAGAGCATATGAACTTGAAAAACCGTTTGCTCTACTGCTTCCTGCAAATAGTATTCAGGGGAAAACACGATTTGACATTTTTAAAAATGATGTACAGATGTTGTGTTTTGATTCTCGAATCGGATTTATGGACCCTGAACACACAGACAGTCCTGTCGAGGGAGTGTCGTTTGGAAGTGCATACTTCTGTAGAAATTTTCTTCCAAGTAAGTTAGAACTGCGGAAGCTTGATAAGAAAATCTCATAAAAGGCTAATTCAAATAAGAGGTGACCTAATGAACAGCAAAACTCCTATCAATATATCTATCGACCACGGTTCATTGAGCCTTCCGGCAAGTCCTATCTTTCAGAAGGAGAAGAACACGTATCTCTGTCCGTTTTGCGTGACGAAGCTGGAAAAGTTCGAGTGTGAATGTTCTGATTGTCATCGCAAGATGGATTGGAGTGTGTGGATGGATAAGAATGCAAAGCATAACTATGCATGTGCTGAAAGTGGTGTGTTATGAAAGATTGGCTCCATGCAAGAAAAAAAGAAATTGAGAACATGACTTTCGACCAGGCAAAGGAAATTGTAGAGAAACAAATCCGACTTGGCAAGGAAGGTGGAATGTGGTGTCCTCGTGAGCACACCACCCGCGCATATGAGATGATTCTTAAACGAGCTGTCGATTATGAGATTTTTCTAAGCACTTATAGAGACTGTCTAAAGAGGTTGGGCTATTTATGAATATAGATTTCTTCCAACGGCGTAAGACTCAGCTTGAAGATGCACTTCTTTTGAAGAATCAGGCGGTCGATATGCTTGATTATCTAAAGATACACTATATCAGCAGTGACCAGTATTGTGCAATTCGAGATTATATTGAAGAAGCTGCTAAGATTTTGGAGAGTGACCTCGAATACGCAAACAACAAGCTGCAGTCCGCATTCAGACCTAAGTATAGTCGGAATAATAGATTGACTCGTGCTCAATCTAAGATGTTCCGTGATAGGGAATATTAAAATGGGGTGATGCCGTATGAACACATGTAAGAAAATATGCAACTGGTGTGGTCGTGAAATCAAGCCGATAGGCAGCGAGCAGGGAATCAGTTTTGAACATCAATACTCTTACGGTAGCCAACTTGATGGTTCGTTTTTGAGTTTTGATTTGTGTCCTGAGTGTTCAGAACGGCTCCCAGTAGTGCTCGGCGCGATGTTTTTACATAATCCCTTAAAGGACGATTTCTAACGGCAAAAGCCGTATGAAAATATAAGCCATCAATAAGCCAGACGGAGGACAATATATAGAATGAATAGTGCATGAATTGACTCGAGACAATAAAAAGAAACATAAGTGATTACCGATGAAACAAAATTACATAAAGGAGACTTGATATGGCAGATAGAATTTTTAATCTTCCTCAGACCCGTGGTTCTTTTGAGATGGCTGGTAAGGTCACCGGCACCCAGCGTAGTAACTTCTATAACGAGAAGGAGACTAAGAGTGGTGCTATGCGCCGTGTCCTGAGCTTTGGCGTTCAGACTTCCAATGAAAACACTTTCTATGTTGATCTGGCTGGTATGCCTCGTGATAAGGTTTACTTCTTCCGCCGTGCCGATAAGGACAAGGGCATCGAGAAGGATAAGAAGGAAGTTGCTTGGAAGGATCGTCTGACTTATGTTGCACCGGAAGGCTATGATATGATTGGCGTCAAGGTCGGTGTTACCAAGAAGACGAATGAGTCTGGTAAGGTCGTCAATGATAACAAGACTCTGACCGATTTTGATGCAGCTAAGGAGATTTCCGAGAATCTGCATGACGGTGACAACGTGTATGTCCGTGGTAACATCGAGTACAGCACTTACAACGATAAGCACCAGATTCGATTTGTTCCTACTCAGGTTTCTCTGAGTTCTAAGGAAATCGACTTCGATGCAGAGGACTTTGAAGAGCTGGCTCTGTTCACTCAGACCATTGTGTACACTAGTTGCCGTAAGAGCGATGAGGACGATGAAGTAGTTGTCGATGCAAAGATCGTGAATTACAACACCATCGAGGATGCAGAGTTCTTCATTGACTATAAGGCAAACACTCAGAATAAGGTTCTGGCTGATTCTATTCGCAAGCGTCTGAAGCCCTACACCAGTTTCGAGTGCTTTGGTCCCATCGTTAATCAGCAGAAAGTTGAGGAAGTTGAGACTGAGAATATCTGGGGTGGTCCTAACAAGATGAAGCGTCAGGGCACTCCGGCAGTTCGCAAGCTGTATATCGAGGGTGTTAATCCTGATTCCTTTGATCCGAATCCTGGTGATAAGGATGCGGAGCCCACTTACACTGAGGACAATATCTCTGAGGCACGGGCAAAAATTGCTGCCAACGCTCAGGCAAAGAAGGACTTCGACGGCAAGGCTGCTGAGAACGACACTTCTTGGTGGGGTGGTTCTAACAAGTCTACTGCAACTCCTGTAAACGAGGAAGAGGATGACTGGGGAGTGTAATTTTTAGTCTTAGCTAAGTAATACAGGATACATAAGGAGTTTAGTTATGCAGAATACTCTTGAGTATACCGCTTATAATGGTATGAAATTTTACATTGTCTATATCGAAGCGCTTGAAAAGGAACCTGAAGAAGACTCTCCGATGATGTCTATTGTGTTTACTACGCATCCTGAGATTATTGCAGAAGCTAAAGCCGACGCGGAATGCAATGGTGGTGCTGTTCCGGTAGGGTGTAAAGACCTTCTGGTTGATAGTGTGGATAACATCACCCGTCAGTTGGATTATGTTGCTCATGCAGTTGAAACGGGTGATCCGTGGTATGAGTGTTTGAAAGTTTAATAAAAGAAAAGATTTAGAGAGGAATTTACATATATGGCTATGATTCGTAAGGCATCTGCTGTTCGTAAGAAGCTTCATATGCTGATTTATGGTGAACAGGGAACTGGTAAATCTCGTACTGCTATGCAGCTGTGCTATCTGAAGAATGCAGACGGTAAGCCATTCCGTGTTCTGTATTTGGATACCGAGAATGGTTCTATTGATAATTACACCGAGGAACTGGAAGCTAATGGTGTGAATCCTGACAATCTGTTGATTGTTTACACCCAGTCTCTGGCAGAAGTTCAGGATTATATCAAAATGGTTACCAACGATGAGGACATCGAGGATGAGAATGGAGATGTTTATCTGGACGCAAATGGCAAGCCGTTCCGTGCAGACGCTTTGGTTGTTGACTCTGCATCTATTCTCAAGATGACAGCCACTCAGGGGCTCACCGCCTTCTCGCAGAAGCGTGCCAAGGTTAAGGCCGCATCTCAGGGTCTGACTGGTGATGAAAAGGCAGTTAAGATTGAGGGTGCTGGCATGGAGCTCAAGGATTTCAATACCCTGAACTTCAAGGGTCAGTCTCTGATTTTGGATCTGAATGCATCTGGTGTGAACTACATCGTTGTTTGCCGAGAGAAGGACGAGAAGCATACTAAGGTTGTGAATGGTTCTATCGTAAGTGAGCCTACTGGTCGTAAGATTCCTGATGGGTTTGCTGGTCAGGAGTATAACGTTGATACGGAGTTCCGTCTGTATTTCCAAGATGGTCAGCAGCTCGCTTTCTTTGATAAGGATCGTACTGGTATGCACAAGGGCGGTGAGGTTGTCGAGGATCTGACCCTGCTTGAGTATCAGGATATTATTTCTAGCAGTGCAAAGAATCGAGAGAACATTATCAAAAACGGTCTGAATGATGCTGTTAAAACTGAGGTTAAGTTGAGTATGCGTGACCTTGGCATCGAAAATGATGAGACGGATGATGTTCCAGTGCACAAGAATTCTGAATCTAAGGAACCTTCCATGGATGACATCAAGAAAAAGCTGAACGACCTGGTTGCCGCAGCTTCTCCTGTAAAGAGCAGTGCCGCACAAAAGGCTGTGCGGGCAGCAGGTCTGTCTACTGCGTTCCGTTCTATGACTGATATCGAGGAACTGAAGAAGGTTGCCGCAATCATGGAGAAGGAACTGGCTTAATGGAACTTACCCGTAAATGTATGATTTGCGGGAAGAATATTTTCATCGAGCGAGACCGTAGCACGTTTTTCTACGACAAGACTGGTTTTTGTCATAAGGATTGTTTTGTAGAAAAAAAGAAAAATCAAAAACGCCCTTGGACAGATGACCTGCTAAGGGCATTTTTTGACAAAGCAAAACCCGCTACGGATAAAAAGGTCGATGATCTTCTTTCCAAAAAGAGAGAACAAGACCACAATCGTGAGCTTGCACATATCAAACAGGAAGAAAAAAAGATTCTTTTCGACCATATTCGAGATACATACGCCCCGGCGGTTGTTCCTGGTAGCTTCTACTCGAAACTTACGCAGTTGATTTCCGGTAATTATTACAAATATAGAGGTTCTATTCCTCCGCTAGAACTCTACGATATGTGGGTTCTAGCGAAACCCCGACTAGATAAGATAATTGCCGAGAAAGAAGCAAAGGGTTGCGATATGAGCCAGCGATGGAATTACGACTTGGCTATTTTGCTGGCTCAATATCCTAGTTATCTCGAACGAAAAGAAAAACTAGCTTCGATTCGCAGTGAAAGCGAGGGCAAAACGAAGGAAAATTTGACTGAAACGGTACTGAAACGGATGAAAACAGCACCGAAACAGAGTAAAAACGAGAATGAAATCGATATAAGTGCAATTCTCGATGAGATATAAAAGAGGGAGGTGGATGAGTGGAACTCATTTCAAATATCCCGAACGAAATTCTATTTGTTGGCGCAATTTACAAGCATCCTGACTATTTGGTCGAGTATGGGCATTATGTCAAGAGCAAGTACGATTTTGCCGATGAAGCAACAAAATTTTTCTACGATGCAGCGCTAATTATTTATGAAACTCGGACTCAAGAATTTAATAAAACATCTGTTTTAACGTTTATGGCTGAAGATGAGTCCAGACTGTCCCAATATAAGCGGCTAAAGGGCTGGTCAACTATTGAATACTACATGAGTCTTGCAAATGACGAGGATATCAAGGGATATTTCAATATCCTAAAGAAATACTCGTTACTTCGTGAGTACCAGAGAAACGGATTCAACATTGAAGGAATCTTGAAGCATCGACAGTTTGAAATGTTTGGTGCTCAGGACATTTACAAACTGATTCGTGGTAAGGCTGACAAGATCAATACCGTCATCATTACAAACGACGATGCTGAGATTTTGAATAACGGTTTACTGCCGATGGTTAATGAACGTCTGAGTGTTCCTGATATGGGTTTGCCGTTCCAGTATTCTATCATGAATGATTTGTTCAGAGGATTAAAGTTGGGCACAGTGATGTTCAATGGTATGCCATCTAACGCTGGCAAGACTAGATATATGATGGCGATTGTTGCATACGTCACATTGGTTCAGAAGCAAAAAGCACTTCTGCTGCTAAACGAGATGGATCTTGAATCCGTCCGGTACTGCTTACTGGTCACAGCTATCAATAATCCTGAGTTTCAAGAGCTGCATGGTCATCGCTTTCATAAGGATGAACGAGAAATCACACTTGGAATGTACCGTGATGCAAACGGGAACTTCATCTTCCGAAAACAAAATGAGGATGGAGAGTACATAGAAAGCATTGATGAGTTCACTGCTCGTGTCTACGAGGAGAGCGAAGAGTATCGCAACGTTCTCGATGTTTGCCAGTGGATCGAGAATGAATCACAGGGTTTGATTATCGCAAAGGATGTCTCTGCCGATTACAGTGATAAGTCTTTGCGGTTCGAAATCCAGAAGGCAGCTCTCACTCAGGGAGTCAAGTATGTGTTCTACGATACTCTAAAGAACGATATTGCTTCGATTGGTGAATGGGCAGCATTTAAGGTCACAGCCACCGAACTTGAAGAGATTGCAAAGAATCTGAAAATCTTTATCTACGGTAGCATCCAGTTGGCTGAAAATGCTCATGAGTACCTTCCTGATGAGCTGAATTCAAACAACATTGCTGAGTCAAAGATGATTAAGCATGTTGCTTGGACGATGGTTCTATTCAAGGAGATTCCAAAAGATAAGTTTGTGAAGTATCAGTATATCTCTCATGACCCTGAGTGGGGCGGTGACTGTGCCCATCGGCTGAATCCAGATAAGCGGTATTACGTTGGAAACATTGATAAAAACCGCTTTGGTGAGAAAAAGAAAATCATGTTTGAAGTGAATTTGAACCAAAATGTCTGGAAAGAGGTCGGTGTCTGCACCAGAAAGTAAGGAACTACAATGGTAAATATCGCAGATCTGAAAAATTACATTCTCGAAGAACAACAGATTGAACCGATTTTAGAGGAACTTGGTTGCCATCATATCAGTCATAAAGCTGGTTATTACCAGTGTGCGAATCCAGATGGTGACAATAGAACGGCACTCTGCATTTACGAGAATGAAAATCTTACTGCGGTAGATTACACACGAGATATTGCAAATGGAAAGACCAGTTATGATTTGATTTCTGTCGTCCAGTTCTTTCTGGAACTGTCTTTCCCAAAAGCTATTAAGCAAATCTGCGAATTGGTTGGACTTGACTACTATCACAACTTTGAGGAAGACCTTCCTAAAAGTATGCTGATTTTAAAAAAGCTTATCGCCATGCAAAATGAATGTGAAGAACACGAGGATGACCGTCCGATAGTCCCCATCTCTGAAGCTATCCTCGGTTATTATAAACCTCATGTTAACCAAATTTTTGCTGACGATGGAATATCTTACGAGACGCAGCAAGAGTTCGAGATCGGCTTTGATGAGCTGACAAATAGAATCACGATTCCAATCAGAGATGAAATTGGTACTCTGGTTGGTGTAAAGGGAAGATATTTCGGTAAGCCGCCAGAAGGTGAATTGAAGTATCTGTATCTTGAGCCGTGTGCCAGAAACCGTATTCTGTATGGCCTGTACAAAACAGAGCCTTATATCAAGAATAAAGGTCTGGTATATGTTGGTGAGGCTGAAAAGTCTGTCATGCAGATGTGGAATATGGATGTCTGCAACTGCGTGGCGACAGGCGGCAAGAAGGTTTCACAAAATCAAATTGAAATTTTGACACGTCTTTGCGTTGATATTTGTTTTGTCTTTGATAAAGACGTTCAGCTTAGTGAGCTTATGGTTCTCGCCAATCGATTCGTTGATGGCGTAAGTGTGTATGCTGTAGTAGATGATAAAGGGATTCTGGATGAAAAGGAAGCCCCGACTGACAATCCTGAAAAATTTAAGGCATTGATTGAGAATTGTGTTAGGAGAATTAAATGAATGTAAAACTCTGGAAGGGGAGTAGGAACGACCTATCAGACCCGATTGGAACGATTATGGAGAATAGAGGGATTGAGGATTATAAGACCTACATGAATCTGGATGATTCTTGCTTAAATTCTCCGTGGGAACTGGACAACATGGAAGATGCTGTCAGGCTGTTGAATAAACACACCTGGAATAAGTCTATTATCTCTATCCTTGTAGACTGTGATGTGGATGGTTTCACAAGTGCCTCAATGATGTTTCAGTATTTGAAGACGATTGGTTATTTTGGAAAAATCAATGTTCTGCATCATAGTGGCAAGGAACATGGACTCTCTAAAGAAATTGATGTTCCACCTGAAACCACCTTGCTGATTATTCCTGATGCTGGCAGCAACGATGTTGAGCAGTGTAAGGAACTCCGCGAAAAGGGCATCGATATTCTGATTCTTGACCATCACATCTGTGACAGAGAGAATCCCTACGCAGTAATCGTTAATAACCAGAATGGTACATATCCTAACAAGGAACTGTCTGGTGCTGGCGTGGTATATAAGTTCCTTCAGGCTGTTGATGAGGATAATTGGACTGATGTTGCAGACCGGTATCTTGATCTAGTAGCCGTCGGAAACATCGGTGATGTTATGGATATGCACTCGCATGAGACAAAGCGCCTTTGCACGAAAGGTCTGGCCCGAATTGTAAATCCGATGATTTGTGCGTTGATTGAGGCGAATAGCTTCAACATTAAGGGTGATCCGACCATCAATGATATTCAGTTCTACATCGTTCCGATGATGAACGCACTGATTCGTGTTGGCTCATCTGAGCAAAAGAAGCGGATGTTCCGTGCAATGGTCGGTGAAGAACAGACTTTCCAGTACACTCCGACTCGTGGTAAGAACGCTGGTGTCACGATTGATGAAACTCTGGCGCAGCATGTGGCTCGTGAGTGTTCCTCTTGCAAGTATCAGCAGAATAAGATCAAGGACAAGGCTGTTGGAGAGCTTCAGAAGTTGATTGAAAAGCACGGTGCAGACCAGAGCAAGATTCTTTTCTGTAACTCTACAGGTATTCTTGATAACACTCTGACCGGTGTTGTGGCAATCAAGCTGGCTGAAATGTACGCAAAACCGTGTGTGTTGCTTCGCACTTTTACTGATGAACCGGACTATTATGGTGGTTCAATGAGAAATCCTGACGGCTCTCCGATTGAAAGCCTAAAAGAATTCTTGATGAGCACCGGAGATTTTGAATCGGTTCTTGGTCACGACAATGCTGCTGGTGTGAAAATCAAGAAAGAAAACGTGCCAAAGGCTATTGCAGACTGTGATGAGTTGCTTAAAGATGTCACGATGAGTAAGGCAATCGTGGTTGATTTTGATTTTGATTATAATAAATTGAACGTTGCATTACCGAAAACGGTGTATGAGATGCACAAAATCTGGGCACAGGGTATTTCTGAGCCATATTTCTATATTAGAAACATTCCGCTGATTCATAGTGGATGCGCCCAGATGGGCAAAAACGGTAATATGTGGAAGTATTCTGATGAAGAAAAAGGCATTGATTTTGTATGTTTTGCGGATAATGACCGGATGCTTGGTTGGATCAATAATGATTTCTATGGTGGTCAGGAAGAGAAATACATCAATGCGGTATGCCGGTTGTCCCTAAATCAGTATGGGAACAAGGTTACACCGCAGGCACAGATTGTTGATTTTGAGGTGATTTGATGAGAGAAGCGATCTGCGTACATTTATACGGAGACGGTTCAAGAAATAATAGACTTAGAGCAGAGTACATCTATTGCGACAGGGCAAATGAATGCTCTGCATATAAGCAGGGAAGATGTCTTTGTGTTACATATCCATTTTCCAGTCGTTGCCCAGTTGGGAATGTTGAAAGTGTTGATGGTGGAACGAAACGCTCAAAGATGTTTACAAGGGTAAAAGACTGTGCAAAGTCAGCCCCTTATTACGGAGCACTTCGGTACTCAAGTAATTTGAAAATTGTTCGCATCGGAGATGATGCGGTTCTATCATTAAGCTATGTGAGCTTAAAAATCGAAAATGGCGATTTGAAAGTTGATGGCCCTTGGGAAAGTGGCAGCAAAATACTTTTTATCCCGATGGAAATTCTTACGGCTGATAATATTTTGAAAGTTTGCGAGTGTAAGCCGATGGCTCTTATGGGTGGAGAAATCGAGTCGTACCAAAAGGACGAAGTTCCAATGTTTTTGAGACAACTTCGGAAATTATTCCCAGAAATCTATACAGAGCTTATAGTAAAGTCTCCGGTTCAAGAGAACAAAATGCCACATTTTGTTGGAAAGCGAGCAAAATTGCTTACGCTTAAACCGAATTGCAAATATAAAACGAGATATGGTAGTTTCTTCTTTGATGGAAAGTACGCATATTTCGATAATTACGATACTGATTTTAAGCCGTTCTTGAAATGTGGGAACATGAGCGCGAAGGTAGAGATCACAAACGATACAGTGGTTACGGTGTCCGACAATGAACAGGTATTGGAAATGACAGAGTTTGTATGAGGTGATTTGATATGGGAAATTGGAAACGTGCTATTGCCATCGACTTTGATGGTACGCTCTGCGAGAATGAATATCCTGATATTGGTGAGCCGAATTGGAATGTCATCTATCAGGCAATTCAGGAACAGAAGCATGGTGCTGGCTTGATTCTTTGGACTTGCCGGGAAGGAAAGCTTCTGTACGATGCGATGGAGGCTTGTTTTGATTGGGGCATTCAGTTTGATGCCATCAACGAGAGCCTTCCTGAATGGAAAGAACGTTTTGGAACTTCACCTCGAAAGATTGGTGCGGATGAGTATTGGGATGATAAGGCCAAGGTTGTAAAGAATGGTTGTCTTGTTGAGGTGGATTAAATGGCTGTTTACATTACAGGTGATATTCATGGCGAATTTTACCGTTTTTTTAAATTAGAGAAATTCTGCTATGAACATAATCTTGGAAAGAATGACTGGATCATTTGTCTTGGCGATGTCGGTTTGAACTACTACGGCAAGGATGACCCTCGTGAATGGAGTATTAAGGCTATTGCCGCAGATATTCCTGCGAATCTGTTTTGTATTCATGGAAACCACGAACGCCGCCCGTCTCGTAAGGATGGCTATAAGACAAAGGAAGTTAGTGGAGATATTTGCGGCAAAGTGTGGTATGACCCACATTATCCCAGTCATTATTTCGCTATTGATGGTGAGGTTTACCAGATTCTTGCTGATAGGGAAATTTTAAACTGTCTTGTCTGTGGCGGAGCCTATTCTGTAGATAAATATTATCGGTTGGAACGTGGCTGGAATTGGTGGCCGGATGAACAGCCTAATGAGAAGACTAAGAAAAAGATCTGGAATATTACACACGATCCTCAAATCGATGATATTGATGTTATGCTCACGCATACCTGTCCATTCCGGTTCATTCCAACTGAATTATTTATCGGTAGTATTGATCAAAGCACAGTAGACCAGTCAACTGAAATATTCTTTGATAATATATACGAATGCTATCCTAACGATTGTAAACCATTCTGGTACTTCGGCCATTTTCATGGTAATAAATACACTAATGACTATGTGATGCTTTTCGACGATATTATTAAGTTTGGAGATAAGAGGAAGGAGTAAGAATGTCAAGTAGTTTACACACGCACTCGAATTACAGTCTGCTAGATGGGTACTCTTCTCCTGAAGAAAATCTAAAAAGAGCATCTGAACTTGGTTTAAAAGCCATTGCCATTACGGAACATGGTGAGGTAACAAGCTGGCCGTACTACTCAGAACTGAAGGACAAGTATCCGAATGTAAAACTTCTTTATGGTATTGAAGCATATGAGTGTGAAGACAGGGAAGTTAAGGACAAGAATAGTAAATACTGGCACTTGATTATCATCGCAAAAAACGAAGCTGGTCGTCAGGCAGTTAATCGCTTGTCTACACTTGGTCATCTTCATGGTTTTTATAGCCGTCCTCGTATCACAAAAGAGGATATCGCTAAGGAAGATACGAATAATTTGATTATCCTGTCTGCTTGTTTGGCGAGTAGGCTGTCTAGAACGGATGATTATGACACTTGTGTTAAGCTGGTTCAAGAGTATAAGAGCTTATTTCCTCACTATTATCTTGAAGTTCAGGCTCATGCAAACAGTGAACAGGCAAAATACAATCAAAAAATCATGCGGCTAGCAAATGACACTCACACAAAAGTAGTTGTCACAAACGATGTTCACGCTGCCACCAAAGAAGATCTTTATTATCAGGACTATTTTCTTCGTATCGCTCACGACACGGAAACCGCCGCAGAAATCTATGAAGGGTGCTACTTCATGTCTCGTGAGGAACAACATAGAATTCTTGATGGTCAGATTGGATACGAAGCGACAGAATGGTGTATCAATAATACTGACGAGGTTGCTGACCTGTGTGATGATGTAGATATGCCTTGGCATGAACCGGAACTTCCCAAAATTAAGATTCCGCCACAGTATTCTAATTCGGCAACTTACCTGAAAGACCTTGTAAAAGAGGGATGGAAGAAACGTGGAATTGATAAGTTTGATGTAGAAAAGCAGAAAATCTATCGCAAACGTGTTGATGATGAGTTGTTTGTCATCGAGAAAAAAGACTTCTGTGACTACTTTTTGATTCTGGTCGATTACATCAACTGGTGTAAGCAAAACGATGTTATTGTTGGCCCAGGGCGAGGCTCTGCTGCCGGTTCACTCGTGTGCTATCTGATTGGTATTACGCAGCTCGATTCCATCAAGTATGAGCTTGACTTCGGACGCTTCCTTACCATTGAACGAAAAGACCTTCCTGACGTTGACGTGGACGTCAGTGACCGTGCTAAGGTTGTCGAGTATCTGACGCAGAAGTACGGTGAAGACCGAGTGGTTCAAGTTATGAATATTGTGTACACCACTCCGGTTACCTCAATTCAGGATGTTGGTAAAGTTCTCGGCTTTCCGTATGCTGAAATAAGAAAAATCAGCGAGAAGTTTGTTCAAAAGACATGGAAGGATTGCCTTGAGGCTAACCCGGAAGTGGCTGAAAATCCGAAGTATAAGGAACTACTTGATATCGCAAGCCATATCAATGGTCGCCCACGAGGATATGGTATCCATGCTGGCGGTGTTATTGTCTGTCGACATCCTTATTATGAGTATATCGGTATCCGGCACGGCACTGACGGAGAACACGTTATATCCGTTGATAAAGTGATGGACGAGAAGATTGGACTCGTCAAGTTTGATATTCTTGGTGTTGCGTCGCTGGTTGCTATCGACGAGGCAAAACGTGAGGACAACATTCCAGAATGGGAAATTGATATCAACAATCCAGAGTTTGAAAACGATAAGGCAACTTACGATTTGATTTGTTCCGGGCGGACAGACAATCTATTCCAGATTGAGTCTTCGGGCATGAAGGATCTGGTCGCACAGCTTCAGCCGAGGTCGATTGAAGAACTATCCGCTTTAATTGCACTTTATCGTCCTGATGCGATGCCGTCCATTCCTACATACATTGATTGCAAATACCACCCTGAGCACATTCACTACTTCCATCCTGATATGGAACCGATTTTCCGCAGCACCTATGGTGTGAATATTTATCAGGAACAGAGTATGAAGCTCACGAAGGCATTCGGTGGTCGAAACGATGCCGGAGCTGACAGAATGCGTAAGTGCTTGGCAAAGAAAAAACCTGAGAAAGTCAAGGAAGAGGTCGAGCTTCTTTACGATGAGATTCTTGCAAACGGATACGAGAAAGCAACCGCCGAATATATTTGCGATGAACTGTCAACGAAGGGCGGCTACGGATTTAACAAGTCACATTCTCAGGCGTATGCCGTTATCTGCCTTCAAACAGCATACTTAAAAACACACCATCCGCTTGCGTTCTTTAAGGCTATGCTAAACCTGAATAAAGCAAAGGTTGGTAAGGTAAACAAGATTATGGTGGATGCACGGAGTTTTGGTGTTCAGGTTCTTCCTCCGAGTATCAATCGTTCCGGCATGGATTTTACTGTATCGAATGGGAAAATTCTATTTGGTCTATCCGCAATCGGTGGCATTGGTGATACGCTTGCCGATGCTATTATTGCCGAAAGAGATAAGAATGGAAAATTCAAGGGTCTTGATGACTTTACGAGCCGTGTCCGTGCAACAAAGGCACAGATCATCGCACTGGTTAAGTCTGGTGCCATTCCTACAAAGAATAAACGAGCGTTCTTGGAAAAGTACATTGCGAGTGGTTTGGAGCAATCTGAGTTCAAACCGGTAAGCACACTTCCTACAAAAGCTGTCCTGCTGAGTAAGTGGGATATTGACACGGAGCACTATAAGGTTGGTAGGAAGGTTGATAAAGAAACTGTCTTACGAATTTATAACGAAAAACGCCGTGTCGTACATGAAACCGAAAAGCTCAAGAAAAAAGAAGCATATATGACTGAGCAATCAGAGAAATATTTGAAGGACGAGCAATTCTGGGAATTCCAGACATTACAGACGTTCATCATCGATAAAAATCCGTTTGAAAAGGCATATGAGTACATTCGAGATTTCTCAGAGCTTGAGAATGGTGACTCTTGTGTGCTGGTTGGTATTATCGCAAAGATTCAGAAGAAGAAAACAAAGACTGGTATGCAGTTTGCGTTTGTAAATCTGTACTCTGGTGATGGCATAATTGAGCTAACTGTGTGGCCGAGAATTCTGTCAGATTATCAGGATTTGATTGTGAAGGGAAGTCAGGTAGCTGTGCTTGGAAAGAAGGAAGATGAGTCACACGTTATTGCGAATGACTTCAAGCCTTATAAGCAATGGTTGCATGATAGAGAGATAAGGTAAGAGGGTTGTAAAGTGGCAGATAAAAAATTTAATGAAAATATGATCCGTTGTTACATCAGGATAAAACGAGTCTTTTATCCGAAAGATGGGAAGGAGGTGGAGCCCGGCGGCTTTGCCACTTTCTCTGCCGAGGTGGTAAAAGTCAAGCAGGGGAACCCCATTATGAGCCGATACAGTGACCTCCGACTGAAAGGCAACGTCCCTAGCCTTGATATGGATAAGACTTATTCGGTCTGTGGTGAGTATGTTCACCATGAAAAGTTTGGGGACCAGTATAAAATCGTCTATATGAACGAGTTCCAAGAGATTACTGACCCAGAAGAACAGAAAAGCTTTCTCCATTTTATCTTGACAGAACATCAGTTTGAGATGCTTTACGAAGCATTTGATAATCCGTATGAAATCATCAAGAACGGTGATATCAAGTCTCTTTGCACTGTTAGTGGCATCACAGAAGGTCGAGCACAGAAAATTATCGATGCCTTTGAAAATAACATTGATAACAGCGAAGCATACACGAAGCTGATTGAGTATGGCTTGACTCCCAGTGCTATCGGAAAACTTGTTCATCAATATCACGGTGCAGACACTCTTGTAAGAAAGATTGAAGAGAACCCTTATGTTTTGATTGACGATGTATATGGTATTGGTTGGAAGAAAGCTGACGCTCTTGCATTGAATATGGGATTAAAGCCAAACTCTCAATTCCGAATTGAAGCTTACGTTATGCATTTTCTTGCCGACCGTGCCGAAGAAGGCAATTCTATCATCCCGGCAAACCAGACAATCAATAGTTGCATTAAGGAACTTGGCTTGGATGAGGGTGACCAAGAGATTATCAAGAGAGCACTTTTCCATCTGCACGATGTCCGCGAAACGCTTTGGTGGAGTGATGATCGTCAGGAATTTGCTTTAACAAGAGTGTGGAATCTGGAAAATGAGATTGCAAAGGAAATCAAGCGTCTGGCGGACGCACCTATCGAGCCGATTGGCCGAAACATGGATACTGCAATCGACGAGGCAGAGCGTGCTCTTGGTATTGAGTACACCGAGGAGCAGAGAGATGCTATTAAAAAGGTATGTTCAAACAACATTGCTATTGTCACAGGTCTAGGTGGATGCGGTAAAAGTACCGTTGTCGCTGGTGTCCTAAAGGTTCTTCGTGGTAAGTCGTTTGCCCAGACTGCACTCTCTGGTCGTGCTGCTGCTCGTATGCAGGAGATTACTGGTCAGGACGGCAAGACAATTCACCGCCTCCTTGGTTACGACATTGAAAATGGTGGCTTCGTTCATGATAAAAACAATCCTTTGGAGGAAGATATTATCATTTTGGATGAGACATCTATGGTTGGGGCCAAACTGTTCTACGACTTGATTCAAGCGATTGAAACTGGCAAGCGATTTATTATGATTGGTGATGACGGCCAGCTTGAGAGCATTGGCATGTGCAATATTTTCAAGGATATGCTTGCCTCCAAGGTTGTTCCGGTTGCTCGCTTGACTAAGATTCACCGTCAGGCTGCTAAGTCAGCGATTATCACTGAGAGTATCAAGGTTCGTAATGCCACGCAGTTGGTTCCTTACGGTTGGGCTGGTAATGAGATTCGTGGCGAGCTGCGTGATTTGGAGCTTGATATCTATAAGGATGCAGGCGAGTCATTTAGCCACATCATCAATCAGTATCGTACCTTATATAATAAGGTAGGGAACGATAGTGCAAAGATTCAGATTGTACTTCCGCAGAAGCTCCGTGGCGGCATCTGCACCTACGAGGTAAATAATGCTATTCAGGAAATTGTGAATCCGAGTCGTGGTCAGACCGAAGCGAAGATTTCTATCTATGGTGATGGCAAGGACAGAGTGTACACTCTGCGTGAGGGCGATCAGGTCATTATCAACAAGAATAACTATGAACTTCATACATACAATCTCAAGACAAAGAAAAAAGAAGAGAAGTGTCCGGTGTTCAATGGAAACCGTGGCATTATCCGAAAGATTGAGAGTAGTTTTATTCTGGTTGATTTTGACCAGTGGGGAACGATATTCATTCCTCATTACTTTGGTGGGAATAACATCTGGACAACGCTTGAACTTGCTTATGCTTTAAGTTGTCATAAGCTGCAGGGTAGTGAGGCTCCGTATGTGATTGTTGGTATGGACAATTCTGCATACTTGATGCTGACGAGAGAATGGCTCTATACGGCCATCACTCGCGCCAAGAAGTATTGTGTGATTTGCGCCGAAACTCATGCTCTTGATCGGGCTGTAAAGACTTCGAGAGTGCCATATAAGCGGACGTTCTTGAAGGAATTTTTACGGAAAGAATTTTCAGAAAAGCATTGACAATTATATTAGTATCCTGTATAATATAGTTACAAAAAGTCTCTGTCTCGGAGGCTTAAAATTCTCTCTTTAGCTATATAATACAGGATACGAGAAAGAAATGGCTTGCTCGTAACGACAAGCCTTTCTTTATTAGCCACAACTATATAACACAGGATACGCAAGGAGGCTTTATGACAGATAAAGAGCTCATAGGTAAGCTTGATGCGATGGTTAAGGCATTGCAGAAAGCAAAGAAAAAGACGGACAAGACCCGCATTTTGCTGGATGCACGTAATGATTTTGGAGATGAAGCTGATGAACTGATGGCATTTTTCAGATTCCTGCTTGACCCTGCGATTGTTACTGGCCTGTCTGACGCAAAGATCAATAAGAAGGTAACTGCAAGGCCGGATATCGATGTTCAGTATCTCAGCTGCGGATACCTTTATATTATGGGTGCTAGTCACAATACAGGCTCTGATACATCCATCGCAACAATCCAGAATTATTTACATAAAAATCCTGAATACGAAGAGTTTCTGAAACGACTGTTCACTAAGAACCTGCCGATCGGAGTCGAGGCAGCTACCATCAATAAGGTGTACGGTGAAGAGATTATTCCTGTATGGGAAGTTCAGCAGGGATATCCGATTGATAAGGTTAAGCTGAAGCGGAATGAAATGATTTTTGTATCGCGCAAATTAAATGGAGTGCGCGGCACCTTTATCAATGGTCAGCTCATTTCCAGACAGGCGCAAAAGTTTACTGGACTTGACCACATTATCAACGATATTAAAAATACTGGCTATTTTGGTTATGTATTTGATGGAGAGTTAATTCGTAAGAATGTCGATGGTCTGTCAGATAACAAAAATTTCGTTGTTGGGACAGGCATTATTAACAGCGATTCTACAGATAAGAGCTGCATCAAGTTCGTAATTTTCGATATGGTTCTACAGAGACAGTTTGAAAATGACGAGTGTGTTGAACGGTATTCAGTTCGTAAACAGCGGCTTCTTGAGCTGAAAGAGAAAATCAAGCAGCACAATCTTCAAAACATTGAAGTTGTCGAGATGGTCTACGAAGGAACCGACCATTCACAGATTGCTAAATGGCTTGATTATGCTGTTGCAAATGACTGGGAAGGACTTGTCTGTAACAGAGATGTCCCTTACCGCCGGGCACGACATAATGGATGCCTGAAAATAAAGCGTTTTTATACCGTTGACCTGCGAATCATCGCGATTGAGGAAGGTCAGAACCGTCTGGCTGGTACGATGGGTGCTCTGGTCGTTGACTACAATGGTAACGAGCTTCGTGTTGGTTCCGGTTTTGATGATACTACGAGAGCTACCGTTTGGGCGAATCCGGGTGATTATATCGGAAAAATCGTAGAAGTAAAATACAAGGAAAAGTCGTGCGACAAGAAAACTGGTGCTGAATCCCTGCAGTTCCCGACATTTGTGAGATTCCGAAATGACAAAAATGAGGTGTCTTATGGCTGATGTTAGGTTGATTGACGCAAATGCTTTGCTTGACAAAAATAATTGGACAATCAAGCAATACAGTGAAGAAGAAGCCAATGCTTGGAGAGACGGCATTGCCCTTATGAAGAAGAACATTGAAAACGCTCCAACCATCGACCCGAAAACGCTGCGGCCGGTGGCACACTGGGAAGAGAGCGTTTGCTTCGACGATGCCTTTTGGGTGTGCTCGAACTGCAAGTTTCCTAGTGAAGCGATAGCTGCACCCCGTCTTTATCACTATTGCCCGGTGTGCGGGTCGAAGATGGAGTGAATCATGGCTAAAAATAAGTTAAAAGATTCCTTTTATTGGATGGGTGGAAACGATAAGAATGAAGTAAGCTACGGCTAAGGAGAGGATTATGAAAACTTATTACGCAGTAACCGAAGGTAAATATTCAAATTATCGAATTATTACTATTACTGAAGATAAAGAAAAAGCGGAAAGAATCGCTGCAGCTTACGACGGTGATGTCGAAGAGTACGAGGATTGTATTATAAATCCGATTGGCGTTTGGAAGGTTTATCACTACGAAAAAAATAGAGATTGGCTCGTAATCCGTTCCCATAGAGATGTTGAAGATATTAAAGACAAAGAATGGGAACCTAATTATTTTGATTCGGCTCCTTACGATAAGGAAATGGTATGGACTATTTATGTAACCGCTGAGAATAGAGAGCTTGCCCAAAAGATTGCTTATGATAAGTATGCTCAGTGGAAAGCCGAACGGGAGGGGCTGGTATGAATCTTTCCAAGAAGTCTATTAAACACATTCTTCGGATTCTGGATAACAAATGTGTTGAGAATCCATCCAAAACCACAACAATTAGCTTTGGCGGTAATCGAATTCCAACTCGTGAATTCACGCCTAAGAATAAAGAAGCGTATGGATGGTGGACTATTGTTTACGTTCCATCCGAAGGTTACTTTTGGGGAATCAAGAATGAAATGTTTGAGGAGTTTGGGATGGATTTGGATAGTCCAGATATCTGGTCTCCTGCACAGCTTGCCGATTTGTGAGGTGTTTAAAATGCTACTTTTAACGCAAGGCGGAGAAATTATAAATCTTGACCGTATGGCAATCATTGATACCGCAAGCCTTAATGTTTACGCAAGGCAAGGTATGGGCGAGCGCGGAATTGTTCTTGGTAGTTATAACTCTGAGAGTAGATGCTACGAGATTATCGGAAACATTTTTGACGACTATTGTTGTGATGAGAGGATTTTTAAAATGCCGGAGGAATAAATGAACGACTTCCGAAAACTAGCCATTCCAAAGAAAGAACGACTTGAAGTTCAACTTACGGATGGCACAGAAGAACACAATATATTGTACATAATCACATCTCTAGCCACCATTAAAGGTGCTGAGATTTTTAAAAATTTTCGTTTGTATTCTGTAGGCTCCGCCGGGGAGCTCAACTTATTAGAGAAGCGAGACGGCGATTCCTACTTTGATAAGCTGAAAGGAACAGAATATGAGTAATTCGATGAATCGAGAAGACCGGCGCAGAGAGCAGCGTAAGGCACGAATCCTTGCCCGGCGAATCAAAAAGGCCGGTGGTCCCGACTTTCTGGCTGGGATGCCAGTTGAAGAGTGGGAACCCAAGATTGGTGATGAGGTCACTATTAAGGTAAAGAGGATTCAGGGTAAGAAGGATTTCTTCAAGATGAGTCCGCAGTATCAGGACTTTATCAATAGCCTTGAAGACGGAAAGCCTTACAAGATTACCAGTACCGGTATGAAGGGTCAGGTCTACGGCATTGATGCACATCCTTATTTTCAGATTTGGAAGGGTGATATGGAACCCTACAAGGAGTCCTAATGAGGATGTACTTCAGGACGGATTATAAAGAGTGGGGCCCGGCAGAAGCCACTTTGCAGAAAGGACGCTGGTATAAGGTTCTTTGTGATGCTGGCGACTTCTACATAATTGACAACAGACCAGAAAGTAACAAGTGCGGCCTGCGACTAGGAGAAATATCGTTTGTTGATAAAGAAAATCTCGAAGATGACGTCTATGTCGTGACCGGAAAGAGTGAAGAATTTGAGGAAGGAGGTGGGGCGATATGATTGGTATTGACCATCGTGAGCAGGGTCGTAAGGAACGAGCCCTTGCAGAGTATTATAGAACCTTAGCTCGATATCCTGTCGAGTGTGGAGAGCCGATTACATATCAGTTATCGGAAGAGCAGCTTAAACAGGTTCTCTGTGGAGAGGTTACCGTGGATGAGTTGATTGAAAGAGGTGAGGTAAATGAAAGACAGGATTAAGATGTGGATTGCTTTCATTAAGATTTTTAAGGATTATCTTATTGCAGTCGGAATCATGATTGTGTTGTGGTTGCTGTCTTACCTTATTAAATATGGAATTTCAGTATCCAGTTTACCGGATTGGTTTAAGTTTGCACTTCTAAAGTAATGGAGGATTAAATGGTAACCGATATTCTTAATAGAGAGATTCATATTGGCGATATGGTGCTTAGAGCTAGAACTCGAAAAGGTCGAGGAGTCCTTTGGAGTATTCATAAAGTTGTCGCCATTATGAACGTAATGATTAAAGTTCAAGACGGAAAGTACACAACGAATGTTGCACCCAGGAATTGTATCGTAATTGACGAGAGTGACATTCCTGAAAACTGGCAGGACGAATATTAAGGAGAGTTGAATGGTAGTTAAACTGATTACACATACTCCTGATCCTGAAAAAGTAGTAGCTGCCGCTGCAAAGCTGTGCTATTCCAATTCGAGTATTCAGGATTTGATGGATGGACTGACCGATGAGAAGGTCGATGAGTTTCTGAATCGACTTTCTAGCCTTGGTCACGCCAGTCCTACTGAGCATGTGACTTTTACTTTTGGAATCGAAGGTGTGAGTCGTTCTTTGCTGGCACAGATCACCCGGCATCGCATTGCATCTTTCAGCGTACAGAGTCAGCGCTATGTGCGAATGAACAATGCGGAAATCGTGGTTCCTGATGTTATCGATGATGATAGCGAAGCACGAGAGGTATTTGAACAGGCGATTCAGACTGCTGAATATTCCTATAAACATCTGTGCCAGATTCTCGAAGACAAGATTACTGAGGAATTGATGGTTGCCGATTCTCGCCTGACTGAGAAAAAGGCACGCGCAAAAGCATCAAAGATCGCAAATGAGAACGCGCGTGCTGTTCTTCCGAATGCTTGTTCTACTAAGATGATTGTTACAATGAACGCTCGTTCGTTGAATAATTTCTTTAACCTGCGTTGCTGCGAACGTGCACAGCCGGAAATCAAAGAGCTTGCAACCGAGATGTTGAAGCTTGTCTATCCGATTGCTCCTCATCTATTTAAGTATGCTGGTCCAAATTGCTGTGGTAATGGTTGTACTGAAGGTATGATGTCTTGTGGTAAGTTCCACGAGATTCGTGATAAATACGACAAACTAAAACAGGAGGCTTTAAATGCAAACACTTGACGAAATTAAGAAGAACGTCGAGCACCCGTCTTATTACGGCGGTGCAGACAATCCCTATGAGGCTATCAAAGTGCTGCGAGAGTGGCAACTGGACAAGGATGCTTATCTTTGGAATGTTGGTAAATATTTGAGCCGGGCAGGACACAAAGATGGCAATTCTAAGCTTCAAGATTTGATGAAGGCACGTAAGTATTTGGACTATAAAATCCGGCTTTTAGAGGAACAGCAGAAGGTTGCTGAAAGTGTCGTAGATACGCTAAAGAAGATTCCTAACGAGGTGACTGATGAGCTGACTACGATGTCGGATTACATTCCTCGTCATGCAAAGCCTGACTATACGGATGATTTGGTTTTCCGTCCAGAAATCCATGCTCCAAACATCGAAACTGCCGTGGTTCCTGATTGCGCCGATGAGGTCAAGTTTTAATGAGAAAAAACGACGATTGGAATTATCTTTTAGCGTCAGCGATGTTCTTTATAGCTGGCGCAATAGTAGAGATAATGGTTAGAATTTTTCATTGGTAAAGGATTTACATATATGAGATACAACTGGGAAGAACCATTTGTGGCATTCGCCCTGTTTGTTACAATGTTGTTTTTTGGCTTTGCCAAATTTGTTTTAAGATAATCAAGGAGAAAAATACATGAATATGATGTTTATTGCAATTCCTGTCGTTATTGTTCTTCTGGTCGCCTTTGCATTTACTTGCTACAAGAAGGCTCCTCCTACTCAGGCAATTGTCGTAACAGGTTTTGGACTGTCTAAGCCGAAAGTTATCTGTGGTCGTGGCGTGTTCGTCCTTCCGGTTATTCAGCGAGCTGACCGTCTGAATATGCGACTGCTCAAGATTGATGTCAAGACTCCTGAAACCGGTGTCAAGACTAAAGAGGGTGTTTCTCTGTGGCTGGACTCTGTTGTTACTGTTCAGGTTTACTCTGAAAACTCTACTGTAACTGATGATGAGATTAAGAGCGCCGGTTGCGAGGATGCAAAGACTTACATTAGTGCTCGTCAGCAGGCTGCTATTTCCAACTTCCTTGGCATGAGTGAAGATGGAATCAACGAGAAGATCAACGATGTCCTTCAGGGCAATCTGCGAGAGATTGTCTCTGAGATGACTGTCAACGATATCCTGACTAATCGTAAACAGATGGCAATTTCCGTTGTTGAGAATGCTCGTCCTGATCTCGCAAAGATGGGTCTGGAAGTTGTTACTTTTAATGTTCAGGATATCAAGGATGCTATTGATGCTCAGGGTCATAATCATGGTGTCATCGAGGCAATTGGTGTTCAGCAGGAAGAGCTGGTGAAGAAGCAGGCAGAGATTGCTAAGGCTGAAGCCGCTCGTGATATTGCTCGCGCTAAGGCAGATACTGCTCGTGAATCAAATGAAAAGGAAATTGAATCTAAGACTGCTATTGCACAGCGTAACAATGAGTATCTTCTGACTCAGGCTGCTTTGAAGGCAGAGGCTGATAAGGCAAATGCTGATGCAGAAGCTGCTGGTGAGATTCAAATGAATCTGCGTGATAAGGAAATCAAGGAAGCTGAGGCTGACGCAGCTATTGCAAAGCAGAAGAAGATGGTTGAGTTGGCCGCTCAGGAAGCAGAAGTTCGTCAGCAGAAGCTGGATGCAGAGATTCGCAAGCAGGCGGATGCTGATTTGTATAAGCGTCAGAAAGAAGCTGAAGCAAAAAAGTACGAGGCAGAGCGTTTTGCAGAATCTGCGAAGTTTGCCAAGGAGCAGGAGGCTGAAGGTATTCGTATGGTTGGTATGGCCGAGGCAGATGCTATCAAGCAGAAAGGTCTTGCTGAGGCAGAAGCTATGCTGAAGAAAGCTGAGGCTTACAAGCAGTACAATGGCGCAGCAATGGGAGAGATGATTATAAAAATTCTGCCTAGCATTGCAGAGCAGGTTGCAAAGCCTCTGGCATCTATTGACAAGGTTTCTATTATCGGCGGTAATGCTAATGGTGTTTCTGAGATTTCTGGAAATGTCCCAGCAGTCATGGCACAGACTTTTGAGGCTGTCAAGGAAGCCACCGGCATTGATATGCGAGAAATCGTCCGTGCCAATAGTTACGATGCCAAGGTTACTAAGAATGTGAAGCTGGTAAGTGATTCTACTATCACTTCCGACAAAGGTGAGACCCATGACGCAGAGTAAAGGAGTGATTGCATGGAATATGTGATTAAACGTGATGGAACGAAAGTTCCTTTTGATAAAAGTAAGATTGTAAACGCGATTGAGAAGGCAATGACGAATACGACTGGAGGAGTTGATTCTCGCGTATCTAACGCCATTGCAGACTACATCGCAGACATCCCTGATACGATGTCTGTAGAGCAGATTCAGGATGTGGTTATTGACCAGTTGAAAAATAGCCCTCTTTCGGATGTGGCTGACGCTTATAGTCACTGGCGTATTCTTCGGCAGGAGATTCGTGAGAAGCAGCGAGCATATGGCGAAATTCTTTCCATCTGTGATGTAGATAATGAGAAGGTCAAGCAAGAGAACAGTAACAAAAATCCTGTTGTGAATAGCGTACAGCGTGACTATATGGCTGGCGAAGTCTCCAAAGATCTGAGCTTTAATCTGCTTCTTCCAAAAGATATTGTGGATGCTCACTATGATGGTAGAATTCACTTCCACGATTCCGACTACTTTGCCCAGCATATGTTTAACTGCTCGTTAGTTAATCTGGAAGACATGTTGCAAAACGGCACTGTGATTTCTGGTACAGGAATTGACAAACCACATAGTTTCTCTACAGCGTGCAATATTGCAACCCAGATCATTGCACAGGTTGCTTCAAATCAGTATGGTGGTCAGAGTATTACTCTGTCTCATCTGGCTCCCTTCGTGGATGTCTCTCGAAAGAAGATCGCGGGTGAAGTCTATGAGGAATTTTACGACATGATTCAAAACAATGAGATTGACAAAATGCCAAATCAGGAGACTATCAATCGAATTGTAGAGAAGCGTTTACATAAAGAAATCGTTGCAGGCGTTCAGACTATTCAGTATCAGGTTATTACTTTGATGACCACCAACGGGCAGGCTCCTTTTATTACCATTTTTATGTACCTTGATGAAGTTCCTGAAGGCCAGACCCGTGATGACCTTGCAATTATCATTGAAGAAGTCCTTCGTCAGCGCATTAAAGGCGTGAAGAATGAGACTGGTGCATGGATTACTCCGGCTTTCCCAAAGTTGATTTATGTGCTGGAAGAAAACAACATTCGAGATAATTCTAAGTATTATTATCTGACTGAACTGGCAGCTAAATGTACTGCCAAGAGATTCGTACCTGACTACATTTCTGAGAAGAAGATGTTGGAATACAAAGGTGCTTGCTATCCCTGTATGGGATGTCGCAGCTTTCTGACTCCTGATCGAACCACCGAGAATATTTCTGGTGCCATGAATTGGGAGAAGGGCCACAAGTATTATGGTCGCTTTAATGCCGGTGTTGTCACCATCAATCTGGTAGATGTTGCTTGTAGCTCTAAGAAGGATGTTTCTGAGTTTTGGAAAATTTTTGATGAGCGTCTTGAACTGTGCCATCGAGCACTTCAGATTCGGTATAAGCGATTGATGGGTACGCCTTCTGATGTGAGTCCAATTCATTTTCAGCATGGTGCAATCGCACGTTTAAAGAAGGGTGAAAAGATTGATAAGCTCCTGTTTGACGGATATGCAACTATCAGTCTTGGTTATGCTGGTCTGTACGAGTGTGTAAAATATATGACCGGCAAGAGCCACACCGACGATGAAGCAAAACCTTTTGCCCTCGAAATCATGCAGCACATGAATGACAAGTGCAATGAGTGGAAAGCCGCTGAAAATATTGATTATAGTTTGTACGGAACACCGTTGGAATCCACTACATTCAAGTTTGCTAAGTGCTTACAGAAGAAGTTCGGTATCATTCCAGATGTAACAGACCATGATTACATTACCAATAGCTATCATGTCGTGGTTCGTGAGCATATTGACGCATTCAAGAAGCTGGAGTTTGAGTCTGAATTTCAGCAGCTGTCTCCCGGCGGAGCCATCTCGTATATCGAGTGCCCTAATATGACCAACAATATTCCTGCCGTGATGAGTGTTATTAAGTACATTTACGACACCATTATCTACGCAGAACTGAATATCAAATCTGATTATTGCCAGGTTTGTGGTTACGACGGCGAGATTAAGATTGTTGAAGATAACGGTAAGCTCGTTTGGGAATGCCCGAACTGTGGTAATCGTGACCAGAATAAACTGAATGTTGCACGACGTACCTGCGGATTTATCGGCACTCAGTTCTGGAATCAGGGTCGCACTCAGGAAATTCGAGATCGAGTGGTTCATTTGAGCGATAATTAAATAACGTGTAAGTGGTGGGTTGGTGGGATTACTCTAAAATGAAAATTCTAAAAAAGGAAAAAGAAACAGTTGAATTTGAAAGTATCGAGCAAGGCAAGCCATTTTATTACGGAAGCGATAAGACATTATGCATGAAAGTTTCTACTATAACAGAAAATAACTGCCATGCAAATGCAGTAAAACTTGCAAATGGGGTACTAATCCGCCTGTACGACTCTGAGATGGTTGTTCCAGCTTGTGTCCATATCGAGGACGATTGACCGGAGGTGATTAGCATAGAAGTGTGGAAGAATTTCTTTAAGGCACTTGGTTCTTTTCTTGAAATTGTTTTGATTCTTGTTGCTACATATTTTACCTCGTGGATTACCACTATCGGTATTATCTGGCTGATTTTTAAGCTGTTGAATATCACTTTTACAGTCAAGATTGCAACAGGTATTTGGTTGGCACTTATTTTACTTGAATGTTTTATTAAGGGCAATCGAAGCAAGTAAATAACCAGCAGGGTGGGTGTGGTGGCATGAAAGGAGCTATATGGATTATTGGTCTGTTGAAGTAATGTACTACGATGATGGGCACCAAGCATTCAATACATATATGGTCAAAGCGCAGGATCAAAATGATGCTATGAATAAAGCACATTATCGTTTTGAAAAGTCTCATCCCGGTACGAGCTGCATGGTTCAGAATGTAGAAAAGATGGGTGGTTAAGATGGACTTCAAATGTAAGTGTGGCAGTGAATCTTTCTTTATCCAGAGCAAAGGTAGCCAGATTGGTCTGTATTGCTCTGTTTGTGGCAAGTGGCAGAAATGGCTTACTAAGGATGAAGTGAGACAGTTTGAGTACGAGACGAATATGTTAGACTCAAAAGAAAACAATCCTGAAGATGACTTTTATGAAAAATTTGCTTTAACTCCATGGGGTTGTCTACATTGTGCTTTTAGAGATTTTGGCTTAGACCTTCCTGAAATCTCTGGTAAGATGGCTGATGCTCTTATGGAAGATTTCTTCGAGATTATGAAAAAGCACGGATTGTGGAGAAAGGGTAAGAATGATTGCTAAACTTTTGAAACGTCTACTCCATTGGTTCCTTCTCGAATGCAGTAGATGTGGCGGTGTTATGCTTTACGATAACACTCATAGCTGGCATGATAAATGGCACTTTGTATGTGATACATGTGGTAGAGAAAAGTGGAGTGCTTTATGAGTGTTGAGTCAAAATGTCACTTCAATATTGAGCCTCTGCTTAACCCATCATATAAGAAAGTGCTCATTATCGAAACCGACAATTGGGCATCTTGTGAGATTGTAAATAAAAACACTTATTATGAAGTGGAAGGCACAATAAGGTACGAATACCGCAATAATGAGCCAAATGGAACAAAATATCTTGAGGCAAAAAAGATAAATGGAATTCCGTTGAGAAATCTTTGGATAGAAATTCATTCACGATAAAAGTGCCGTTCTAGCGAGGTAAATGTGTGGAAAAGAAATACGTAAAAATCTTTAAATGCCGTGAATGTGATCGCTACATCACTTTTTATGATGTTGATTTATCTGCTGTTGAGGAATGGACTCTTTCCGAAATGTTTAAAGATGGTCGTGAACCCGCTGAAGTGTCTGGCGGTTCTAGGCTTTCTGGACAGAATAAATTCCTGCTTCATCGGTGTGATCAAGAGAAGCTTTGTGTTTGTGATTTCATTGGATGGAAAGAAATCGAGGCTAAAAATGATTAACAATCCTTTTGCAGAAGATGGTATTGTCGCTTGCCAGAATTGTGGTAGCGGCGAATACCTTTATAACGAAGACGAGAATCGAAATAGCTACTGCGGTCAGTGTGGCACTCGAATTGACTGGCCGGAAGATGAAGACGGTTGGAAGAGTACAAATACTGACCTTCCGAAATATGGAGTACTGTGCAAGATTAAATATAAAGATGGTCGAGAAGATACGGCTGTTTTAAGTTCTTATATCGGATGGCATACTGACGGCATGTTTAATACTCTCAAGGAGCCGGATTATTGGCGATACATGACGGAGGAAGAGAAGAATGGGGCTTAAAAACACAAAACAGGATGCGCTTTCTAAAATTCCGCTTTTAACAGAAAGGAAGGGTATGTTTAAAATTTTTAAAAATACTGCCGTATGCATACTTCTAGCAACGATTATACTGACTGGATGTAGTACAAGGGTGAAAGACTCAGTAGGAAATGTAACTGTAGCGAATGGCTGGTTCTATCGTATCGGTGACACTCCTATGGTGTACGACAAGGATACACACATCATGTATTATTTGTTCGGAAAAGGTGCAGGCTACACAGGCTACGGCTATATGTCTCCTTATTATAATGAGCACGGTCAGATGTGCCACTACGTTGATGGTCAGATTATTCCTATCGAGGAGGTGCTAATCGATGTGGATTGATTTTACGATTGCTGTCTTAGCAACTCTAATTATGATGGGCTGTTGCATCCGATGTGAGCAGCTTATCGTTGAAGTGTCCAAGGCAAGTTTTGATGACGAAAGCACACAGAAGTTCTTTTGTGGAGTTGTGAATGTTGCTATTGTCGTGTTTGCAGCATTACAGACGTTTAAGCATTGAGGTGGTTTAAGATGGCGAAATACATTCCTGAAAATGCTCGATGGGCGGATATCACTCCTTTGCTAGATGAGATTGACAGTGGCTTAAAACATATGCGCTTTTATGACGAACAAGATGACTATTCTGATTTTCTAGCAGAAGAACGCGAAGATCTACTGAGGCTTCCGAAAGCAGAATCTAATACGGTTCGCGCTATCGCACACTGGGATCACTGGTCATGCGATGACGAAGAAGACTTTGTATATCATTGCTCTAACTGTAGTGAACAGTTTTACGAAGATTTCTTTTATCCTCGTGAGAATCCTTGTGTTGGTTCTGAAAAGTATAAACCTTTTAAGTATTGCCCTTATTGCGGGGCGAAAATGGAGGGCGTTAAATGAACTACGCTAAAATTGTTCCATGTGATATTGCGAATGGGCCAGGCGTAAGAGTCACGTTGTTCTGCGCGGGATGTAACCATCATTGCCCCGGCTGTCAGAATCCTACCACATGGGACCCGAATGGTGGTCAGCCATTCACAGATGAAATGCTTGATAAAATTGTAGATTTACTTCGACCTGATTATATTCAAGGGCTTACGCTCACTGGTGGAGATCCACTATATCCTGAGAACAGAGAAGTTGTTGAGAAAATCGTCCGTCGTGTATGGGCTGAATTTCAGGACAAAAAAGACGTTTGGCTCTGGACTGGATATAAGTGGGAAGAATTGTGGAATCAGGATGGGCTCGTAGCTGACATTCTTGCTAACATCAACGTCCTCGTAGATGGTCCTTTTATTGAAGCAGAAAAAGATATTTCACTTCCATACATGGGAAGCAAGAACCAACGAGTAATTGATATTAAATGGAGTCTTGGATATAAAGAGCCAACCCTTTGGTGGGCTCCAGAAGAGAAAGGAAAATAATATGGATTTAGGAAACGCAACTACTAATCTTGGCTATGGCATGAGTCGAATGCCGTATCGCCCAAACATTAAAATCAATAAACTACACGATGATGCTCATCTTCCGACTTATGGTTCTAAAAATGCTGCTTGTGCAGACCTGTATGCCTATATCGGTTTTGATGACGCAACGATGGTAAACAAGAATGGTGACCGTTGCATCATGATTCAGCCGGGCGAAACCGTTAAGGTATCCACTGGGCTGCGGATGGCTCCGCCGGAAGGCTGGTACGTTGCTATCTATGCTCGCAGCGGTATGGCAACCAAGCAGGGTTTGGCTCCTGCGAATAAAACAGGAATTTGTGATCAGGATTACCGTGGGGAATACATCGTAGCACTACATAATCATTCTAATATCCCTCAAATGATTACTCACGGTGACCGCATTGCTCAGATGGCGGTTGTTCCGTTCTGGCAGGCTGATTTTGAAGAAGTTTCCGAATTGGACGAAACTGAGCGTGGCGGCGGTGGGTTTGGATCTACTGGGGTGAAGTAATGGAGAGTGTATATGAAGTATTACATTATTGAATCTCATTACGAGAAAGAAGCTCCATTTGGAATTGCATGGCAAGTAAAGCTGTTTGACAAGCACACGCTTCTGGAAGAGTACGACCACATCTTCTATAACGAGATTGCTGGCTACTGCAAGTGTCTTGAGGATATAGGATTCGTGGATGAGCGATGGACTTTTAAAAGGCCACAGGACGAAGAAAATCATGACTTTGTTAAAATGTGCATAAAGGAAAAGGAGAATGCACTTCAGACGGAGTGGTATGAAATGACCGGTAACTGGCCGAATGGCGCAGTGATTCTCGATTAAAAGGTAAATTTTACGGAGGTTTTTTATGATTGTTATTGGATATCCATGTGTTGGTAAAAGTACATACGCAGTTGGTCATCCGTATCGTGCAATCGACCTTGAAAGCAGTAATTTTGTAAAGGATGATAATTGGGTCAAATCGTATTGCAATGTCGCTATTGATTTATCGAGACAGGGACATGTTGTGTTCGTATCTTCACATGATGCAGTTCGTAAACAGCTTTTGAAGAGTAATTACGAATATGTTTTTGTGATCTATCCAGCTCTTGATATTAAAGAAGAGTGGCTTGAACGGCTTCACGAAAGATATTTAGAAACTGAACTCGATAAAGATTATCGTGCATGGCAGTGTGCTCTAAATTATTACGATGAAGATATTGCAAAACTCAAAGAAGACGCAAAGAACTTTAGTGGGTTTTATGAAATTGGTCATGGCCGATATGACCTTACTGTAATTCTGGATGAATTTGACTATGGTTCGACTTGGGACCATTCGTAATTGTTAATTGAGCTTAACGGGTGGGTGGGAGGAATAAGAGGATGTGAATGGAACTTTATAATGATGATTGTCTGAAAATTATGCCACAAATCACAGATAAATCTATCGATATGATTCTTTGTGACTTGCCATATGGTGTCACTCACAATAAATGGGATTCTGTGATTCCTTTCGACAAGCTGTGGGAACAATACAATCGAATCATCAAAGATAACGGTGCGATTTGTCTGTTTGCTGATGGAATGTTCATGGCAGATCTTATGGAAAGTAACCGCAAAATGTGGCGATATAATCTCGTGTGGGATAAAGTTCTTTCATCTGGATTTTTGAATGCAAAACGAATGCCACTCCGCAGTACAGAAGAAATTGTTGTTTTTTATAAGAAGCTTCCTACATATAATCCACAATTCACAGAAGGTAAACCGCTCCACGGAATGGGCACAAAATATAAAGAAGGAAACCGTAAAAACAACAACTACGGCAACTTTAATTCTACAAATCGGGCATCTGCGGAAAGAGCGGGTGACACGAAAAAGTATCCGAAATCGCTGGTGACATTTCAAAGAGCACATAGTTCCGTTATGCTCCATCCAACCGAGAAACCGGTAGCTTTGATGGAGTGGCTTATCAGTACTTACACAAATAAGGGTGAGACCATTCTTGATAATTGTATGGGTGTTGGTGGAAGTGGTATTGCCGCTAAAAATCTTGAACGAAATTATATTGGTATAGAACTTGACCAAAAATATTTTGAGATTGCCAAAGAAAGAATCGAGGTATCATGAAAGCACATATTCGAGAAGAAAAGAAAACAACTCCATTAAAACTTGGTGAGGGAACATTACTTCAAGAGAAAGACGGCAAACTGTATAAGATTTGTGATACAGTAGAATATGATGATACGCATACCGACGATGAAGTTATCAAGGTTGCTTTATCCGAAGAGAATATGATTCAAGAAAGAAATCTCCAAGATATTTTTAATATGTCGTTTGTGTTTGCGGCGAATAATATTTGAGGAATAAAATATGGTTTACGACATTAAAACAGTCCCAGAAGATACCCCTCTATGGTGTACTGGATTTAGATTTGACGATACAAAGGCTGGCATCAAATGTGAGCCTGTCTTTGGTACTTTTGAAGAAAGAAGTTGCTATTCTAAGTTCCATACCTTGAGTAACAAAACTAGATCAAAGACTTTTAGCGTTGGGGCAAATCCTGATTGTTATCGTTTCGCAGACACTTATGAAGAAGCGGCAACTGAATATAATGGTATGATTTTCGCTGCCAAATACGAGCTTATGAAAAAACAAGAATATCTAGAGCAGTGCTTGCTGGCTGATAAGAATGGGTCAGTATATAATCGTGTGAGTATGCAGTAAGGAGTATAGTATGGCATATCAAATTATTAAACATAGAATTGTGAAACCTATAGAGTACGCGGTACATTTCGAGTGCAGTTGTGGCTGTGAGTTTTGGGCAGACCAAAATTCTGTTACGGAATATCGTATGCGTGGAGGACTGGACGTTTCTAAGTTCCTTCATTATGAAACAAGATGCCCAGAATGTACTAGCATTGCTTATAGCGTAGAGGTAGCTGTTCCAAGGGACGAGGTTTTTGACGATTGAAATGTATGTTTTAGAAAGAGGTGAGAACAATAGAAATTTGGGAGTTGAATCTTCTACATGATGGTGATATAGAACGAATATGTGTGTGCTCTGACGAGCAACCACTATTCGAAATGGCGGTCGATAGGGCAGTTAGTTTACTTGAAAAAATAAATGAATGGCCGCTTGAACAAGAACATTGCTATACTTCTGTAAATGTAAACGCACATCTTCGTTCTATTTTTGTGAAAATCAGTACACAAGATAATAGTACAGTTGAACTCTGGGAGTATAAATGGGAATGTATTTATAAAGAACCTCATGAAGACAAAGCTAGTAACACCTTACTTCAGGAAGTTGTTTCTTGTGTACGAGACATTCCAAAACTATTTTATGATTGGGCAGAGAATTTCTGTTGGAAAGCGAGAAAAAATGGCTATTTGCAGTAAATGTTTACATAAAGAAGTATGCGCTTATAGAAAGCATTCAGGAGATTGATTATGAAAGTTGTAGAGCTCATCAACAAACTAAACGAAATCGGATACGACGAGAATACTGAACTGACATTTGGATTCGCAGACGGTAATACTGGAGAATGGTACAATGCTCCATTTGATGAGATCACCTATGGTATTGATTTGACCGGAGAACCATACCATAATGATGTAATCAATATTGATGTTGATGTTGATTCTGTAAAAGAATATCAAAAAGATAAAGCAGAGTGCGCTGTTATTGATATTGTAGAAGAAATGCAGGATGTTTTGAATAGACACATTCGGAGGGTTAATTTTTAATGGTCGAAATTAACGGAAAGAAATACGAAATCGTAGGAATCTCTTTTGACACATCAAACAATCCAAACAAGAAGTTCTTCAAACCGGTTTACATAATGCCGGATGGAGATGTCGTAGCTTGCGATGGGACTCACGATTTCAATTATGATCCTAACAAAGAAATTCAAATTGTTCCAAAGGAATCTATCCCATTTTATGGCAAGCCAACAGAGCCTGCTGTTTATTGTGATGATGATGGCAACTGTGTGGATGTTGACGGTAATCCTCTCGGTATGAAATGGGACGACTTTATGGAGAAACAGTTCCGAACAGTAAATAAATAACGTATCATCGCTATAAAAATTAGAAAATAATACGGTAAAACTAGACTTTTATGAGGTGGATTGATTGGACGATAGATTTTCAATCGAAAAGAATCACTGGGAAATACAAAATCCAGAATGGGAAAGCTATTCTCATTTCATCTGCACTAAAGACCATTATTGGACTGGTGTACACGGTATCAGCAACTATTTTCTTCAATATAAGAATTTTGGCAGAAGTAAACCAGTCGAACGATTTTCTGTAGAATGGCCGAACTTCGTAGAGCACATGTGGTTTATCCATTGGCGTGGCCCATGGGACTATATCTTTGCTTCATATAAATTATCCGAGATTAAACGATTTTTAGAACTTGATATTGATACTATTAAAAAGAACCATTGGCCGGATGGACGCTGTACTTGTTACAGTATTTATGACTACGTGACGAAAAAATGGTACTATTTTAAAATCGAAAATTTGGGAACATTTTATGGATGTAAGTGGCCGTTGGGTGATGATACTGGGGAGGTGATTAGTTGTGACTAAGCAAATAGGCTATTATAAATCCGACTGGTACATTATGGGCATCGACGGAAAATATAACAATGCCTGTATCTCGCATACAGAATCGCAGCTTCGATATACAGTTCCAAGATTGCCAGAATGGACTATCAATGGATTGGGCTTTTCTTACCTTAGAGAACATGGATTTAAAGATTATCCTGAACTCTATGGTGTTATATTCTATGATATGGAGTGGTGGCGACGAAAACGCTATCCGGGTGACTTTTATGTAGAGATACCAATTTGCGATTCGTGTGCAGATACCTTTCATTTAAAATGGCGTTGTAAGGAATTTCGTGTACATCAGTGGTCTAACTTGAGAAAAGAAACAAAGTGGGTTAAAGGCAGAAATAACTACACTATTTGTGAGCTCGCCCATAAATTACCACATGAAGAGTTTATTGAGTATTTGAAAGACAACGGCATCTATATTGTAAACGAAAGTGGTGTTGAACTTGGATGGTAAAGAATTAGGGTTTTATAAAGGAGAATGTTTATAATGGATTACAAAGATGCAGATAGTCTTTCTTCTAAAATATTTGCGTTGATTGCTTCGGCTACAGTGTTGATTATAGCCATTGTTTTTCTTCGTATTATTCAAGTGGATTTTAATAATGCCAAGTGGCATGATGGTATCTGTCTAAAGGACAATACTCATTGGCAGTATAGTAATAGCACCCACAACAGATTTTGGAGATGCGACTATTATATATGCGATAACGGTCATGTCATTGAACTTGTCAACGATTATGAAATACGATAAAACTTGGATTCTTATAAAGGAGGTTCACAATGATTATTGATTGCAAATCTATTGCACAAGATATCAAAAACAAAATCAAGAATATTATCGCAGAAGATGACTACGCTCCTATTTTACATATTTATCAAGTAGGGGACAACCCTGCATCCAATGCTTATATCCGTGGCAAGCTGCGTGACTGTGAAGAGGTTGGAATTGAAGCGGAGCTTATCAAGCTGCCAGAAAATATTACTGAAGATGAATTGAACAACAAGATCTTAGAAGATTATAATTGGGAAGATGTGGACGGTATTATTGTTCAGCTCCCGCTGCCAAAACATATCAATCCTAAAAATATTTGTATTCCAGATGAACTTGACGTTGATGGCTTTAATTCTACATCTAAATTTCAGCCCTGCACTCCGCTGGGCGTTATGAAGATTTTTGACTCCATCGGTTACGATCTGGATGGCAAGAATGTACTCGTATGCGGTCAATCTGATATTGTTGGTCGTCCGCTGGTTGATATGCTGATTAAACGGCACTGTAATGTGATTTCTGTAAATAGCACGGGTTCCGCTATGAAAGCCACTGCTCTTGGATTTGATATGGTCGATGTGATCATCTCTGCAGTCGGAAAACGTAATTTCATCACACCGCTTGGTCTTGATAGAGTAGAGGTCTGCATCGATGTTGGCATCAACTATGACGAAAACGGCAAGCAGCACGGTGACTGCGCCGACGCTGTTTATGAGATGGAAGATATCAAGGTGACCCCTCGTATTGGCGGAGTTGGACTGATGACCCGTGCCATGCTCCTTTATAATGTATGTGTGGCAAGATATGGGGAAGAGAAGATGGAGGAGGTGATTGGATGAATGAAGTCCCAATTTGGGAAAAGACAACCCTGACGTTAGATGAAGCGGCTGCTTACACGGGGATTGGGGTCTGCCGACTAAGAGCGATTACTGATGATGAAAACTGTCCATTGGTACTTTGGGTGGGGAATAAACGTCTTATCAAACGTAAAGCTCTCGAAAAATATATAGATCAAACGTATTCTGTTTGAAATATAGGCTCTGATGTGATATACTCATGGTGTCACACCAGAGCTTCTTATATAACGTAAGGAGTTCTGCATCATGATAAGACGTAAAGATAATAATGGCAAAGTTTTAAAAGACGGCGAGAGCCAGAGAAAGGATGGGAGATACCAATATAGATGGACAAACAAACTTGGAAAACGCTCAATAATATACGCCACTTCACTTAAAGAATTGAGAGAAAAAGAAGCTGAAATCCAAGAAAAACTTAATTTGGGTATAACATCTACTTCAAAAATCACAGTGTACCAATTAGCAAAAAGACATCTCGAAGAAACAAAACTCACTATTAGGCCAAGCAGCTATAAAACAAAATCGCAGAATTTGAAAATCTTTCAGAATCACCTAATTGGGGAAATGAATGCAACCGATATTTTAGTGCGTGATGTAAAACAATTTGCACGAGAATTGGATAACGAAGGATATTGTTATACAACAATCAGAGATGTCATGTCTTTAGCTAGACCGGCATTTCAAGAAATGTTTGATGAGAATATAATTCCTAGAAATCCATTCGTTTTTAAATTAAATACAGTTGTCAAATGTGACTCAAAAGAAAAAGAAATATTAACAGAAGAGCAGTATCAAAATCTGATCAAGTTCATGAAATCTAGTCGAGTATATAAAAGGCATGTTGGCATGGTGATGCTTTTGCACGAGACAGGACTTCGAGCAGGAGAATTATGCGGGCTAACAAAAAAGTCATTTGATTTTGATAACAACACTGTTACTATATCTCATCAGATGGTGTACGATGGAAAGAGCGGCGGGCTGTATTTAGCACCTACAAAAACAGAAAGTGGGATAAGGACTATCCCATTATCTAAAGACGCCATCATTGCTTTTGAAGAAGCGATAAAACAACGACCAATTGTAAAAGCAGAGAGAATAATAGATGGGCAAGCCGACTTCTTGTTTATAGCAAAAACTGGAAGGCCCTATACAAATAAAAACCTTGTTAGAATTTTTGAAGGACTAATCAAAGCCTATAATAGTTGCCATGATGAACCATTGCCTGAAGTCACTGCCCATAGTATGCGCCACGAATATTGTACACGGCTTGTCAAAGCCAAGATGGATGTTAAATCGGTTCAATACCTCATGGGACATTCGTCGCCCGATATAACCTTGAAAGTGTATACTCATATCTTAAAAGAAGAGACCGAAGTAGAGGCAATCAAACAGTTTAATAGGATTGTTTCCTAATTATTTGACACCAATTTTGACACCAAATCTTCAAAAGATATATAGACTTACAGAGATTTGCATAGAGTCCATTTTGGAATGGCAAAAAACGATTTCGAAATAATGTCGCAATATCGATAAATATAGACTTATAGAGTTTTGCATAGACCATCTTGAAAAAAAGTGGAAAGTAAGGTATAATATACCTAATTTTGAAACTCACACAGATAAGCAGGAGGTCTTACCATGGCTTCAAAGAGTACCAAAGGAGAAATCCTCGCCAAGTTTTTTGATGACGGGGAATACACCGCTCTGTTTGCGGACGGCGCGGTGAGCGCTGCCAGCGGCTATGCTGCCGGTCAGCAGGCTTACGCCGTCTTCCAGAACGGCGAGGCTGTTTCCGTCAAGGACGTTGAGAAGAACATCAAGGTCCTCGAGCTGGCTGCCCAGACGGGCTGCCCGGTCGTCACCTTCTACGACTCCGTCGGCGCAAAGCTGGCTGAGGGTCTGGACGTGCTGAATGCGGCTGCAAAGCTCAACGCTGCCATCGCAAAGGTGTCCGGCGTCGTGCCTCAGGTGGCCGTCGTTCTGGGCGTCTGCGGCGGCACCAGCGCTCTGAGCGCTGCCAACGCAGATGTCTGCATCATGGCTGAGGGCGCAGAGCTGTTCTTCACCGCTCCCTTCACCGCTGCCGCAAAGGGCGACAAGGTCGCTGACGCCGGTTCTGCCGCTGCTGCCGCAAAGGCAGGCGTGGCTGCCATCGTGGCCGCTGACGCTGCCGAGGCTGCTGAGAAGGCTGCCCACATCGTGGGTCTGCTGCCTGCCAACAACCTGACCGGCCCGGCCATCTTCGAGTTCGAGCAGCCCGCCGCTGTCCTGAGCGCCAACGCCGAGCCTGCAAAGGCCGCTGCGGCCCTCATCGATAAGGACAGCGCCGTGGAGATGTACGCCGGTTTCGGCAAGAACGTCTACACCGCCTTCGCTACCATCGGCGGCAACGCCGTGGGCGTCGTGGCCACCGGCAAGGAGCTGTGCCACAACTGCGTGGCCAAGGCCTCCCGCTTCGTCCGCCTGTGCGACGCCTTCAGCGTCCCCGTGCTGACCATCGTGAACACCGAGGGCTTCGTCCCCAGCACCTCCGATGACATCGCCGGCGGCATCCGCGAGGCTGCCCGTCTGGCTGCTACCTATGCCGACGCTACCACCGCCAAGGTGGCCCTCATCGCCGGTAAGGCGGTCGGCCCCGTCTACACCGCACTGGCCGCTGCTGACCTGAAGATCGCTGTCAAGGGCTGCACCATCAGCGCTCTCGAGCCTTCCGCCGCCGTCTCCGTGCTGTACAAGGAGGAGATCGACGCTTCCGACAACATCGTCGCCGCTACCAAGGCCAAGGCTGCTGCCTACGTCGCCGAGGTGTGCAGCGCTGACGCTGCTGTGGCCGCCGGTTCTGCCGACATGACCTGCGAGGCTGCCAACGCCCGCGCAAGCGTCGTGGCCGCCTTCGAGCTGCTGAGCACCAAGCGTGCTGCCCGTCTGCCCAAGAAGCACGGCAACATGGCTCTGTAAGAAAACGTACATCTAACGATATAGATTGATTCAGGAGGACTCTTCCATGAAGTACTACAATATTTCCGTCAATGGCGTTGCTTACAGCGTCTCTGTCGAGGAGACCGCTGCCGGCGCTGCACCCGTGGCTCCTGCTGCCGCACCCGCACCCAAGGCCGCTCCGGCTCCCGCTGCCGCTGCCGCTCCTGCCGCACCCGCCGCTCCTGCTTCCGCAGGCGCTGTTGAGGTCAAGGCTCCGATGCCCGGCAACATCCTGGACGTGAAGGTCGCCGCCGGCGCTTCCGTCAAGGCCGGCGACGTGCTGGTCATCCTCGAGGCCATGAAGATGGAGAACGAGATCGTTGCTCCTCAGGACGGCACCGTTGCTTCCATCAATGTCCATAAGGGCGACACCGTCAACTCCGGTGACACTCTGGTTTCCATGAACTAAGAGAGAGGTGACAACAATGGCTAAAAAGCCCATCAAGATCACGGAAGTCGTCCTGCGCGATGCCCACCAGTCCCTGCTGGCCACCCGTATGACGATGGACGATATGCGTCCCATCCTGCCCGAGATGGACAAGATCCCTTACTTCTCCGTCGAGTGCTGGGGCGGTGCGACCTTCGACAGCTGCATCCGCTTCCTCGACGAGGACCCCTGGGAGCGTCTGCGCATCCTGCGCAAGGAGCTGCCCCACCAGAAGCTGCAGATGCTGTTCCGCGGCCAGAATATGCTGGGCTACCGCCCCTACGCGGACGACGCCGTCGAGTACTTCGTGAAGAAGTCCGTTGCAAACGGCATCGACGTCATCCGCATCTTCGACGCACTGAACGACGCCCGCAACCTGCAGACCGCCATCAAGTCTGCCAACAAGGAGGGCGCACACGTTCAGGGCTGCATCAGCTACACCCTGAGCCCTGTCCACAACAACGAGTACTACGTCAAGTACGCAAAGACTCTGGAGGAGATGGGTGCAAACTCCATCTGCATCAAGGACATGGCCGGTCTGCTGACTCCCTACACCTGCTACGAGCTGGTCAAGGAGCTGAAGAACACCCTGTCCATCCCTGTGGACATCCACAGCCACTACACGGCCGGTCTGGCTTCCATGTCCCTGCTGAAGGGCATCGAGGCCGGTGCTGACATCGTCGATACCGCCATGAGCCCCCTGAGCGGCGGCACCAGCCACATGGCGACCGAGAGCCTCGTGGCCGCCCTGCAGGGCACCGATTATGACACCGGCCTCGACCTCAAGCAGCTGAACGTCGTGCGCGCATACTTTGCAAAGCTGCGCGAGAAGTACATCGCCAACGGCCAGATCAGCCCCAAGTCTCTGGGCGTGGACGCCAACACCCTGCTGTATCAGGTGCCGGGCGGCATGTTCTCCAACATGCTCAAGCAGCTGAAGGATGCCGGCAAGGAAGACAAGCTGGACGAAGTGCTGGCTGAGATCCCCCGCGTTCGTGAGGACGCAGGCTATCCTCCGCTGGTCACCCCCACCAGCCAGATCGTCGGCACCCAGGCTGTCTTCAACGTCATCCTGGGCGAGCGCTACAAGATGGTCACCAAGGAGTTCAAGGGCCTGGTCCACGGCGACTACGGCAAGACTCCCGCTCCCATCAGCGCCGAGTTCACCAAGAAGATCCTGGGCGACGAGCAGCCCATCACCTGCCGCTTTGCCGACACCCTCGCTCCCGAGATGGACAAGCTGAAGGCAGAGGCCGCAAAGTGGGCGATTCAGGAAGAGGACGTCCTGACCTACGCCATGTTCCCGCAGGTCGCTCCCAAGTTCTTCGAGAAGCGCAACGCCAAGGCTCAGGGCGTGGACGCAGACCATGCAGATTTTGCAAACAAGTCTCACCCCGTCTGATAAAACAGCATAAGGCTTTTCAAAGCCCCCCGCAGGGATGCGGGGGGCTTTTTGCGCTCTTTCCACCGCGTGAAAGCCTCTCCCTTTGGGAGAGGTGTCACCGAAGGTGACGGAGAGGGCAAGGATGCTGACGGAGATGTAAAAGCACAGCGATAGTATCGCTCTGACAAAGAATCTGCTTATCGCCGCGCAGAAGCTCTTTTGTCCCGGGCTTGCCCTCTCAGTCTCACTTCGTTCGCCAGCTCCCCCAAAGGGGGAGCCATTGGCATGTCGGTCAGCTTTCGTCTGGACGAGCGAAGCACAATATCTCGGAAACGGTAGTGCTC